>Ga0194120_10004088_pt1 | contig 22913 bp, 20 predicted proteins | sample TA2MahCa65mmetaG_FD_148642 | JGI IMG/M metagenome (GOLD analysis project Ga0194120, IMG submission 148642) | Freshwater microbial communities from Lake Tanganyika, Tanzania - TA2015019 Mahale Deep Cast 65m | ecosystem: Environmental > Aquatic > Freshwater > Lake | place: Tanzania: Lake... | reverse complement strand
TATCGTACGCAGCGCATTGCAACGAAAAGAAAGTCGCGGTTTACATTTTACAACTGATTTTCCAACAATGAATGAAGCGTTGTTAGGAGATACGGTTGTTTTTAAAAGCAATGAGCAGAGAGCGCAGAGTATAAAACAGAGAGAAAATATTGTAAATCGTAATTCGTAAATGACAATTGATGGCGACAAAAAATCTGTTCGTGTTTTCCTTGATGATAAAAAGCGAAAAGGAAAAGTTGTTACGATTATATCCGGTTTTCAACACAATCCGCAAGTTATTGAAGAGATTGCAACAATACTCAAACAACATTGCGGCGCCGGTGGAACTGTGAAAGGCAGAGACGTAGAAATTCAAGGCGACCAGAGAAAGAAAGTTGCAGAGAAATTGTTGACGTTGAATTTTGTTGTGAAGTGATTTTGTTTTACGATTTACAAATTACGAATTACGAATTACGAATTACATTTTACGAAATAGTACTGACAACTGACAAATAACGATTAACAGATAACCAATAACTAAACGAATTGAAGAAACCTTTTAAACAACGCATACTCGAATCTCCCATTCTTTGCGATGGAGCGATGGGAACATTGCTTAATTTGTACGAGTACGATGAATTGCCTCACGAAATTCAGAACATCAAAAATCCCGACATTATTGAGCGAATTCATCGTGAGTATATCGAAGCCGGCTCGGAAATTATTGAAGCGAATACGTTTTCTGCAAATCGTTTTCGTTTGTCGCAATATCATTTGGAAGACAAGTTGGAAGAAATAAACCGCGCGGGAGTTGAAATTGCAAAACGCGCCGCGAGTGAAAAAAATGTGTACGTAGCCGGAGCAGTTGGTCCAACGGGAATGATGCTTGAGCCAATTGGCAAACTCAAAAAACAACAAGCGCGGGATGCATTCAAAGAGCAAATTGAAATTTTGTTGAAAGCAGAAGTTGATGTGTTGTTTCTCGAAACGTTTGTCAGTGTTGCGGAATTGGACGAAGCACTTTCAGCGGCAAAAGAACTCACAAACGAAATTCCCGTTGTTGCGCAAAAAGCATTTGCAGAAGATGGCGCAATTCTTTCAGGAAATTTTCCGATTGAAGTAATTGAACATTTACTCGAACTCGGTGCAGATATTGTAGGAGCGAATTGCACGGTTGGTCCGCAGCGAATGTTTTCGATTATCAAAAACTTTCATAAGAGCGGCGTAATTCTTTCTGCGCAACCGGCTGCAGGAATTCCAACATTGCTTAACGGACGTTCGATTTATCACACCACACCGGAATATCTTGCGCAATATGCAAAAGAACTTGTCGAAGCGGGAGTTACGTTGATTGGCGCGTGTTGTGGTTCTACGCCGTCGCATATTCGAGCAATTGCAGAAGCGATTCGCGGAAAAAAAGTTGGTGAAAGAATTCCTGACATAAAAGTAAAACACAAAGAAACGAATCACGATGCACGTATAACAATTCACGAAAGTTCGCGTTCTCGCTTTGCAAACAACATCGGAAAAAAATTTCTTACCACTGTTGAACTCGACATTCCGCACGGCACAGAAATATCTCCGTTGTTAGAAGGAGCGAAATATCTTCACAACATTGGAATTGATGCGGTAAACATTACCGATGGAGCGCGCGCAAGATTGCGAATGAGCGCCGTAGCGATTTCTTCTCTGATTCAGCAATACATTGGTATCGAAGTTATTACGCATCAAACCACGCGTGATAGAAATCTCATCGGAATACAATCGGAGTTGCTTGGCGCGCATATTTTAGGGTTGCGTAATATTCTTTGTGTTACCGGCGACCCCGCACAAATCGGCGATTATCCTCAGGCGCAATCGGTGTTTGATGTTGATTCCATCGGATTGATTCGTGCCGTTACTTCGATGAATAACGGAACAGATTTGATGGGAAATAGCATTGGTCAATCAACGTCATTTCTTGTTTGCTGTGCGGCAAATCCAACAAGCACAAATATTGAGCAAGAAGTAGAAAAGTTAGAAAAGAAAATTTCTGCCGGTGCCGAAATTATTTTTACTCAACCATTGTATGAAATAAAAACAGTGGAAATGTTCGTCAAACGTATAGAGCATTTGAACATTCCCGTAATGCTTGGCGTACTTCCACTCCGCAGTTACAAGCATGCAGATTTTTTACATAATGAAGTTCCCGGCATGCGGATTCCCGAAACAATTCGTGAAGTGTTACACCGTGCAGGAGATACTGCACATACAGTTGGAATTGAAGTTGCAAAAATTTTAGTGAAGGAGGCAAAGCCGATGATTGCAGGAATCTACATACTTCCGCCGTTTCAGAAATATATTGTTGTAGAAGAATTACTCAAAATATTGTAAGGGAGTCTCTAAAACCTTCAAGACTTGCTTTGAGTAATATTTGAAATGCAAACACTTTTCAGTATTACTACAACGAAGAAAACCGAACATAGGGAAAAAAGATATAAGACTTTAATGAGAAAATGAAGGTATCAGGAGAGCATTTTTTCATGTCCATGCAACAGAGACGGAGGCACGGTAACAGAATCAATTACGCGTGGATAGAGAGTTTGCCAAATACGCAACCAATTTTTTCACTCGACATGCACATTATCGTTCTCGTGATACTCACGCAACCGTATGTATTGCGCGGGCTTTCGTCGGCGTATAAAATATTCCTAAAATTTCCATTTGGGAAACTTTGAATCGTTGTTGCTCCTAATCCTTTCATTTGGAATGGAAAAACAATTTCGATAGAATGCAGTGCATTCAATGTATCGTTCCGCATGGATTTCATATTATTTTTTTTCCCTACATTTATCCCGAAATTTTCTTCAAAAAATATGCCGCAACAATTCGCAAAAGATTTTCTCCGCAAACTTCCGAAAGTATTACTTCACGACCATCTAGACGGTGGCTTACGTCCGCAAACAGTAATTGAACTTGCTCGCGATATTCATTACAAGGAACTTCCGACAATAGATGCCGGCGAATTGCAACGTTGGTTTTTTCGCGGCGCATCACGAGGAAGTTTGCCGTTGTTCCTCGAAGGATTCAAGCATACGTGCGGCGTAATGCAAACGGTTGAATCGCTGGAACGCGTTGCATACGAAACAATGGAAGATATGTTCAATGACGGCATCATTTATTTTGAAACGCGGTTTTGTCCTGCGCTTCATACACAACACGGATTGCATTGGGAGGAAGTGTTGAATGCTGTGTTGCGTGGATTAGAAAAAGGAAAAAAAGAGTTTGGTATTGAGTACGGAGTTATTGTCTGTGCGTTGCGCAATCAAAAAATATCGCTCGAGATGGCAGAACTTGCAGTAGATTTTCGCGAGCGCGGCGTTGTTGGTTTCGACTTGGCAGGAGAAGAAGGCGGTTTTCCTCCGAAAGACCATATTGACGCGTTTCATTTCATACAGCGAATGAATTTTAATATCACAATTCATGCCGGCGAAGCATTCGGGAAAGAAAGTATTTGGCAGGCAATTCAATGGTGCGGTGCGCATCGTATCGGACACGCAACGCGGTTGATAGAAGATATTACGGTTGCCGATGGAACAATAATCAAAATGGGAACGCTGGCGCAGTACGTGTTGGATAAACGCATTCCGTTGGAACTCTGTTTGAGCAGCAACGTTCATACCGGCGCAGTTAATTCGCTGGAACATCATCCGTATTCCATTTTCAAACTCGGGAATTTTCGTATTACGTTAAATACCGATGATAGATTGATGAGCAATATCAATCTTACAAGTGAGTTTCAACTTGCTGTTGATACGTTCAACGTAACGCTGGAGGATTTTGAAAAGATTACAATTAACTCGATGAAAAGCGCATTCATTCCGTATCAGAAACGCATTGACATTATTTACAAAGTAATAAAACCACGCTATAAAAACGCGCGGGAAGAATTAACGCGGCAACAAAAGGACATTCATTAAGAACTAATGATACTCAGGAAGGGAAATTTTCTATTGAATGTTCGTAGAACAAAATCCAAATGACAAATAAAAGTCAAAACCTACCGTTAACACCTAATATCCAACATCTAAAAAATGTCCAACATCAAACCTCTCAAATCTGTCGAACACTTAACCAACGAATACACGAAACGCATTTTATCTAACACGCTTGGAAAAGATGTAATTCAAGTTCTCTCCGAAACACCGAGCAAATTGAAAAAACTTTTGAAGGGATTTTCAAAAGAACAACTCACAAAACGTCCTGTGAAAAATAAATGGTCAATCACGGAAATTGTTTCTCATCTTGGTGATACGGAATTGATTTTGGGGTTTCGTATTCGGTTTTCACTTTCGGAAAGTGGTTCACCATTGCAGCCGATTGAGCAAAATGATTGGGTAAGAAATCATCGCTATAATTCTCGGAATGTTTTTGATGCATTGGAAGCATTAACTGCATTGAGAAAATTTCACGTTGCACTTTATTCTTCGCTTTCAAAAAATGAATTAGAACGATTTGGAATTCATCAGGAACGCGGAAAAGAAACAGTGGAATTTATGATTCGATTAGTTGCCGGACACGATTTGAATCATCTTTCACAAATAGAAATATTGAGAAAAAAGTTGACGCGTAAGTAGGATTGAAACACATATTCAAAAAAGCGATTTCATAAAATGAAATCGCTTTTTTCATTTTATCTTCAACCCATATTCTCTTATTTTTGTGCCGATTAATTTATGAAAGAAAACTACGAAGCAGTTATCGGTCTTGAAGTTCACGCGCAACTGAAAACAAAGACGAAAGCATTTTGTTCCTGCACGATAAAATTTGGCAATGAACCGAATTCCAACGTTTGCCCTGTGTGTTTGGGAATGCCGGGAACACTGCCTGTGTTGAATAAAAATCTTGTCGAATTTATTTTGCGAATGGGATTGATAACCTATTGTAAAATTCGTGAGCGTTCTATTTTTGCTCGAAAAAATTATTTCTATCCAGATTTGCCGAAAGGTTACCAGATTTCGCAATACGAAGAACCGATTTGCGAATTTGGTTTTGTCGAAATTGAAAGCGATGATGGTGTGAGAAAAAAAATAGGACTCACGCGCATTCATATGGAGGAAGACGCGGGAAAATTGATTCACGATATGGAGAGCGATTCGCTTGTGGATGTGAATCGTTGCGGTACTCCGTTGATTGAAATTGTGAGCGAACCGGATTTACGGTCTGCGAAAGATGCGGCGCGCTATTTGCAAAAAATTCATCAACTCGTAACGTATCTCGAAATTTGCGATGGTAATATGGAGGAAGGAAGTTTGCGCTGCGATGCAAATGTTTCGATTCGCAAAAAAGGCGAGACGAAACTTGGTACAAAAGCCGAAGTGAAAAATATGAATTCCTTCCGCAATGTTGAACGCGCGATTGAATATGAAATCTGTCGGCAAACTGTAATTATCGAAAGCGGTGGAAAAGTTGTGCAAGAAACGTTGCTGTGGGACGCGGAAAAACAAATTGTGAATTCGATGCGAAGCAAAGAAGAAGCGCACGATTATCGTTACTTCCCCGACCCCGATTTGGTGCCGATTGTTGTTGATGAAAAATGGCTTGCGAAAGTAAAATCGGAATTGCCCGAACATCCAACAACGAGACGCGCTCGATTTATTTCCGATTACGGTTTGCCGAAATATGATGCCGATGTTCTTACGCAAGAAAAACATTATGCCGAATATTTTGAAAACGCTCTCGCTGGACTCTCCAACAGAACAAAAGAAAATATAAAGTCGGTTAGCAATTGGATAATGACGAACGTGTTGCGTGTTGTGAGTGAAAAAAATATTTCGTTTGAACAATTTCCAATTGCTGCGAATAATTTAGGTAAACTTGTTTCGCTTATTGATAACGGAACAATCAGCAACAAACTTGCGAAAGAAGTTTTTGAAGAAATGTTGAAATCAAACGAAGAACCGAATGCGATTGTCCAACGCAAAGGACTTGTGCAGGTTTCCGATTCAAGTGAAATAGAAAAAATTGTTCGAGAAATAGTTTCAAATCCTGCAAATGCAGAGCAAGTGCAAAAATATCGTTCGGGAAATGAAAAAGTTCTTGCGTATTTTGTCGGCGAAATTATGAAAGCAACAAAGGGAAAAGCGAATCCGAAAATTGTGAATGAAGTTTTAAGGAAGTATTTGAGTAATTGAGTAGATGAGTAGTTGAGATGCATAAGTTTAAGGATTTAATAGTATATCAAAAAGCATTGAAGTTTACGAAAGTTGTAAGACAAGTTGTTCGTGCTTTTCCAAAAGAGGAAATGTTTGGTTTAACATCTCAATTTCGTCGTGCTGCGGATTCAGTTGTTCTCAATATTGCAGAAGGTGCAGGAAATTCTTCAAAGAAAGAGTTCTCCAAATTTTTAGATTATTCTATTCGTTCTGGTTTTGAAAGTATTGGTTGTTTGGATATCGCTCTCGAAAATAATTATATCAATGAAAGCACGTATCAAAAACTTCTCAATGATGTCAATGAAATAATCGCTATGCTCGATGGACTTCAAAAAAGTCTTAATCGCTAATTTTTAATAAACTCAATTACTAATCTACTCAACTACTCAACTACTTAAAACCTATGCGAAACAAACTCATTGCCGGCAACTGGAAAATGAATAAAGACATTCACGAGTCCGCAAACTTAATTGATGAACTGAAACAAAAAGTAACAACGAATGAAAAAGTCGGTGTGCTGCTTTGTCTGCCATCTATTTCGCTCGTTATAGCAAACACGCTGCTCAAAGATTCTTCGATGAAACTTGGCGCGCAAAATATGAGCGACAAAGATGATGGCGCATTCACAGGAGAAATTTCCGCGCGAATGTTGAAATCCGTCGGATGCACTGCGGTGATTCTCGGACATTCGGAGCGGCGGCAATATTTCAAAGAGACAAACGAATACATCAATCTGAAAGCGAAGAAAGCGCTCGCGTCGCAACTCGTTCCGATTATTTGTGTAGGCGAAACATTGCAAGAACGGGAAAGCGGCATTACGGATGCAGTTATTACTGCGCAAATAAAAGGCGTGCTTGCGGGACTTTCTGCGAGCGAAATGGAAGACGTGGTGATTGCATACGAACCTGTGTGGGCAATCGGCACGGGAAAAACTGCAACGACCGAGCAAGCAAACGCTGTGCATAAACTAATTCGCAAACTTGTCGGGCAAATGTTTTCGTGGGCAATAGCCGAGCAACTCATTATTCAATACGGCGGAAGCGTGAATGAAAAAAATGCACTCGAGTTACTGTCACAATCTGATATTGATGGAGCATTAGTTGGCGGCGCAAGTTTGAAAGCCGATTCGTTTGCGGCGATTGTGAAAGCAGGATGTGAAGCGATAGGGAAATAACATGAGACCTCATTCACTATATTAATTTAAAACGAGGATTAAAATACTTAGAGAAGTTTTGTTACATCCAAATATTTTTATTTATATAGGATTCATTCTCTTTTTAATTTTAAACTAAATTAAACTTTTGCATTGAGTAAAAAACGCAAGTTAATCATCGTAAAGGCAATGATATTCAAAGCAAAGAAAAGCATATCGTCCCGTTCAAAAAGCACTGGGACACACTTAAATTGATTGACCCGTGCAAAACTACGTTTGAACGTAAAACGATGTCAATACATGGTTTCGTCAAAGAACCGTTTTTTCACTGTGCATGGCATTGCTCAAATAGGGTTCAAGATATTTCTGAAATTGCCCTGCGGTAACACGTTTAGGTATTGTTATAGTATGAAAGCGATGTACGAATTACGATTCACGAACATTCGTGTGTAGAATCTTTTCGTAAAACGATATGTATTTTGGAATAATGTGTTGCATATCAAAAAATTTTTTTGCACGTTCGTAAGCGTTATTTCCGAACTGTTTTCTTCGTTCTTCATTTTTTAGGAGAAGAAGAACATTGTTTGCCATCTTTTCAATCGTTCCGACATTCGACATAAATCCTGTTTCACCGGCAACGACAACTTCTGGAAGCCCACCAACATTCGTTGAAACAACAGGGACTTTGCACGCCATCGCTTCCAAAACGGATAACCCGAAACTTTCTGTTTCACTGGTCAATAAAAATACATCGGAAATAGAAAGAAGAGGAGTAAGTTCCGATTGCTTACCGAGAAAATAGACTTTGTCGCAAAGATCGAGTTCGCGGCACATATTTTCAACAACAGAACGTTCTGGTCCATCGCCAACTAATAATAGTTTTGTGTCAATTTCTTTTCGAACAAGTTTAAGGATATGAATAATATCCTGGACGCGTTTTAACGGACGAAAGTTTGATGCGTGGATAAGAATTTTTTCGTTTTTTGGTGCAAAGGATTTTCTGAAATCTGTATTCTCATTTCGATGGAATTTTTCCAAATCAACGAAGTTTGGAATAACATCAATTTCTTTTTCTATGTTGTAATTTGAAATAGTTTCTTGTTTTAAGAAATTGGAAACAGCAGTTACGCCGTCGCTATGTTCGATAGTATGTTTCATTATCGGGAGAAAAGCGGGTTCAAGTCCAACGAGCGTGATGTCGGTACCGTGGAGAGTGGTTATCGTTGCGATGGATTGCTTGTCGAGAATTTGTTTTGCTAGCAATGCGCTCATTGCGTGAGGAATTGCATAATGCGCGTGGATGATGTCAAGTTTTTCGAACCGTGCAACTTCGATGATTTTACTTGTTAGTGCGGGCGTGTATAATGGGAATTCGAAAAGCGGGTAACGACTGATTTCCACTTCGTGATAGTAAATATTTTTTACATACGAATCGAAACGCGCAGGAATTGCATAACTGATGAAATGGATTTTATGCCCAAGTTTTGCAAGTGCAATGCCAAGTTCGGAAGCGACGACACCGCTTCCTCCGTACGTGGGATAACAAACAATACCGATATTCATAAATGCGAGGAAAAAATAGAAAATAAAAAAGTCGTACGGAAAAAATGCAGAGAAGGAGTGAATCGAAATCCTTGGAATATTTTTTCCCGAAGGATTCTTCTCAAACATAAAATATTTACTATAATTTTGCGTAAATTTACCACGAATTTTTTTAAAAACAAACACGTGCATACGAGATTCGATAAAATTCTTTCCGTTTCAGAACTCACGCGCACAATAAAATCGGTTCTTGAAGAAAGTTTTGAGAATGTGATTGTGCAAGGAGAGATTTCGAATTTCAAGAAGCATACATCGGGACATTTTTATTTTACGTTGAAAGATGCAAACGCGCAGCTTTCCGCAGTAATGTGGCGAGGGAAAAATTCGCTGCTATCGTTTACACCGCAAGATGGGATGAAAGTAATTGCAAAAGGCAATATCACGCTCTATGAAGTGCGAGGAAATTATCAATTGGATTGTTACGAACTTCAGATTGCTGGAATCGGTGAATTGCAACTTGCGTATGAGCGATTGAAACAACAACTTGCAAGCGAAGGATTATTTGATGAACGAAGAAAAAAAAACATTCCGTTCTTTCCCGTATGCATTGGCATTGTAACTTCACCTACGGGAGCTGCATTGCAAGATATGTTGAATGTTATATCACGGAGATTTCCTTGTGTCAAAATACTTCTGTATCCCGTACGCGTTCAGGGAAGTGGTGCGGCGGAAGAAATAGCGCAAGCAATTCGAGATTTCAATTCGTACAAGAACATTGATGTGATGGTCATTTGTCGCGGCGGCGGAAGTTTAGAAGATTTATGGGCGTTCAATGAAGAAATAGTTGCTCGAGCAGTTTTTGATTCTGCAATTCCTGTAGTGAGCGCAGTTGGTCACGAAATTGATTTCAGCATCAGTGATTTTGTTGCAGATTTACGCGCTCCAACTCCATCTGCTGCAGCGGAACTTATTGTGCCGAATAGAAACGACTTGCTGAATATTGTAAAAGAAAATGTAATTTCGATGCGTAATGCGATGAACGATTTCCTGCGAACAAACAGGGAACGAATTCAATCGCTTGTGCAGAGTTATTCGTTCCGACGACCTTTAGATACTGTTCGTCAGTATTTGCAACGCATGGACGAAATACAAGCAACATTGCAACGAGTGTACGAATACCGAATGAACGCGTTGAAGCAACACGTCGAAACATTATTGCTCCGATTACAATCGCTGAATCCAAACGCTGTATTAAAACGCGGCTATGCGATGGTGTTCAAAAAAGGAAATGCGATTACTTCGGTAAAACGATTAACAAGAAACGATGAAGTTGTTCTTCATTTTTTCGACGGAAAATTGCCAGCGAAAATAATTGAGTAAATACTAAATGTCAAAATTAACAACCAAAACCTCGTTTGAAGCTTCACTTAAACGTCTCGAAACAATTGTAGAATCGTTAGAGAACGGTGATGTTACGGTAGAAGAATCGCTTAATATGTACGAAGAAGGAATGACGTTGAGCCAACAGTGTATGGAAAAACTCACGCAAGCGGAAATAAAATTACAGCGTATTACAAAAAATCTTGACGGAACATTTGAATTGTTTGATTCGAATGATGTTCGCGCATTCACTCACGAATAACGGAGAGCGTTAGTTTGAGAGAAACAGAATTTCCCATTCTTTCAACAATTACATTTCCTTCGGATTTAAAACGACTTCCGTTGGAACAATTGCGTATTCTTTCTAAAGAACTTCGAGAGTTTATTATTGATAGAATTTCAAAAACCGGAGGTCATCTTGGAGCAGGACTTGGCACCGTAGAGTTGACTATTGCATTGCATTACGTTTTCGATACGCCGCACGATAAACTTATTTGGGATACTGGACATCAAGCATATCCGCATAAAATACTTACGGGGCGACGAGAGAATTTTCATACAGTTCGACAATTTGGCGGTTTAAGTGGATTTCTGAGACGTGATGAAAGCGACTATGATGTTTTTGGCGCAGGACATGCGAACACGGCAATTTCTGCTGCGTTAGGAATTGCAACTGCACGCGATTTCCAAAATGAACATTACCGAGTTGTTGCCATTGTCGGCGATGGTTCGATGACAGGAGGAATGGCGTATGAAGGAATGAATAATGCGGGACTCTTAAAGAGAAATTTGATTGTTGTTCTCAGCGATAATCAAATGATTTCGCTTTCCACGCTTACGCCAAATCGTTGGGCGTTCCATAATTACTTCAACGAACTGCTGACGCATCCATCGTATAATAAATTTAAAGCGAGCGTTTGGAATTTAACGGGCAAGCTGGATTCGTTCGGCGATAGACTGCGTTCCATTGCGCACAATGTAGAAAAAGGATTGAAAGCAATTATTACTCCCGGAATGTTATTTGAAGCATTGGGATTTCGGTATTTCGGTCCTTTCAATGGACATAACGTTACAAAACTTGTTCACTTCTTCCGAGAAATAAAAGATTTGCACGGACCAATTTTAGTTCACATTGCAACTGAAAAAGGGAAAGGATATGCTCCTGCAGAAAGAGAAGCAACACGACTTCACGGCGTAAATCCGTTCGACAAAGTAACAGGAATTTCACCCAAGAAATTAAATGAACAACCTTCGTTCACGTCGTTATTTGGTACGGCGTTATTGGAAATATGCAAGAATAATTCGCGCGTTATTGGAATCACTGCTGCAATGCCCGATGGAACTGGACTTACCATTTTGCAACAAGAAATGCCTGAGCGTTTCTTCGATGTTGGCATTGCAGAACAACACGCTGTAACATTTGCCGCAGGAATGGCGACCGAAGGTTACATTCCGGTTACTGCAATTTATTCTACTTTCTTACAGCGCGCATTTGACCAAATAATTCACGATGTTGCATTACAGCATCTCCACGTTGTGTTTGTAATGGACAGAGCAGGATTAGTCGGAGCCGACGGACCAACACATCACGGAGCATTTGATTTATCCTACTTGCGCTTTATTCCGAATATGGTATTGATGGCGCCAAAAGACGAACAAGAACTTCGCGATATGCTGTTCACTGCTGTGGAATATAAAAAAGGTCCTATTGCTTTGCGATACCCAAGAGGAAATGTGTACGGAATTGTTTTGCGAACTTCATTTGAAAAAATAGAAATCGGAAAAAGCGAAGTTTTACGTTCAGGAACAGATGCGACCATTCTTGCGATTGGCAATATGGTTTATCCTTCGCTTACCGCTGCGGAATTATTGGAAGAAGAACATCTTTCCATTGGTGTTGTAAATATGCGATTTGTAAAACCGCTTGACACGGAAATTCTCGAAGAAGTATTGGCTATTTCTCCATTACTCATTACGGTTGAAGATAATGTTATTGAAGGTGGATTCGGTTCTGCGGTGCTGGAAGCGATACATCGAAAAAATATTCTTAACGCTCGAGTGAAACTTCATGGTATTCCCGATGCGTTTATCGAACACGGTTCACCGAACGAACTGTACAAGATGCTGAGAATGGATGCCAAGGGAATTGCCGCCACGGTGAAAGAATTTGTAGAACAAGAACATATACGGTTCATTCACGAAAAAACAATATAGTTTTTTTCAATGGAAAAAATTAAAGTTGCAGTTATCGGCGCTGGATGGATTTCGCAAATCATTCATCTTCCGATTTTAAAAAAAATGAACGACGTGGAAATAGTAGCGATTTGCGACCGCGAAAAAACCAAAGCAAAAAGCGTAGCATCGCGATTTGGTATATCTCGCTCCTATTCCGACTACACGGAATTGTTAAAAACGGAAGATTGTTCCTGCGTTATCATTTGCACATCAACGGATGCGCACAAAGAACATGCTATTGCATCGCTTGAAAGCGGGAACGATGTGTTTGTCGAAAAACCGCTTGCAAGAAAATATTCGGAAGCGAGCGATATTGTCGCAGTTGCAACGAATACCAAACGCAAATTGATGGTCGGAATGAATAATCGCTTTCGTCCCGATACTATGGTTCTGCGCGGCATTATCGAAGCGGGTGAAATCGGAAAAATCTATTACGTAAAAGCAGGATGGTTGAAAAAAATGAATGCCGATTCTCGATGGATGACGAAGAAAGAAAAATCCGGCGGAGGAGTTTTTTTGGATTTAGGAATAGTTATGCTTGATTTAACGTTATGGATGACGGGTTATCCAGGTGTTCGCAGAGTTTCTGCTTCAATGTATAAACACAACACGAGAAGCGTCGAAGATTCCTGCATCCTATGGTGTCAGATGAATAATAGTACGACAATTAGTGTTGAAGTCAGTTGGGCTTTTCACACGGAAGAAGATTATTTTTATTGCGACTTAATCGGAACAAACGGAAGCGCAAGCATTAATCCGTTGTGTATAAATCGTAACATTGATGGACAAATAGTTCATCTGACGCCAATGAAACACGATACGCCGCAACATCAATACTATAAAAGTTATGAGAATGAATTGAAACACTTTTTGCAAGCAGTACGAGGATTACATCCGATTGTATCAACAGGAGCCGAAGCGTTACAACGAATGGAAGTTGTAGAAGCGATTTATCGTTCGGCGCAGTTGGGGAAAGAACAACATATCAAATAACAATTTTTTTTCGCTGTATTTTCAATATTTATTCACCAATAATAAGGAAACTCACTTATGATGAGAAGTTCGACACGCAAACGCACACATACTATTGCGTTAATCAGTGATTTCGGATTACAAGACCATTATGTTGCAACTCTGAAATCGGTTATCCTCAGTCTTTCTCCACTAGCGAATATCATAGATATTTCGAACTCGATAGAACCGGGAAACGTCAATCAAGCCGCGTATGTATTATGGAGCGCGTACGGAACATTTCCTCCGGGAACCGTTTTTGTAGCCGTTGTTGATCCGGGAGTTGGAACCAATCGCGCTATTATTGCATTGCACGCTGATGACCATTTATTCATTGCTCCCGATAACGGTATTTTAAAATATATTTTAGGAATGACAAAAGTCCGCGAAATCCGAAGAGTAAATAATCGCGAACTGATGCGCGAACCGATTTGTGCTACGTTTCACGGACGTGATATTATTGCTCCCGTTGCCGCAAGTTTTGCCGAAGGTATTCAGATGCGTACTGTAGGACCGCTCTTTCAACCGGAAACAAAACCTGCGAAATTTGTCGGCGTACGTACATTCGACATTAAACAAATTGACGGTGAAATTATTCATATTGACGTGTTCGGCAATCTCGTTACGAATTTTTATATGGACGATTACTTTGACCGCGGAGAAGAAATTAAAATCCTGATGAAAAAAACATCTATCGGTCAATTCTATCGAACGTATGGATATGCTCCGCCCGATAAACCGTTTGGGTATGTCGGAAGTTCCGGCTTAATGGAAATTGCTTTAAAGAACAAAAGCGCCGCTAAAATATTGAAGATAGATGTCGGTACGAAACTCACGCTTACCATAAAATAACTCTCTTCCTATGTTGTGGAGTTCATCCTCATTAAACGAATCAATGAACTCCTTAATTATTTTTATCATATCCATCTTTCATAGCAATGAAATCCCATACTGAATTGTACGAAGATTGTATGAGACATTGTTTAAATCTTGCACGTTTTGGCAAAGGTACTGTTTCGCCGAATCCGTACGTTGGAGCAGTTCTCATTAAAAATGGAAAAATCATATCGTACGGATTTCATACAAAGTTTGGTAATCCACACGCTGAAATTGAAGCGATTCGAAATGCAAACATTTCTCTACGAAATGCAACTCTCGTTGTGAATCTTGAACCGTGTTCACATTTTGGAAAAACTCCACCGTGTGTGGATGAAATCATTAGTCAGAACATTCAACGCGTCGTTATCGGAACACGCGATCCAAATCCGCTTGTTGCGGGAAAAGGAATTGCCAAACTTCGAAACGCAGGAATTGAAGTCGTCGAAAATATTTTACGGAACAAATGTAGAGAATTCAACGAAACGTATTTCAAATACATAACAACGAACATTCCATTTGTTACTCTCAAAGCGGCGCAATCACTCGATGGTTTTATTGCCGACACCAAAGGTAATTCGCAATGGATTACGGAAAAACAATCGCGCATGTATGTGCATCAACTCCGTGCGGAATATGATGCTGTGCTTGTAGGCGCAAAAACTGTACTTGCCGATAATCCGTTTCTGACGGTGCGAATGGTGAAAGGCAGAAATCCTCAACGCGTAATTCTTGACGGAAAATTTCAAACGAACAGCGAGTGCAATATTTTTCGGATTCAAAAGAAAGAACGCGTTTTTCTTTTTGTTGCTCAACAAGCGTACAACAAATTTCCGAAGAAGGTACACGCATTGCAGCAGCGCTCCGTTGAGGTGTTCCCTTTGATAGCAAACAAAGCAATGCACTTTGATTTGCTTGACGTGTTCCGAATATTAGGAAAGAATCAAATTGCATCCGTTCTTGTTGAAGGTGGAAGCGAAGTATTTTCCGAATGTATTGAACGCAACCTTGCAGATAAACTCTTGTTGTTTATCGCGCCGTCAATGTTCGGCAACGGAAAAAAAATATTTCGCTTTTCGCAAAATGTTTTGTTGGAAAATGCATTTCGTTTCCATCGTTATATCCTTCACAAAAACAATAGCGATATTCTCGTTGAAGGATATTTCAACAAATAGCGCAATGCAATGGATGAATGACTTATCGAACATTGGTGTTGCATCCTGCTTTCGCGGGAATGACAAATTACGCAGTAGTATTGTTCCATCTCTTCCTAATCACTCTTCACCTTCTACTCTCCACTAACGTATGTTCACGGGCATTATTCAACAACTTGGCAACATCAAAGCGAAACGAAACATCGGCGGAGGAATGTGTTTCGCTCTTGATGCGGGAACGCTGCATCCACATCTTTCCGTAGGCGACAGCATTGCTATCAACGGCGTGTGTTTAACGGTTACAAAAAAACGTACGGCATTCGTCGAAGTTGAAGCAGTAGAAGAAACATTGAAGAAAACTACACTTGGTGCAATGCGAGTGCAATCAAAAATAAATTGCGAACTTCCATTGCGCCCCAATGATTTTGTTGGCGGACATTTTGTGCTTGGGCACGTTGACTGTGTCGGAACGGTTTTGCGTATAGAACAACGCTCAACAAGTTGGCTTTTTACATTTTCATACCCCAAAGAATTTATATCGTATCTCATTCCGCGCGGTTCTATTGCTATTGACGGAGTGAGTCTTACTGTTGTAGATATTATCAAAAATACTTTCTCCGTTTCTATTATTCCGCATACGTTTGAGAACACGAATTTCCGTTTCTTCAAACCTTCGAGCAACGTCAATCTCGAGTTCGATATGTTGGGTAAATATGTTGTTGAGTTGATGAAACGTAAACCATAAAACACTTGCGAAGATTATTTTAGAACATTGTTTATTGTTGTCGCGCAGTAAGAATTGCTTTTAATGTAACATTTTCATTTCCCCGAAGGACAACGATTTCTACTGCATCGCCTGGTTTGAAATCACCGAGATAGTTTGTTAAGTCCATTAAGTTATTCACTTCTTTACCAGCAAACTTTACAATAACATCATCTTTTTGCAACCCTGCTTTTTCGGCAGCAGAACCGGGACGTACACCGGAAAGTTTTGCCCCTCGTACTTCTTCACCGAATGCCGGAACAACCCCCAACGATGCTTTTGCTCCACGTCTGTCACCGCTCATTGATTGCTGTTCTGACGAAGTTACACGAGTGAACTTCGGTTTCTCATTCATCGCTTGCAATGCGTTCGTAATGTTATACGCATACTGCACTACCTGTTCTTCTCCTTCGTAATTGATTTTGTTCCAATCGTCGTTATAGTTATGGTAATCGTCGTGAAGGTTGGTGAAAAAGAATAACACGGGAATATCTTTTACATAGAACGAGGTTTGGTCGCTGGGACCAAATCCGTCTTTTGTTTTCTTTAAGGTGAACATCGAATCGGTATTCCAAGCATTCAGCAATGAATCGAAGAGAGGGGAAGTTCCCGTTCCATATACGATGAGTTCTTTATTTTTTAAGCGTCCAATCATATCCATATTCAACATCATCACGGTTTTATCTAACGGAATAAGCGGATGATTCGTATAATATGCAGAGCCAAGAAGTCCGAGCTCCTCAGCAGAAAAACCGATAAAGATAAGAGACCGCTGTAGCGTGTTTCTGTTTTCAGAAAACAACCGTGCGAGTGTAAGCATTCCTGCAGTACCGGAAGCGTTATCATCAGCGCCGTTGTGAACTGCAATCGTATCGGGTTTTGTCGAGCCGGAACCTTCGCCGCCGAAACCAAGATGGTCGTAATGCGCACCAACGACTATATATTCTTCGTTGAGTTGCGCATTGTTTCCTCGAATAACGCCGACGACGTTCTGGGACGATGCTTTTACCCGATTCAACTTTATCGTAATATTCATAGTTACGTTACCGAACGAAAACGAAGCGGGTTGTTTCGTGGTGTTGATTTCTTTTTGAACGTCTCGAATGGTTTTGTTTTGCAGCCGAAAGAATGTATCCATCGAAGTCCATTTCATCGAAATAGCGGCGAGTGCAATTGTTCCTTCATCGTTGCTATGACGAAGCCGCATGAGTTTCGGGTTTTCTTCATCTACTGCGCCGGTAACAAAGATAATTCCTTTTGCTCCTTTCTCTTTCGCAACGGATGCCTTTTTGTATAAAGCGGAAAGCCGTTGAAATTCTTTTTCGTTGGTTGAATCGGTCGGAGGATTGTAACGGAGAACGAGAACTATTTTTCCTGCAACATCTATGTTTGCATAATCGTCGTAATTCAGTTTTGGCGCGGAAATACCGTAGCCGGCAAAGACTAATTCCGCACTTATGGATGTATCAGCAGAAAAACCAAGCGGACGAAATGTGGAATCGAGAACATAATCAAATTTCATCGGCGGAATAGTTGCGAAACACATTGTGGAAGCATCGGTTTTTACACCCGAAACAAATTCGAAACGTTGAAGATACGTTCCGTTGTCGCCGATGGGTTCAAGATTCCACTTCTTGAAATGTTGGACAAGATATTCTGCCGCAGTATTGTTGCCTTTTTCACCTGCGCGCCGTCCTTCGAGTTCGTCGGAAGAAAGATATTTGACATAATCTTTGATTTCGTCGCGTAATGTTTGTGTAAAAGCAAATGAGAAAGTACACTGTAAAAGAAAGAAGAGTTGAGCAATGCGTTTCATAAAAAAAAATTCAAAGAGAGCGAGAAAAATAAATATGATAGTACTCTGATATTACGTTCAATCGTTCCAATCGGCAAGAAAGACGTTTGTTTCGCCGCGAACTTTTGCGTTTCTGTTTGAAGAAAAAATCAATTTCGTTCCGTCGTTTGTGAACATCGGAAATGAATCGAATGTTTCACTGAACGTAATTTGTTCGATATTTTGTGTTGTAATATCAATTATAAACAAATCGAAATTGCGTTTGGATTTTGTTGTATCGTTCATATTGGAAGCGAAAATAATCCGTTTGCCATCGGGATGAAAGAAGGGTGCAAAGTTCGCTTTACCGTTAAAGGTCAGTTGTTGCTTATTCGAGCCGTCAGCGTTCATCATCATAATTTCCATCACTGAAGGGCGCACGGAATTTTCTTTAAACAATGCTGTGTATTCATCAATTTTTTCTTGTTCTTTCGGATGGTACGCGCGGTAGCAAATTTTCTTTCCATCGAAAGAAAAAAATGCGCCGCCGTCGTATCCGAGTTCATTTGTTAATTGTTTAATGTCGCTTCCGTCTATATTCATTGAAAACAAATCCAAATCGCCGTTGCGTGTGGAAGTAAAAACAATTCTATCGCCTTTCGGAGAAATGGTCGCTTCGGCATCGTACCCATCGGAAGAGGAAAGAACGCGAATGTTTTTTCCATCGGCATCAGCGGTAAGAATATCATAATCGGGAATAATTTTCCAAACGTACCCTTTTGAAAAATCTGGAGGTGCAGGACATTCGTTGTTGTGTAAATGCGTTGATGCGTAGAGAATCTGTTTTTCGTTTGGGAAATAATATGCGCACGTTGTTCGTCCTTTTCCTGTGCTGACAAGTTGAAGGTTTGTTCCGTCGAGATGCATTGTAAAAATCTGGTCGCACTTGAACGAATCTCGCGTAGATTGGAAAATGATGTAGTTATTGTCGAAAGAAAAATATGCTTCTGCATTTTCTCCGCCGAACGTCAGTTGACGAATATTCGCAAAATGTTTTTCTCCTTTTACAATAAGTGAAGAAGTTTGTTGAGAAAAGGAAAAAGAAAATGATAGAAAGATGGTTAATAACAAGAGATGGAGAGAGGTTGTTCGTTTCATACGTTTGTTATATAAAAATTTCGGAGTAAAAAGTACGAGTTTGAAGTGAAGTATTCAAGGGAAAGAAAAGGTTTTTTTTATTGTTCGTCATAACTATTATACGAAATAAATATTTAGCATACATAAATATTTCAGAACGCACATTTAGAAATCTCTCTCTGAAATTCATATAATTCTCCCGAAAAATTATGTCGTACCTTATCGCAATCATCGGCCGCCCAAACGTTGGCAAATCAACACTCTTCAATCGCATTCTCGGTGCACGCAATGCAATCGTTCACGATTTACCCGGCGTTACGCGTGATAGGCATTACGCCGAAACAGAATGGGCGGGAAAGCAATTTACACTCGTTGATACAGGCGGATTTCTTCCCAACAGCGACGATGTATTCGAGTCTGCAATTCGTGAACAAGCGAAGATTGCTATTGATGAAGCGGATGAAATTATTTTTCTTGCCGATGCGGAACAAGGAGTAACTTCCGCTGATGAAGAACTTGCCGCAATTGTTCGCAAATCATCAAAACCAATTCTGCTTGTCGTGAATAAAGTGGACAGCGAGCGAAGGGAATTTGACGCAAGCGAATTTTTCAAACTTGGGCTCGGCGAACCGATTTCCATTTCCGCATTGCAGGGAAGAAAGGTCGGCGATTTTCTCGATGAGATTACGAAAAACATTTATTCAAACGGAGAAGAAAAAAATGATGAGCGAATGAAACTTGCTATTGTTGGAAGACCAAATGTCGGAAAATCTTCCATCGTCAATACATTATTGGGAAAGAAACGCAGTATCGTAACTCCGATTGCAGGAACTACGCGCGACCCGATTGATTCTGTGTTGAAAATAGATAAGGAAGAAATTCTACTCATTGATACGGCGGGACTTCGCAAGCGTAGCAAAATACGTGAAAGCGTAGAGTTTTACAGTACGCTTCGCACAATCAAAAGTATTGAACGATGCGATGTTGCAATTATTGTTCTCGATGTTACGGCGGGATTAGAGAAGCAGGATTTTTACGTCATTGAACAAGCAGTGGAAAAGAAAAAAGGAATTTTACTCTGTGTGAATAAATGGGATTTGATTGAGAAGGATGGAAAGACTGCGCTCCAATATGAAAAGAAATTGCGAGCGACGTTACGTGAGTTCGACTACTTTCCGATTATGTTTGTTTCCGCACTCACGAAGCAACGTATTCTGAAAATCATTGAAGCGGCAAAAGACATCAACGAAGAACGAGGAAAAAGAATTACAACAACGGATTTGAACAAGCATTTTGAAAAAACATTTTTTCATTCGCCACCTCCATCGAAAACGGGAAAAGATATTTCACTGAAATATGTAACACAAACAAAAACGAACCCTCCGGTATTTGTGTTCTTTGCGAACGAACCGAAATTAATTACGGAAAACTACAAACGCTTTCTTGAACGAACACTGCGTGAAGGATTCGGGTTTGCTGGTGTTCCGTTAACGTTGCAGTTTAGGAAGAAATGAAGTATTTTCACGCAAAGACGCTAAGTCGCAAATATTTCATAGTGTCTTGATAGATTTTTCTCCAGTAAATAGGTTCTGAATTAGAATGCAGAGTAAATATTTCACATACGATAATTCATTCTTACGTTTCTGCGACTTTGCGTGATAAATAATGCTATGAAGAAAACGATTCTCGTTATCGGTGGACTTGCGGCGGGACCAAGCGCAGCAGCGAAAATAAAGCGTGTGAATCCCAATGCCGATGTCATTCTTTTTGAACAGGGAGAATACATATCGTACGGCATTTGTGAAATTCCGTATTATATTGCTGGTGAAGTTTCGGACGAAAAAAAACTTAAGCCGTATTCTCCGCAAACATTCTCCGAAATCAAAGATGTAACGGTAAAAATATTTCATCGTGTCGAGCAAATTATTCCGCAAAAGAAAATGCTCGTCGTTCGGGATTTATCGCGCGGGGAATTGAGGGAATACAAATACAATGCGCTCATTATTGCAACCGGTTCAACTCCCAAAAAACTCAACATCGAAAATGAAAATGCGCGAAACGTTTTTCACGTGAAATCGCTCGATGATGGGATTGCGATTAAGAAATTCGTTGACGAGGATATGCCAAAGAAAGCAATCATCATCGGCGGCGGATATGTTGGAATGGAAATGGCGGAAACACTGCGACGAAGAAAATGTGATGTTACAATTCTTCATCAACGCAACTTACCGATGAAAGGATTGGAAAATAATGTGCGCGAAAAAATTCTTGAAACTCTTTCTGCCAATGGTGTTGAGTTTGTTTCCAATGTAAAAACGGAATCATTTCTTCTTGGTCGAAACGGCAATCGAGGAAAAAGTGAATTGGTTACGCACGTCTTCACAAATAAAGGAACGTTTGAAGCGGATATTGTTATTCTCTCGCTTGGCGTTGTCCCGAATGTTATGATTGCAAAATCAGCACGAATACGCATTGGAAAGCTCGGCGGAATTATTACTGATTCAAAACAAATGACAAGCGTGGAAAATATATTTGCCGCCGGTGATTGCTGCGAAATAAAAAATATTGTGAATGGAAAACCGATGTTACTTCCGCTTGCAACGATTGCGAGCAAACAAGGATGGATTGCGGGAGAAAATGCAGCGGGAGGAAATGCAAAATTTTCCGGAGTGATTCGCGCTATTGCGTTGCGACTTTTCGATTTGGAAATTGCGCACGTAGGAATTTCATCCGATGAAGCGAAGGAAAGCGGATTTGATGTTCACGTGGAAAAAATTTCTACACACAATAAAATTTCGTTTATGCCGGAAAGTTCTCGCATTAACATCATTGGAATTTTTGATAAACGCAGCGGAAGAATTCTCGGAGCAAATCTTTTCGGCAGCGAAGGAACGGTTCTTCGAGCAAACACACTCTCGGTTGCAATTCAACATAAACTTACGGCACAGCAAATTTCCGATTTGGATGTAGCGTACGCTCCGCCGTTTTCTCCTTTGTGGGATGCGGTGCTTGTTTTAGGAAATGCAGCGAGAAAAAATGTACATCGTTAGATCTTTAAAAAACGAGGGAACGAACAAACCAACTAACGAAAAATAAATTTTTCTTTTCAAAATAATCTCGACTCTTTGAGCGAAAAAAAATTTATTTACTCCAAACAAACGCTTTGTTACCTCGATAACGCAAAAACACTGCTTTATATAATTCCGATAAATCGGAATCTCGTTTAAAACCCAATTCAAAGGAAAATTTCGATGTACCTTTACGTAATTTCAGTTTGTGTTTCAGAAAAAAAATCTTTTGGCGCGTTAATAGTTGTTCAGCGTTTCTTCCGCCAAATTTATTACACGCTCTTTCAATTCTCTCGGTTCGAGAACTTTCACTCCTTCGCCCCTGCTTACAATCCAACTTGCAATTTCTTCAAGGGAGTTCACGGTAATTTCTAAAACGATTGAGCCGTCTTTGTTTTCGGAGATGAGTTGTGTTTCCATCAATTGGCGCGGTTTCAAAATTTTCTCCCACCATTTTGAGATTTGCAATTTCACGGTAAATTTTTCTTTTCCAATCCAACTTCGCCACGAAAAACGAAACAATGCTTCCAACTCATTCAACGGAATTTTCTTGAACTTCTTTTCCGTAACTTGAATGTTGCTCAACTTATCGAGATGAAATTGTTTGATGTTGGAATGATGTTCTCCGAGTAATCGCCAAAATCCTT
>Ga0194120_10004087_pt1 | contig 22919 bp, 23 predicted proteins | sample TA2MahCa65mmetaG_FD_148642 | JGI IMG/M metagenome (GOLD analysis project Ga0194120, IMG submission 148642) | Freshwater microbial communities from Lake Tanganyika, Tanzania - TA2015019 Mahale Deep Cast 65m | ecosystem: Environmental > Aquatic > Freshwater > Lake | place: Tanzania: Lake... | reverse complement strand
GGGCGCCATCCACCGCCATCGCGACATGGTCGCCACCAGCCAGCATTACGGCGTCGAGACCTTGGGCGTGCGCGCGGACGACATCTGCTTCTCGGCCGCCAAGCTGTTCTTCGCCTATGGCCTCGGCAACGCCATGACTTTCCCCTTGTGGAGCGGGGCGACCGCGGTGCTGTCGGACCAGCGGCCGACGCCGGATTCGACCTTCGCCGCGATCGAACGCTTCCGGCCGACGCTCTATTTCGGCGTGCCGACGCTCTACGCCGCCCAGCTTCAGGCGCTGGAGGCCGGCAAGCGCGACCTGTCCTCGGTGCGCTGGTGCGTCTCGGCCGGCGAGGCGCTGCCGGCCGGGATCTTCCGGCGCTGGCGGGAACTGACCGGGCTGACCATCCTCGACGGCATCGGCTCGACCGAGGCGCTGCACATCTTCGTCTCCAACCGGCCGGAGGATTCCGCCGCCGGTACCAGCGGCCGACCGGTGCCAGGCTATCGCGCCCGCATCGTCGACGAGGCCGGCAGCGACGTGAAGCCGGGCGAGGTCGGGCGGCTGTGGATCGCGGGCGATTCGACCGCGCGCGCGTACTGGAACAATCCCGAACGCACCGCCTCGACCATGCGCGGCGACGGCTGGCTCGACACCGGCGACAGCTACAGCCAGGATCCGGACGGCCGCTATGTCTACGGCGGACGATCGGACGACATGATGAAGGTCGGCGGCATCTGGTGCTCGCCGTTCGAGATCGAGGCCAAGCTGATCGAGCACCCCAAGGTGCTGGAAGCCGGCGTGGTCGGCCGCAGCGATCCCGACGGCCTGGTCAAGCCCGAGGCCTGGATCGTGCTCAAACAGGGCGCGGCCGGCGACAAGGCGCTCGAGGCCGACATCTTGGCGCACGTCAAGCAGGGCCTGGCCCCCTACAAGTACCCGCGCTGGATCAACTTCGTCGCCGAACTTCCCAAGACCGCCACCGGCAAGATCCAGCGCTTCAAGCTGCGCGCCAGCTGAAAAAGAAAGGGGCGCCCGAAGGCGCCCCAGTTGCGGCAGACGGAGGAGAGAGAGGGGAGAGTTCTGCCGGTGTCGGGATCAGCCGCCGAACAGGCTGAGCAGGGTCTGCGGGCGGGCGTTGGCGATCGACAGCGCCTGGGTGCCCAACTGCTGCTTGATCTGCAGCGACTGGAGGGTGGCGCTTTCCTTCGGCAGGTCGGCGTCGACGATGTTGCCGATGCCCTCGCGCAGGATGTCGACGAACTTGGAGACGAACTCGTTCTGCAGCGTCACCGACTTCGAGGCCGAACCCAGCTGGGCCAAGCGGGCCGAGGCCGAGATGATCGCCGAGTTGATCGCGGTCAGCGCCTGCAGCGCGCCCGAGGAGGTCGTCAGCACCTGGGACTGCAGGCCCATCGCGGTGACGTCGAGCGAGACCGAGGACACGGTGATGGTCGAGCCGTCGACGGTCGAGAGCACGGTCAGCGAGGTCGAACCCGAGGTGATCAGGTTCTTGCCGTTGAAGGTGGCCGAGCTGACGATGGTGCCGATCTGGGTCCGCAACGACTGGAAGTCGTCGTTCAGCGCCGACAGCGAGTTGTTGTCGAGGCCGGCCTGGTTGGCCTGGACGATCTTGGCCTTCATCTCGATCAGCAGGTCGGCGATGTTTTCGCCGGCCTTGACCGCGGTGTTGACGGTGGCCATGCCGAGGCCGAGCGCGATCTGGACCGACTCGTAGCCGGCCTTGTCGCCCTTCATGCGGTTGGCGATGGCGTAGGACGAGGGGTCGTCGGCCGCGGTCGAGACGCGCAGGCCGGTGTTGACGCGCTGCTGGCTCTGGTCGAGCAGCTTGTTGGTGTTGTTGAGCTGTTGCAGCGCGACCATCGCGCTGACGTTGGTGTTGACGGAAAGGGCGGGCATGGCAAGGTTCTCCTCGGACTTGCCATCCCTTACGCAAGCTACGTGCCACCACGCCGTTGCACGATAACTTATTGAAAAATATGGGTTGAACGCTTTTTCTGTTGGCTTGCTTCGGACACCGCTGGGTAAACTTGGCCAATGCCTGGCAGGTTTTGCCGGGTCAGCGGCGGCCGGCCGTGCCTTTGATCAGAACGCTTGCCAGCAGCACCGTCGCCGCCACGACACCTATCAATAGGGTGGCGATAGCATTGATTTCGGGGGTGACCCCCAGCCGGGCTTGGCTGAATATCCGCATCGGCAATGTGGTTGAGCCTGGGCCGCTCGCGAACGAAGCCAGTACGAGATCGTCCAAGGACAGCACCAGCGCCAACAACCACCCCGCCATGATCGCCGGCCAGAGCAGCGGCACGGGGCCCACGGCCAGAGTCTTGAGCGGCGGACAGCCGAGATCGCGCGCCGCCTCCTCGAGCCTCGGGTCGATCAGCGCCAGCCGCGCCTGCACCACCAGCGCGACATAGCCCACCGCCAGCACGGCATGCGCCAGGATCACCGTGCCCTGGCCGCGCTCGATGCCCAGCGCGATGAAGGTCAGCAACAGCGCAAGCCCCAAGATCGCCTCGGGCAGCACCAAGGGCAACGCCACCAACCCGCCCAACGCCCAGCGACCGGCGAAGCGTCCCAACCGATCGAGCGCGATGCCGGTCAGAGTGCCGACCGCGGTCGCCAGGGTCGCAGCCGCGATGCCGATCCTGAGGCTGGTCCAGGCGGCCTCGATCAGGGCGCGGTTCTCGGGCAGGCCGCGATACCAGCGCAGCGACCAGCCGCCCCACAGCGTCGCCAGGCGGGACTCGTTGAACGAATAGACCGCCAGCAGCACGATCGGCGCATAGAGAAAGACCAGGCCCAAGGCCAGCGCCACGCCATGGACCGGGGCGAAGCCCCGCTTCATCGCCGCGCGCCCAGGCGCTGATGGATCAGGAACGGCGCCGCCAGGATCGCCACCAGCGCCATCGCTGCGGCCGAGGCCAAGGGCCAGTCGCGATTGTTGAAGAACTCCAGCCACACCACCCGGCCCATCATCGGCGTGCCCGGCCCGCCCAGCAGCTCGGGCACGACGAACTCGCCCACCGCCGGACAGAACATCAGCAAGCCGCCGACCGCCAGCCCCGGCCAGGCCGCCGGCACGGTCACGATCCAGAACGCCCGCCAGGGCGGGCAACCGAGATCGGCCGCGGCCTCGGCCAACGCCGGGTCCTGGCGTTCCAGCGCGGCATAGATCGGCAGCACCGCGAAGGGCAGGTAGGTGTAGACCAGCCCGATGGTCACGGCTGCCCAACTGCCGTGGATCGCCAGCGGCTGCTCGATCGCGCCCAGCGCGCGCAGGGCGGCATTGAGATAGCCCTCGGGCTTGAGGATGCCGATCCAGGCATAGATGCGGATCAGCGACGGCGTCCAGAACGGCAGCACGATCGCCGCCAGCGCCAGCGCCCGCCAGCGCAAGGGCGCGCGGATCGCGGCCTGGGCGAGGCCGAGACCGACCAACAGCGCGATCGCGGTCGATCCCGCTGCCAGTGCGACGCTGGATGCCAGCGCCCGCAGATAAAGCGGGTCGGTCGCCAGCATGAGGTAGTTGCCGAGCGTGCCCTGCCAGACCGCCCCGCCCTCCTCCCAGGCCAGCAGCGGCCGATAGGGCGGCCGCGCCAAGGCCTGTTCCGAGATCGACAGCTTGGCGACGATGCCGAAGGGCAGCGCCACCAGCGTGCCCAGCCACAGCCAGACCGGCGTCAGGATCCAGGCTCGCGCGCCGCGCTCGCTCATGGCGGCACCGGCACGGCGGCATCGGCCGCGAAACCAAAGGCCAGGCGCGTGCCCGGCGTCGGCGGTATCTGCGAGGACAGCAGCGCCGCGCTCAACCGCGCGCCGCGCTCGCTCGCAAGCGTCACCTGCCAGAGGGCGCCGGTCGAACGCAGCTCGACCACCTCGGCCATGCCGCCGCGCGGCAGCCCCGCGGCGCGCTCGCCCAGCATGATGCGCTCGGGCCGGATCGCCCAGGCGCCGGCGCCCAGATCGAGCCAGGTCGCATCCGAACCCTCGACGATGTTGACCTCGCCGGTGACCTGGGCGACGCGGCGATTGGCCGGCCGGTCGTAGACTTGGCGCGGCGGGCCGATCTGCAGCAGCTTGCCGCGGTCCATCACCGCCAGCCGATCGGCCAGACCGATCGCCTCCTCAGCGTCGTGGGTGACCATGACGAAGGCGATGCCGACTTGGCGCTGGATCGCCGCCAGTTCGCGCCGCGTCGCCGCCCGCAGCTTGCGGTCCAGCGCCGACAAAGGCTCGTCGAGCAGAAGCAGCATCGGCCGCTTGATCAGCGCCCGCATCAGCGCGACGCGCTGGCGCTCGCCGCCCGAAAGCCGGTCGGGCTTGCGCCCGGCGAGGTGGCCGATCGCCACCATCGCCATCGCTTCGTCGACGCGGCGCGCGATCTCGGCCGCGGCCACGCCCTCCTGGCGCAGCCCGAAGCCGATATTGGAAGCGACGTCGAGATGCGGGAACAGGGCGTAGGACTGGAACATCATGTTGACCGGGCGGCGGTGCGGCGGCACGCCCGCCATGTCGCGACCGTCGATCTCGATGCGGCCCTCGGCTGGCGGCTCGAATCCCGCGATCGCGCGCAGCAGCGTCGACTTGCCCGAGCCCGAGGCGCCGAGCAAGGCCAGGAACTCGCCGGCGGCGATGTCCAGGTCGACGCCGTCGACCGCGGCCAGCGCGCCGAAGCGGCAGCCGAGACGCTCGATGCGCGCGATCGGCGCCGACAAGGCCGGGCCTAGGAACCGCCCTTGATGCGCGTCCAGGCGCGGGTGAGGAAGCGCTGCGAGCGCGCATCGTGCGGCGTCAGGCCGTAAAGCTTGGCCACCACCTCGGGCGGCGGATAGACCTGGGGATCCTCGCGCACCGCCTTGTCGACCAGCGGAAAGGCGGCGTCGCTGCCGTTGGCGTAGAGCACGAAATTGCTGGTCTTGGCGATGTTGGCCGGGCGCAGCATGAAGTCGATGAAGCGGTGCGCCGCCAGCGGATTGGGCGCATCGGCCGGGATCGCCATCATGTCGAACCACATCAAGGCGCCTTCGCGCGGGATGCGGTATTCGATCTCGACCGGCGCCTTGGCCTCGCGGGCGCGGTTGCGGGCCTGGAAGATGTCGCCCGACCAGCCGAACACTAGGCAGACGTCGCCGCCGGCAAGGTCGTTGATGTACTGCGAGGAGTGGAACTTGCCGATATAGGGTCGCACCGCCAAGAGCGCCTTTTCGGCGCGCTCGAGCGCGGCTTGGTCCTTGGCGTCGGGATCGCCGCCCTGCAGGCGCAGCGCAGCCGCGAACAGCTCCTCGGGCGCGTCGATCACGCTGACGCCGCAATCGGCGAACTTGGCCACCACCGCGGGATCGAACAGCATGCGCAGGGAATCGACCGGCGCGTCCGCCATCCGCGCCTTGATCTTGCGGGCGTCGTAGCCGATGCCGGTGGTGCCCCAGAGATAGGTCACGGCATGGCGGTTGCCGGGATCGTATTTGGCGGTCATGCGCTCGATCAGCGGCGACATGGTCTTGCGGTTGGGCAGCAGCGCCGGATCGAGCGGCCGGAACACCTCGGCCTTGATCTGACGGGCGAGGAAATTGGCCGAGGGCACCACCACGTCATAACCGGTCGAACCGGCCAAAAGCTTGGTCTCGAGCACGTCGTTGGAATCGAACACGTCGTAAACGACTTTGATGCCGGTCTCCTTCTCGAACGCCTCCAGCACCTGTTGGTCGATATAGTCCGACCAGTTGTAGACGTTGACCACCCTGTCCTTGTCCTGGGCCCAAGCCAGGCCCGAGGCCAACATCAGTGCCAAGACCGCGGCGCGACCGAGCAGCATCGACTCCTCCCGACGAACCGCCGGACTTCACCCGCCGATCCGCCGCTTGTCAATCGCCGACGGCCGTCTCGGGCCGCCCGGCCCGGGTGGGCTCGGGTCGATCCGATTCTTTTCGCTTGGCGAAAGCCCTAGGAAACTGTTAAGGTTCTTAACTTGGGGCAATGTCTAGGTGGATCGGTTTACATGACGATGGATTCGTTTGGTGGCGGTGGCGGCGACGGGCCCATCCAGGCTCGCGTCAAGTGGTTCAACCCGGCCAAGGGGTTCGGTTTCGTGACCCCGGTGGACGGTTCGGCCGATGCCTTCCTTCACATGTCGGCATTGCGTCCGCTGGGCGTGACGTCGGTGCAGCAGGGCGCGACCCTGACGGTGACGGTGCGCTCGGGCCCGCGCGGCCCGCAAGTTGCCGAAGTCCAGAACGTGGACAATTCGACCGCCGAGGCCGATTCCGGCCCGCCGATGCGGGGGCCCCGGCCTGATCGCTTCGGCGGCGGACCGCGTGGCCCGCGACCCGACCGCTTCGGCGGCGGCGACCGCGGTGACCGCGGCGATCGCTTCGGCGGCGGACCGCCGGCGCCGACCGGCCCCGAGCAGCAGATGAACGGCATCGTCAAGTGGTTCAATGCCGCCAAGGGCTTCGGCTTCATCGTGCCCGAGAGCGGCGGCAAGGACGTGTTCATCCACATTTCGACCCTGCGCCGCGCCGGCATCGAGACCCTCGGTCCCGAACAGCCGGTCAAGGTGCGCGTCGCCCAGGGCCAAAAGGGCCCCGAGGCGACCTGGATCGAGCCCTCGGGTTCGGCCCCCGGCCGCCGCCCGTTCTGACCGGATCGCCTGACACGCAGCCGGGGCCGCCATGAACCGCGACCCCGGCTGTATCTTTTGCAGGATCGTCGCCGGCGAGATTCCGGCCTTCAAGCTTTACGAGGACTCGGCGACGCTGGCCTTCATGGACATCGCCCCGCTCAATCCGGGTCACTGTCTGGTCATTTCCAAGGCGCACGCGCCCGATCTCTATTCCAGCGATCCGGCCGATCTGGCCGCGACCGTCGCCACCACCCAGCGCGTCGCGCGCGCGGTCAAGGCGGCGCTGGCGCCCGACGGGCTGAACCTGCTGCAAGCCAACGGCAAGGGCGCCGCGCAGTCGGTGCTGCACTTCCATATTCACATCCTGCCGCGGCGCATGGGCGACGAGGCGTCGTTGAATTGGCACCCGAAGCCCGGCGACAAGGCCGAGATCGCCGCCATCGCCGACACCATCAAGCGCTGTCTCGGATGAGATGGCTGGCCGCGCCGCTGCTCTTGCTGCCGCTGGCGGCGGGGGCCGAAAGCGCGGCCGGGATCTGCGAGGAAAGCGCCGAGCGCGGCGCGGTCCCTGCCTGCCTGATGGCGCACCGCGCCGATCCCGAGGACATCGTCATCCACCGCCTGTTGGCGCGCGCTCTATTTTCGGTGCGGCTGGACGAGGACGCCATCGCCACCTATGCCGCCATCGCCGCCAAGCATCCGGGCGATGCCCGCCCGCATTTCGATCACGCCGCGGCGCTGACCGCGCTCGGGCGCCATGGCCAGGCGCGGCCGCCGATCGAACGCGCGCTGGAATTGGCGCCGGCGGATCGCGGCGCGCTCGAAATCGCCGCCATCGTGTTGCGGGCCTTGCAGGACTGGCCGGCGCTGGTGCCGGTGACGGCGCGGCTGGCGGGCCTGGACGATGCCCGCGCCATGTTCGAACTGGCCGAGCTGCTGGGCGAGGGCAAGGGCGCCGCGCGCGATGTCCGGGCGGCGCTGGATTGGCTGGCGCGGGCGTCCGCTCGCGGCCATGTCGCCGCCATGGACCGGCTGGCCGAGATTCACGCCAACGGCGAACTTGGCCAGCGCCGCGACGCCGCCAAGGGCCGCGCCTGGGCGCGCCGCGCGCAAAAGGCGCGCGATGGAGAGGAATAAGCGCAGCGTGCGCGCGACGGAGAGGACTGACCCCCTACCACTCGGGATGCGCGGCCTTGAGGCGGATGGCGAGGCCGGGATCGAAGCTGGGCGCGCTGCCCATTTCGACCGCTTCGGCGCCGGCGGCGAAATAGGCCGCGGCGCGGTCGGGGCCATCGACCCCGCCGACGCCGACCAGCGCCAGATCGAGGCGCTCGCGGGCGATGTGGCGGGCGGCGCGCCCCACTATGTCGACGCAAGGCGCGAAAATGTCGCGACCTAGAATGCCGGCAGATTCGCGTCCCGGCCCATAGGCCGGGCGGCCCTTGCGGTCCAGCACCGGACGCGAGAAGCCGTTGACCATGGTCAGCGCATCGGCCTTGCCCGCGACCCGACGTAGGAAACGGCGCAGCGTGCCGTCGTCGGGGATATGGCCGACCTTGAGCAGCACCGGCCGGCCGCGCGCGGCACGCCGCATGGCGGCGGCGATCTCGGCCGACAGCGCGGCGTCGTTGAAGATCTGCGCCTCGGGCGTCAGCACGTTGGGACAGGACAGGTTGGCCTCGATCGCCTGGGCGCCGGCCTCGCGTGCCATCGCCGTCAGCCGGGCGAAATCCTCGACCATTTCGCGGCGTCCGGCGCCCGGCCCGGGCGAGGCCACCACCGACACCACCAGCGCCTGGCCGCGGCCGAGCGCCTGTCGGGCGCGGGCCACGTCCGCCATCCACAGCGCCGGCTCCTTCGATGGCATGCCGAAGGAGACCGAACAGAAGGCCGGGGCCGTACCGCGCGGCCGGGCGGCGGCCAAACGGAAACGCTGGCCAGGATCGAGCGGATCGACCCGCGCCGGATCCAGGAACACCCAATTCGGCATGCGCTGGCAATCGCGCCGCAGGCTGCGCACGGTCTTGTAAGTGAGAATGTCGTAGCCGAGGCGGGCATAGGCCTCGATCCAGCGCGCGTTCAGCAGCAGCCCGGCGGCGATACCCAGGCGCGAGCGCACCGCAATGCCGAGAAAATCCTTGAGCGGCGTCGCCGGCACCAGGGGCCGCGGACCCGTCAGGCACGGCCCGTGGCGGTAGTTCCAATCGTAGCTGCGATCGGTCCGATAAGCGGGCATGGCCTACTCATAGCGTGCCCGGGCGGGATGGCAAGACACGTGATAGCCGCATTCCAAAGCGTTCAAGCCACAACCACCAGATACAATAAGGCCGAAAAAGGCAGGTCGCGTACACGCTTCAATATCTGTCTTTGACTATGGCAGACCGAAACGGGAGATAGATACGAGTCCATTTGACACATCTAACGCCGTGTGTTTGTTTGTCGCTCGCAATACGAGTTCCACGGGAATTTCATACCCTTATAAAGTATCTCTTGTGTGGGGGAAAAACATGAGCCGTTCGCCGCTTCCGTTAACCGCGATGCTGTCCGTTCTGTTGCTCGGATCGGGCGGTTGCATGATGGGCGTGCGCGAAGTCTCTCAAGAAATGCTTTTGATCGAGCAGAAGTGCACCGATCTTGAAGAGCGTGTCGGCAGCCAGCACCCGACCGAAATATTCGATCGGCTGATCGAACGCGTTCGACTGTTCAAGACCAGCGCCCAAACCGGAATCGCCGACGCAAAAAGCAGATTCGAACTCACGCTGGATCGCGTGAGGAAGATCGCTGATGATTCGTCCAAGGTCGAAGCGTGCCAGAAGTACGTCAAAGAACTCCAGGGAGTCGCCAATGCTACCAAGCAGGTCGTCAAGGCCATGGAGGACGATTGGGTTCATGTCGCCAGGCACCTCAAGGATTTGAAAAATAACGAGGATCAATGCAACAACGTCAGCGATTGCGTCGCATGGATCAGGGGCTCCACTCCGTGGTCGACGGCCGATTCGGATCCCCATGGACTCAAGACGCATCTTCGCGCTTTGGTCCGCAAGGCGGCCGAACTTCGCGTTCAGGTCGCCGACTTGGTCGAAGGCCAATTGTCGTTTCGACAGACGCCGCAGCAGTGTTTTGCCAATGCCAGCGCCAGGGCCCGATCGGAGATCGAAGCCGAATTGGGAGCCTATCTTCTGGCGCTGGATCGCATCGTCGCCGCCTTCGGCGGTGCCGAAATCGATCTTCGCTCGCTTTACGTCGATTCGATCCGGCCGGTCGTGGCGGATCGCGCTGCGACTCGGGTCATGCGCGTCCTGGAAAAGCACGCCGACCGACTAGAGAAGATCGCCGAAAAGGGCGATGACAAGGTCTACGGCTTTTTAAGTTTCCTATCGCTGTGGCCAGGCGCCGAGTATCCGATTCAATGCACCATGAACGAACTCTATGGACTGACCGTCAAAGCATTGAATCATGGGTCGGAGGAGCTCAGTGAGGATTTTCTGGACGGCATGACCATGCTGGCGTGCAAGCGCATTCGGTCGCCACAGAACGACAGCAGCGGTCCGTTTGACTTTCGCTGGCATCTCTATCGTGCCGTCATAGCCAATGCCGACAACGACGGCGAACGAGTAAAGAAACCGTCGTTTTCGATCGGATCGTGCATGAGAAGGAGCATCGCCTCATCGATTAGAGCGAAGCCTAAATCGCTGCCAGATCAACAACCGCTGGAATTCGACAATTACAAGCTCAGATTCGAAGCGCAACAGGCCTGCCGCCAGAACATCGGCGCAGGCGGCGCACGCGGCCTGGAGCGCTGCATTCAGCGTTACATGCATGCGGCCGGTCTGGACGACGAGGATTGAACCGCCGCATGGCGGCAGGTGGATGAGGAGCCCTAGATGAATTGTCCGAAACCGAAACCGCAGGCGAACCGCTTCTTTCGGCGAAACCCCATCATCTCGTGGCTGGCGGGGGCCATGGCTCTTTTCGGCTGCAGCACCGTCGATATCTATCCGTACGAAACGACGATCGTCGGAGTTCCGATGGACTCGACGAAGCTAAAGGACAGAAACGCTACCGCTACCGACTGGTACAAGAAAAATGAATGGGTATTCAATGCCGAATCTGGCAACCGGCCCAAACTCTGCCTGGCACTTTCGGGTGGCGGCCTGCGTTCGGCGTCGTTCGCGATCGGCGTCATGGCGGCGCTGGAACAGGCCGGCCTGATGGAAAAAATCGATGTCATCTCGGCCGTTTCCGGCGGTGCCTACGCGGCGTCCTGGTACTATGCCCAACACCTCATTCATGACGCGGAATTGCGATCCGGCCATATGAGCCGAAAAGCACTTTTCGCCTGGCGATCCGACGGCAGCGGGGCACCCAGAGATACCGTCTGGTCGGCTAGCCTACCTACAGGCATCCAAGACAAGATCGAGGACTCCAAGACTCAGCAGAATCAACGGGAACCGGGCCCAATCATTATTACGGAGGCCGAAGGAATATTCGGAGGACTTTTCAATATTATCAGCTCTCCATTGAATCTGGCTGCAAATGGACTGTTTGGTGCGCACTGGAACACTTCACCAGTCCTAGGGTTCTACGAAGATTGAATTCGCCAGATATTTCACAACCACCGGCGGATCGAGATGCAGGAGATCTTGGCGCTTCTCGAGCGGCGAAACAAACCACTGGTCCCAAGGTTGCCGTTCCCAATTTTCAATGCGACTGCATCGATTGCTGACAACTTGTATCATCATGGTGCGGCATGGCCAGCGACGATTTATGAGTTTTCTCCCGTTCGCTATGGCTCGGACGGCCTAGGTTTCGGAGGGACGCCGCCGCACGATCTGCCTTTGGCACGGATCGTATCCATTTCGGGAGCGGCCTATGACGGCAAGCAGGTCGTCCCCGGAGAAATCAGAAGGACGCTTTTGTCTGCAATCAACATCGATTTGGGGCAGTATATCGACAATCCGGATCCAGAGTTCGCGCACATGAAATGGGGGGCGTTTCCCGTATTCGGCCCGTTATTTCACGCTCGCTGGCTGCTGGATCGCAAAGGATATCGGATATACGTTTCCGACGGCGGTCACGCGGATAATCTGGGGGTCTTTTCGCTAGTCCGCAGGGGCTGCGGTGAGATCATCGCAGTCGATGCCGAGCACGATCCCAATTTTGGGTTCGACGGTTATTTCCGCCTCAAGTCGGCGATTGCCAGGCACATGGGGGCCGAGACCGACATTCCAGAATTGCGGGCCATCGAAGTCATTTCTGCGGGGCTCGCCAATAAAACTCGGAAAGGGAATGGCACCGCCTTCGTTGATACTGTCTATGTCCCCATCGTCAAGGGGAAAGCGGGAGGGAAGAAATTCTCAGAAGGAGGGAAAGTTCTTAACGGCTGCATCGGCGAGTTCCCGGGTCTGGGCAATGGTGGCGCTTCGCTTCGCATCCCGCTGCGCTACGTCAAGCTATCGATCGAACCCGAATGGTGGGATGCGGATTCAAGTGGATCGACGCGCCAACGCTTGGCACAGCGCCATGGCATGGCGGTTAGCGACCGCTTCATGAATCGCAAGACGAAAGAATGCGCGGAAGGGCGGTTCTTTGATAGCGATTGCCCGTTTCCCCAAGAGGCCACGAGCGATCAGGATTTCGATACTGAGCAGTATCGCGCCTATCGCGATCTCGGCTTTTCGATTGCGATGAAGTTGCCTGAAGCGCGACAGACCAATACCTGCAATCCAAGCTAAGTTGATCGGTTCTTGAGCCTCTTGGTCCAAGACAGTGGAGGTGGCGTGCCCCGATTCTTGCTCCACATGTCATCCTATGGACGGCTTCGATTTGAACAATTGCCGCGGTTTCGGTCAGTGCCGTCCCTTTCGGTGATGGGTCACGAGTAGCCACGATTCTTAAGCTCATAAAAAGAACATATTGACATAACACCTTACACATCATATATTGTTCTAGTTTCTGACCCTCCTTCCTGCCATCCGGGTAACGCCCCAGCGGCGTCCGGGTGGCAAGCAGGGCGGTCTTTCGCAACCCTAGCTAAGCCTCGGTCGGTCCTGCCGGCCGGGGCGGAGAGACCTGTCATGACCGCCCCGTCAGCCGAACCGAGTTTCCCGACTCCCGCGCCGGCGCTTTCCTCTTCGACCGCGCATCCGCTCGCCGAGCGCGCCGAGCGCTCGCCTTTCGTCGCCTCGTCCGAGCCCGATCCTTTCCTGGCTCCTGCCGTGGCCCCGCTAGATCCCTTGCACAAACGCGCGCGGCCGCGGATGAACTGGCGCCTCGCCGCGCTGATGCTGGCCGAGGGCTGTTCCGAGCAGCAAGTGGCCGAGACCTTCGGCCGCAACCTGGCCGAGATCAAGCGCGCCCGCCGGCGCTCGACGCGCTTTGCGCGCTGGATCGGCGAGGCCCGCCAGCATGTCGCGCGCGAGCGCCTCAGGCGGATCGATCTTTTGCGCCAGGGCGCGATGCAGGCGCTGGAACAGGCCATGCATCGCGGCAGCCGCGCGGAGCAATGGCAGGCGGTCAGCTTCGTCGCCCGCGCGCTGCTGTTCACGCCGCGCACCGTAGCCGCGGTCAAGGCCGCCAACCTGGCGGCGCTGGGCGTGCTGGAAGACCTCGCGGCGCGGAAGCCCGAGCTGGGCGACTACGGCTCGCTTTTGGCCGAGCTTGCGCCCCGCGCCCCGTCATTGCCCGATAAGCCAAGCGGCTCAGGCACTTGAGGTGTTTGGATTGGCTCCGATGCGCGGATTTGCGACTCCGTTCCGCGCCGTTGCGCGCGGATGCGACCCCATTCCGCGCCGCTGCGCATGGATGTGGCTCCGTTCCGCGCCGCTGCGCGCTTGCGCCCCTTGGCGCGGCGCGCGGAGGGCCGTTAAAGTACGGCTGTCTATTGTCGTCGAAGGATCGTCGCCATGCTGGGCCTGATGCAGGATCGTCCGCTGCTGATCTCGCAGCTGCTGGAATACGCCGCCATCTATCACCCCAAGGTCGAGATCGTCTCCAAGACGGTCGAGGGGCCGACCCATCGCTCGAACTACGCCGAGATCCACCGCCGCGCCAAGCGCGCAGCCAAGGCGCTGGCAGCGCTGGGCATCGTCATGGGCGATCGCGTCGCCACCCTGGCCTGGAACGGCTATCGCCATTTCGAGCTTTACTACGGCATTTCCGGCATGGGCGCGGTCTGCCACACCGTCAATCCGCGGCTGTTCCCCGAGCAGATCGCCTACATCGCCAATCACGCCGAGGACAAGGCGCTGTTCTTCGACCTCACCTTCCTGCCGCTGGTCGAGAAGCTGGCGCCGCAGCTGAAAAGCGTGCGGCATTGGGTGCTGATGACCGATCGCGCCCACATGCCCAAAGCCTCCTCGGTGCCGAACCTGCTTTGCTACGAGGAGCTGCTGGCGGCGCAGAGCGAGGACTACGCTTGGCCGTCGTTCGACGAGCGCACCGCCTCCTCGCTCTGCTACACCTCGGGCACCACCGGCAATCCCAAGGGCGTGCTTTATGCGCACCGCTCGACCGTGCTGCATTCCTTCGCCGTCTGCATGGGCGACACGTTGGCGCTGAGCTCGCGCGATTCGGTGCTGGTGGTGGTGCCGATGTTCCACGCCAACGCCTGGGGCCTGGTCTATGCCGCGCCGATGTGCGGCGCCAAGCTGGTGCTGCCCGGGCCGCATCTCGACGGCCCCTCGGTCCACGCCCAGATCGAGGCCGAACGCTGCACCATGTCGGCCGGCGTGCCGACGGTGTGGCTGGCGCTGCTCAATTACCTGACCGAGACCGGCAAGCGCATCGACACCGTCAAGAAATTCGTCATCGGCGGCTCGGCCGCGCCGCGCTCGATGATCGAGACCTTCCAGGAGAAATACGGCGCCTACGTCATCCACGCCTGGGGCATGACCGAGATGAGCCCGCTTGGCACCACCGGCATGCTCAAGCCGGCGATGTACGACTGGCCGGTGCAGAAGCGGCTCGACATCCAGCAGAAGCAGGGCCGCGCGGTCTACGGCGTCGACATGAAGATCGTCGACGACGAGGGCCGCGAGATGCCGCGCGACGGCAAGGCCTTCGGCCGGCTGCTGGTGCGGGGCCCGTGGATCACCAGCGGCTATTTCAAGGGCGAGGGCGGCAGCGTCATCGACCGCGAGGACTGGTTCGACACCGGCGACGTCGCCACGCTCGACGCCGATGGCTTCATGCAGATCACCGACCGCTCCAAAGACGTGATCAAGTCGGGCGGCGAGTGGATCAGTTCGATCGATCTCGAGAACGCCGCCGTCGGCCATGCCGACGTCAAGGAGGCCTGCGTCATCGGCATCAAGCACCCGAAATGGCAGGAACGCCCGCTGCTGCTGGTGATCCGCCGGCCGGGAACGGCGCTGGATCGCGCCGGCATGCTGAAATATCTCGAGGGCAAGGTGGCGAAATGGTGGATGCCGGACGACGTGGTGTTCGTCGACGAACTGCCGCACACCGCCACCGGCAAGCTGCTCAAGGCCAAGCTGCGCGAGGAATATGCCGACTACAAGCTGCCGACGGCATGACTAAGCTTCCGGCCCGCGCCTATGCGGATTCCGGTCGCGGCGGCCAATCCTGGGCGGTGTGCCAGACGCGCAAGACATGAATCGCGTCGCCGGCGATTCGGTAAATCGCTATGCGCCGCCATTCCGGCAACGACAATTCGCGCGTGCCGGCGATGCGCCCCGGCCGGCCGCCATGCGGCAATTTGGCGAGGGTTTGGATGCGCGCCCGGACTTCGCGGATAAAGCGCTCGCCCAATTCGAAATCGATCGCCTGATAGTAGTCGCGACCCTCAGCCAAATCGGTCGTCGCCGGCGGCGTGATGTGAATTCTCATGCCGCCTTGCGCAGCGCTCGCGACGTGGTCGCCAGTTCCGCCATGACTTCATCGAAGTCCCGCAGCTTTCCGGCATCCGCGGCCCGCCGGCCTTCCTCGACCGCGGCGACGAACGCCAGCTCGCGTTCGAGAAACTCCGCCAGCGCGGTGGCGATCAGCTTGGAGCGCGAGCGGTCATACGCCCTGGCCAGGCGATCGAGCTTCTTCACCAGGCGCGATTCCAGCCGCGCCGTCACCATCCGGTCCTTGGCCATGACGATTGCCTCCGTGTTGCGGAGACAATGTAATACATTCGAGTACCGATCGGCAACCCGCTCAGCCGCGGCCAAGGCTCCAGTCCTCGCCCCGGCGGCGGACGCGGCCTTCGGCCTCGAGCTTGACCAGATGCGCCAACACCGAACGCGCCGCGGCCGAGTGCAGCCGCTTGTCGATCTGGGCGTAGATCCGCGCCACCATCGCCGGGATCTGCCCCAGCCCGTCGGCGATGGCCCCGAGGATCTCGTCCTCGCGCTCGCGGCGATGCGCGATCAGCGCCCGGACATAGGGCTTGGGGTCGGTCACCGGCGGGCCGTGGGTCGGGATCAGCACCCGCTCTTCGCGCGCCAGCACCTTGGCCAGCGAGTCCATATAGGCGCGCATGTCGCCGTCGGGCGGCGAGACGATGGTGGTCGACCAGCCCATGACGTGATCGCCGGTCAACAGCGCCCGGTCCTCGGGCAGCGCGAAGCAGAGATGGTTCGAGGTGTGACCGGGCGTGGCGACGGCGCGCAGGGTCCAGCCCGGGCCGGTGACGGCGTCGCCCTCGGTCATGAGATGGTCGGGCGCGTGCGCCCAATCGGCACCTTCCTCGACCCCTTCCCCCGAGCGATCGCCGCCATGCGGGCCGCAGCCCCAGATCGCGGCCCCGGTCGCGGCCTTGAGGGCGCGCGCCGCCGGCGAATGGTCGCGATGGGTATGGGTGCAGACGATGTGGCTGACGGTCTCGCCGCGCAAGAGCCCGACCAGCGCCGCGATGTGCTCGGCCAGTTCGGGCCCGGGATCGATCACGGCGACGCGGCCGCGGCCGACGACATAGGTGCCGGTGCCGTGGAAGGTGAAGGCACCGGGATTGCGCGCCAGCACGCGCCGCACGTTCGGAGTCACGTCGCGGAACACGCCGTAATCGGCGGCCAGCTCGCGGACATGGGGGATCGGGGTCGGCATGATCCGATTCTACCGCGAAACCGCTGGCCGCGCGCCAGCCGGATGATGTAAAAAGCTCGGGCGCGGGCCCGGCAGAAGGTCCGCCGCGTCGGCGTCTTGGGGGGATTCGAGTTTGGTCGAGTTCGTTCAGCTCACCGTCAACGGCATCGCCATCGGCTGCATTTATGCGCTGGTCGCGCTCGGCTTCGTGCTGATCTACAAAGCCACCGAGACCGTCAATTTCGCCCAGGGCGATCTGATGATGCTGGGGGCGTTCATCGCCTACAGCTGCATCGCGCTGTGGGGTTTGCCCTATCTGGTCGGCATCCTGATCGCGGTGGCGGTGCTGGCGGCGGTCGGCACCGGGCTGGATCGGATCGTGCTGCGGCCGGTGGTCGGCCAGCCGACCTTCGCCATCGTCATGCTGACCATCGGCATCGGCACCATGTTCCGCGCCGGCGCCAGCATGACCCCAGGCTGGGGCACCGAGACCTATTCCTTCGCCACGCCCTATTCCGGTTCCACCTTGCGCTTCGGCACGGTGGTGATCGCGGCCGAGCACATGACCATCATCCTGGCGACGATCGGGCTGTGCGCCGGCCTGTTCGCCTTCTTCCGCTTCACCAAGCTGGGCGTGGCGATGCAGGCCAGCTCGCAGAACCAGCTGGCGGCCTATTACATGGGCATTCCGGTCAAGACCATGTTCTCGCTGATCTGGGGCATCAGCGCCGGCGTCGCCGCGGTGGCCGGCATCCTGATGGCGCCGATCTCGCTGGTCGACATCAACATGGGTTTCATCGGCCTCAAGGCCTTTCCGGCGGCGGTGCTGGGCGGGTTCGGCTCGATCCCGGGCGCGATCGTCGGCGGCCTGATCATCGGCGTGATCGAGGCCCTGGCCGGGTTCTATCTGCCGGCCGGATTCAAGGACACCGCTGCCTATATCGTGCTGCTGGTGGTGCTGTTCGTTCGGCCGCACGGCCTGTTCGGCCAGATGGCGCGCAAGAAGGTCTGATCGCCATGCGCTTCCTCTTTCGCACCGACTACAACCAGGACATCGACCTGTTCCAGTTCCGGCTCGACCGGTTCTGGTATGGGATGCTGTTCGCCAGCCTGGCGACCGCGCCGCTGTGGCTCGACGACTACTGGATCTCGCAAGTCACCTACGTCGCCGGGTTCTCGATCTCGGTACTGGGGCTGATGCTGCTGGCGGGATTCACCGGCCAAGTCTCGCTCGGCCACGCCGCCTTCGTCGGCATCGGCGCCTATGCCGAGGCCATCCTGATGCAGCGCGGCGTACCCTTCCCGATCAGCTTGATCCTGGCCGGCGTGCTGTCGGGGCTGATCGGCGCGGTGATCGGCCTGCCGGCGCTGCGGCTGGTGGGGATCTACCTGGCGATCGCCACCTTCGCCTTCGTCATCATCGTGCAGGAGGTGCTGACGCGCTGGGAATCGCTCACCGGCGGCAACAACGGCCTGCGCGTGCCCGAACTGACGCTGTTCGGCCTCGCCATCGACCAGGATTGGAAGTTCTATTACGTCACCATCGTCGTCGCCGTGCTGTGCTTCCTGGGCGTGGTCAACGTGCTGCGTTCGCCCACCGGCCGCGCTTTCATCGCGATTCGCGATTCCGAGATCGCCGCCCAGTCGCTGGGCGTCCATCTGGCGCGCTACAAGACCATGGCCTTCGCGCTGTCGGCCGCCATCACCGGCATCGGCGGCGGGCTGTTCGCCCACAAGGCGGGCTATCTCAGCCCCGAATCCTTCGGCCTGATCGGCTCGATCAACCTCTTGGTGGCGGTGCTGGTGGGCGGCATCGGCTCGGTCCACGGCGCCGTGTTCGGCGCCGCCTTCATCGCCGTGCTGCCGCAGATCATCGCCCTGCTCAAGGACCTGCTGCCCGATGCGCTGGCGCACCAGCCCGGCCTCGAGGCCGGCGTGTTCGGCCTGATCCTGGTGCTGACCATCCTGTTCGAGCCGCTGGGGATCTACGGCCGCTATCGCAAGCTGTTGTTCTACGTCTCGATCTTCCCGCTCTACAAGCGGGCGACCTTCAAGCGCCAGAAAAGCTACACCCGCACGGAGCGCGTCCATTGAGCTTCTTCGCGGTCGAGAACCTGTCGGTGCGCTTCGGCGGCATTCGTGCCGTCGACGACGTCTCCTTCGCCGTCGAGCAAGGCGAAGTCTTCACCATCATCGGCCCCAACGGCGCCGGCAAGACCACGATCTTCAACCTCATCAGCCGGATCTACGAGCCGACCGGCGGCCGCATCCTGTTCCAGGGCGTCGACATCACGCATCTGCCGGCCCACGCCGTCACCCAGCGCGGCATCGCCCGCACCTTCCAGAACATCGAGCTGTTCGCGAATGCCACCGTGCTGCAGAACCTGTTGCTGGGCCGGCACACGCACCGCTCCACCACCCTGTTCGAGGAAGTCCTCTTCCTGCCCTCGGTGCGCCGGGCCGAACGCGCGCATCGCCGCAAGGTCGAGGAGGTGATCGATTTCCTCGACCTCCAGGCCCATCGCGACAGCCTGATCGCCGGCCTGCCCTACGGCGTGCGCAAGGTGGTCGAGTTGGCGCGCGCGCTTTGCACCGAACCCAAGCTGCTGCTGCTCGACGAGCCGTCCTCGGGCCTCAACGTCGAGGAGACCGAGGACATGGTGTTCTGGATCCGCGACATCAAGCGGCTGCTGGGCATCACCGTGATCATGGTCGAGCACGACATGTCGCTGGTGTCGAAGGTCTCGGACCGCGTGCTGGCGCTGAACTACGGCAAGCCGATCGCGCTCGGCGCTCCGGGCGAGGTCCAGCGCCATCCCGAAGTCGTTCGCGCCTATCTCGGGGAATAGGCCATGGCGCTGCTCGACGTGCTCAACATCGAAACCTTCTACGGCCCGATCATGGCGATCCGCGGCGTCAGCCTGAAGGTCGAGAAGGGCCAGATCGTCGCCGTGCTGGGCGCCAACGGCGCCGGCAAGACCACCATCCTGCGCACCATTTCGGGCGTGATGGACCCGAAGAAGGGCACGGTCGCCTTCGAGGGCCAGGAGATCCAGCGCCACGATCCCAACCGCATCGTCGGCTACGGCCTGGCGCACGTGCCCGAGGGGCGCGAGGTGTTTCCGCTGCTCAGCGTGCGCGAGAACCTGATGATGGGCGCCTATCTGCGCGACGACGCCGACGGCATCGCCCGCGACCTGGAGGCGGTCTACGGCTATTTCCCGGTGCTCAAGGCGCGGGCCGATCAGCCTTCCGGTCAGCTCTCGGGCGGCGAGCAGCAGATGCTGGCGATCAGCCGGGCGCTGATGTCGAGCCCGCGCATGCTGCTGATGGACGAGCCCTCGCTCGGCCTGTCGCCGCTGCTGACCAAGGAGATCTTCGGCATCATCCGCCGCATCAACCGCGAGCGCGGCGTCTCGATCCTGCTGGTCGAGCAGAACGCGCACATGGCGCTGGAGGTGGCCGATTTCGGCTATGTGCTGGAAGTCGGCCGCATCGTCATGGAAGACACCACCCAGCGCCTCAAGAACAAGCCCGACATCCAGGAGTTCTATCTCGGCATGAAGGACGCGGGCCAGCGCGGCGAACGCCGCTGGAAAAAGAAGAAACTCTGGCGCTAGACCGCGATCGGTTCATAGGGAATCGCGCCCGCGATACCCTATGAACCGCGAATCGCGGTCCAGAGCAGGATGCGCAGGCATGATCCACGATCTGTCTTGAACCCTATGGTTCAAGACAGATCGATCATGCCCTAGGTCGAGATCGTCGACTATCATTGAGGGAAAGATGACCAAATTGACCCCGATCCATCCCGGCGAAATCCTCGACGCCGATTTCTTGTCGGCGATGGGCATCTCCCAGTCGCGCCTGGCCCGCGACATCGACGTGCCGTTCCGGCGCGTCAACGAGATCTGTCGCGGCAAGCGCGCGATCACCGCCGACACGGCATTGCGGCTAGCGCGCTATTTCGGCATGTCGGCGGAATATTGGATGACCTTGCAGGCTCGGTTCGAGATCGAGTCGTTGAAGGACCGCATGACGGAACGGCTGAAGCGCGACATCCGGCCATTGCGGCGCGAGCGCCGCGCCGCGGCCTGAGACGACCCGTGCCCGCCACCCGCTCCGTCCGCGCCCGCGCCGAGGCGTTCTGCCGCCAATACGGCCTGGGCGCGCCGATCCTCTTGGCGCCGATGGCCGGATCCAGCCCGCCTGGGCTGTCGGTCGCAGTCGCCAATGCCGGCGGCTTCGGGGCTTGCGGGGGACTGTTGATGCAGCCGGCGGCAATCAAGGCCTGGGCGGCCGATTTCCGCGCCGGCAGCAATGCCGGATTCCAGCTCAATCTCTGGATTCCCGATCCGCCGCCGGCTCGCAACCCGGTGGCCGAGGACCGCGTCCGCCTCTTTCTCGGTCGCTTCGGTCCGCTGCCGAGCCTGGAATCGGCCAATCCGCGCCTGCCCGATTTCGCCGCCCAATGCGAAGCCATGCTCGAGGCCGGGCCGGCGGTGGTGTCCTCGATCATGGGCCTCTACCCGCCCGACTATGTCGCTCGGCTGAAGGCACGCGGCATCAAATGGTTCGCCAACACCACCACCGTGACCGAGGCGCTGGCGGCCGAGGCGGCGGGCGCCGATGCCATCATCGCCCAAGGCATGGAAGCCGGCGGCCATCGCGGCGCCTTCGATGCCGCCGAGGCCGAGAAGCGCATGGTCGGCCTGTTCGCGCTGCTGCCGGCGGTGGCGGATGCCGTGCGGGTGCCGGTGATCGCCACCGGAGGGATCGCGGATGGCCGCGGCATTGCCGCCGCCCTGACCTTGGGCGCATCCGCGGTCCAAATCGGCACCGGGTTTCTGCGCACACCCGAGGCCAAGCTGCCCGCGGCCTGGAGCGAGGCGCTCGGCCGAGCGCGGCCCGAGGACACCCTGGTGACGCGCGCTTTTTCCGGCCGCGCCGGCCGCGGGCTCGCGACCAAATACGCGCTGGCGGCAGGCGCCTCGGATGCGCCGCCGCCCGCGCCCTATCCGGTGCAGCGTGGCCTGACCCAGGCCATGCGCGAGGCGGCGACCGCGGCCAATGTCATCGACACCATGCAGGCCTGGTCGGGGCAGTCGGCGGGCCTCGCGCCGGCGCTGCCGGCAGCCGATCTCTTCCGCAAATTGTGGGACGACGCCCGCGCCTTGCTGGCCTAGATCGAGCGCGCCAGCGCCACCATGCGCCTTCCGGCCTCGGCCAAACGGTCGTCGGCAAGCGTCAGAGAAATCCGCAACAGGCCCTGGCCGCTGGCGCCGAAACCATCGCAGGGCAGCACGGCGACGCCGTGGCGTTCCAGCAGGCGCTGGGCGAAGCCTTCCGAGCCCAGCCCGGTGGCGCGCACATCGAGCATGACGAACATGCCGCCCTCGGGCGGCACGACGCGGCATTTGGGCGCGTCCGCCAGGATGGAAGACAGCATCGTCGCGCGCCGGCGGTAATCCGCGCGCAAGGCCGCGACCTCGTTGGGCTCGTCCGCCAGCACCGCCAGCGCGCCCTCCTGGGTGAAGCGCGGACCGCCATAGGCCATCGCCAACAGCAGATTGAACAAATGCCCGGTCAGCGCCGGCGGCCCGACCACCCAACCGAGCCGGAAGCCGGGCGCGGCGTGCGATTTCGACAGGCTCGACACCACCACGGTGCGCTCGGCCATGTTGGGCAGGCTCCAGGCGCCGACATGCGGCCGGGCGTAGCTCAGATCCTCGTAGACCTCGTCCGACAGTAGCCAGAGATCGTGCTTGCGGCAGAGCGCCGCGATCGTCGCCATCTCGTCCGCGCTCAGCACGGCGCCGGTCGGATTGTGCGGGCTGTTGATCCAAAGCACGCGGCTTCGCGGCGAGATCGCGGCTTCAAGCGCGGCCAGGTCGGGATGAAAGCCGCGCTCGGGCGACAGTGGCACAGTCGTCAGTGCCACCCCGGTCGCGCCGGCGACGCCGGGATATGTGGCATAGATCGGCTCGCAGGCCACCACCTCGTCGCCCGGGCCGGCAAGACAGCTCAGCGCGGCATAAAGCCCGGCCTGGGCGCCGGCGACGATGGCGACGTTCTCGGTCGCGCAGGGCCGGCCGCTGCGCTGGGCCATGCGGCGGGCGATGGCGGCGCGCAGCTCGGGCAGGCCGGTGATCGGCGAATAGCCGGTCTGGTGCCGGCGCAGCGCATCGACCGTCGTCGCGATCAGCCGCTCGGGCGGCGCCTGGTCGGGATCGCCCACGGTCAGCAGCATGACCTCGCGGC
>Ga0194120_10004078_pt1 | contig 22958 bp, 16 predicted proteins | sample TA2MahCa65mmetaG_FD_148642 | JGI IMG/M metagenome (GOLD analysis project Ga0194120, IMG submission 148642) | Freshwater microbial communities from Lake Tanganyika, Tanzania - TA2015019 Mahale Deep Cast 65m | ecosystem: Environmental > Aquatic > Freshwater > Lake | place: Tanzania: Lake... | reverse complement strand
TGTGTGCGCTGGCGCTCGCGCGCGCGACGCCGCATGCGGGATCGACCGCGGGGCGTGAGGACGAGCTCGAAGCGGACACCGCGCCCGCGCGCGACGGCGCCTGCGCGCCCGCGCGCGACGGCGACTGCGCGCTCGCGCGCGACGGCGACTGCGCGCTCACGCGCGACGGCGACTGCGCGCTCACGCGCGACGCCGCAGACGCGCGGCGGTTACGCTGTGCGCCATGAGCTCCGCGGCCGTCTCCGAAAGTCTGCCCGACAGTCTCTTCGTCGAGCCGTTCGCCGGTCTGGCGGGGGACATGCTCCTCGGCGCCCTGCTCGACCTCGGCGACCCGCGCTTCACGCTGGAGCATCTGTGCGCGCTGGCCGCGGACCTCGTGCCGGGAGAGGCGCAACTGTCCGCGCAGAAGGTGTGGCGCGGATCGCTGTCGGGGCTCAGTCTCGACGTGCGCACTCCCGAGCGGGGCGAGTTGCCGCACCGCGGAATCGCCGAGCTCGAGGCGCTGATGGCGCGCTCCGCGCTGCTCTCGTCGAGCGCGAAGGAGCGCGCGCGCTCGGTGTTGCGGCGCATCGCGGTCGCCGAAGGCCGCGTGCACGGCTGCGCGCCCGAGGAGATCCACTTCCACGAGCTCGGTGCGGTGGACACGCTCGTCGACGTGTGCGGTGCGCTGCATGCGCTCGAGCGCCTCGGCGTGCGCAGGGTGTTCGCGTCGGCGCCGCTGGTCGGCTCGGGAACCGTGCGCTGCGCCCATGGAGACATGCCGGTGCCCGTGCCCGCGGTGGCGGAGTTGTTGCGCGGTCGTCCACACCACATCGGCGGCGGCGGCGAACGCCTGACGCCGACGGGCGCCGCGCTGCTGGTGGAGCTGGCGGCGGAGTTCGGCGAGCCGGGCGCATTCGTCGCGAGCGCGATCGGATACGGCGCGGGACAGCGCGATCCGCGCGAGGGACCGCCCAACGTCGTGCGTGTGCAGCTCGGTCGTTCCGGCGCCGCGGCCGCGCGGAGTGAAGTGTGGACGCTGGAGTGCAACCTCGACGACATGACCGCCGAGGAGCTCGGATTTCTGGTGCAGGAGCTGCGCGCGGCCGGCGCGCTCGAGGTCTGGACGAGCGCGGTCGCGATGAAGAAGGACCGGCCGGGCGTGATCGTCGCGGCGCTCGCCCGCGCGAACTCGCGCGCGGCACTCGAGACGGTGGTGTTCGACCACTCGACGGCGCTCGGACTGCGCTGGACGCGCAGCGAGCGCACCGAGTGCGAGCGCGTCGACCTCGAAGTTCGCGTCGGGGAGTTCCGTGTGCGAGGCCAGCGACGGCTGCGACCCGGCGCCGATCAGTGCTCGCTCGACGCGCGCGACGTCGCGTTCGAGTACGACGACCTCGCCGTGCTCGCTCGCGCGCGCGGACTCGCGCTGCGCGCGGCCGAGCAACTCGCCCGCGAGGCCTTCGCGCTCACGCTCTCACAGCAGTAGCCGCGCGGGAGCGGCGAGCGCTCGGTGCCTCTCGCGGCGCCTAGACGAACGGGAGCGAGGGCTCACTCCGAGTGAATCTCACCGCGCGCGATCTCACGGCGCGCGATCTCACCGCGCGCGATCTCACCGCGCTGGAGTTCGAGCTAGGGGTAGAGCTCGCTCTCGAGGGCCGATTCCTGCGCCGCGGGGTCGTCGAGCCGACGCACCACGCGGTTGCCCTCGCCGACGAGCAGCACGATCGGCGTTCGCGGGCGCTCGGAAAACTCGAAGCTCATGACGATGACTTCGTCGCCCACTCGCACGAGGTGCGCGGCGGCCCCGTTGATGCAGATGCAGCCCGAGCCGCGCGGGCCCGGGATCGTGTAGGTTTCCAGGCGCGCGCCGTTGGTGTTGTCGACGATCAACACCTTCTCGAACGGCAGCATGTCCGCCGCTTCGAGCAGGTCGCGGTCGATGGTGATCGAGCCCACGTAGTCGAGGCACGCCTCGGTGACGGTGGCCTTGTGGAGCTTCGAGCGGAGAAAGCAGCGCATGGGCGGGGGGGTGCGAGCGGCGGATGGAGCGAGCATGCTAGCGGCCGGAGTAGCTCCGCAGGCCCCGCGAGAGCCGGTCGAGGGCGTCGGCGAGCTGCTGCGGGGGCGTGCCGTAGCCCAGTCGCAGGTGGCCGGGGGCGTCGAAGTGCTCGCCCGCCACCACGCCGAGCCCCTGCGCCGCGGCGAGGTGCCGCGCGAAGGCGAGGGTGTCTTCGACGCCGCGGACGCGGGCGCAGGCGATGATGCCGTGTTCGGGAACGAGGGCCTCGAAGCGCGGCTCGGATGCGAGCCAGCGTTCGAGCACGGGGCGGCTGTGGGCCAGAACGTCGCGATAGGGTGCGAGCAGAAGGTCGCGTCGGCGCAGCGCGCTGAGCGCGGCCCGCAGGCTGGAGGTCGGCAGGTCGACGTACTGCAGGAAGCTGGCGTCCTCGACGGCCTCGCGCTCGCCCGCGGCGGCCTCGCCGAGCACCGCCCAGCCGACGCGCAGGGCGCCCAGCCCGTAGGCCTTGGTCAGGCTGCCGAGCGAGATGCCGTGCGGCAGGTCGCGGGCCGCGTGGAAGGCCTCCGCCTCGGGCACGAACTCCTCGTAGATCTCGTTGCACACGAGGTAGCCCCCGCGGCGCGCGGCGAGGTCGGCGAGCGCGCGGAGATCGGCGGGGGAGGTGCGCACGCCGCTGGGGTTGTGGGGGCTCGAGAGGAACACGTGGCCCCGCTGGGGCCCGTCGAGGGCGGCCTCGACCGCGGCCGGGTCGAGGCGCCAGCGCCCCTCGAGGTTGCGCCGGACGGGGACCACACTCGCGCCCTCCCGCTGCGGCAGCGCGCGCAACGGTTGGTAGCACGGCGCTTCGACCGCCACGCGAGTTCCCCGGCCGAACAGCGCCGCCGCCACGATGCTCATCGCGCCGCTCGCTCCGGGGGTGACGAACACCTGCTCGGGGCGCACCCGGAAGCGGCGCGCGAGCAGGGCGGCGAGCTCCGGCAGCGCGCGCGCTCCGCCCCACTCGAGGTCCAGCTCGGAGGGCTCGGCGAAGTGCGCTCGATCGGCGGCCGCCATGCCCGACTGCGTGAGGCTCGCGGCGTGAGCCAGCGCGTCCGTGCGCGCGAAGCGCATGTAGGGGAAGCCGGGGCGGTGCACGGGTGTGGAGTCGCTCAACGCAGCGCGACCAGGTCGCTAGAAGTGGAGAAAAGTCCGAGCGAGCGCTGTGGAACAGGCCTAGGGCGATGGCTAGGATCGCGCTCGTTCTAGCACATTCGCCGCGCTCGCGGAGGTTGCTGGAGCACGGGAGCCCGAGCGTTGCGCGCGCCGCGTCGCGAAGGATCCCGTCGCTGTCCGAGAGGCTCTCCCGCGCGGGGAGTCGGGCATTCGAAGCACACTGGGATTGGCACCACATGAAGATCCACGGATCGCAGGTCCGAGGCTGGACCTCGTCGTTTTCGTTCGTCCTCTGCGCCGCGGGCCTCGCGCTCGCGCAGCAGGGTTCTCCGCTCCCCACGCCGACGAACACGGCGGGCGCGCGCACAACTGACAGCGCTGGCACGACCGGCGAGAGCACGCAGGCCGCGGGTGCGCCCAAGCCCGCGGCGAACGGCGGCGTCGGCGCCACCGACACGGCGAGCGCTGCGGCGACGCAGGGTTCTCCGGCGACGCAGGGTTCTCCGGCGACGCAGGGCTCTGCCGACACGCAGGCCGCGCCGAAGTTCTTGCGCTACGTGCGCGCGGCGAGCGGCGGCGCGAAGGTCCGCAACATCTACGACGAACAGGGCATCGCGATCGCCGAGGTGGATGCGTTCACCGTGCTCGCGGTCCACAGCGAGCGCGCGGACTGGCTCGAAGTCGAATCACCGGCCGGCTTCTCGGTGTGGGTGTACGGCGAGTACCTGACCCCGACCACCGAGTCGGGCGTGCTCTCGGTCTCCGGCAACGACGTGCGCATGCGTCCGCTCCCGTCCTCGGGCGCGGAGAGCCTGCCGCTGCGCCAGTTGCTGCACAGGGGCGAGAAGCTGCGCATGCTCGGCCGCAAGGATCTCGCCAAGCCGCTCGCCGAAGACTGGGTCAACGTCGGCTCGCCCGTCGGAACGCGCGGCTGGGTGGCGAAGTCGCAGACCGAAGCGCTGCCCGCGGATCAGGACGGCCCGACGTTGTGGGGCACCGCCGCGGGTGAAGCGCGCAAGCCGTTCACCGGCATTCCGATCACGACCACATCGCCCAAGGTCGGCGGCGACGCGGGAACCAGCACGTCGAACGCCAGCGTCACGACCGACTCGAACAAGCTCGCCGCCGCGCTCGCCGAGGCCGACCAGCAACTCGCGGCCGCGCGTGCCGCGCATGTGCAGGGCCTCAGCCCGGATTACGCCGCGGTCAAGCTGGCCTACGAGGCCGTGCTCGCCATGGGCGCGGGCGAAGCGACGACCAAGCTCGTCAAGGATCGCATCGAGCTGTGCAGCGCCTACGCCGACGGCGCCAACCTCAGCGCGGAGCTCGAGCGCCAGAAGCAGTCGATCGATGCCGCGATGCGCAAGCGTCAGGACGACATGGCCCGCGCCGCGCGCAGCCAGCCGTTCGACGGTCGCTTCGACGGCCGCGGCCGCATCGAGAAGGCCACGCTGCCCGGCGAGAGCCGCGCGGTGTACTTCCTGCGCTTTGGCGGCGAGCTCGTCGCGGAACTCGGCTGCGCCAGCGGTCGGCTCGACTTCGCCGACTTCCTCGGCTGCGAGGTCGGCTTCAACGGCACCGAGACGCGCGGCCCGATCCGCAGCACGACGGCGGCGCTCAACCGTCCGCGCGCCTTCGACGTCGCGCGTCTGGAGGTCATCGCGGCGCCGGCCAAGGTCCAGCGCTAGGCCGATCGCGCGCGGGAGGATCCCTGCGTTCCTCCCGCGCCGCATTCCGCTCTCATGTGGCGCGCGATCGTCGACTTCTTCCGTCGCCTCGCGGCCCTCGGGCCCGCGGCTCCCCTGTGCGATTCGTGCCAGTGGGACTACGGCAGCGTCTGCAAGCGGCCCGAACGTCCGAACGCGACGCGCTGCCCCGACTACAAGAAGCGCTAGTTGCTCTTGCTCGCGCGTGCGCGCTCGAGCTAGTTGTTCTCACTCGCGCGTGCGCGCTCGAAGCGCGACCGTGCTCGAAGCGCGACCGTGCTCGAAGCGTTAGCAAGGGCGCGCCGCGCACGTGCGGCGCGCTCAGCGCGCGTCTTCGGCCGAGGCCGCTGACTCCGCCTGCGGCAGCCAGCGCGCGCGCACGCTCGCGAGTTCGCCGCGAGCGATGCCCGCGCGAATCTCCGCCATCAGCCGGTGGAACCAGCGGATGTTGTGGTGGGTGAGCAGGATCGCGCCGAGCAGCTCTTCGCTCTTCACGAGGTGGCGCAGGTACGCGCGGGTGTAGCCCGTGCAGCAGGTCGGGCAGTCGCAGCGCGCGTCGAGCGGCCGCTCGTCGCGGGCGAAGCGCGCGTTGCGCAGGTTGAGCGCGCCTTCGCTCGTGAAGGCCTGCGCGGTGCGCCCGTGGCGCGTCGGCGTGACGCAGTCGAACAGGTCGATGCCGCGCTCGATCGCGTCGAAGAAGTCGCGCGGCGTGCCGACGCCCATCAGGTAGCGCGGACGATCCTCGGGCAGCAGCGGCGCCGCGGACTCGACGGCGACGAGCATCTCCTCGCGCGTCTCGCCGACGCTGACGCCGCCGATCGCGTAGCCCACCAGATCGTGCGACGTGATCGCTTCGACGGAGCGCGCGCGCAGCTCGGGGAACGCGCCGCCTTGCACGATGCCGAACAGCGCCTGTCCGCGCGCTTCGCCGCCGAGCTCGCGATGGCGTCGCACGCAGCGCTCGAGCCAGCGGTGCGTGCGCGCGGTGGCGTCCTCGACGCAGGCGCGATCGCCCGGGCGCGGCGGGCAGTGATCGAACGCCATCGCCACGTCGGCGCCGAGCGCGGCTTCGATCTCGATCACGCGTTCGGGCGTGAAGCGCACGCTCGCGCCGTCGACGACGCTGCGGAAGGTGACGCCGTCCTCGTCGAGCTTGCGCGTGGCTTCGAGGCTGAACACCTGATAGCCGCCGGAATCCGTGAGGATCGGCCCATCCCAGCGCATGAATCCGTGCAGGCCGCCGAGGTCGCGCACCAATTCCTCGCCGGGGCGCAGGTGCAGGTGGTAGGTGTTGCCGAGCAGCATCGTCGTGCCGAGCTCGCGCAGCTCGCGCACCGTGCAACCCTTGACCGTGCCCTTGGTCCCCACGGGCATGAAGGCCGGTGTCGGCACCGCACCGTGCGGCGTCGAGAACGTGCCCGTGCGCGCGCGGCAATCGCGCGCCTTGGCGTGCACGTCGAAGCCAAAGCCCGCGCGTCGCATCGCTAGCGCCAGTCCACGACGCGCGCGCCGGGATAGAAGTGAGTGACGATGCGACTCGCGTCCCAGCCCGCGCTCGCGCAATCGCGCGCCGCGGCTTGGCACAGGCCGACGCCATGCCCGCGGCCGCGGCCTTCGAAGCGCAGCGTGCTCACGATCTCCTCGCCCGCGCGCGGGAGCGTGAACTCGATCGCCGACGAGCGCAGCTTGTCCGCGCCGAACGCGCGCCGCAGCTCCTCGAAGCGCACGCGCGCGCTGCCGCTTGGGCCCGCGAGCTCCACTTCGAGCCAGCGTCCGCTGGCGTCGAGCGCGACGGGACGCAGGCGCTCCAGACGCGCGCCGATGCGCAGGCGCGCCGAGAGCGCGTCGAGCGCGGAGCGTTGCGCCGTGAAGCTCCACGGCTCGCCCGCGGACTCGCGCCCGAGCCCGAGCTCGTTGCGGCACGCGGGGCAGGGCACCGAGCGCAGGCACTCGAAGCGCGCTTCCGGTGAGACGTCGCGCGCGTCCGCCGTGTGGCCGCCGCACGCGGCGTGAAAGCGCGCGTCGACCACGCGCTCGCCTTCGAGCAGCACGCGGCCGCGCGTCGACTCGATGGCGCGCGCGAGCTTGACTTCGAGCTCGCGCTCGCGCTCGTTTTTCGGCACGAACGCGCCGACGTAGGCCATGTCGCGCGTGTCGGAGTACAGGTACGGATCCGTGCGCCGCGCGCCGCGATCGTCGAGCGCGCTCACCGCGTAGCTGCGCGCCGCGATCGCCTGCGCGCGCAGGGTCTCGAGGCTCGCGCTCCACAGGACGAGCTCGGACGCCACCACGCCGGCGATGTAGTCCTCGAGGTCGAGCGTGTTCGTGACTTCGAATCCGCTCGCGCCGCTCGCCGCGCGAACGAGCAGCGAGCCGCGATAGCGCCGAGCGTTGACGTTCCATGGCCCGCCCTCGGCGAAGCTCACGTGCGTCTGGCGCACGCCATTGCACAGCAGCGCCGTGCCCGCGCGCTCGATCTTCACGCACGCGTTCGCGCCGTCGCGGACTTCGAGCGTCTTGGCGCCCGCGAGCTGCGCGAGTCGCACGTGCACCTCGCCGCTCGCGCGCCGCAGCGTGCGGCGCGGCGTCGAGCTGGCGGAAATGGGCGTGATCGGCGCGCCCCTGTTAGGAGGCGCCGCGCAGGCGCCGAGCGTCGCGAGCAACGCGAGCGCGAGCGTCGCTCGTGCGTTCAAGTCGCGCTCTCGCCCTCGGGGCGCAGGAGTGCCGCGTCGACGCCGATCGCGGCGCAGCCTTCGGCGGTGATCATGCGGCCGCGGCTGGTGCGCTCGAGAAAACCGCAGCGCAAGAGGTGCGGCTCGAAGACCTCCTCGACGGTGTCCTCGGCCTCGCCGATCGCAGCCGCGAGCGTCTTGAGGCCGACTGGGCGCGTGAGGTTGCGCGCGAGCACCGCGAGGATGCGGCGGTCGGTGTCCTCGAGCCCGAACTCGTCGACGCCCATGCGCCGCAGGGCCTCGATCGCGTGCGCGGGCTCGGCGCACGCGGCGCCGCAGACCTGCACGAGGTCGCGCACGCGGCGCAGGAAGCGGTTGGCGATGCGCGGCGTGCCGCGGCTGCGCTCGGCGACGGTGCGCGCGGCGGCGGGGGAGATGGCGACGGCGAGGATGCGCGCGGAGCGCTCGAGGATCGCGATCAGGTCCTCGGTCGGGTAGGGCGACAGGCGTTCGAGCAGGCCGAAGCGACCGCGGAAGGGCGCCGAGAGCAGTCCTTCGCGCGTGGTCGCACCGACGAGCACGAAGCGCTCGAGCTTGAGCGGCAGGACGCGCGCGTTGGGCCCCTGGTCGAGGGTCAAGTCGACGGCGTAGTCCTCCATGGCGGAGTAGAGGTACTCCTCGACGGCCGCCGGCACGCGGTGGATCTCGTCGATGAACAGCACGTCTCCGCGCTTGAGCTGGGTCAGGATGCCGACGAGGTCGCGGGCGCGCTCGAGCGCCGGTCCGGTGGTCGAATGCAAGGTCGTGCCGAGCTCGATCGCGACCAGCTTGGCGAGGCTCGTCTTGCCCAGACCCGGTGGGCCGGAGAGCAGCACGTGGTCGGGCGTGTCCGCTCGCGCTCGGGCGGCGGCGATGGCCACGCGCAGGTTCTCGAGCGTCTGGCGCTGGCCGACGAACTCGTCGAAGCGCTGCGGGCGCAGGGTGTTCTCGAATTCGAGCTCGGCGCCCGCCGGCGCGCTGCCGAGCAGCGCCTCGAGCCCCTGCGTGCGCAGCCCGTGGAAGACCGACCCGACGCCAGCCTCCGAACGCCCCTCATCGCTCATGGGGCTAGCCTAGCCCGCGCTTCTCACCAGATTCCACAGCGCGGGGGCGATCGCGCGTGCGTGGCGGCGAGCGCCGCGGAGCTCCGCCGCCGGGCGCCGCTCCCGATCGCGGCGCGCTCCGCCCGCAGCCGCGCCCCGATGTTGGTCGCGCCCCGAGTTGGCTGCGCCCGCAGGCGCGCCCGTAGGCGCACGAGGCGTGGCGCAGGGGGTGCGCGGGCGGGCGGGTCGCTCCCGCGGGTTGGGTCGGGAGGGGCCCTAGCGCGAGAATCTCGGAACGGGAGGGTGTCTGACCGGCGCTGCTTCGGTACAACCTACGCTTTGCAGTCTTGGCTCCCCCCGCCCCATCAGGGCTGTGGAGCCGGTGCCCTCGTCTCGCTCCGCGCGTCGGAGTGCGACGGGGCGCGAGCATGTGCCCCCGCGACCGCGTGTCGAGGGTGGCTCGCGCCCGCGCACCGGCCCGCACCTGCCCCTGAGCAAGGTGAGCGGAGCGACCGAGCTTCGATCCCACGCCCGTGCCCAACCGCCGGTCGTCGGGACGCGGCCCGCGTCCCGTCCCGTCCACATCCTCGCTCCGAACTTCGATGCGTCGCACCCTCCCTTGGTCGATCGCCCTCGCACCGTTGGTCCTCGCCGCCTGCGGCGGCGGAGGCTCCGGCCCCACGTCGGGGGGCAACCTCGACCTGCGCGAAGTCTCCAACGGCTTCGGCTTGATGCTGCCCTATCAGGTCCGCAAGGCCGATGCGCAGGGCAACCCCGGTACGGAAGTCGTCCTGATTCGCTCGCTGGCGGATCTGACGGGCAACGTCACTCCGCTCAACCCGGTGCTGCCGGTGACCGAGTGGCCCACCGAAGCGCGGCTTCCCAACGGTGAGTCGGGCAACCACTATCTCTACGCGGAGTTCAGCCAGCCCCTCGATGTCGACAGCGTGCTCGACTCCGCGTCGGTCGGCCAGTCGAACTTCGGACTGGTGGGCACGATCACGGTGCTCGCGCTCGATCCGGGCACGGGCATCGCGGTGCCGGTCCCCGGCCGCGCGTTCATCGACGGCCAGACCTATTCGCGGCCGGATCCGAACGATCCCAGCGAGCTGCTGTTCGAGCGCTGGGTGGAGTACGACTCGGCGGGCGTTCCGCGCGCGACCGCGCTCGACATCGACGGTGACGGCCAGAGCGATGGCTTGGGCTTCCCGGGCACGCAGTCGTCGCTCGGCTTCGCGGGCACCTCGAAGCTGATCAGCCCCAACACGCTCGTGTTCGTGGTCGACAGCGACAACGACCTCTCGACGCACGAGCGGTTCCCCGCCAACCGCCAGATCAAGCTGCGCGCGACGCGCGCGGTGAGGTCGCACAACGGCAAGCTGCTCGCGCAGCAGGCGGTGGCCAACTGCACGGTGGGCACCGACTTGGTCGCGCCCGAAGTCTCGTTGACGCCGCCGCCCAACGCGATCCCGGTCACCAGCCCGAGCCTCGGCGACGACCAGATCGACCCGCAGACGCCGATCATCGTGGAGTTCACCGAACCGCTGCAGCCGACGAGCGTCGGGTCCTTCCCGACGGTCGTGCCGCCGCTGGTCAGTCCCGCGGTCACGCTCGTGTTCGGCCCGTCGAACCAACAGACGCAGGTGCCCTACACCTGCCTGCCGGAGTCGATCTACGACTTCTCCAAGTGGATCCTCACGCCGGACTTCCCCTTCCCCGGCAACGGCCCCGCGACTCAGAACTGCGGCACCTTCAACCGCGTGACGATCACCTTCGTGGCCCAACAGGTGCTCGACCTCGCCGGCAACACGAACTCGTTGGCGGCGACGGCGGACTTCACCACGGGCGAGGGCCCGGGCATCGTCAACGCGCCGGTGGCCCCCGAAGCCGTGGTCGTCGGCCGCGTCGGCGCGTCGCCGGGTCTGTCGGTGCTCGACCTCAACGGCTTCGGCCAGTCGACGGGCGATCCGCGCTTCGATTTCAGCTACCAGACCTTCCCCAAGGACTGGTCGAACTTCCCCAACAACCCGAACCTGATCCAATACGGGCCGACGATGTACCCGCCGCTGTTCCCCGGCACCTGCACGGTGGACGGTGGTTCGGCGGGAGCGTTCACGCTGACCAAGGACACTTCGCTCGACGATCTGCTGGTGAGTCCGCCGGTGATCACCTCGGTGGGGGAGATGGTGCTCGGCCAGTCGCTCGACCTCGTCTACCACAACGGCAAGGACTCGACCGGCTGCCGCTTCAACGGCGGCAACTTTTGCTCGATCAACGGCAAGAAGGTCATCCGCACCTCGTTCCAGACCAGCCAGACGATCGGACCGCCGCTGCCCAATCAGGCGCCGGCCGCGATCGTCCCCGGTGGTGCCAACCCGATCTCCTTTGCTCCGCACCCCAACCCGCCGCCGCTGCGCTTCCCGCCCCTGTGCCTGCAGCCCTTCATCGGCGGCGAGGAGCCGACGTCGATCTACACGGTCACGCCGCCTCCCGTCGGCCTAGGCTTCGCCAACCTGCTCGTGCCCGGCAACCCGCTGCGCGAGTACGATCGCCCGCCGACGGGCATCGCGGCCCAGTTCCAAAACGCCTTCTTCGAGGGCCCCGACCGCGTGATCCTGACCAGCTCGGGCCCGTGCCTCGAGCACCAGTACCGCCAGCAGATCGGTCACTTCCTGTACATGCTCGACCGCGCGCGCCGCGAGGTCGTGGTGTTCAACTCCAACCGCATGACGGTGCTCGATCGCATTCCGTGCTCGGATCCGACCGACATCACCATGGCGCCGAACCTCGACTTCCTCGCGATCTCCAACCAGAACGCGGACACGGTCACGTTCATCGACACCAACCCGGCGTCGGCGACCTTCCACAAGGTCGTCAAGACCACGCAGGTCGGTCGCGGTCCGCGCGGCATCGAGTGGGATCCGGGCAACGAGGACATCCTCGTGTGCAACGAAGAGGACGGCTCGGTGTCGATCCTCTCGGCCTTCACCTTCGACGTGCGCAAGACGATCTTCGGCAACCTCGAGCGTCCGTTCGACGTCGTGATCCTCCAGCGCCAGATCGGCTTCGGCTACAACCGCGCGGTCTACTTCGCGTGGATCCTCAACCGCAATGGCGACCTGACGATCTTCGAGTCGGGTCCCAACGGCGTGAACGGCTGGGGCTACGACGACACGGTCGGGGTCGCGCCCTTCACCTTCGAGAACCCCAAGAAGCTCGCGCTCAACTACGAGTTCGTGGGTGGCTCGGTGTGGATCCTGCACGAGAACCCGCTCAGCGAGACGGGCACTCCGACGGGCCAGATCGGCGGCGCGGTGACGCGCGTCGACATCGACAGCGGCGCGTTTGGCCTGTTGCCGCTCAACGGCTTCCAAGGTCAGATCAACCCGCAGTTCCGCAACATGAGCCTCAAGGTCCGCACCTCGATCGGGCCCAGCGAACTCACCGGCGTGCCCGTGGACATCGCCTTCGACGAGCTCAACAACCTCGGGGCGTCCCAGAACACGCAGTCCAACTTTGGCGTCGGACAGGGGATCTTGATCAACGGCAAGTCGGTGATCCGCAACGGAACCACCGCGGCGATCTTCCCGGACTACATGTTCCTCGCGGTGCCGACCTCCAGCGAAGGTCCGGGCGTCGTCGACGTCATCGCCATGACCAGCGGGTACACGCGCTTCGACACCGACAAGTACCTGTCGGGAACCCAGTCCGTGCCGTGCTCGGGTGCGCGCTTTTTGTGCACCTTCTTCCGGCGCTAGTGCGCGCGCAGGCGCATTCGAAGGCTCACCGTCCCACGTCCGCGCTCGGACCCCGTCGATCGCCCGCTGGGGCGGTGGGCGGGGTCCGAGCGCATGGGGGAGCGACCTGCGCGCCGTGCTCGCGCGCGCTCGGTCGAGGGGGATTCTCGCGGGGGCTGGTTGGCGGGCTGGTGGACTGGGTGTCGGCGCGAGCCTCTGCGCCGCCGGTGGGCCCGCCGTCGACCGCGGGCCGACGGGCTCGCTCGGAGCGAAAATTTGCGTGCATCCTCCGTGCGGTGGATGACTAGACTACGCACCCCTTTTCAGGCGTGGCCCCCAAGCGGCCCCGCCCAATCGAGAGCGAGCGAACCCTATCCCATGAAGCGACAGCTGGCATGGACGTTGGTGGCGTCCCCGGTGGTGTTCCTGTTGGCCTCCTGCTCCGGCGGAGGCGGCGGAACCCCGGGCTCGGCGTCCCAGTTGGACCTTCTCGAGGTGTCGAACGGCTTCGGCCTGATGCTGCCCCATCAGGTGCGCAAGGCGGACGTCAACGGCGATCCGACCGCCGAGCTGGTCCTGATCCGCAGCATCGACGATCTGACCGGCAACGTCACCCTCTCGAACCCGATCCTGCCGGTCACCGAGTGGCCGACCGAGGCGCGCCTTCCCAACGGTGACGCGGGCAACCACTTCATCTACGCCGAGTTCACCCAGCCCTTGGATGTGGACGCGGTGCTCGACCCGTCGCCCGCTGGACAAGCCAACTCGGGCCTGATCGGTCCGATCACCGTGCTGGCGCTCGACCCGACCACCGGCCAGTCGACGCCGATCCCCGGCCGCGCCTTCCTCGGCGGTCGCACCTACGCGGGCGTCGATCCGAACAACCCCGGACGCCTGCGGTTCGAGCGTTGGGTCGAGCTCGACGTCAACGGCAAGCCGATCGCGGGCTCCGTCGACCTCGACGGCAATGGCATTCCCGATGGCAAGGGCTTCCCGGCCACGGAGAGCACGCTGGGCTTCACGGGCGCCTCGAAGCTCGTGAGCGACAAGGTGTTCGTGTTCGTGGTGGACGCCGACGGCGACCTCGCGACCCACGAGCGCTTCCCGGTCAATCGCCAGATCCGACTGCGCGCGACCACGGCGCTGCGCGCCGTGAACCAAAATCCGCTCCAGCGTCAGGCCGTCGCCAGCGCCACCGTGGGCGCCGATAGCGTGGCGCCCGAAGTGCTCACCACCCCGGCGCCGAACTCGATTCCGCTCACCAGCCCGAGCTTCGGCGACGTCGACGTCGACCCGCTGACGACGATCCAAGTCGAGTTCACCGAGCCGATTCAGCCGACCTCCGTCGGCTCCTTCCCGACCGTGCGCCTGCCGATCGTGAGCCCCGCGATCACGCTGGTCTTCGGGCCCCAGAATCAGCAGACGCAGGTGCCCTTCACCTGCATGCCGCTCTCGGTCTTCGACCTCTCGAAGTGGGTGCTCACGCCCGAGTTCGGCTTCCCGGGCAACGGTCCCGCGACGCAGGGGTGCGGCACGTTCAACCGCGTGACGATGACGTTCGTGCCGCTGCAGGTGCGCGACTTCGCGAGCAACCGCAACACCCTCGGCGCGACCTCGGACTTCACCACCGGCGAGGGCCCGGGCCTCGTCAACGCGCCCGTGGCTCCCGAGGCGATCCTCGTCGGTCGCGTCGGAGCGGTGCCTTCGATCTCGGTGATCGACCTCAACGGATTCGGACAGTCGACGGGCGATCCGCGCTTCGACTTCAGCTACCTGACCTTTCCCAAGAGCTGGTCGAACTTCCCGAACAACCCGAACTTGATCCAGTACGGGCCCACCATGTTCCCGCCGCTGTTCCCGGGCACCTGCACGGTGGACGGCGGCTCGTCGGGCGCGTTCACGTTGACGCGCGACAGCTCGCTGAGCGACCAGCTCGTGCGCGCTCCGGTGATCACCTCGGTGGGTGAGATGGCGCTGGGCAATTCGCTCGACACCGTCTACCACAACGGCAAGGACTCGACCGGCTGCCGCGCGGGCGGCGGCAGCTTCTGTGCGGTGACCGGCAAGAAGCTCGTCCAGACCGCGTTCCACACCAACCAGACCCTCGGTCCGCCGAGCGGCAACCAGCTCCCCGCCGCGCAGGTGCCCGGCGGAGCGAACCCGATCTCCTTCGCTCCGCACCCCAACCCGCCGGTGCTGCGCTTCCCGCCGCTGTGCCAGCAGCCCTTCATCGGTGGAGAAGAGCCGACCTCGAAGTTCACCATCGATCCTCCGCCGCCCGCGGGCAAGGGTCTGGGATTCACCAACCTGCTGGTGCCCGGTGACGCCCTGCGCGAGTTCTCCAACCCGCCGTCGGGCTTGCTCGCGCAGTTCCAGAACTCCTTCTTCGAAGGCCCCGATCGCCCGATCGAGCTGACTTCGGGTGCCTGCCTCTCGTACATGTACCGCCAGCAGATCGGGCACTTCCTGTACATGCTCGACCGCGCTCGGCGCGAGGTGGTGGTGTTCAACTCCAACCGCATGACGGTCATCGAGCGCATCCCGTGCGCCGACCCGACCGACATGACGATGGCTCCGAACCTCGACTTCATCGCGATCACGAATCAGAACGCGGACACGGTCACGTTCATCGACATCGACCCGTCCTCGTCGACGTTCCACCAGATCATCAAGGTCACGCCGGTCGGTCGCGGTCCGCGCGGGCTGGAGTGGGATCCGGGCAACGAGGACATCCTCGTGTGCAACGAGGAAGACAGCTCGCTCTCGATCATCTCCGCCTTCACGTTCAACGTGCGCAAGACGGTCTACGGCAACCTGAACGCACCGTTCGACGTCGTGATCTCTCAGCGCCAGCAGGGCTTCGGGTTCCAGCGAAACGTCTACTTCGGCTGGATCCTCAACCGCAATGGCGACCTCACGATGTTCGAGTCTGGCCCCAACGGGGTCAACGGCTGGGGCTACGACGACACGATCGGCGTCTCTCCGTTCTCGTTCGCCAGCCCCAAGAAGATCGCGCTGAACTACGACTACCTCGGCGGCTCGGTGTGGATCGTCCACGAGAACCCCTTGGCGATCGACGGTTCGCCCACGGGCCAGATCGGCGGCGCCATCACGCGCATCGACGCGGCCAGCGGCTCCTTCGGCGTGCAGCCCCTCGGCGGCTTCGCGGGCTTCATCAACCCGCAGTTCCGCGACCTGAGCCTCAAGGTGAAGACCTCGATCGGTCCCAACCAGCTCACGGGCGTGCCGATCGACATCGTGTTCGACGAGCTCAACAACCTCGGCGCGTCGGCCAACCTCGCTACGCCCTACGGCGTCGGCTCGCCGATTCTGATCAACGGCAAGTCCGCGGTCCGCACGGGCGGCGGCGGCGTGACGCAGACGGTGTTCCCCGACTACATGTTCGCGGCGATCCCCAACTCGAGCGAAGGCCCCGGCGTGATCGATGTGATCGCGCTGACCAGCGGCTTCACGCGCTTCGACACGGACAAGTACCTGACCGGAACGCAATCGATCCCGTGCCCCGGCGCACGCTTCCTAGGCTCGTACTTCCGCCACTAACAGGCGCTGAGGGCGTGCCAGCGCCGGTCGATTCCGCCGCGCGCGCGTTGGGCCTCGCGCCCCACGCGCGCGCGCGCTTTGCGCGGCGGTCTGCGGGAGCGTGAGTCGCGTAGAGCGATGCGCTAGGCTCCCCTTCCACCCATGCCCGACCCGCGCGAAGTGCGCTCCATGTTTGGCCGGATCGCCGGTCGCTACGACCTGCTGAACCGGCTGCTGTCGGTGGGCATCGATCGGCGCTGGCGCGCGCGCACCGTCGGACGTGCGGGGCCGCTCGAGGGCCGCTTGGTCATCGACGCCTGCTGTGGCACCGGAGATCTCGCGCTCGAGTTCGCGGCGGCCGGCGCGCGCGTGGTCGGCGTCGATTTCACGCCCGAGATGTTGCGCCAGGCGCGGCCCAAGGCGCAGGCGCGCGCGCTGTCGGGCGCGTTCGTGCATGGCGATGCGATGCGCCTGCCCGTGGCGAGCGGCTGCGCCGACGTGTGCTCGGTCGCTTTCGGCGTGCGCAATCTGGCCGACCCCGACCGCGGTCTGCGCGAGCTCGCGCGCGTGCTCAAGCCGGGCGGCAAGCTGTTCGTGCTGGAGTTCAGCCCGCCGCCGCCGGGACTGCGCGGCGCGCTGTATCGCTTCTACTTCCTGAACGTGTTGCCATGGATCGGCGGGCTGGTCTCCAAAGATCGAGAGGCCTACCGCTACCTGCCGCGCACGGTCTCGGCGTGGCCCGAGCCCGCGGCGTTCCGACGCCAGCTCGAGCACGCGGGGCTCGCGGACTGCGGCTACGAGCGCCTGACGTTCGGCATCGCCAGCCTGCACTGGGGAACGCGAGCGTGAGTGCCGCGGCGGCGAGCGCGCGCGTGCGGTCACGCGCGCAGGTGCCCGACTCGACGCTCGCGCCGACGCGCAGTCTCGCGGTGGGGCTGGTCGCGATCGTGCCGCTGTTCGCGTGCTACGAGTTCGCACTGCTCGCCCAGCCGCGCTCGGCGCGCAACTTTGGCGAGCTGTGTCTGGGGCTGGCGCTGCGTCCCTTTGGCTCCCACGCGGATGCCGCGCGCGCGATCGTGCTGCTGCTTGGAAGCCTCGCGGCGTTCCTCGTCGCGTCGCGCCGCGGCCGCGCGAGCTTGGGTTCCGACGTCGCACGCGTGTTTCTCGAAGGCGCGCTCGCGGCTTGCGTGCTCGGGCCCGTGATGGTGATCGTGCTGCGCTCGTGCGCGCCGTTCGTGCCGGTGTTCGACGCGGCTTGGGATCAGGGAGCTTCCGGGCCCGGACTCGTCGACACCGCGCTCGTCTTCGGCGCCGGAGCGTGGGAAGAACTCGTGTTCCGCGTCGGCCTGTACTCGTTCGTGTACTGGCTCGCGCTGCGCTTTTTCGCGGCCTTCGACGTGCGAGAGCGCGCCGCGCGCGCGGGTGCCGACGTGCTCGGCCTCGCGCTCTCCTCGCTGCTCTTCGCCGCCGCGCACTTCGAGCCCGTGCTGCGGCACTTCGGACCCGGCGGTCGGCCGTTCGACCCCGCGCTCTTCGCGTGGCTCACGCTCGGCGGCGTGGCCATGGGACTGCTCTTCCGCCTGCGCGGTCCGGGCGTCGCGGCCTGGGCGCACGGGCTGTTCAATGTCGCCCTGTGGATCGGTCTCGATCCGGACGTGATCTGGTGACGCGCTACTTCGTCGGCCTCACGGGTGGCAGCGGTCATCCCTACGCGCTCGCATTGATCCGTGCCCTGCTCGAGCACGGTCAAGACGTCGACACCTCGGTCACGGAGGCGGGCGTCAAGGTGTTGCGCCACGAGGTGGGGCTCGATGCGGGCGCCGACGGCGCCCAGCTCGGTCCCGCGCTCACCGCGGCGCTCGGCAAGGACTGGGGCGAACGCCTGCGCGCGTTCCCGACCAAGGCCATCGAGGCGCCGCCCTCGTCGGGTACGGCTCTCAACGGCGGCGTGATCGTGTGCCCGTGCAGCATGGGCACGCTGGCGCGCGTGTCGGTCGGGTTCAGCTCGAATTTGGTCGAGCGCGCGGTCGACGTCGCGTTGAAAGAACGGCGCGCGCTCGTGCTCGTCACGCGCGAGGCACCGTACTCGCCGATTCACTTGGAAAACATGCTGCGCATGGCGCGTCTGGGCGCCGTGATCCTGCCGGCGAGTCCGGGCTTCTATCACCGGCCGCGCACGCTGGACGAGCTCGTATTGCATGTGGTGGGCAAAATCCTCGACACGCTGCGCGTGGCGCACTCCGTCGGCGCGCGCTGGAACGGGCCCTCGCCGCCCGACGAGGACGCGGGCATCGGCGTGCCGCCGCCGGGCGATCCGCTCGCTCCGAAGGAGCACTCGTGAGCGCGAGCGTGGCGGCTTGGGGGCGCCTCGTGGCGTTCCGGCACTCGATCTTCGCGCTGCCGTTCGCGCTGCAGGGCGCGTGGCTCGCCGCGGACGGAATTCCGGCCTGGACGAGCTTGGGCTGGATCGTGCTGTGCGCCGTCGCGGCGCGCACCGCGGCCATGGGCTTCAATCGCTGGCTCGATCGGCGCATCGACGAGCGCAATCCGCGCACGCGGGGCCGCGAGCTGCCCGCGGGCGTGCTCTCGGCGCCGGCGGTGCTCGCGCTCGTCGCGCTCTCGAGCGCCGTGTTCGTGTTCGGGGCGTGGAGGCTCTCGCCCTTGTGCGGCCAGCTCGCGGCGCCGGTGCTCGCGGTGCTGTTCTTCTACAGTTTCACGAAGCGCTTCACGTGGCTCGCGCACGGCTTTCTCGGGCTCGCGCTCGGCTTGGCGCCGCCCGCGGCGTGGCTCGCCGTCTCGGGCGGCTTCGAGGGCGATTGGCGCACGCCGCTCGTGCTCGGCGGCGCCGTGCTGTGCTGGGTGGCCGGTTTCGACCTGATCTACGCGTGTCAGGATCGCGAGTTCGACGTCGCGCAGCGGCTGCACTCGATCCCCGCGCGCTTTGGAGCCGCTCGCGCGCTCGCACTCGCTCGCGTGCTGCACGTCGTGACGGTCATGGCACTGCTCGTCGTGTGGCAGCGCGCCGGGCTGGGTTGGATCTACCTCGCCGCGATCGCTCTCTCGGCCCTGCTGCTGGCGTGGGAGCACCGGTTGGTGTCGCCTGACGACCTCAGCCGCGTGGACATGGCGTTCTTCACGCTCAACGGCTGGGTGGGCGTCGGATTGTTCGCCGGGCTGGCGCTCGATCGGGCGCTTTTGGCGTAGAGTCTGCGCGGGATGGCGAAGGACGCGGATCCGCGCGCGGAGTGGTCGAGCTTGGTGACCGCACTGCGCGCCTCGAAGGCGCTGGCAGTGGCCTACGTGTTGCGCGGGGCGGAGCGCTGGTTTCGCGACCGCGCGGTCGATGCGCTGATCGAACGTTCGCGCGCGCTCGAGCACGAGCTGTGCCGCCACGACGCCAAGGATCCCGAGTTCAAGGCGCAGTCGCTGATCGACGACTTGTCGAGCAGTGCGATGTTCGCAGCGCTGCGGCTGGTGATCGTCAGCGAGCCCGAGGCGCTCTTGAAGAAGTCGGGCGGGACGGAGTCGGCGCTCGCGCGCGCGATCCGCGGCTTCGTCGCCCGACGCGCCGGCACGGTGGTGCTCGTCGGTGACGGCTTGCGCGCGGACCTAGCGATCGTCAAGGAACTGCAGTCGTCCGGCGGGGAGATGCGCTCGTTCCGCAAGCTCTACGAGCGACCGCCGCCGTGGGCGCGCAGCGCGGATCCGCGCAGCACCGAGCTGGTCGAGTGGCTGCTCGCGCGCGCGAGAGAGCGCGAAGTGAAGCTCTCGACCGATCAGGCCGTGCTGCTCGCGCACGCGCAGGGCAACGACCTCGCGGCGCTCGACGACCAGCTCGCCGCGATCGCCGCGGGCGGCTCCGAAGTGCTCGCGCGCCTGTCCGCGTCCGCCGCGGGCTCGCCCGGCGACGTGTGCGACGCGCTGCTCGCGGGCGAGACACAGCGCACGGTGCAGGCCGTCGAGACGCTCTTCTCGGGCGGCATGCGGCGCGAGAAGGACGGCGCGCGCGAGACGGACCAGAGCGCGCTGGTCGCGATCCTGCTCGGCTACCTGCGTCCGAAGGTGCGCTCGGGGCTCGCCGCGTCGGAACTCGTGCGCGCAGGCGTGTCGAGCGAGGACGCGGCGGCGCAGGTGGGCATCACGGCCTTCGACAAGACGCTGCGCGCGGCGATCGCGAGTCGAGTGCCGGAGCAGTGGCGCGCGATGCTCGACGACCTGCTCGCCATCGAGCGGCGCTCGCGGCGGGGCGGCGAGGTCGACGCGAGCGACTTCGTGCGGCTCGCGCTGCGCTGGTCGCGCAAGGCCGCGGCGCGAGCGCGCTAGAATCGCGAGCCGATGTCGAGCGAAGTCCCGTCCCGCCCCGCGATCGCGGTGCTCCCTGAGCTGGTCAAGAACCAGATCGCCGCGGGCGAGGTGATCGAGCGACCGGCCTCGGTGGTGAAGGAATTGGTCGAGAATGCGCTCGACGCCGGTGCCACGCGCATCCACCTCGATCTCGAGGAAGGTGGCGTGGCGCTGATCCGCATCGTCGACGATGGCGGGGGCATTGCTCCCGCGGAGATTCCGCTGGCGTTCGCGTCGCACGCGACCAGCAAGCTCTCCGACGTGGCCGATCTCGACCACATCGCGACGCTCGGCTTCCGCGGCGAGGCGCTGGCTTCGATCGCCTCGGTCGCACGCTGCCGCATGTTCTCGCGCCTGCGCACAGCCTCGCTCGGCGCGAGTGTGGAGATCGAAGGCGGGCGACTGGGCGAGATCCGCGAGAGCGGCGGCCCCGAGGGCACGCGCATCGAAGTGCGCGACCTGTTCTTCAACACACCCGCGCGCCGACGCTTCCTCAAGACCACGGCCACCGAGCTCGGGCGCTGCCTCGACATCGTGCAGCGACTCGCGCTCGCGCAGCCCTCCGTCGGATTCGTCGTGACGCACGATGGGCGCCGCGCGTTCGAGATCGAGCCCGCCATGGACTTGCGCGCGCGCGTGCGTCGCACGTTCGGCGCCGAGCTCGCGGACGCGCTCGCGCCGGTGGAGGCGCGCGACGGCGACACCGTGCTGTCTGGCTTCGTCGCGCCGCCGCGCTTCGCGCGCAACGACACGACGCGGCAGATGTGGTTTTTGAACGGGCGTCCGCTGCGCGACAAGATCCTCTCGCGCGTGCTCAAGGACGCCTACCGCGGCTTCATCGTCGATGGGCGCCAAGCGGTGGCGTTTCTGTCGCTCTCGATGGACCCCGCCAAGGTCGACGTCAACGTGCACCCCGCGAAGGCCGAAGTGCGTTTCCGCGACGAGCGACGCATGTTCGGCTTCCTTGTCGCGAGCCTGCGTGGCGCGGTGTCCGCGCTCGACATGGCGACGCCGGGCGAGCGCATGATCGACTCGGCCGCGCGGCGCGCTGCGAGCGCACCGCTCGCGCGCCAGTTCACGCTGCCTGCTCCCGCGTGGGAGCTGCGGCCCGAGCCTCGCCCGCGCGAGCTGCCCGTGTTCGTGCGCGAGAGCGCGCCTGCGACAGCGCCAGAGTCGACGCCAGCGTCGACGCCCGAAACGACGCCCGCAACGACGCCCGCAACGACGCCCGCGGCCCTCGCCGCGCCGCTCGCGAGTCCCCCCGGGGCCGCGGAGAGCCGTGGCTCGCCCGTGCGCGGGCCGCTGTTGCAGGTGGGACGGACCTACATTCTCGTCGCCAACGAGGATGGCTTCGAGATCGTCGACCAGCATGCGCTGCACGAGCGCTTGACGCTCGAGGACCTGAAGGCCGAGCTCGCGCGCGGTGCGGTCGAGGTGCAGCGTCGACTCGTGCCCGAGCTCGTCGAGGTCGGCGGCGCGGCGGCGGAGCTCGTCGAGCCGCACCTCGAGTCGCTCGCGCGCATCGGGCTTCTGCTCGCGCGCTTTGGCAGCGGGACGATCGCCGTGCACGGAGCCCCCGCGCGCTTTCGCCGCGCGGATCCGCGCGCGCTCGTGCACGAGGTGATCGCCGCGGTCGAGCGCACGGGAGCCGCCCCGGGCGCGGAGGACCTGCTCGAGGAGATCCTGCATCGCACCGCCTGCCGCTCCTCGGTCATGGCGGGTGACGAGCTCTCGGAGCTCGAGATGCGCGCGTTGCTCGCTCGCTCGCGCGAGGAGAGCAACTCGCAGACCTGCGCGCACGGGCGACCGACGCGCGTGCGCTTCACGCTCGCCGATCTCGAGAAGGCCTTCTACCGCCGCTGAGCGCGCGCGCTCAGGGCTTGAAGCTCTCCGGCGCGAACGCAGCGCGCAAGCTGGCGCTCTTCACGTACAGCCGCAGCTTGGATCGCTCGGCGAATTGCCAGGGCGAGAGCGTCAGGTCGCTCGGAAAGGTCTGCACGTCGAACGGCACATGGAAGCCGTCGACGAGCTTGTACTTGTCGAAGGCGAGCAGCGTTGCGCTCTCGTGCACGAGCGTGCCCTTGTCATCCTCGGCCACGACGGCGAGCCGCGGCAGGTGCGTCGTCGCGTCGAGTCCGATCCAAGCGCGCACTTCGCGCCCCGAGCTCGAGCCGTCCTTGCGCGCGATGGCGAAGTCGGGGCTGACGAGGTCGAGCCACGCGAGGCCCTTGGCGCGCTCGAGCATGGTCTTGGGCAGCGGGAACGGCGTGGCTTCGAGCACCGCGAGCGAGCGCAGGCGCAGGTTGGCGGGATCGACGAGGTTCGCGAAGGTGCGCGCGATGTGCACGATCTGGTCGAGCTCGCGGCGGTCCTGTTCGTAGTCGATGCCCTGCAGGCGCACCTTGCGACCCGCGCCATCGACGAGCCAGTCGCCGTCGGGCCCGCGCAGGCGGCGGCGTCCCTTGACCTCGAGCGACGAATCGACGAAGCCGGGCGCGAGGAAGCGGATGCGACCGTCGTTGAAGTCGGCCTCGCCGCGGCCGCCCGCTTCCCAACCGCGGGCGTCGAACGAGAGCTCGAAGGCGCTCACCTTGTCACGGGGCGTGGCGCCGAGCGTGGCGGCGCGCAGCGCGGCCCACAGCTCGCGCGCCTTGGGGCTCGCGCTCTCCGGCACGGCGCCGGGCACGAGCGGAGGGGCCTGCGGCGCGGGGGTCTGTGTCGGG
>Ga0194120_10004070_pt1 | contig 22974 bp, 17 predicted proteins | sample TA2MahCa65mmetaG_FD_148642 | JGI IMG/M metagenome (GOLD analysis project Ga0194120, IMG submission 148642) | Freshwater microbial communities from Lake Tanganyika, Tanzania - TA2015019 Mahale Deep Cast 65m | ecosystem: Environmental > Aquatic > Freshwater > Lake | place: Tanzania: Lake... | reverse complement strand
CACGCGCTGGCGAACGGCGCGGCGGCGCAACCCGCTGCGCGCGTCGCCGAGGCGCTGCGGGCCGGCGGCGAGCTCGTGCACCTCGGCACGGCCGGCGATCTGCGCCGCCATGCGGCCGACGTGATCGAGCGCTACTCGCCCGGCGAAGTGGACCTGATCTCGGGCCTGCGCGTGCCGCAGCTCCTGAAGTAGCGCCTGGAACGGACGCAGGCGCTCCCGGCGCCGCCCCTGCACCGCCTGCGGCTGCATGCGCAGCCGCGGGCGGTGTCGCATCCATCGGTCCGCGCGGGCCTACGCTACGCTGTGGGCCGCATGAAGATCGCACTCGTACCCGTTGCCCTCGCCGGTCTCCTCGCGCTTGTCGCCCCCCGCGCGGAGGACCCTCAGGCCCCCGCGCCGCGAGTCGGCTCCGGCGCGCACTCCTACGACTGGCAGCGCGGCTGGTTCCAGCTCCCCGCCGGAGTCGAGTTCGGCAACACGCACGGCAACATCGCCTTCGACGCCGGCGGCCGCGTGTACGTGAACACCGACAGCGAGCGCGCCGTCATGGTCTTCGGCCCCGACGGCCGCTTCATCGACGCTTGGGGCAAGGAGTTCGCCGGCGGTGCGCACGGCATGTGCATCGCCACCGAGGGCCGCGAGGAGGTGCTGTGGCTCGCGCACACCGGACGGCACGAGGTCGTCAAGTGCTCGTTGCAGGGCGAAGTGAAGCTGCGCATCGGTTGGCCCGAGGCGTCGAAGCGCTACGCGAGCGCGAACGAGTACGCGCCGACCGCGGTCGCGATCGGTCCGGCGGGCCAGGTCTTCGTCGGCGACGGCTACGGCCGCTCGTGGGTCCACGAGTTCGACGCGAGCGGCGCCTACGTGCGCACCTTCGGCGGGCCGGGCGGTCAGCCGGGTCAGTTCAACTGCCCCCACGGGCTCGGCATGGACCTGCGCGGCGCCGAGCCTCTGCTCGTCGTCTGCGACCGCGAGAACCACCGGCTGCAGCGCTTCGACATGCAGGGGCGGCTCGTCGACATGATCGGCGGCGACCTGCGCCGGCCGTGCACGGTGCAGCAGAGGGGCGACGAGCTGCTCGTCGCCGACCTCGCCGGGCGGGTGACGGTGCTGGGGAAGGACAACCAGGTCGTCGCGCACCTGTGCGACCAGCCGGATCCGAACAAGCGCGCGCAGAACGGCGTGCCGCGCGAGCAGTGGATGGAGGGCGAGTTCATCTCGCCGCACTGCGCGCGCTGGGACGAGCGAGGCAATCTGTACGTGATGGACTGGCTGGCGCAGGGGCGCTTGACGCGGCTGGCGCGGGTTCCGGCTCGGTAGGCGGCGCGCGCGTGATCGCGCGAGTTCGCGCGATTCCCGGCGGCAGAGACTTCCGCGTGCCGAATTCGCTGCTAGTCTCCCGCCCCCGATGCAGGAGCTCATTGCCTCGCTGAACCCCGAGCAGCGCGCCGCGGTCGTCACGACCGAGGGCCCGGTGCTCGTGCTCGCCGGCGCCGGTTCCGGCAAGACCCGGGTCATCACGGTCCGCATCGCGCACCTGCTCGCCAAGGGCGTCTCCCCCAGCGCCGTCCTGGCGATGACCTTCACGAACAAGGCCGCGGCCGAGATGCGCGAGCGCGTCGCGAAGCTCGTCGGCAAGGACAAGGCGGCGGAGCTCACCGTCGGGACCTTCCACGCCTTCGCCGCGCGGCTCCTGCGCGAGCACGGCCCCAAGGTCGGCATCGGCGCCAACTTCACGATCTGCGACGGCTCCGATCAGCAGAGCGCGATCAAGGGCGCGCTGCGCGAGCTCCGGATCGGCGAGGCGGTCATGCAGCCGAGCGCGCTGCACGCGAAGATCTCGCTCGCGAAGAACCGGCTCGAGACGTCCGCGGATCTGCTGAAGCAGGCGGCCGACGACGAGGACGAGTTGGTCGCGCGCGCGTGGCAGAAGTACGACGAGCACCTGCGCAGGAACCGGACGCTCGACTTCGACGACCTCTTGCTCTACGCGCTGAAGCTGCTGCGCGAGCACAAGGCGGTGAAGGACGCGCTCGCCAGGCGCTACCGCTACGTGATGGTCGACGAGTACCAGGACACCAACGGCCCGCAGTACGAGATCGTGCGCCAGATCGCGGGTTCGCACCGCAATCTGTGCGTGGTCGGCGACGACGACCAGTCGATCTACGGCTGGCGCGGCGCGGACATCACGAAGATCCTGTCCTTCGACAAGGACTTCCACGGCGCCAAGGTCGTGCGGCTCGAGACCAACTACCGCTCGACCCCCGAGATCCTCAGCGCGGCCAACCGCGTGATCCGCAACAACCCCAGCCGACACGCGAAGGAGCTGCGCTCCGCGCTCGAGAGCGGGGTGCCGGTCACCATCGCGGCGGCCGAGGACGAAACTGCCGAGGCCGAGCACGTGGTGCGCGAGATCAAGAAGCTGGTGAGCGAGCGCAAGGCCAAGCTCTCCGACTTCGCGATCCTGTTCCGCACCGGCCAGCAACCGCGGCCCTTCGAGGCGGCGCTGCGCTCGCAGCAACTGCCCTACGACCTCGTGGGCGGGATGTCCTTCTTCGACCGCAAGGAAGTGCGCGACGTGCTCGCGTACCTGAAGCTCGTCGCGAATCCCGGCGACGAGACGTCACTGCTGCGCATCGTCAATTGCCCGCCGCGCGGCGTCGGCAAGACCACGCTCGAGCGCGTCGTCGAGTACGCAACCGCGCAGGGCATCTCGGCCTGCGAGGCCTTCGACCGCGGCGCGTCGATCCCGGACGTCAACCAGGAAGCAGTCGCGATCGTGCGCCGACTGCGCGAGGAACTCGCGGCCCACGCGGCGGGAGGCATGGAACGCGACCTGCCCGGCGCCATCGAGCGCCTGGTCGAGCGAGTCGGCTACCGGGCCGAGGTCGAGCGGCTGCACGCCGATCCACTCGCTCGCGACGCGCGCTGGGCCGGCGTGACCGAGATCTACGACTTCGCGGCGAATTACCAGCGCCGCGCGCGCAAGCCGTCGCTGCTCGGCTTTCTCGAGGAGCTGACTCTCAAGAGCGCGGACGAGCAAGAGGACTCGGATGCGTCGACGCGAGAGGCCGTGAAGTTGATGACCCTGCACGCGGCCAAGGGCCTGGAGTTTCCGCGCGTGTACCTGGTCGGACTCGAGGAAGGCCTGCTGCCCCATGCTCGGTCGGCGGCCGAGGGAACGATCGAGGAGGAGCGCCGCCTGATGTACGTCGGCGTCACGCGCGCGCAGCGCGTGTTGTCGATCACGTGGGCCAAGGCGCGAGCGAAGTTCGGCAAACGCATGCCGTCGATGCCGTCGCGTTTCCTGCACGAGCTCAAGGGAGTTGCTCCTCCGAAAGAGTGGCGGGCCATCGAATCCGCGCTCGAGGATCGCAGCCGGCGCGAGAAAAAGGACCGGGGCCGCGGCTCCACCGCTGGTACGGCGAAACCGGCGAAACGCGCCTCGCGCCGCTGAATTCGGGAGCCCCCATTCCCACGGCGGAGACGGCCTGGAAGGGGTCTCCCCGACTTTTCGTTATCGAGTACCGGTCACTCGGTCGATGCATGAGTGCCGGAGTTCCTCACTCCGGTGCCTTTCCCCAAGGATCTCTGGAAACAAGTGCCTGCCCTCCCGCGAGGGAATTCGCCGACGGCTTCACAAATGGCCTGCGGCGCGTTCACCCGCGCGAGAGGCACGGCTTGACCCGCCCTGCGCCGCGTCCCGCGGCCCACACTCCAAGAGGTTCCCATGCGTCTAGTTCGAAATCGCCTCGTCATCCCGGCACTGGTCGCCGGACTCGTCTTCTCCTCGATCTGGGCGAGTGACCACATCTGCCGCACGGTGACGTGCGACGCGTACCAGATCGTGAACGGTGAGCTGCAGAAGACGGTGTTCGCGCGCGGCGACATCGTGAGCACCGAGTCCGGCTGGATCGTCCACTCGACGCTCGGCTGGGACCAACTGAACTGACCCGCCATGACCTGGCGCGCCCACACGCCAGGCACAGCGGCACGGACGAGTCCCACGTTGCTGGCGGTGCTGGCTACAGCCGGCGCCGGGCTCGCCGCGTCCCTGCTGTTCCTGCGCACGCGCGAACCCGCCGACGTGCCCGAAGGGTCCGCGCGCGCGGTGACGCCACCGGCTGCCCGGCCGGCGGCGGATGCGGAACTGACCCATGCGCCAAACCGCGGGCCGGACTTCTACGCGGCGCATCGCTCCGAACCCGCCGCTCGGCTGGAGGCGGAGGGGGCGGAGAGTGCGCCGCTCGTCCGGGATCCTGGCGCGGCCGAGGACACGACTCGCATTCGCGTCGTGGACAGCCGGCAGCGCCCGGTCGCCGGCGCCGCGGTCGAGATCTGGCTCGAGCGCCCAGGCTCCGCGCCCTCGGCATCCGGGGACACGCTGACGTCCTGGACCGACGAAGACGGCCTGCTCGAGATCCACGAAGCGTGGAGTCAGCTCCGGGCGGTGGCCTGGAGCGAGCACGCCACCAGTGCGGCCGCGCAACTGAGCGCGGCCGTCGACGAGGTGAAGCTCGTGCTCATCGACTCGCGCGGCGTCGGCGGGCGCGTCCGCGACGCGAATACGGGCAGGCCCATCGCCGGCGCGCGGATCTCGGTGTGGACGCATGCAAGCAGCGACACGGTCGAGAGCGACGCCGACGGCGCGTTTCACCACCCGCGCCTGCCGGCGAGCGGTTCGCGCCAACAGGTGCGCGTGACCGCGCCGGGATATGCCCCGAGCATCGCGTTGGTGGAATTCGACGAACGCAAGGGTACGCGCTCGTGGGCGGGCCCGCGCGCCGAGGCCCGGGTGCACGGCCTGGGTAGCGATGCTTGGCTCGAGCTCAAGCTGTCGCCCGCGGCGCGGATTCGAGGTCATGTCCGCGACTCGGGAGGTGCGCCGATCGCCCATGCGCGCCTGCGCGCGGAAGGCTACGCGCTGTTGTGGTCCGGCGCGGCCTCGCCCGACACGGCCGACGCGCTCAGCGACGAGAACGGCGCCTATGAACTTTCCGGCTTGCGCCCCGGCATCGCCCATGCGGTATCCGTCGAGGCCGCGCCCTACGCGGCGCAGGTGGTGGAACTCGGCTGCGGCGCAGAGCTGACCCATGATTTCCGGCTCGAACCCGAAGCGACCGTCGAAGGCCTGCTGCTCGACCCGGCCGGGAATCCCGCCGAAGGCCTGCAGGTGGAGTTGCGGCGCACCGATGTGCCGGCCGCGGTCGAGTGCGGCTCCGACACGGTCGGCGTGCGCAGGCTCGGACGGCGCGCGCGGACCAGCACCGATGCGGCGGGCGCCTTCATGTTCGAGGGACTGGGCCCGCACCGCTATCAGTTGCGCGCCTCGCGCGGACATCAGGAGTTGCTGCGCCACGACTTCGTCGCGGGCCCGGCCGAGAACATCTCGCTTCCGCCCCTCGCGCTCGAACCGAGCGCTCTGACTCTGCAGGGCATCGTCGAGGCGCCGGCCGGCGACTCGCGCGACGCCGAATTTGCTGGTTGGCGCATCGAGACCTGGCGCGACAGGCTGCTCGGCAGCGTGAATGTCGGGAGCGACGGCAGCTTCCGCATCGCGGGCCTGGACGCGGAAGCTCCCTACGAGCTGCGTCTGTACTCGGAAGGAGCCTCCGGCCGCCTGCTCGTCAGCAAGCAGGCCTGGGCCTACGAGCCCGCGCGCCTGGTGGCACCGATGCGTGATTGAGCGTCCCGAGCGCGACGGATCGCTCCGAGCTCGAAAGATCGCCGCGGTCACGCCTGCGCGACCGTGCCGCGCGCGCTATAACCAGAGCATGGGCCGATCCGTGGGGATCCCCCATCGCATGCTCATGGCCGAAGGCGCACGATCCCGCGGACCTGACGAAGACAAGATCTTCGTCGAGCGACTGGGGCAGATCGCGCGACGCGGAGCGAAGGACGACCGCTTCCGCGTGCTCAGCGAGATCGCGCAGGGCGGAATGGGCCGTGTGCTGCGCGTCTACGACGAGGATCTGCGGCGTGAGTTGGCAATGAAGGTGATCCGCCTGGACGCATTCCAGGGAATCCCGTCGGGAGCCTCGACCGATGCCCGCGAGAATCTGGCGCTGTTCCTCGAAGAGGTGCAGATCACGGGCCAGCTGGACCACCCGAGCGTCGTGCCCGTGCACGACATCGGCGTGAACGCGCGCGGCGAGCTGTACTACCTGATGCCGCTCTTGCGCGGCGTGGATCTCAAGGTCGGCATCGAGCGGATGCGTCGCACCGAGGACGGCTGGACACTGGTGCGGGTGATCGAGGCGATCTGCCGCGCGGCGCAGGCCGTGGAGCACGCGCATCGCCGCGGCGTCGTCCACCGCGATCTCAAGCCCGCGAACCTGATGGTGGGCGACCTCGGCGAAATCTGGGTTCTCGACTGGGGACTGGCACAGTTGCAGCGCGTCCCACTGGCCGGTGCCGAAGCAGGCGTCGATTCGGAAACCCACCTGCTCTTGCGCGCCGGCGGAATAGTCGGCACGCCGGGGTACATGGCTCCGGAGCAGGCCGAGGGGCTGACCGGAGCCACCGGCACGCACTCGGACGTCTATGCGCTCGGCGCAGTGCTGTACCACGCGTTGACGGGCGAGATGCCCTACACCTCGCCGCCGCAGAGCTGCGCGGCCGACACGATCGTGCAACGCACGCTGTCCGGCCCGCCGCGGAGCGTGCACGAGCTCGAGCCCCAAGCCCAGCCCGAACTCGTCGCGATCTGCGAGAAGGCGATGCAGCGCGATCCGGCACAGCGCTACGCGAGCGCGCTTGCGATGGCGGTCGACCTGCGCGCCTGGCTCGAGGGCCGCGTCGTCAGCACGTACGACGTCGGCATCGTCGGGACCTTCCGCAAGTGGCGCCGTCGCAACCGTGCCGCGGCGCGCTCGCTCGACGCGCTGGCGGTCGTTGCGGTGTTCGGCTCGCTTGCCTTCGCCATCCAACAGCGCCGCAACGTGATCGCCGTCGAGCGCGCGAACGTCGAGGAGATGCGCGCGAACCACGCAGCGAACCTGCGCGCGGCCGATCTCTCCATCCAGGGCTATGATGCGCGCGAAGCCCAGCGCCTGCTCGAGCTGTGCCCGACGTCGATGCGCGGGTGGGAATGGGATTGGCTGAGGGCGCAGGCGGATGCGTCGCGGGCCGTGCTGACCGGGCACAAGGTCGGCGTGGTGGCGCTCTCGGCCGACGCGCACGGCCGGCACGTGGCGTCGTTGGACGACGATGGCGGCGTGTGGTCGTGGGATGTCGCTGCGCGCGAGGGGCGCTGCCTGATTCCGGCGCGCCCAGGCCGCGATCGCCGGCCGCTCGCCATCGCCCTCGCGCCGTCAGGTCGCACGCTGGCCGCTTTGACGGACGACGGCGGCATCGAGATCCGCGAGCTCGATACGCCGGCTGCGGCGCGCGTGCTGCGCATCGACAGCGGGACGCCCTGCGCGCTGGCCTGGTCCGGCGATGGAAAGCGTCTCGCCTGCGGCACGACCGCCGGCGGCATCGCCATCCTCGATGCCGCAGACGGTGCGCCGCTCCGCGCGCCCCTGGCCGGTCGCGCCGGGGAAGTCATCGGCGTGAGAGGCTTGGCCTTTTCGCCCGATGGCACTCGTGTGCTGGCATGGAATCACTCCTCGCCACCGCTGCTGTGGTCTTGGGACAGCGAGGCGTTCCAGACGCCGCTCAAGCTCTCCTCCGGGATCGCGCGCGCGGCGAGTTTTTCCGCCGATGGATCGCGCATCGTCGCGACGGGCGGCGCGGGGCAGGTGCTCGTCCATGACCCGTCCGACGGCACGCTGCTGGAGGCGTTCGATTGCGGCCGAGGCTCGGTCCATGCCGCGGAATTCACGAACGACGGACGAGCCCTCCTGCTCGCCGATCACCAAGAGACGCTGCTCCTGTGGCCGCTGGACGGGGCGGCGCCCGAAGCGGTGCTGATCGGGCACACGGGGACCGTGGAAGCGCTCGCACGCCTGGGCACCACGGGCGACTTCGTCAGTTGCTCCGCCGACGGCACTCTGCGCCTGTGGACGCCTTCGCAGCGACGGCGCGGCATCGAGCAGATCCAGACTCCGGGCCTGGTCGCCTGCGGCCAACTCGCGGAGGACGGCGGCCTCCACGCCGTCACGGTGGATGGTCGCATCGCCGTGCGCCGCGGCGATGCGTTCGACTTGCTCGGGCCCGCCATGGAACCGGCGCTCGGGCTGCGCGCCGCGGTCAACGCGCACGACGGCCTCGCGCTGCTGGGCAACATGAAGGGCGCGCTCGAGTTGCGCAGGCTGTCGGACGGCGGCATGGAGCGCGCCATGACGGCCTTTTCATGCGCGGTCAGCGCCGTCGCCCTCGACGCCGGCGGCTTGTGCTTCGCGGCGGGAGCGGACGACGGAACACTGGCCGTGTACGCGCGAGAGACCGGCATCGAGCTGCTGCGACACGCCGACGCAACCGAGAGCATCAGCGCACTGGCCTTCTCGCCGCCGATCGATGACGGCCCTCCGATGCTTGCGTATGGCCGCAAGGGCGGCGGACTGTGGCTGGACGAGCCGTTCGCGGGCGGCAAATCGCGCACCCTGAGCCTGCGAACACACGAGATCGCCGCCTTGGCCTGGTCCTCCGACGGCCGGCGACTGGCGGTCGGGACCCACGGCGGCACGATCACGCTGTTCGATCCTCTGGGCGGACAGGATCCGGAGGAGCTGGTCGGTCACGGCGGACCGGTGCGCGCGCTTTGGCTGTCGGCGGACGGCTCGCGCCTGTATTCGGCATCGCGAGACAAGACGCTGCGCATCTGGGATCCGCGCTATGCGGCACCGCTGTTGACGCTCCCCGCTCGGGACCTGGAACTCGAGACCTTGGCCACCGACGCGAGCGGTCGAAGAATCGCGTGTGGAGACTACGCGAAGAGCGCCAGGGGCCGTTCGATCATGCTGATCTGGTCCATCGAGTGACGAAGATCCGCCGGCCCGCGCGTAGTAACTTAGTGAGATGAGCGTCGCCGGCATCCTCTACTCGCTCGGCAGCATCCCGATGTTCGCGTCGCGGCCTTTCCTGGCTGCGCTGATGACCTCGGCATTCATGCGCTGGGCCGAGCACATTCCATTCGTCGACCCCGAGGTGGCGCGAGCCCTGTCGGACCACGCGCCGCAGTGGTTCACCAGCAACTCCGCGCTGTCCGTCATGGCCCTGTTGGCGGCGCTCGAGATCTACGCGGCCAAATCGCCCGACGTTCGCGCATTCCTCGAACAGATCGACGGCTTCGTGAAGTCCGGCGTCGCCGTGCTCGTCTCGATGGCCCTGCTCGACAAGGAGTCGGCGGCCATCCTGAAAACGCTCAACCACCAGGACCTGTTCGGCCTGCACACGCTGTGGTCACTTGCAGTCGGCGGCGCGGTGTACCTGGTGTCCGCCCTGCGACGCGCCGTCCTCGAGTGGATCTTCGACATCGACGACAACGACGACCTGGGCGTGCAGACCCTGCTGATGCGCGTCGAGACGGCTTGGACCGCAGGGGGACTGTTCTTCATCCTCCTCTTCCCGGCCGTCGCGATCGGCCTGTCGGCGGCGACGGCGCTGGGGCTGTGGTACCTGCAGCGCCGCGCGGAATGGAAGGAAGACCAGGCGAAGGTGCCGTGCGCGAGCTGCGCTGTCCGCATCCACCCCTCCGCACTGACCTGCCATGCCTGCAACAAGGACGTCGCTGCGCCGCGCCGCATCGGAGTGTTCGGGCAGCCCAAGGAACAGGCGATCGAGGATCGCGTGGAGCATCGGTTCCTGCTGGTCGGCCGCAAGCGCTGCCCGGTCTGCGCAACGCGCCTCAAACAGCGCGCCGTGCAGCAGGACTGTCCGACCTGCGGTCGCAAGACCTTCGCGAGCACCGCAGAGTTCGAGCAGTACCTGAGCGCGCTCGACGCGCGGCTGCCGCGCACGCTCGGCATCTGCCTGCTGCTGGGCGCGATCCCCATCGTGGGCGTGATCCCCGGTGTCGCGTATTACCGGCTCACTCTGGTCGCCGGTTTGCGCGGCTACATACCGCCCTTGCGCGGCTGCATCTCGCGGTGGCTGGTGCGCGTGGTGAACTGGGTGCTGATCGGCTTCCAGGTCGTTCCGATCGCGGGCGCGCTGGTGCTGCCGCTGATGTGCGTGACGAACTATTGGGTCTATCGGCGCGCGCTGCGAGGGCGAGCCGAAGACGACCTGCGCGCCGATCAGAGCAGCGCCGAGGATCTGGGAGCCACGGCACGCCGGGCCAGCCACTGATCCAGCGCGGCAAGGCTCTCGAAGCACTCGACGCCGCGCGGACCGCGGCGAACGCTGCGCGCACCGGCTCCGCCGATCGCGAGCACGACGTCGGCGGGCAGGTCCGAGCGCAGCCGAGCCACGCTGCGGTCCGTCTCGATCCCGCCGGTCGCGAGCGAGATCCCGATCATCACGATCTTCGCGTGCAGGGCCCGCGCGGCCGCGTCGATTTCGGCGGCGGGCAGGTCCGTTCCCAGCACCTTGACGCGAAAGCCGCGCTCCGCGGCAAGCCACGACGACATCACGATGCCGAGTTCGTGTCGCTCGCCGGACAACGTCGCCAGCAGCATCAGAGGGCCGGTGGCTCGCGGTGCGCGCGCGGCGCGATGCGCTCGCATCCAATCCTGCAGGGACTCGACCAATGCGTGCTCGTGGCGGATCTCGAGCGCGCCGCTGCTCCAGGCGCGGCCGACCATCACCAGCAGCGGTGCAACGACTCTCTGCAGCACATCCAGAGGCCCGGACTGGCGCAGCGCCGCGTCGAGCTTCGCTCGCAATTCCAGGTCACGGTGATCCCGGACCAACTCGACCAGGTGATGGAGATCCTCGACGGGAGTGTCGGGAACACTGCTCGACTCGAGCAGCCTGAGCAGTTCCAACGCGCTCATGCGAAGCACCTTCGACGGCCGGTGGCCGAGGGCGATCGCTTCTGCCACGCGGCGCAGCCAGATCACCTGCTCGCGCGTGTAGCGACGGTGTCCGGAAGCCAGCCGCTGCGGCGCGGGCGCACCGTAGCGGCGTTCCCAGACCCGCAGGGTGTCGGGCGTGAAGCCGGTCGCCGCCGCAATGTCGCCGATCGAGAGAAGGGCGAGGTCCCCCTTGACGGGGTCATCGGAAGCGATTGGAGCGGGCATTGGGTAGGGTGGCGCAGGCTGGTTGTCCAAATCTAAGCCTAGACAAGCCGCATTCCTACCCCTCCAGTTGGCGCTCACTGCCCGGCGGCACCGGCGCCGATAATCCCGTGTCGCCCTTGAAGCCAGAGCTCGTCTTTCTCGAAGGCGTCGATCGCGAGCCGGCGATCGAGGCCCACTGGCGCGAGTGGCACGCCTCGCGGCCGCGTGATGTCCACCGCGAGCACGTGCAGCGCGCGATGTCCAGCCGCTGGGGCCGCCGCGCATGGCGTGTGGCCGCCATGCGCGATCGCGAGGGTCGCGTGCTGGCGACCGCCTTCGTGTACGACCTGCATTACCGGCTCGCGACGCAGCGACTGCGCTTGGCCGGGATCGGCGCGTTGTGCGTCGACCCGCAGTTGCGCCGCCTCGGCATCGGCTCGCAATTCCTCAGCGCGCTGCACGAGCGGCTGCACGAGGAGCGGCACGACGGCTCCGCCCTGTACTCGCGCATCGGCCGGGAGTTCTACGAGCGCCTCGGCTACCACCGGCTGCCCTCGCGCCTGGTCGAGGCCGACCTCGTCGAAGGACGCGACCCGCGCTTCGAACCGACGCAGTCCTTGCTGCGCGAGTTCGAGCCGCGCGACTTCCCCGCCGTGCGCAACCTGTACAACACTTCGAGCGCGCTGCAGCGCTGGGCCTTCCTGCGCGAGGACGAGTACTGGCGCCACCGGCTCGACGCGCAGTCCGAACGCGCCAGGCTCTTCTCGCGCGGATCCGGCCGAGCGCTCTTCCTGGTGGGCGAGCGCGACGGGCGCGTCGTCTCCTACCTGCGCGCGGCCCCGGCTTCCGGCGGAGACGTGCTCGAGCTCCTCGAGTACGGTTTCGAGCCGGGCGCGGGAGAGGACGTGCCGGCACTGGTCTCCCACGCGGCGGAGTCCAACGGCGGCACGCGCCCCCGGCGCGCGCGCGCGCTCGCACCGACGCGGCTTGCGAATCTGCTGCCGGCGCGCGCTCCGACCTGGCACTCCGAACGCCGGCGCATCTTCATGCTCAAGTCGTTCGGCGGATTCGAAATCCCCTCGGACGCGCCGCAGGACGAGCGACTGGTCTGGGCCAGCGACAGGTTCTAGCCCGACCTATTCATGAGGCCACGAGCGAAACGTCGCGAATGGCTGCAAATGCAGCGATCTGCGACTGAGAGCAGCGGAGACGACCTCTGGCAGGTCGTCGAGACCTCGCAAGGAGCAGAGCGCTGCAGTTGCGGCCAGTCGCGACGTTGCAGCCGGGGGCTCATGAATAGGTCGGGCTAGCAGCGCGGCGGAACGCTCACTCGCGATAGCCGAGCACGACCAGCAGGCAGGGACCGCGCGCGATCACCGCGAGGCCCAGCTCCGCGGCCCGCGCAAGCGCGCGTTCGCTCTCGGCGCCGGGCTGCATCCACAGGCGCCGGATGCCGGCCGCGGCGGCCTCCTCGACGACCTTCTCGGTCACGGGCGGCGGCGTGATGATCGAAAGGCCTCGCACGCCGGCCGGGAGGTCGGCGATGCTCTTCGCGCAGGCCAGCCCCTCGATCCTCTCTTCGCGCGGGTGCACCGGCGTGACGGCGAGCGCGTGCTGCTGGTAGCAGCGCAAGACCTTGTTGCCGTACTTGGAGCGGTCGGTCGAAGCGCCGATGACGGCCCAGGGGCCGGCGGCGAGGAAGTCCCGAATCGAATCGTCCACGGCACGAGCGTAGCGCGCACGCGTCTCGCTCCGAAGCGCGAGTGGCGATATCCTCTCCGCCCCTCCTGAGGCGCCGCAGCCCGTGACGACCAACGCCCGCAAGCCCGCCCGCCGACGCTCCGAGGTCCCCGCAGATGTGCGCCGTGCACTGTCCTCGGGCGAGCTCGAGAGCGCGAACCTCGTCGAGTGGCTGGTGGTCGACCAGCTCGAGCTGCTCGAAACCCTTCTCGAGCGCCTCGATGTCGGCAAGCCGGCCGACGCGCTCTTGTCCCGCGCCCGCCAGCTGCAACGCAAGGGCGTAATGCAGCGCGTGGCGGGCATCGGCGGCTTGCTGCACGAGCTGGTCGCCGGACTCCCGTTGCGCGAGCGCGCGCGCGTGCGCAAGGCGATCCTGGGCCATCGCTCGGACATGGTGCGCGCCTGGGGTGCTTACCTCTTGTGCGCGGAGCGCAATGTCGCACTGGCCGAACGCCTGGCGCTGCTGCGCCCGCTCGCCGCCGACGCGCACTTCGGCGTGCGCGAGATCGCGTGGTCCGCGCTGCGCCCGCACGTGATGGCCGACCTGGACCGCGCGCTGCGCCTGCTCGAGCCCTGGGCGCGCGACCGCGATCCCAATGTGCGCCGCTTCGCCAGCGAGATCACGCGCCCGCGCGGGGTGTGGTGCCATCACATCCCGGTGCTGAAGAAGGACCCGGCGCGCGCGGCCGAGTTGCTCGAGCACTTGCGCTCGGACCCGTCGCGCTATGTGCGTGATTCGGTCGGGAACTGGCTCAACGACGCGGCCAAGAGCCGGCCCGACTGGGTCAAGACCCTGACGCGCCGCTGGCTGGCGGAATCGGACACCCAGGCGACGCGGGCCATCGTCAAGCGCGCGACGCGCAGCCTGCGCTCCAAGTCGTGAGGCCGCCGCCGGCCCCCCTGCGCAAGAAGGCCCGCCGCATCCAGGCGATCCTCGAGGAGCTCTACCCGGATCCGCCGATTCCGCTCGAGCACGCGGACCCGTACACGCTGCTCGTGGCCGTGCTGCTGTCGGCGCAGTGCACCGACGAGCGCGTGAACCAGGTCACGCCGCGACTCTTCGCGCTCGCGCGCACGCCCGAGGCCATGGCGCGGCTCTCGGCCGACGAGATCCGCGCGATCATCAAGCCCTGCGGGCTCTCGCCGGCCAAGTCGAAGCACATCCGGGAGCTGTCGCGGCGCATCGTCGAGCTGCACGGCGGACGCGTGCCGCGGACCTTCGAGGAACTCGAGGCGCTGCCCGGCGTCGGCCACAAAACCGCGAGCGTGGTGATGACGCAGGCCTTCGGCGTGCCGGCCTTTCCCGTGGACACGCACATCCACCGGCTGGCCGAGCGCTGGGGCCTTTCCGACGGCTCGAGCGTCGAGCGCACCGAACGCGACTTGAAGGCGCTGTTCGACGAGGGCGACTGGAAGAAGCTGCACCTGCAGATCATCTACTTCGGGCGCCAGCACTGTCCGGCGCGCGCGCACGAGCCGGCGCTGTGCCGAATTTGCTCGTGGGCGGCCCGCGAAGCGGGCCGGGGCTAGGATGAAGGACATGGCCGAACCGGAGCGGACCGAACAGGAGCGTTTGCAGGAGCGGATCCCGAGAAGTCTCGGCGCGTCCGACTACAAGTCGGTCTGGAACGCGATCGCCAACGTGCGCGAGCACGCCTTCGAGCTGGTCGACGAGAGCACCAGCGAGGAGCAACTCGTCGCCAGCGGCCGGCAGCTCGCACCGCACCTCGTGCGCGGGCTCGGCATCACGACGAACGCCGTCGTGCTGGAGATCGGCTGCGGAGTCGCGCGCCTCGGCCGCGAGATCGCGCCGCACGCGCGCGAGTTCTGGGGGCTCGATGTCTCCGAGAACATGGTCGCGATCGCGCGCGAGCGCTGTGCGCACCTGCCGAACGCGCATTTCGTCGCCGGGAATGGTCGCGATCTCGCCGGGATCCCGACCGGCCTCGCGGACGCCGTCTACTGCCATGCGGTGATGATCCACATGGACAAGGAGGACCTGTACTCGTACATCGTCGACGCGAAGCGCGTGCTGAAGCCGGGCGGCCTCTTCTATTTCGACGTCTGGAACCTCGCGCACCCGATCGGGTGGCTGCGCTGGCAGGTCGAGCGCGCGCTCTACCGCACCAAGGCCGACCGACCGCTGCACCGCAACCAGTTCAGCACCGCGCAGGAGATCCGCGCGATGCTGCAGGTCGCCGGATGGGAGGTGCTGCACCTCGCCGAGACGATGATGATCCAGCCCGTGGTGACGCACGTGCCACCGGGCGTGGAGGGCGAGGCGTACCTCGACGCGCTGCGCGCGCGCTACTCGAGCTGCTGGGAGGCGCTGCGCTGGCAGCCGGGCGATCACGCGCACATGGCCGCGCGAATGACGGCGCACCTCGCCGAGGCCGGACGGCGGCCCGAAGTCAGCCCGGACGCGCCGCCGCTCGGCTAGGTACCGAGCCCGCCTCGAATCCGGCGAGTTGGCAGGAAATGAGCCCGCCTCACGTTCGACGGCTTCGCGCAACGAAGCCGTCGAACGTGAGGCGGGCTCATTTCCTGCCAACTCGCCGGATTCGAGGCGGGCTCGGTACTACTCGGCCAGGCGCGCGCCGGCCGCGAGCAACACGATGCTGGCCGCTTCGCGCGCGAACTCGACCTGCAGGAGCTTGCCCGGCAGCGGCGAGAGTGGAAAGTGCAGCCCATCCGGGTAATACGCGACGCGCAGGTAGGTGACGACCGCGGCCTCGAACCAGCCGAGCGCGAGCCCGAAGATCACGAGCCACGCAAAGCGCCCCCAGGCTTCCCGCGTGCAAGACTCCGGTGTCGGCTTCTGCGTTGCCATCGGCCAGAGGTAGCCTACACCCCCCCACGCAACCGATGCGCGGTTCGCGCATCCATAGGCTGCACCGCCATGCCCCGCTCCACGCCATCGCCGGCCCCGTCGCCCGAGCAGTTGCTCGACCAGGCCTGGACCTGCCTCGAGGACGGCCGCCCGGCCGATGCGCTGCCGCCGCTGCGCGCGATCGCCGACGCGCTGCCGGAGCGCTGGCCCGCCGAGTGCCTGGCGCACACGCAATTGTGCGACCTCGTTTCCGCCGAGCTTGCGCTCGGTCAGGCCGCTCGTGTGCTCGATCCGGAAGACGCGGGTCTGTTGTGGGCCGCTGCGGAGCTGCGCCTGTCGCAGTGGCGACTGCACGAGGCCCGCGACGCGTACGAGGCGCTGGCGCGTCAGGAGGACGACGCGGCCGTGCTCGAGCGGCTGGCTCTGCTGGCGGATCTGGAAGGCGACTACCAGCGGGCGGACGAGCTGCTCGCGCGCGCCTCGGTCGTCGATCCGCAATTGCCGAGGCCGGCCCGCTTGTCGGACGAGGAGTTCGAGCGCTGTGTCGAGGCGGCGGCCCAGGCGTTGCCGCAGGCGTTTCGCGAGACGTTCGAAACGCTGCCCGTGGTGCTCGATCCGATGCCCGATCCGTCGATGTTCCAAGGTCGCGAGAACGCCGAGACGCCGCCGGATCTGGTCGGCCTGTTCGTGGGCGCGGACCTCGCGCGCACGGAGGCGGACGCGTTGGAGCTGCCCCCGACGATTTATCTGTTCCAGCGCAATCTGGAGCGCATGTGCGCGACGCGCGAGGAGCTGATCGAGGAGATCCGGATCACGCTCTACCACGAGCTCGGACACGCGCTGGGGTTCGACGAGTCAGGTGTCGACTCCCTCGGGCTGACCTGATTCGCGCAAGGCCGCCGGCAGGGCCGTTCAAAGGGGTAGAGCCCCCATCCGAAAAAAAACTTACTGAGCCTGCTTGATTTCTGGAAAAATTCGGGACGCGTCCATTGCGGCCTTCTGGCCGCACGCATCCGACTGATTCCCATCGCGCCATGAAGAGCCTGCAAGCCCGTCCGTCGTTCCAAGTCCTGCTGGGTCTGCTCGCGGCCCTCGGCCTCTCCCTGCTCACGGCTTGCGGCGGCGGAGGTGGTGGCGGCGGCGGTGCGCCGACGGGCGTTTCCTACTCGACCAGCCCCGCGACATACTCGGCCTGCGTCGCGATCACTCCGAACACGCCGACCGTGACCGGTGGCGCAGCGACCTCGTTCTCGATCGCCCCGGCGCTGCCGGCCGGGCTGACCTTCAGCACGATCACCGGCGTGATCAGCGGGACGCCGACCGCGGCGGCCGTAGGTGCCGGGTACACGATCACGGCGACCAATGCAGCGGGTTCGGCCAACGTGCTGCTCACGATCACGGTCAACTCCAGCGCACCGAGCGGCCTCTCCTACGCCGACGCGGCGCCGACCTATCGCGTCGGATTCCCGATCACGCCGAACGTGACCACCCTCGCGAGCGGCGCGGCTTCGTCCTACGCCGTGACGGCCGGAACGTTGCCCACGGGGATCGAGCTCGACACGGTGACGGGGACCCTGTCGGGCACGCCGCTGCTCACGCAGTCGGCCGCGGCGGTCACCATCACCGCCTCGGGCTGCGCGGGAGGTAGCGCCGTGGCGGTCGTGACGATCGGCGTGACCTCGCCTTCGACGCGCGGCGCCTACGTCTGCAACCAGAGTGAGAACACGGTCAGTTTCTTCGTGCAAGTCGCGGCCACCGGTCAACTGTGGCACAACGGCTACCTGTTCACGGGGACAGATACGGCTCCGCGCGCGGTCACGACGAATCCCAGCGGCACGTTCGCGTTCGTGGCGATGAACAATTCGAGCACGATCCAGTCCTACGTGATCAACCCGGCCAACGGTCGCCTGACGGTCTCGGGCACCGCCGTCACCAGCACGGCGAATCCCATTGCCTTGGGAATGGACCCTTTGGGCCGCTACCTGTACGCGGCCAACTCCAGCGGCACGGTCACTTCCTACACGATCGGCTCCGGCACCGGCCAGCTCACGCCGACCTCCGCGCCGAGCGTCACGGCGGGCACGTCGCCGGCCGCGATCGCCGTCGATCCGCTTGCGCGCTTCGTGTACGTCGTCAACACCGGTTCGGACGACGCGCACGGCTACTCGATCAACCCAGCCAACGGCAATCTGACCGCTCTGGCCGGCAGCCCCTTCCCCGTCGGTGACGACCCGCTGGGAGTGGCGATCGACCCGACCGGCGGCTTCCTCTACTGCGTCAATTTCGGCGCCGTCGATTCGGTCAGCGCCTACTCGATCAACGCCACGACCGGCGCGCTGACGGAACTCACCGGCTTGGGGAGCCCGTACGCCACGGGTGTCGATCCGGTCGCCATCGCGATCACTGCCGACGGCGCGGCGGCCTATGTGTCCAATGTCGGCGGCGCGTCGATCTCGGTCTTCTCGCGCAACACGGGCACGGGCGCGCTGACCTCGAGCGGCCCGACGGCCACCGGCACGGCTCCCGTCGCCGTGGCCGCCGATCTCAGCGGAGCGTTCCTCTACTCGCTCAACCTCGGCGACGCCGAACTGCGCTCGTACAGCATCGGCGGCGGAGCGGCACTGACGGCGGTTGCGCCGTTCGAGACGCGCACGCGGGCGCAGCCGCGCGCGATCGCCTTCGCTCCCGGCCTGAGCAGCGCGACGTTCACGACCGACGCGGTCTACGCGGCGAACCAGCTCGACGCCGATGTGAATCAATTCACCGCGGACGCGACGACCGGCGCACTGACATCGCTTGCCCCGGCGCAGGTCGGGTCACTGCCGACACCGAACTGGGCCACGGTCCACCCGACTCTCGACGTGCTCTACGTGACGCTGTTCAACACCGCCGGCACGTCGATCCAGCGCTTCTCGCTCGACGCTTCGGGCGTCGCCACGGCCGCGGCAAACCACGGCACCGTGAGCGTGAATTTCGCGACACTGATCGAGCCCTCGGGACGCTTCGCGTACCTGACGGGTGGCGCCATTCCCGGCCGCGTCACTCCGTACTCGATCGATGCGGTCACCGGCGCCCTGACCGCGGGAACGGATGCGGCCGCGGGTGACCAGCCGCGCGGCGGGGCTGTGCACCCCAATGGCAAGTTCCTCTACGTCGCCAACCAGTTCTCCGGCAACGTGTCGCAGTACTCGATCGATGCTTCGACGGGCGCGCTCACGGTCGTCGGTACCATCAACGCGGGGTCCGCGGCCCAGTCGGTCGCGGTCGATCCGACCGGTCGCCTGGCCTACGTCGCCTGCTCCGGCGTGACCGGCGTGGCCGATGGCACGCTGGCGATGTTCAGCATCCATCCGACGACCGGCGCGCTGACCGCGCTGGCGAGTGCCGCGCCGGCCGGCTGGAGCGACACCTTCGACGTCGCCGTGCACCCGAACGGGCGCTTCTTGTACGTGGCGGACCAGTTGCCGCAGACGATCACGCAGTACCTGATCAACACGAACCCGATCAATGCCACCGAGGACGGCGCCCTGTTCTTCCTGGCGACGACTAGCGTCGCCCAACCCGTCCGCCACATCCGGATGAACGCGGCCGGCACGGCCCTGTACGCCGCCTGCGAATCGGACGCGTCCGTGCCGGCTCAGTTGCTGTTGACCTACGGGGTGGATGCGTCGACTGGCGGGTTGACCCTGATCGACACGGACGCGACCGGCGCGCGCACGCGCGGGATCGGCTCGCGCGATCGCGTCGAGTGAGATCGCTCGCGCTGAACTAGAGCCCCGGATGGAGCACGGGCCCGGCGGTCCAGCCCGCGCACGCGCCGAGCCTGCCCCGGCCCTCCCGGGCTAGTTCAGCGGCGTGTTCCAGCTCGCCAGCAGCCGTCCGGCCTCCTCGGCCGGCACCGGGCGCGAGAACAGGTAGCCCTGCACCTCGTCGCAACCCGGACCGCGCAGGTACTCGAGTTGCTCGGGTGTCTCCACCCCTTCGGCGACGGCCTTCAGCTCCAGCTCGTGCGCCATCGAGATGATCGCGTTCGTGATCGCGGCGTCCTTGCGATCGGCGAGCAGTGTGTGGATGAAGGTCTTGTCGATCTTGAGCTTGCTGATCGGGAAGCGCTTCAAGTACGCCAGCGACGATTGACCGGTGCCGAAGTCGTCGATCGTGACCGAGAGCCCCATGTCGCGCAGCTTGCGCAGCGTCTCCATCGCGAAGCCGGGGTCCTTCATCACCGCGCTCTCGGTCAATTCGAGATCGAGACGGGCCGGATCGAGCTCCGTTTCCGAGAGGATCTCGCGGATGCGCTCGACCGGCCGGCGGAACTGGAACTGGCGCGCCGAGAAATTGACCGCCTGCACGACCGGTGCGAGTCCCTGCTCGTCCCAGCGCCGAGCCTGGCGGCAGGCCTCGGCCAGCACCCATTCCCCCATCGGGACGATGATGCCGGTCTCCTCGGCGAGCGGGATGAATTCGTCGGGGAAGATCAGGCCGGCCTCGGGATGCTGCCAGCGGATCAACGCTTCCATCGCCACGATGCGCCCGCTCGTGAGGTCGACCTGCGGCTGGTAATAGAGCACGAACTGCTTGCGCTCGAGCGCCTGGTGCAGGCTGTGCTCCATCTCCATCCGTTCCATGGCCCGGTCGGTCATCTCGGGCATGAAGAACTGGTAGGTGTTGCCGCCGCGCGCCTTGGCGCGGTACATCGCGATGTCGGCGTTGCGCACGAGCGCCTCGGAGTCGGCACCGTCGGCGGGAAAGAGGCTGATTCCGATGCTCGCGGTGATGAACAGCTCGTGCCCTTCGATGAGGCAGGGTTTGGCGAACTCCGACAGGATCTTCTTCGCGACGCGCGCCGCGTCCTGGCCGCGCCGGATCCCGTCGAGCAGCACCGTGAACTCGTCGCCTCCGCGTCGCGCGGCCACGTCGGTTTCGCGCACGCAGGACTGCAGACGCTTGGCCACCTCCACCAGCAGCAGATCGCCGATGCGGTGTCCGAGCGAGTCGTTGATCTGCTTGAAACGATCGAGATCGAGGAACATGACCGCCAGCGAGCGCGGGCTGCGATGCGCCTGATTCAGCAGTTGCCGAAGCTGCGTGCGAAACAACTGCCGGTTGGGCAGATCGGTCAGCGTGTCATGGTGCGCCAGGTGCAGGCTGAGCCGACGCTGGCGCTCGAGCTCGGCCAGCATGGTCGCGCGCTCGATCGCGAAGCGCAGCACGCGCTCGACCAGCAACTGCCCGCAGGCATCGGGCAAGCCGTCCGGGCATTCGATCCAGTCGTGTCCCCCTTCGCGCAGGAACCGCTGGCCCGCGGGTTCGCCGCCGACGCCGATCACCGGGATCGCGGGCAGCACGCGGCGCAGCATGCCGAGCAGGTCGAAGCCGGCCTGGAGGCCGTCACTGGAGATGAGTACCGCCGCGATCGGACGCGTGGCCAGTGCGTGTTGCGCGTCGTCGATCGTGACCGCGGCACTGGCTTGCATGCGCCCTTGCGAGCGCTGGACGACCGCCTCGCACCACGCCGCGGCGGAGGCCGTGCGCGGGTCGAACACCAGGAGCTGCGCGGCCGTGGCGGTCATGTCGATAGCCGGACGCGGCTCGGCCGCGTCACGTGGCCCATGTTCGGGTCTGGCTCGGCGCGGAGCAAGGACGATTGGCATCCGCGCGCCGAGCGCGCATGCTGGAGCGCCGATGGACCGCCAGTCATACCGCCGGCTCGCCGATCAGTGCCTCGAGCGCGTGATCCGAGCCTTGGAAGCCTTCGATCCCGACCTCGTCGATTTCAGCACCTCCGACGGCGTGGTGAAGATCGAGTTCCCCGGGCAGCCCGCCTACGTGCTCAATCGTCAGGAGGCGGCGACGCAGATGTGGTTCGCCGCGGGAGCCCGGGCCTGGCACTACGGTTGGGACGAGTCACGCAAGACCTGGGTCGACGACCGCGACGGGCACGAGCTGTACGCGAACATCGCGCGCCTGCTCGAAGCGAAGCTCGGGCACCCGGTGCGCGTCTGAACTTCGCCGGCCCGGTCGGGCCGGGTCCTACTACTTCTTCTTGCCGCCGAGCAGCCCCTCGAGGAGGCCGCCCTTCAGTGCGTCCTTCGCGAGCTTCTCGATGAAGCCGTCGGCCAGGCCGATCTTGGGCTTCGACCACGAGCCACGCAGCGTCAGCGGCAGTTCGAGGTCCGGCGACAACAGGTGCTTGTACTTGTCGAGCTGCTTGGTGACGGAGCTTCCCGCCAGCGACAACGGCAGCGCGAGTTCGAGCGCGAATTCGGAACGCCCCAGATCGCAAGAGCCGCTGAAGGCGACCGGCTTGCCGCCGACGTCGATCTTGAGCCGGTCGTAGGAGACGACGCCGTTGCGGATCTTCAGCGCGAACGGTCCGAGGCGCTGGGCCTTCGCTCGCAGCTCGGGCCCGAACAGCTCGGCGAGGCCCGGCAGGAAACCGAAGCCCACGCTGCCCAGATCCAGTGTCGCCGTGCCGTTCAGCTTGGTGAGGTCGCCGTCGAGCGGCAGTTGGAACTGCGACAACACGAGCGACGCGCGCTGGTTCGCTTCGACCGGATTGACTTGAACGAGCATCGGCACGAGCGCGCCGACGACGCGTTTGGAGGCCAGAGGAGTCAGCGCGAAGGAGAGGTCTGTGCGCTGCTCCTCGACCGAGAACACCAGCGCTTGACCGACGTTGCCTGACAACGACGCGCTCGCCAGCGGAGACACGAGCTTCGCCTGCAGGGTTCCGCTCTTCGCGCTGATGCCGCGCGCCGCCAGCTCGATGTCCAATCGCTCGCCGAGCAGGTCCGGCATCATGCCGGCGCGCCCGGTCCAGGCGTCCAGGATCGCGGTGGACAGACCGGCCACGCTGAGGTCGGCATCGACCGGCGGCATGCCGGCCGTCGCGAGCGTCGCCATGCGCGCGGGCTCGGGGACGCGAACCGCGGCTTGAAACGTGCCGCTGGAGGCACCGGCGAGCTTCGCAGTGGCGCGCATCTGGAGCGGCTCGGCCGTGCGCATCGAGAGCTCGACTCGCGCGTCGGTCATCTCGAGCTGTTGTTGCATGCGCTCCAGGCTTCCATCGACGTAGCGGATGGAGCCGAGCTCGATCCGGAGGTCGCCATTGGTCAGAGGCAGCACCAGGGCCGGATCCAGGCTCGAGGCTCCGACCGGGAGGTCGAAGTCGTGCCCATGCAGCGCGAGTCCGCCGAGCAGTTCGAGGCGCGTGCCCGCGGGCAGGTAGCCGGCCAACTCGTCGCGCACGGCCTGAGGCAGGCTCGTGACCGCGAGCTCGATGCCGGCACCGGGGAA
>Ga0194120_10004068_pt1 | contig 22988 bp, 27 predicted proteins | sample TA2MahCa65mmetaG_FD_148642 | JGI IMG/M metagenome (GOLD analysis project Ga0194120, IMG submission 148642) | Freshwater microbial communities from Lake Tanganyika, Tanzania - TA2015019 Mahale Deep Cast 65m | ecosystem: Environmental > Aquatic > Freshwater > Lake | place: Tanzania: Lake... | reverse complement strand
TCGCCGCGTAGCAACAGACGCCCGCCCCGCAGGCGACGGCGCTGCAGCTCCCGACCAACCTTCTCTGACTTCCGCATGCTCGCTCCGTCCGGGAATGTACATCGGATTGGACTCACGGCATACGGAACAGTTGCAAGGCATTTATGCAAGGCTCAATAGGCAGACATGCTTGTACTCGGCTGCGTCCATGCTGCCGCGCAGCGCGTCGGCCATCTGCCAGAGCTGGGCCTCGTAGCCGACGGTGGCGCCGTCGTTCCGACCGCCACTCTCGTTCTTCTCGCGTCTCGCCATGGCGACCCTCGTGCCCTTACTCTACCCGAAAGTCGTGCCGGCTCGGGGCCTGCTCCCCGGCCCCAATCGGCTCATGCCTCGAAGAGGTGTCCCGGCTCGGCGAGGGTGGCGAGCGGCACCGCCTCGACCCGGTCAGTCAGCACGTAACGCCTGGCTCCCGGATAGACCAGCGCCATCCGCTCCAGCCGGGCCGTACGTAGACGGGTGGCGATCGAGGCGGGCAGCGCGCCGTCGTCCACATCGACGATCTTGCTGAAGCAGCGCGTGGCCACGTAGTGGCCCACGGAGTCCACGTAGCCGGCGAGCTCCGCCACGGCTCCTGCCACGGCGACTCAGCCGACCAGCTTGTCGTACTCCTCGTGTGTGCCAATCCAGAACCAGTTCACTCCGTCCTCGACGTCGTGACCCAGGGCCCGCCACTTCTCGCCGACGCGTACCGACCACAGTGGTCCGATCTTCTTGAAATGCAATGACGGGTGTTTGGGGTTCTGCTTCAGCAGTGCGTAATTCTTGTCTGCTGTGGCCCGGACTTCAGCGGGCATTGCCTGGTATGCCTGCCAAAACCCTGGCGAGGCGTGGTGCTTCAAATCGGCTGCGAGTGGCCGGCCGCAAAGTCGGCCTGCGCTTCAGCGATGAGTTTATCGAACTTACCGGCGCGAGTGTCGGCCTCGATCTTCTCGTCCCAGGAACGCCAGTCCTGCGCCAGCATCCATTCACGCAGCTCAGCGAACTCCACACCGCTGAGCTCGCAGATCTGCTGCTCGATATGTTCAACCTTGCGCATGCCTCAACCCTCGGCGCGAGTATACGCCGGACAGCACCATGCGCCAAAAGGCGCCCGCTACTGCAACCCCCGCATCGCCCGGTCGAGCCCCTCGAGCGTCAGCGGGAACATGCGGTCCTCGAGCAGCTCGCGGGTCAGGCGGATCGAGGGCGTCCACTCCCAGCGCTCCTCCGGCTCCGGGTTGAGCCAGACATGGTGCGGCCAGGCGGCGAGCAGCCGGCGCATCCACGCCGCGCCCGGCTCCTCGTTCCAGTGCTCGATGCTGCCGCCGGCCTGCACGATCTCGTACGGGCTCATGCTGGCGTCACCGACGAAGATCCGTCTCCAGCGAATTTGTCGTCGGGGTCTTCGGCGTCGGCGCCCAGAGCTTTCTCGGCGACCAGCGCGCCGCACGGCTGCAGAGCGAGTACAGCCTGTTCGCCAGCGGATCCCGTGATCCCGCAGGCCGTCATTCGCCATCGTCCAACAGGTTAAGCACGAGCCGGATCATCAGGTTCTTCTGTGCCGGTTCGCTTGCGGCGATCAGCAGCGCGAGCGCGACCATGGCGTTGTCGGCGAGGCGCGGCTCGCCGTTCGCGCGCAGCAGCAGCCCGTGGCGCCGCAGATAATCGAGGAACAGCAGCGTACCAATGCGCTTGTTACCGTCCCCGAACGGATGGTCCTTGATCACGAAGTAGAGCAGGTGCGCGGCGCGGGCCTGCGCGCTTGGATAGAGCGGTTCACCGCCGAAGGTCTGTTCGATGGCGCCGAGGATGCCGGCCAGTGCCTCGCCGCGTTCCTGGCCGAACAGGGCGCCGGCCTGGCCACGGGAAGCGAGCTCTTGGCGGAGGCTGGCGGCGGCGGAACGGGCGTCGCCGAGGGTCAGGCCCGCGGCCGGCGCCACCGGTTTCGCCGGACGTTCGCCCAGGCGATCCTCGTCGTATTCGAGCAGCAGCCGCCAGGACCGCGTGTAGCGCTGGACCACGCCGAGGACGGCCTGGCCTTCGTCCGTGACCAGCGCGTGCGTGGTCAGGGTCCGGGCCAGGAGCCCCACGGCCTGCTCGATCTCGCTGAGTCCGCGCTCGGCGAGTCGCCGCTCGTGGAGGGTGTAGCCGCGCAGCAGGTGGTCCCGCAGCGTCCGGGTGGCCCAGATGCGGAACTGGGTGCCGCGCTTTGAGTTGACCCGGTAGCCGACGGACACAATGGCGTCAAGGTTGAAGAACTCGACCTGATAGGTCTTGCCGTCGGCGGCAGTTGTTGCATTTTTTGCAACAACTGCCGCCCTCTCCAGCTCCCCGGAATCGAAGACGCTGCGCAGGTGCCTGGAAATCACCGACTTATCGCGCCCGAACAGGTCGGTCATCTGATTCAGGGAGAGCCAGACCGTCTCGCGATCGAGGCGCACGTCGACCCGGACCTCGCCGTCGGGAGCCTCGTAGACGACAATTTCTCCGCCGGGGCCATGCGCCATCAGGCCAACCTCTGGTCCGGGGCCATATCCCGCCCGCTACTGCAACCCCCGCATCGCCCGGTCGAGCCCCTCGAGCGTCAGCGGAAACATGCGGTCCTCGAGCAGCTCGCGGGTCAGGCGGATCGAGGGCGTCCACTCCCAGCGCTCCTCGGGCTCCGGGTTGAGCCAGACATGGTGCGGCCAGGTGGCGAGCAGGCGGCGCATCCAGGCTGCGCCCGGCTCTTCGTTCCAGTGCTCGATGCTGCCGCCGGCCTGGACGATCTCGTACGGGCTCATGCTGGCGTCGCCGACGAAGATCAGCTTGTAGTCGTGCGGGTAGGTGCGCAGCACCTCGGTGGTCGGCGTGCGCTCGCTGTAGCGGCGTGCATTGTCCTTCCACACCGACTCATAGACGAAGTTGTGGAAGTAGTAGTACTCGAGGTGCTTGAACTCGGTGCGCGCCGCCGAGAACAGTTCCTCGCAGGCGCGCACGTGCTCGTCCATCGAGCCGCCGACGTCGAGGAACAGCAGGACCTTCACCGCGTTGTGGCGCTCCGGCACCATGTGGATGTCGAGCAGCCCGGCCTTGCGCGCGGTGGAGTCGATGGTGCCGTCGAGGTCGAGCTGGTCGGCGGCGCCCTGGCGGGCGAAGCGCCGCAGTCGGCGCAGCGCCAGCTTGATGTTGCGCGTGCCGAGCTCGACCGAGTCGTCGAGGTTGGCGAATTCGCGCCGGTCCCAGACCTTGACCGCGCGGCGGTTGCGCGAGCCGTCCTGGCCGATGCGGATGCCCTCCGGGTTGTAGCCGTAGGCGCCGAATGGCGAGGTGCCGCCGGTGCCGATCCACTTGTTGCCGCCGTGGTGCGCGCCCTTCTGCTCGGCGAGCCGCTTGCGCAGTTCCTCCATCAGCTTGTCCCAGCCGCCGAGCGCGGCGATCTTCGCCTTCTCCTCGTCGGACAGGGTCCCTTCCAGGTGCTTGCGCAGCCACTCGGCCGGAATATCGGCGACGATCGCCTCGAAGGCCTGCTCGACGCCCTTGAAGTGCGCGGCGAACACCCGGTCGAAGCGGTCGTAGTGGCGCTCGTCCTTGACCAGCACGGTCCGCGCCAGCCAGTAGAACGCCTCGACGGAAAAGGGGACGCTTCCCTTTTCTGCGGTCGCCGCAGAAAAGGGAAGCGTCCCCTTTTCCAGGACCTCGAGCAGGGCCAGGAACTCGGTGATCGAGACCGGTACGCCGGCCGCGCGCAGCAGCTCGAAGAAGCGGATCAGCATCGGCCCGCTCAGCTCGGGCGGCCGGCCCGCCGGTGCATGAACACGAGCTGTTCGAACAGGTGCACGTCCTGCTCGTTCTTCAGCAGTGCGCCGTAGAGCGGTGGCACAGTGGTCTTCGGGTCGTCGCTGCGCAGCGCCTCGGGCGGGATGTCCTCGGCCAGCAGCAGCTTGATCCAGTCGAGCAGCTCGGAGGTCGAGGGCTTCTTCTTCAGGCCGGGCACTTCGCGGATCCGGTAGAAGGCGCCGAGCGCCTCGGCCAGAAGCTGCCGCTTCAGGCCCGGGAAGTGCACCGCAACGATGCGCTCCATCGTCGCCGTGTCCGGGAAGCGGATGTAGTGGAAGAAGCAGCGGCGCAGGAACGCGTCCGGCAGCTCCTTCTCGTTGTTGCTGGTGATGATCACGATCGGCCGCTGCCGGGCGGTCACGAGCTGCCGCGTCTCGTAGACGTAGAACTCCATGCGGTCGAGCTCGCGCAGCAGGTCGTTCGGGAACTCGATGTCGGCCTTGTCGATCTCGTCGATCAGCAGCACCGCCTGCTGCTCGTGGTCGAATGCGCGCCACAGCATGCCCGGTACGATGTAGTTGGCGATGTCGTGCACGCGCTGGTCGCCGAGCTGCGAGTCGCGCAGACGCGAGACCGCGTCGTACTCGTACAACCCCTGCTGTGCCTTGCTGGTGGACTTGATGTGCCACTCGAACAGCGGCCGCTCGAGCGCACGCGCGACTTCCTGCGCGAGCTGGGTCTTGCCGGTGCCCGGTTCGCCCTTGATCAGCAGCGGCCGGCCGAGCGTGACCGCGGCGTTGACCGCGAGCATCAGCTCGTCGGTGGCGACGTAGCTGTCCGAGCCGCCGAAACGACGGTTGCCGTCCGCGCTCATCGGCTCGCCGCCGGTGTCGCGGCGGCAGCGAGCTGCCGCAGATCGGCGAGGACGGCCGCGGCATGGCCGTCCGGATTGACCTTGACGTAATGCTTCACGATGCGCCCCTGCGGGTCGATGAGGAAAGTGTCGCGCCGGGCCAGCTCGAGCATGCCCAGGTAGCGGGTCAGCGTGCCCCAGGCCGTGGTCACGCGCCGGTCGCTGTCGGCGAGCAGCGGGAAGGGCAGGCTGTTCTGCTCGGCGAACTCGCGGTGGCTGGCGACGTCGTCGACGCTGATGCCGAGGATCGCGGCGCCGGCCTCGCGGAACGCGAACACGTTGTCGCGGAACTCGCAGGCCTCGGTCTTGCAGCCGGGCGTGCCGTCCTTCGGGTAGAAGTACAGCACCAGCCAGCGGCCGCGGTAGTCCTCCGGGCGGTGCCAGGCGCCGTGCTGGTCCCGCAGCCGGAACGTCGGCGCTAGCGAGCCGACGGCCGGGGCCTCGCCCGCGAGCGCTGCGGTCATGGCGCAGGCAAACCACAGGGCGGCACAGGCGTGGGCCGCGGCCCTGGGCATGAGACGGGTCATGGACTGGCCTCCGTGTCGGGTACCGCCGGCTTCGTCCGGAGCCGGCCGCGGGCGGCTATAGTATCGCGCCCGCGATGCTGATGACCACGCAATGGCGCCGGGGTTCCCTGGCATGAACGCTGCCCGGCCGGGCGGTGCGGCACCGTCGCGACCGCGGATCGCGCTGGTACTGCCGGGCGGCGGGGCCCGCGGCGCGTACCAGGTCGGTGTGTTGAGCGCAATCGCGGACTGGGTGCCGCCGGGCCGGCCGCTGCCCTTCGACATCCTGTGCGGCACCTCGGCCGGGGCGATCAATGCCGCGGTGCTGTGCGCGCGCGCCGATGACCTGCGCCGCGCGGCGGCCGATCTCGACGCGGTCTGGGGCGGCTTCCACTCCGGGCAGGTGTTCCGGACCGGCGCCGTCGACATGTTGCGTTCCGGCCTGCACCTGCTGTTCGCGCTGGTCTCCGGCGGCTGGCTGCTGCCGATGCCGAGCGCGCTGCTCGACAACACGCCGCTGCGCGCGCTGCTCGACCGCCACATCGACTTCGTGCGGCTGCGCGCCGCGCTCGCGGCCGGGCACCCGGATACGCTCGCGGTGGTTGCGACCAGTCTCGGCGGCGGCGATTCGGTGACCTTCGTCGAGTCGTCGCGGCCATTCGAGCCGTGGGCGCGCGCCGGCCGGCGTGGCGTCGCGGTCACGCTCGACCTCGAACACCTGCTGGCGAGCGCGGCGATCCCGCTGCTGTTCACGCCGGTCGGCATCCCGGGCGGGCATTTCGGCGATGGGGCGATGCGTCAGACCCAGCCGCTGGCGCCGGCGATCCATCTCGGCGCCGACCGGGTTCTGGTAATCGGTGTGCGCCCGCCGCTCACGGCGCGCGCGGCCGGCCACCGGCCGAACATGGCCGAGATGTTCGGTTTCATGCTCGACACCTTGTTCATGGAGGGTGTGCAGTCCGACCTCGAGTGGCTGGCGCGCGTGAACGCGCTGCTCGCGCAGTTGCCGCCCGGGCCGCCGCCGCAGGGGCTGCGGCACGTCGATGCGCTGCTGCTGCTGCCGCGGCGCGACCCGGGCGAGCTGGCGCTCGCGCATGCCGGGGCCATGCCGGCGACACTGCGTTCGCTGCTGCGGATCCTCGGTGCGCGCGGCCGGCGCGGTGGCCAGCTGCTGTCCTTCCTGCTGTTCGAGGCGCCGTTCACGCGCGAGCTGATCCGGCTCGGCCGCGAGGACGCGAACGCGCGCCGCGCCGAGCTCAGCGCGTTCCTCGGGCTGGCGGACGCCGCGGGCCAGGAGACTGCTTCAGACCAGGAACAGCGCGCCGAGGCCGAGCAGCGCGGCGAAGCCGACGATGTCGGTCACCGTGGTCAGGATCACGCCGCCGGCCAGCGCCGGGTCGATGCGCAGACGCTTCAGCACCAGCGGGATCAGCACGCCGGCGACTGAGGCGGCGGCGAGATTGATGACGATCGCGGCGAAAATCACGGCCGCGATCTGCCAGGTCCGGAACCAGGCCCAGGTCGCCGCGGCGACGACCGCGGCCCAGATCAGTCCATTCAGCGCGCCGACCGACAGTTCCTTGAAGAACAGCCAGCGCGCATTGGCCGGCTGCACCTGGCCAAGCGCGATGCCGCGGATGATCAGCGTGACCGTCTGCGTGCCGGCGATGCCGCCCATGCTGGCGACCACCGGCATCAGGATCGCCAGCGCGACCACCTTCTCGATCGTGCCCTCGAACAGGCCGACCACCCACGCGGCCAGCAGCGCGGTGACGAGGTTGATGCCGAGCCAGAGCGTGCGGCGGCGGGCGCTGCGGCGCACGCCGGCGAACACGTCTTCCTCGTCCTCGAGGCCGGCCGCGGTCAGCAGCGGGTGCTCGGCCTGTTCGCGCACGACGTCGACGACGTCGTCCACGGTCACACGCCCGAGCAGCTTGCCGCTGGCATCGACCACTGCCGCCGACACGAGGTCGCGGTCGGCGAACCGGCGCGCGACTTCGGCGGCCGGCGTCGCCGGCGCGATCGGCGGCACCTCCGGATCCATCGCCGCGCTGACCTCGCTGTCGGGGTCGCCGGTCAGCAGGCGCGTGACCGGCAGCGCGCCGAGGTAGCGGTCGTTGCGGTCGACGACGAACAGGCAGTCGGTCCGGTCCGGCAGCTCGCCGCGCATCCGCAGATAGCGCAGCACGACCTCGACGGTGACGTCCGGCCGCACCGTCACGGTGTCGGTGTTCATCAGCCCGCCGGCGGTGTCCTCCGGCCAGGCCAGCACTGTGGACAGCCGGTCACGGTCCTGCTGGTCCATCGAGCGCAGCACCTCGCGGGTCACGTCCTCGGGCAGTTCGGCCAGCAGGTCGGCGAGGTCATCGACCGCGAGGCCCTCGGCCGCCGCGACCAGTTCCTCGGCATTCATGTCGCCGATCAGTTCGGCACGCGCCTCCTCGGACAGCTCGACCAGCACGTCGCCGTCGAGTCCGCGCTCGACGAGTTCCCAGGCGAGCGCGCGCCGGGCCGGCGGCAGCGATTCGAGCAGGCGGGCGATCTCGGCCGGATGCAGGCCGTTGATCATGCGGTCGGCGCCGCGCAGCCGGCCGGCCGCCAGCGCCACCCGAATCGCGGTCAGCCGCGAGTCGCGTTCAGCGGTCGCCGGGGCCGGGACGGTCACGCGCTGTCTCCGGCGGCTGGGCCGCCGCGCGCGGCAGGGCGTTGTGCCGCACCAGCAACTGCGGGTAGCGGGGCCGGAAATGAGCCGCTATCCGCTCGACCACGTACACCGAGCGATGCTGGCCGCCGGTGCAGCCGATCGCGACGGTCAGGTAGCCGCGGCTGGCGCGCTCGTACTCGGGAATGCGCTCGGCGAGAAAGCGGCACAGGTCGTCGCACAGTCGGTGGACCGCGGGGCTCGCCTGGAGGAACGCCACCACCGCGGGATCCAGACCGGACAGCGCCTGCAACTGCGGTTCCCAGTACGGGTTCGGCAGGGTGCGCGCGTCGAACACGAAGTCGGCGTCGGCGGGCAGGCCGTGCTTGAAGCCGAAGGACTGGAACAGGATCGACAGCCGGTCCCGGCCACGATCGCCGAGCCGCTCGCCGAGTCGTTCGCGCAGCTCGTGCACGCTGGTCCGCGAGGTGTTGATGACCAGATCGGCGGCATCGATCAGCGGGTGCAGCAGGCGCCGTTCCTCGGTGATCGCGTCGGCCAGGCTGCGGCCGGCGCCGGCCAGCGGATGCGGCCGCCGCGTCTCGGCGTAGCGGCGCAGCAGCACTTCGTCGTCCGCGTGCAGGTACAGCACCTCGGAGCGCAGGCCGGCGCGGCCGAGCTCGCGGATCAGCGGCAGGGTCGCGAGGTCGGCCGGGCGGTTGCGCGCGTCGATGCCGACCGCGAGGCGCTGATACAGCGGCTCGGCGGTCTGCAGCGAGTGCGCCACCAGGCCGCGCACCAGGCCCGCCGGGATGTTGTCGATGCAGTACCAGCCGAGATCCTCGAGCACGTTGAGCGCGACGCTCTTGCCCGATCCGGACAGGCCGCTGACGACGACCAGGTGCATTGCCGGGCCCCGTTGCCCGCGCCGGCGGCCTCAGGCCTGCCGGCCGCGCGGCGCTTCGGCGGCGTGATGGTCGTTGCGCTTGTCGCGGTGCCGGGCCACGCGGCGGTCGAGCTTGTCGGCCAGCGCGTCGATCGCCGCGTACATGTCGCCGTCGCTGGCGTCGGCGTAGATCGCCGCGCCGCGCACCGTCAGCGTCGCTTCGGCTTTGTGCACCAGCTTCTCGACCGTCAGCACGCAGTGGAGGTCGATGACGTGGTCGAAATGCCGCGCAACCCGCTCCAGCTTCTTCGCGACATAACTGCGCAGCGCCGGGGTCACGTCAATGTGGTGGCCGGTGAGCTTCAACTGCATGATGGGTCCTCCATGGGCGGGCCGCTGCGCGGCGGCGGGTTCAGCGCTGAGCCGCCCGGCGCCGTTCGCCGGACGATGCGATGCCGAGGCTCTCACGATATTTCGCCACGGTGCGCCGCGCAACCGGGATGCCGTCGGCTGCCAGCCGCTCGGCAATCTCGCTGTCGCTGAGCGGGTGCTCGGGTGTCTCGCCGGCAATCAGGCGGCGGATCTTCGCGCGGATGGCGGTCGCCGACACGCCGGCGCCATCGTCGCCCGGCACCTGGCTGGAGAAGAAGTAGCGCAGCTCGAATACGCCGCGCGGCGTGTGCAGGTACTTGCCCGAGGTCACGCGCGACACGGTCGACTCGTGCATTTCGATCGCGGCGGCGACGTCGCGCAGGATCAGCGGCTGCATCGCCTCCTCGCCGTGTTCGAGGAACGCGCTCTGCCGCTCGACGATCGCGCGCGCCACACGCAGCAGCGTGTCGTTGCGGATCTCGAGGCTGCGCAGCAGCCAGCGCGCTTCCTGCAACTGGCCGCGCAGCGCCGCGAAGTCCGGTGCGCGGGTGATCAGCCCGGCGTAGTTCTCGTTCAGGCGGATGCGCGGCACCGCGGCCGGATTCAGCTCGACCAGCCAGCCCTGCGGACCGCGCCGCACGAACACGTCGGGAATGATGTACTCGGTCCGGGACGGCTGGATTGCTGCACCCGGCCGCGGCTGGCAGCCGCGCACCAGCGCCAGCGCCTGCGTCAGCTCGGCTTCCTTGCAGTGCAACTGGCGCTGCAGCAGCGCATACTGCTGCGCGGCGACCAGCGCGAGGTGATCGCGGGCCAGCGCCAGCGCGAGTGCGAGTCCGGGCGTGTCCGGGTCGAGCTGCCGGAGCTGCAGCTCGATGCACTCGGCGACCGAACGGGCGCCGACGCCGGCCGGGTCGAACTGCTGGACGACGCGCAGCACGGCCTCGACGGCGGTCGCGTCCGCCTGCACTTCCGGCGCTACCGCCGTGGCGATGGTGTCGAGCGACTCGGTCAGGTAGCCATCGTCGCTGATCGCGTCCACCAGGGCCCGGCCGATCACGCGCGCCGCTTCCGGCAGCGTCGCCAGTTCGAGCTGCCATAACAGATGTTCGCGCAGCGACTCGCCAGTGGTGTCGGCCGGCTCGGACAGTGCCGTGCCGCTGCCCGACCACGGCGCCTCCGATTCCGCGGCGGTCGGTTCGGTCCAGTCGTCGCTGATCTCGACCACGGACTCGTCGCTGTCGTCCGTCTCGTCCCCGTCCTCCGCGCCGGCGCTGCGTTCGTCGAACTCGCCGGCGGCATCGGCCTCCTGGCCGGCCGGCGCCGCGTCGAGGCCGAATTCGTCGACGGCCTCGAGCAGCACATTGCTGTCGAGCGCCTCCTGGATCTGGGCCTGCAGCTCGATGGCCGGCATCTGCAGCAGACGGATCGCCTGCTGGAGCTGTGGCGTCATCGCCAACTGCTGGCCGATCCGGAGCTGGAGCGAGGGCTTCATCATCGTTGCGGACGCGGCCGGGCCGGCACCTCAGAGGCGGAAATCCTGCCCCAAGTAGACCTTGCGCACCTCGGGGTTGGCAAGGATCTCCGCCGCCGTGCCGCTGGCCAGCAGTGCGCCCTCGTTGACGATGTAGGCGCGACCGCAGATGCCGAGTGTCTCGCGCACGTTGTGATCGGTGATCAGCACGCCGATGCCACGTCCGGCGAGGTGGCGCGCGATGCGCTGGATGTCGAGCACCGACAGCGGATCGACGCCGGCGAACGGCTCGTCGAGCAGGATGAACGCCGGGTTGGCGGCCAGGGCGCGCGCGATTTCGACCCGCCGGCGTTCGCCGCCCGACAGGCTGATGCCCTGGTGATCGCGCAGGTGGGCGACGTGCAGTTCCTCGAGCAGGCTCTCGAGCGCGGCAGCGCGGCCGTCGCCGTCCAGATCGCGCCGCGTCTCGAGAATCGCCAGCACGTTGTCGGCCACGCTCATGCGCCGGAAGATCGACGCCTCCTGCGGCAGGTAGCCGAGCCCGCGGCGCGCGCGCGCATGCATCGGCAGCGAGGTGACGTCGGTGCCGTCGATCTCGATCCGGCCGCCGTCGCAGCGGATCAGGCCGACGATCATGTAGAAGGCCGTGGTCTTGCCGGCGCCGTTCGGGCCGAGCAGGCCGACCACTTCGCCGCTGCCGATCTCGAGCGACAGCTCGCGCACGACCCGGCGGCCGCGGTAGCTCTTCTCGAGCCCGACAGCAGTGAGGCGGCTCATGGGGCGGGCGCCGGCGGCGCGGGTTCGCGCGGCCGGATCGTGATGCGCACCGGTTCACCGCCCTGCTCGCCGGAGCGCGCGACCACGCGCTGCGTCGCGAGACTGTAGACCAGCCGGGTGCCGGAGATCTCGTTGCGCCCGTCGGTGAGCCAGGCGTCGCCGGCCAGTTCGACCGTGCCGCGGCTGTGGTCGTAGTCGATGCGCGTCGCATGGCCGCGGGCGAGCTCGGCCTCGCGCTGCTGCTCGAAGCTGGCCGGCGCGCCGCTGGCGGCCGCGGTCGCGATCGCCCCGGCGCTGAAGCGCACGCGGGCCTGGTCGCTGGCCAGCGCTCCGCCCGGCACGGTGATCCGCACCTGGCCGCTGAATTCCCACTGGCTGTCCTCGAAGTCGAGGCCGGTCGCGCGCGCATGTTCGGCGACGATGCGCACCTCGCCCTGCACGATCACGACCCCGGCGAACACCAGCACCTGGCTGCGGTAGTCGAAATCGGAACTGCGCGCCTCGAGCGTGACCGGCAGCCGCACGCGATCCTGCGCGAAGCCGGTCCCGCAGACGGCCAGCAGCGTGAGCACGGCGAGACTACGGCCGGAACTGCCCATGGACCTCCCGCTCCAGTCGCAGATTGCCCGCCTCGAGGTCGGCCCGCAATCCGCGGGCCTGCAGCTCGTGGCGCCCCATGGCCAGAGTGACTTCGGCATCGCTGCGCGCCTGTTCGCGCACCGTATCGAGGGTCAGGCGCGACGTGCGCAGCTTCGCCCCGGCCGGAATGTCGGCACCCTGTCCGGTCATGGTCACATCGCCCTCGAAATCGACGATCTCGCCGCCGGCATTGACTCTGGCGCCGGCGGCCGTCAGATGCCAGGCCTGCGGTGACTCCGCCGCGCGCCAGTCGAGCACGACGTCCGCGAGCGCTACGCGACCGGTGCCCGGTTCCTCGGTCGCAGCGGCGGCCTTCAGTTCGAAGCGCGCGCGGCCGTCGCTGCCGAAGTCCTGCAGCTCCACGCCGGTCAGGTAATAGCCGGGCCGGGCCGTTTCGGCGGTCGGCTCCTCCGGGGTCAGATCCAGCAGGCGCCAGTCGAGCAGCAGGCTGAGCAGCGCGACGCCGGCGGCCAGCAGCAGCAGCCGGCCGATCATCGCCCGGATTCCCGCGCCGCCAGCAGAAAGTCGCAGAATTCACGCACGGCACCCTGTCCGCCGGCTGCGCGCGTGACGTGGGCGGCCGCCGCGAGCACGGCCGGATGCGCATCCGCCACCGCCGCCGGCAAGCCGACGCCGGCGAGCAGTCCCAGATCCGGCGTATCGTCGCCGAGGCAGGCGACGCGGCGCGGCTCGAGGCCGGCGCGCGCCAGCAGCTCGGCCAGCGCCCGCGCCTTGTCGGTGACGCCCTGGATGATCTCGCTGACGCCCAGCTCGCGCATCCGCGTACTGACGGCCGGTGAACTGCGACCGGAGATCACCGCGACCCGGACGCCGGCGGCCAGAAGCTGCACGATGCCGTGCCCATCGCGCACGTGGAAGGCCTTCAGTTCTTCGCCGCCGGGGCCGTACCACAGCCGGCCGTCGGTCAGCACGCCGTCGACGTCGAGCACCAGCAGGGCGATGTCAGCGGCCGCGGTCACAGGATCCCGGCGCGCAACAGGTCGTGCACGTTCAGCGCGCCGACCAGCCGGCGCTCGGCATCGAGCACCAGCAGGCCGTTGACCGCGTGCCGTTCCATCAGCAGCACGGCCTCGGCGGCCAGTTCCTGCGCGTCGATCGAGCGGCAGCCGATCGTCATCACGTCGCCCATCGTCACATGGTGTACGTCGATGCGGCGGTCGAGGGCGCGGCGCAGGTCGCCGTCGGTGAAGATGCCGACGACCCGCCGGTCGCCGTCCACCACCGCGGTCATGCCGAGGCCCTTGCGCGACATCTCCAGCAGGCCCTGCGATAGCGCCGTGCCGGTGTGCACGACCGGCAGGTCGGGGCCCTTGCGCATCACGTCGGCGACGCGCAGCAGCAGGCGCCGGCCGAGCGTGCCGCCCGGGTGCGCACGCGCGAAGTCATCCGGCGTGAAGCCGCGCTCGCCGAGCAGCGCCACCGCGAGCGCATCGCCCATCGCCAGCGTCGCCGTCGTACTGGCGGTCGGCGCCAGGTTCAGCGGGCAGGCCTCGGCCGACACGCTGATGTCGAGGTGCGCATCCGCTTCGCGCGCCAGCGTCGAGTCGGCGTTGCCGGTCATCGCCACGAGCGGCGTGCCGAGCCGCTTGATCAGCGGCAACAGCGTCAGGACCTCGGCGGTCTCGCCCGAGTTCGAGATCGCGAGCACCACATCGCCGCGGGTCAGCATGCCGGAGTCGCCGTGGCTGGCCTCGGCCGGGTGCAGGAAGAAGGCCGGCGTGCCGGTGCTGGCCAGGGTCGCCGCGATCTTGCGGCCGACGTGGCCGGACTTGCCCATCCCGGAGACCACGACGCGGCCGCGGCAGTGCAGGCAGAGCCGGCACGCGGCGACGAATCCGGTCTCGAGCCGGTCGACCAGCGCCTGCACGGCCGCGGCTTCGATGCGCAGCGCCTGGCGGCCCAGTTCGATCAGGCGGTTCTGGTCGGCGGGGTCATCCATGCGCGGGGCGGCCGGTCCGGGAATGCCCGGCATCATACACCGGCGTCAGGCGTGCAGCCGGTGGCAGCGCCCGGATAAGATGCCGCCCCCGGGTCAGGACGAACCGACATGACGGTGGATGAGATTCGACGGCGGATCGAGGCGGCCCTGCCGGGCGCCCGTGCCGAGGTGCAGAGCGACGATGGCGTGCATTTCGTCGCGCGGGTCGTCGCGCCCCAGTTCACCGGCCGGCGCACGCTGCAGCGCCACCAGCTCGTCTACGGTGCTCTCGGGGCCGCGGTCGGCGGCGAGATCCACGCGCTGGCGCTCGACACGCTGGCGCCGGGCGAGCATCCACACGGGCCCGGCGCCTGAGGGCTGCTGATGGACCGCCTGCAGGTTTCCGGCGGGATCCGGCTGTCCGGCGAGGTGCGGGCCTCCGGGGCGAAGAACGCCGCGCTGCCGATCCTCGCGGCCAGTCTGCTCGCCGATGCGCCGCTGACGATCGGCAACGTCCCGCACCTGCGCGACGTCACGACCATGATCGAGCTGCTCGGCCGCATGGGCGCGCGGGTCACGGTCGGCGAGCGGCTGCAGGTCGAGGTCGATGCGCGGGCCATCAGCGAACCGTTCGCGCCGTACGAACTGGTGCGCACGATGCGGGCCTCGATCCTCGTGCTCGGGCCGCTGGTGGCGCGCCATCACGAGGCGCGCGTGTCGCTGCCCGGCGGCTGTGCGATCGGCGCGCGGCCCGTCGACCTGCACGTGGCCGGGCTCGAGGCGCTCGGCGCCGAGGTCCGCATCGAGGGCGGCTATATCCACGCGCGGGCCGGGCGGCTCACCGGAGCGCGCATCGTGCTCGACACGGTCACTGTCACCGGGACCGAGAACCTGATGATGGCGGCGACGCTGGCGCGTGGCCGGACCGTGATCGAGAACGCCGCGCGCGAACCGGAAGTCGTGGATCTGGCCGCGTGCCTGAACGCGATGGGCGCCGCGGTCAGCGGCGCCGGCACCGACACGATCGTCATCGAGGGGCGCGAGCGCCTCGGCGGCTGTGCCTACACGGTGCTGCCGGACCGGATCGAGACCGGCACGTTTCTGGTGGCCGGGGCGATCACCGGCGGGCGCGTGCGCGTGGGCGGCGCGCGGCCCGAGCACGTCGATGCCGTGCTCGGCAAGCTGCGCGAGGCGGGGGCCGCGGTCACGACCGGTGCCGACTGGATCGAGCTGGACATGCAGGGCCGGCGGCCGCTCGCGGTGGACGTGCGCACCGCGCCCTATCCGGCCTTCCCGACCGACATGCAGGCGCAGTTCGCCGCGCTCGATGCCGTCGCCGACGGCGTCAGCACCATCGTCGAAACCGTATTCGAGAACCGCTACATGCACCTGCTCGAGTTGCAGCGGCTCGGCGCGGACCTCAGCCTCGACGGCCGCACCGCGGTGATCCGCGGCGTGCCGCGGCTGTCCGGCGCGCCGGTGATGGCGACCGACCTGCGCGCGTCCGCGAGCCTGGTGCTGGCCGGACTGGTCGCGGAGGGCACGACCGACATCGCCCGGATCTACCACATCGACCGCGGTTACGAGCGCTTCGAGGAAAAGCTGGGTCAGCTCGGCGCCCGCATCCGGCGCGTCAGCGGGCCGGCCTGAACGCGCGCCGTCACGACGAGGCGGCCGCCTGGATCGGCCGTTCGATGACCGGCACGCGCAGACTGTGCTCGCGGGCCGGTCCCTCGAACGGCGGACCGCGCCACAGCCCGACCCGTACGCTCTGGCTCGGCTGCAGCACGGCGATGCGTGCCATCAGGTCCTGGGCGCCCCGCAGCGGCCGGCCATCGAGCGAGGTGATCACGTCGCCGCGGTTGATGCCCTGCTCGACCGCCGGACTGCCGGCGAACACCTGACGCACGACGACCGCGCCCTCCGGAATGCCGAACTGCCGCGCCTCGGCCGCGGTCAGGTCGCGCGGCACCACGCCGATCCAGCCGCGGATCACACGGCCATCGCGCAGGATCGCCTCAGCCACGCCGCGCACCAGATCCACCGGGATCGAGAAGCCGATGCCTTCGATACCGAGCGTGCGCCCGGCGATTGCGGTGTTGAGCCCGACCAGCTCGCCGGCCGCATTGACCAGCGCGCCGCCGGAATTGCCGAAATTGATCGCGGCATCGGTCTGGATGAAGTTCTCGTAGGTCGAGACGCCGAGTCGGCCGCGGCCGGTGGCGCTGACGATGCCCTGCGTGACGGTCTGGCCGAGGCCGAGCGGATTGCCGATCGCGAGCACCGGTTCGCCGACGCGCAGCCGGTCCGAGCGCCCGCGCGGGATCACCGGCAGCTCAGCGAGCTCGATCTGCAGTACCGCGATGTCCGTGTCCGGATCGACACCGACCAGCGTCGCCGCGGCCTCGCGCCCGTCCTTGAGTTGCACGTTGATCTGCGCGGCGCGCTCGATCACGTGATAGTTCGTGACCAGGTGGCCGCGGGCGTCCCAGATCACGCCGGAGCCGAGGCTGCGCTCGACGCGCTCGCGGTAGTCGGGCCAGACCTCGCCGAACAGGCGGCCGAGCTCCGGTGGCAGGTTGCCGACAGCCGGCACGCGTTCGCGGCGTTCGGTGTAGATGTTGACGACGGCGGGCGCCGAGCGGGCGACCGCATCGGCGAAGTTCAGGACGGCCGGCGCGACGGCTTGGGGCGGTGCTGCCGCGGGCGCCGGAGCCGCGGTCGTGTTCTCCTCCGGTACGGCCGCGACCGGCGCCGCTGCTGGCGCGGGGGCGGGTGACCTGCGGCGCGGACCGTCCGGCCACAGCAGCACGAACAACAGTGCGAGGCCGAGCCCGAGCGCTACCCACGGCGCCGCCCAGCGCAGCCAGCCCGCCATACGTGACATCCGCAATCACCCTCGTGCCGCTTCCGGCTGGGCTATAATGCGTCATCCCTCCAACGAACGAAAACGGCGCCGTGCCGGCGGTCGTGGGTACGGTGCGGGCACCGCGGGATACGGGCCAACAAATCGAGGGCGTGCGCTGATGGCTGAACAGGTGGACCAGGGGCGGCGGCAGTTGCTGACCGCCGCGACAACCTTGACCGGCGCGGTCGGCGTGGCCTTCGCGGCCGTGCCGTTTCTCGCTTCATGGAAGCCGAGCGCGCGGGCCCGGGCCCTCGGCGCGCCGGTCGAGATCGATATCAGCAAGCTCGAGCCGGGGGCGATGCTGAAGATCGAATGGCGCGGCAAGCCGGTCTGGGTGGTGCGCCGCACGCCGGCGATGCTCGAAGCCCTCGGTGCCGGCGACAGCCTGCTCGCGGATCCCGGCTCCGAGCAGTCCCGCCAGCCGGATTACGCCAGGAACCCGGCGCGCGCGCGCAATCCCGAATACCTGGTCGTGCTCGGCGTCTGCACCCACCTCGGCTGCGCACCGATCAGCCGCTTCGAGCATGGCGATGCCGAACTCGGCCCGGACTGGCCGGGCGGTTTCTACTGCCCCTGCCACGGCTCGAAATTCGACCTGGCCGGGCGCGTCTGGCGCGGCGTGCCTGCGCCCACCAACCTCGAGGTGCCGCCGTACACGTTCGCCGGCACCGAGCGCATCATCGTCGGCAGCGACGGGGAGAGGGCAGGCTGATGGCGGCAAACACGGTGGCGCCCGCGGGGGCCGGCTGGCTGCGCTCGTTCGGCGCGTGGATCGACGCGCGTTTCCCGATGACCCAGCTCTGGAACGAGCACCTCGCGCAGTACTACGCGCCGAAGAACTTCAACACCTGGTACTACTTCGGCTCGCTGGCGCTGCTGGTGCTGGTGCTGCAGATCGTCACCGGCATCTGGCTGGCGATGAGCTACAAGCCGTCGGCGACCGAGGCCTTCGCCTCGGTCGAATACATCATGCGCGACGTCGAATGGGGCTGGCTGCTGCGCTACCTGCATTCCACCGGATCCTCGGCGTTCTTCATCGTCGTCTACCTGCACATGTTCCGGGCGCTGCTGTACGGCTCACACCGCCAGCCGCGTGAGCTGCTGTGGATCATCGGCGTGCTGATCTACGTGGCGCTGATGGCCGAGGCCTTTTTCGGCTACCTGCTGCCGTGGGGCAACATGTCGTACTGGGGCGCGCAGGTGATCGTGTCGCTGTTCGGCACCTTCCCGCTGATCGGCGATGCGCTGGTCGAGTGGATCCGCGGCGACTACTTCATCTCGGACATCACGCTGAACCGCTTCTTCGCGCTGCACGTGGTGGCACTGCCGATCGTGCTGCTGTTCCTCGTGGTCGTGCACATCCTCGCGCTGCACGAGGTCGGCTCGAACAACCCGGACGGCATCGAGATCAAGAAGACCAGGGGCCCGGACGGCCACCCGCTCGACGGCATTCCGTTCCACCCGTACTACACGGTCAAGGATATTTTCGGCGTCGGCGTGTTCCTGGTGCTGTTCGCGGCGGTCGTGTTCTTCGCCCCGGAGCTGGGCGGGCTGTTCCTCGAGCACGCCAACTTCGAGCCGGCCAACCCGCTGCTGACGCCGGAACACATCGCGCCGGTGTGGTACTTCACGCCGTTCTACGCGATGCTGCGCGCGGTCCCGGCCTTCGCCGGCACGCAGGTCTGGGGCGTGCTGGTGATGTTCGCGGCGATCGTGCTGCTGTTCTTCCTGCCGTGGCTCGACCGTGCGCCGGTCAGGTCGATCCGCTACCGCGGGCCGATCTACAAGGTCGCGCTCGGCCTGTTCGCGCTGGCCTTCATCGTGCTCGGCTACTGCGGCCTGAAGCCGGCGGTGCAGCCGTTCAAGGCGCTGTCGGTGATCGGCACGGTCTATTACTTTGCGTTCTTCCTGCTGATGCCGTGGTATACGCGCATCGACAGTCACCAGCCGGAGCCGGGGAGGGTGCGGTGTTGAAGCCGGTGAGGATGCTGTGGGCCGGCCTCGCGCTGGCCTGGTCGGCGGCAACGCTGGCGGCCGGTGGTGGCTATCCACTGGAGGCCGCGGTCACGGACGTGCGCCAGCTCGCGTCGCTGCAGCGCGGTGCGCGCAACTTCGTCAACTACTGTCTCGGCTGTCATTCGCTGCAGTACCTGCGCTACAGCCGGGTGGCCGCTGATCTCGGGTTGTCCGGGCAGGAGCTGCGCGACAACCTGATGTTCACCGGCACGCGCGTGGACGACCCGATGCAGTCGGCAATGCCGCCGGAGGCGGCGCGCGGCTGGTTCGGCAATGCGCCGCCGGACCTGTCGCTGATCGCCCGCAGCCGCGGTCTCGATTACGTGTTCACGTACCTGAAGTCGTTCTACGTTGACCCAGCTCGTCCGACCGGCGTCAATAACGCCGTGCTGCCGAACACCGTGATGCCGCACGTGCTGGCCGGCCTGCAGGGCCTGCGGGCGCCGGCCTGGGAGACGACCACCGATGCGGCCGGCCAGCAGCACCGGGTGCTGACCGGACTCAGGCCGGCCAGCGGCGGTACGCTGTCGGCCGAGGAGTTCGATGCTTTCGTGCGCGACACGGTCAACTTCCTCGATTACGCCGCGGAGCCGGCCAAGGCGCAGCGTCAGGCGCTTGGCGTCTTGGTCACGCTGTTCCTGGTGCTGTTCACCGTGCTCGCCTGGCTGCTGAAGCGGGAATACTGGCGCGACGTCCACTGAGCGCCGCGGGGCGCGCACGGAGCCGAACCCGATGGCAGCGCCGCCTACCTCGCGCCGGCCCTACCTGTTGCGGGCCATGCACGAGTGGATGACCGATAACGGGCAGACGCCGCACCTGCTGGTCAACGCAACCGTGCCCGGCGTGCAGGTGCCGGCCGCTGCGGTCCGGGACGGGCGCGTCACGCTCAACGTAAGCTGGCAGGCCACCGACGGCCTGCGCCTCGGCAACGACTGGATCGAGTTCAGCGCGCGCTTCAGCGGCGCCGTGCAGCCGGTTCGCCTGCCGCTGGCGTCGGTGCTTGGCATCTACGCGCGCGAGACCGGGCAGGGCATGCTGTTCGAGGACGAGGGCGCACCGCCGCCGCCGGCGCCGGACCCCGGCGACACCGGCAGTCGCCCGAAACTGCGCGTCGTGAAGTAACACCAGCGGGCCGCGGCGGCGCTCGTTCGCTGCAGCCGGGCGGGCTGGGGCGCGGTGGGTCCACTGCAGTCAGGCGGGCCCGGGTCTGGGACACTCGCTCGCTCGCGCGAGCCGGATTTGCGCGCTCGCTCGCGAGGTCCCAGCCCCCGGCCCGCTGTCGTGCAGCGGGTGGGGCCACCTCATCACGCGGCGCGGGTGAGGCAGACGGGGCCCGCGAGCGAACTCGTAAAGATCGGCCGAGTTCGCGAGCGGAACCCCGGCGGCCTCGCCGGCGGCGCGAGTGCGGAGTCCGGCAGCCTCGCCGGCGGCGCGGCGGAGTGCCGCTGTGCGGCGCCAACGGGCCGGCGCGGCGCCTGCGCCGGGTTCGCTCAGTCAGATTCCGACAATCCTGAGAATGCGTTGCAGCGGGCTGAAATCGGCTGGATTACGCGTGTAGAGCGGCAAGCCGTTCGCCGCAGCCGTCGCGGCGATCAGCAGGTCCGCAACGCGCGCGCGACTGGACTGGCCGGCCGCACGGGCCGCAGCAAATACCCGGCCGTACATGCGTGCTGAGTCCGCATCGAATGGGAGCGGGTCCCAGGTGGACACCGCCCAAAGCAATCGATCCTGGCGCCGGGCACGTTCGTCTTTGTCCTCAGTTGCGTGTGGTCCCGCTGCAAGTTCAGCCAATGTCACCGCCGTGATTGCGGATTCATCGGGCAGCAGTGAGGCATCAATCAGGTCGTGATCGATCACGACTGACGTATCCAGGACGCCCCGCGTCGTTTCAGCCATTAGCGTGCGGATTGACGACCGCATCCAGGTCAGTACGGAAGCGCCTGCTGTCGATCCGCACGGCTCTCGCCGCGGCATCGGCGATGGCGGCACGAGGTACGAAGCGGTGACGCCGAACGGGTCGCAGTTCTCCAACCGGCGTGCCGTTCCGGCTCACGATCACCGTACGTCCGGCCTCCACCTCACGGAGGATGGCCCCGGACTGATTGCGCAGTTCCCGCTGAGTGATGGTACGACTCTTCATGCCGGCATCGTAGCAGTTGTAGCACATCGTAGCAATGTTGCTCGCTACTGCCAGGCGGGCTGGGGACTGGGACACTCGCTCGCTCGCGAGGTCCCAGCCCCCGGCGGCCTCGCGGGCGCCTTGCCCTGGGTCGGCGAGCAGGACCCGGGCGCCTCGCCACCGACGCCGGTGCGCCGCTACAGACTGAATGCCGCGCGGATCAGCCGGCAGTCGAAGGCGCCGGCGCTGCCGGTGACCTCGACCACGTCGAAGCGCGCGGGCAATCGCGCCAGATGCGGGCGCAGTGCCAGAAGGATTCGGGCGGCGCGGATGATGCGCCGCTGCTTGGCGGAGGTGATGCTGGCGGCGGCGCCGCCGTAGCGGTCGCTGGCACGGTACCGGACTTCGATGATCGCAAGCACCCGGCCCTCGGTCGCGACCAGGTCGAGCTCGCCGCCGCGGGCGCGGAAGTTGCGCTGCAGGATCCGGTAGCCGAGGCGCTGCAGGTGCCCCGCTGCGGCCTCCTCGGCCGCGCGACCGACCACGAGATGCGCGGCGTCGCTCACGGCACCGGGACGGCCTGTCCGCCGGTCACCCGGGCCCAGTCCAGCTCGCGCCGGACCCGGCCATCGCCGCCGAGGCCGAGCCGCCCGGTGACTCCCGGCAGCAGCGTCGCGTTGCGTCCCTGCATTCGCGGCAGGTCGAGCGCGATCCGGAACGCGTCGTAGCCGAACGCGTACAGACGCGCAGTGCGCCCGTCGCGCCGGCCGGGAATCCGACTCGCGGCAGCGCGCGCTGCGGCCGCTGGGCCGTCGGGATCAAGCAGCCACGGCATGTCGGGGAAGGACACGCCGTCAAGGTCCAGGTTGGCGGCGCCAGCCGGCTCGTAGATGTCCGAAGTCGCGTAGACCGGCAATGCGCCGGCGTAGTTGAAGCGCAACTGGCTGCGGATCAGCCGACCGGCCACCGGCTGGGCCAGGACGAAGACGAACTGTGCATCCGCGCGCGGCGCGCTGCCGCGCTGGCCGCTGGTCTGCAGCAGCCGCCGCAGCGTGTCGTTGAAATCGGTGGTGTCCGGGGCGTAGTCCGCCCGGTCGAGCAGCCGGCCGCCGAGCGTGGCGAACTCGACGGCGAATGCCTCGATCGTTCGCCGGCCCCAGTCGCTGTCCGGGGCCAGCGCCACGCCGGCGCGGTGGCCATCGGCGCTGATCCGTCGCGCCACCTGGCGCGCCTCGTCCTCGGGTGACAGCGCAAACTGGTAGAAGCCCGCCGGCGCGCGCGTTCCCTCCGGCAGAAAATTGAGCGCGAGCACGCGGCTGCGACCGTCGGTCGCGGTCGCCAGCGCGGCCACATCCTCGCGGGTCAACGGCCCGACGACGAAGTCGCTGCCGTCCGCGAGCGCCTGCCGGTACACGGCCGATACGTCGCCGTCGCTCACGTCATAGAGCCGCAACAGCGGCCGTGCAGCAGCATCCTGCTGGTAGAAGGCGCCGAGAAAGCCGTCACGCACGGCGAGGCCGGCGGCCGCCGCACGGCCGGACAACGGCAGCAGCAGCGCGACCCGCCCCGGCGCTGAACCCGTGCGGGCGACCGGGACGAGGCGCTCGCGCCACAGCTCCTCGGTAGCCGGATGCGCCGGGTAACGCGCGCGCCAGGCCTGAATGCGCCGTTGCAGTCCAAAGCCGCCGGTGCCGGCCTCGGCAACGATGCGGCCGAGTTCGAACCAGCCGGCGAGCAGCGCGTCGGCAGCGGGCGGCGGGCGCAGATCGGCGCCGCGCTGCGCGGCCTCGACGAGACCATCGAGGATCAGGCGCCGGTTGGCGAGCGCCGCCTGCGGTCCCGTCACGAGCCGCTCGCGTGCGATCAGCGCCTGTACCGCTTCGCCGGTCCGGCCCGCGCGAAACAGGATCCGCGCCCGCGTGGCCTGCGTGGCGGCATCCGCGCCGTCCGTCAGCTCCGGCAGCAGCGCCAGTGCCGGGGCCGCGCCGCCGCGCGCCAGGGCGCGTTCGGCGTCGAGCCGC
>Ga0194120_10004065_pt1 | contig 23014 bp, 21 predicted proteins | sample TA2MahCa65mmetaG_FD_148642 | JGI IMG/M metagenome (GOLD analysis project Ga0194120, IMG submission 148642) | Freshwater microbial communities from Lake Tanganyika, Tanzania - TA2015019 Mahale Deep Cast 65m | ecosystem: Environmental > Aquatic > Freshwater > Lake | place: Tanzania: Lake... | reverse complement strand
AGCTCAAGCAGCGCCTGGAAGCGCGCTTCGGCAATCATCATCACGTCGGCGACATCCGCGGCCGCGGTCTCTTCCTCGGCATCGAATTCGTGCGCGATCGCACGACCAAGGAGCCGTTCGACCCGGCGCAGAAACTGAACGCCCGGATCAAGAGCGAGGGCATGGCGCGCGGCCTGATGTGCTACCCCATGCCCGGCACGATCGACGGCAGGCGCGGCGACCATGTCGTGCTCGCGCCGCCCTACATCATCGACGATAGCCACGTCGACGAGATCGTCGACAAGCTGGGCCAGGCGGTCGATGCGGCGATCGCGGGTTTGTCGGCCTGATTTCACGCCCCGCCAATTCGTAAACGAATTATTAACTAATTTGGGCTTTGATATAAGGTTCGGGCGGTCTGCGTCCAGAAGACGCCTTCCGTTTCAATGGTTTGGCGGTCTCCCGCGGCCCGCGGGCCGCATTTCGGGGTGGTGGCGGTGGCTGAAAGCAACAATGGTGGGGGCTCCCCCTTTCTGACCAACGCCGACGTGGCACGGTTGATGGCCGATCCGTCCGCGGCGTCGCGTGCCGCCACTGCCATCAAGCTCGCCGAAGCTTTCGGCGCCGGTGGCCTATCGGCGCGCGAGCGGCGCCTGGCCGAAGAGATCTTCCGCGCCATGGCGCGCGACGTCGAAGTCCGCGTCCGCGAGATGCTGTCCCTCCATGTCAGGAACCTCACCGATCTGCCGCATGACGTGGCGATCGCGCTGGCCCGCGACGTTGCCGAAGTGTCGTTGCCGATGCTCGAATCCTCGGTCGTGTTCACCGACGAGGATCTGATCGAGATCGTCTGCGCCAAGGACCCGGCGAAGCAGGTCGCGATCGCGAAACGGAAGGTCGTGTCGACCTCGGTGGCCAGTGCGCTGGTCGACGCCGGCAACGAGGATGCCGTGGCGACGCTGGTCGCCAACGAAGGTGCGGACATTTCAGAGCAGGCCATGCATCGCGCGGTAGATCGCTTCGGCAGCAGTGAGCGCGTGCATGGGCCGATGGTGCGTCGCGGCAGATTGCCGATGCGCGTCGCAGAGCGCTTGGTCTCGATGGTCTCCGACAAGCTGCGCGAGCATCTGGTGACGCATCACGAGCTTCCGCCCGCGGTGGCGGCCGATCTGGTGATCGCAGCGCGGGAGCGGGCGACAGCCAGCCTGCTCGACGATAGCGCCGTCGGTGGCGACATCGTGGAATTCGTCCGACATCTCAAGCGCAATGGGCGCCTGACCGAGACACTGCTGCTGCGCGCCGCGTGCATCGGCGACATCAAGTTCCTCGAAGCGAGCTTTGCCGAGTTGGCCAGCGTTCCACTCACCAACGTGCAGTTGCTGATGCATGACGAAGGTAAGCTGGGCATGACTTCGCTCTACGAGCGAACCGGGCTGCCCAAGCAATTGTTGCCGGCATTCCGTGCCGCGGTCACCGTGGCCCACGACACGAACTACGACGGCGCGCCAAACGACCGGGCGCGCTTCGGCCAGCGCATCGTCGAGCGCATCCTGACCCAGGCCGACGACTCCGCTCTTGGTATGGCCAAGAGCGACGTCGACTATCTCCTGTCCAAGCTCGACCAATTCATCAAGCAGACGCGCGCCTGACGCCGCGCTCGCCCGCGCGTCGCCAAATCACGGCTATGCCAGCAAGAGTCGGATAGCGCCGGCCTGCCGGTTGCCGGCATGTTCCCCGGCATGTCCGCGTCGGCCGGCTTCGCCCCCGTGATGGGTCCGCTCGAATGGGGCCTGCTCGTTCTGCTGTCCATCTTCTGGGGCGGTTCGTTCTTCTTCATCGCGGTCGTCTTGACCGATCTGGGTCCGCTCAGCCTGGTCGCCGCGCGTGTCGGATTGGCGGCGCTCGTGCTCCTGGCATATCTGCGCTGGCGCGGCCTCGCGTTGCCCGCCGACGGCCCGACATGGCTGGCTTTCTTCGTCATGGGGGCGATCAACAACGCGCTTCCCTTCACGCTGATATCGCTGAGCCAGACACGCATCGACAGCAGCCTCGCCGCCATTCTGAACGCGACCACGCCGCTGTTCACCGTGCTGCTGGCCCATTGGCTGACGCGCGACGAGCGGCTGACGGCCTCGCGGCTTGTCGGGGTGGTGACCGGTCTTGCCGGCGCCATCGTGTTGATCGGGCCGGCCGCGCTCGCCGGCCTCGGCGCCGATGCGCTCGCCCAGTTCGCCATGCTCGGCGCCACCCTCAGCTACGCTTGCGCCGGCATCTTCGGCCGGCGCTTTCGTGCGCTGCCTCCGGCCATTCCGGCCTTTGGCATGACGGCCGGGGCCTTCGTGATGATGTTACCGGTTTCGCTGGCGGTCGAGCGGCCGTGGACGATGCCCGCGCCGGGGTTTGCTGCAATGGCTGCACTCGCCGGGCTGGCCATTGTCAGCACCGCGGCGGGCTACATCCTCTATTTTCGCATTCTTGCCACAGCCGGCGCGACCAACCTTCTCCTGGTGACTTTCCTGCTCCCCGTGACCGCGCTGTTGCTCGGTACGACAATCCTGGGTGAGCGGCCGGACGGGACGGCCCTTCTCGGCATGATATTGATCTTGCTCGGACTGGCCGCAATCGATGGCCGGTTGTTCCGGCGACGGCAGGCGCTTAGCTCTGCCGGCGCCCCGTTCCGCGGTGAAGCACGCGATCCTCGGCCAGCACCTGGCCGGCCGCGATCGTCGACTGGTCCTTGAGCCAGGCGTAGTACGGCGTGAAATCCGGGCGGGTTGCCGTGAACAGCTGTTCGAAATCGTCGATGACGAAATAGCTCTCCTGGAAATCGTCGATCCGATAGTCGGTGCGCATGATGCGCAACAGGTCGAAGGCGATCCGGTTGGGTGCGGGATCGGCGAGTGCGAATACCGACTCGCCGGCCGAGGAAACGATGCCCGAGCCGTAGATGCGCAGGCCTTCGGGACGGCGGATCAGGCCGAACTCCACCGTGTACCAATAGAGACGCGCGAGGTTGGTCAAGCCCCCCAGGCGCAGCGCTTTCAGGCCACCCGCGCCATAGGCCTGCATGTAGTCGCCGAACACCGGATTGACCAGCAGCGGTACATGGCCGAACACGTCGTGGAAGACGTCGGGCTCCTCGATGTAGTCGATCTGCTCGGGCTTGCGGATGAAGCAGGTCGAAGGAAAGCGCCGGTTGGCCAGGTGCTCGAAGAAAATGTCGTCGGGCACGAGGCCGGGGACCGCGACGATACGCCAGCCTGTGGCGCGGCCGAGGATGTCGTTGAGCCGGCGGAAATCCGGGATGCCCTCGGCAGCGACGCCGAGCTGGCCGATGCCGGCCAGGAACTCGGGCGTCGCGCGATCCTGCAGCAGGCGCGACTGACGCTCGAACAGCCGGCGCCAGATCGCGTGCTCGGCGACCGTATAGCCCGACCAGTCCTGGTCGATCGTGTAGTCGGGCCGCTGTTCCTGTCGTGCTGCCGGTGTCGCCATGGCGGACTCCCGCGTCGGCGTCCCATCTGAGTGATCCAACTGGACGCTCCCTGCCGGATTTTCAAGGGAATTCCGCGAACCCGCCACAATTTCGCCCCCGGCCGTGACGCCAATAGCATCCGGGCGTCACAGCAGCCGGCGGCCCGTCCAGTCGGGCCGCGCTCGGCATGTCGTTGCGGAGGGAAATGCCATGGCCGAAAGCGGGATCGAGCGAATGCAGGTCATCCGGTTGCGCGCGACGTCGGCGGCGCGCCAGGCGCAGCGCCGGCGCGCCGCGGTGCTGCGCTACCTTTTCGTCGCGGCGATTCTGTTCGGCAGCTGCGCAGTGCTGACGCTGAGCGGGCTGGGACTGATCTGGCAGCTCGACCACGCGGTACGCGGCATGGACGATCAGATGTTGGCGAAGAAGTCGTTGCCCTTGTCGTCGACCACGATGAACGCCGGGAAATCGACGACGTCGATTTTCCACACCGCCTCCATGCCGAGCTCCGGATACTCCAGCATCTCGACTTTCTTGATGCAGTCGAGCGCCAGCCTGGCGGCCGGGCCGCCGATCGACCCGAGATAAAATCCGCCGTGCTTCTTGCAGGCGTCGGTCACCTGCTTCGACCGGTTGCCCTTGGCGAGCGAGACGAAGCTGCCACCATTGGCCATGAACTGGTCGACATAGGAATCCATGCGCCCCGCCGTGGTCGGTCCGAACGAGCCTGAGGCGTAGCCCTTCGGCGTCTTGGCCGGGCCGGCGTAGTAGATCATGTGATCCTTGGCGTATTGCGGCAGGCCCTGGCCGGAGTCGATGCGCTCCTTGAGCTTGGCATGCGCGATGTCGCGCGCCACCACCATGGTCCCGGTCAGCGACAGCCGCGTCTTGATCGGAAATTGGCTGAGCGTCTTGCGGATCTCGGCCATCGGCCGGTTGAGATCGATCTTGACCACGTCGCCGCCGAGCTGTCCCGGATCGATGTCGGGAAGATATTGCGCCGGGTTGGTTTCGAGCTGCTCGAGGAAGACGCCCTTCTCGGTGATCTTGCCCATCGCCTGCCGGTCGGCGGCGCACGACACGCCGATGCCGATCGGGCAGGAGGCGCCGTGGCGCGGCAGCCGGATGACGCGTACGTCGTGGCAGAAATACTTGCCGCCGAACTGGGCGCCGATGCCCATCTTGCGCGTCAGCGCCAGCACTTCCTGCTCGAGCGCGAGATCGCGGAAGGCCTGGCCTTGCCTGTTGCCTTCGGTCGGCAAATTGTCGAGGTAACGCACGCTCGCGAGCTTGACCGTCTTGAGCGTGTACTCCGCGGACGTGCCGCCGATCACGATCGCGAGGTGGTAGGGCGGGCAGGCGGCCGTGCCGAGCGTGCGAATCTGGGTGTCGAGGAACTTCACCAGCGAGGCCGGGTTGAGCACGGCCTTGGTCTGCTGATAGAGGAATGTCTTGTTGGCCGATCCGCCGCCCTTGGCGATGAACAGCAGCTTGTAGCCGTCGCCCGGCACCGCATAGATCTCGATCTGCGCCGGCAGATTTGTGCCGGTGTTGACCTCGTTGTACATGTCGAGCGGCGCCACCTGGCTGTAGCGCAGATTGTCGGTCGTGTAGGTCTTGCGCACGCCCTCGGCGATGGCCGCCTCGTCGTCGAAGCCCGTCCAGACTTTCTGGCCCTTCTTGCCCATGACGATCGCCGTGCCGGTGTCCTGGCACATCGGCAGCACGCCGCCGGCCGCGATATTGGCGTTCTTCAGCATGTCGTAAGCGACGAAGCGATCGTTGCCCGAGGCTTCCGGGTCGTCGAGGATCTTACGCAGCTGCGCCAGATGGCCGGGCCGCAGCAGATGCGAGATGTCGTGGAACGCCTGCTGGGTGAGCTGGGTCAGCGCCTGGGGCTCCACCTTGAGAATGCGCTCGCCGCCGAACGACGCGGTCGAGACGTGATCCTTGGTCAAAAGCCGATAGGGCGTGATGTCTTCGCCGAGTGGCAGCATCTCGTGGTAAGCGGCGTCAGCCATGGCGTGGCTCCGGTCCTGGGTCGGTCGGGTTGTCCGGCACTGGCGCGATCGGGTGTCGCCGCACGCCCGGACTATTTCTTGCGGAAGGAGTTGAGCGTCACGACCTTGGCGGTGCCGGATTCGCCAGTAGCGCCTGCGGCCGGCGCGCCGTCGGATGCAGGCTGCGCCGCGCCTTCGGCGCCCGCCTTGGCGTCGCCGCTCTTGCTCTCGCCCGTCTTGGCCTCGGCCGTCTTGCTCTCGCCCGTCTTGCTCTCGCCCGTCTTGGTCTCGCCCGTCTTGGCTTCGCTCGCTTTCGTCTCGACCGGTCGCGCCATCGGCAGGCGTGCGGCCGCAGCCGGCTCGTTGGCCTGGAACTGCAAGCCGAACTTGACGGACGGATCTGCAAAGCCGGTCACCGCGTCAAACGGCACGGTCAGACGCTCGTGCACGTCGCTAAAGCTGAGCGTCACGGCGAACTTATCGGCATCGACCTCGAGGCCCCAGAACTGGTACTGCAGCACGATGGTCATCTCCTGCGGGAACTTGAGGCGCAGGTATTCGGGGATGGTGACCCCGGAATGGCCGGTTCGGAAGGTGATGTAGAAATGATGTGCGCCGGGCAGTCCGACCTTGGCGATCTGCGCGAGCGCTTCGCGCACGACGCCGCGCAGCGCGTTCTCGACCATCCGATCATATTTGAGGATTTCGCTCGCCATGGTGCCGGAAGGTGTCCCGCCTCTGCTGAAGTGGGGGGGCTTCTGTTGCCCGGTGCCCCCCCGAACCGCGCTTACCTAAAGTTAGGCAGCGAGGGCCATACGGTTGTCGTTGGCACTCTAGGATTGGCCCGATAACGGCGGAACCATGCCGGGCAAAAATCGTGCCTTTACCACGCGCGTCGATCCTATTTCGCCCCCGAGAGCCAACCGGTCGGATGCATGCTCCGAGTCGGTTGGAAATTGGTGGAGGCGCCGGGTACCGCCCCCGGGTCCGCAACGCTTATGCCACACGACGTTTATCGCCATAGTCGGTTGCCCGACGCCTGCAAATATAAGCACTTCCGCGGGGTTTTGAAAGCCCCGCCGATAGTATGGACCCGGCTTTGCGCGTGCCACCGATGGGCCTGTGGCGTGGCCTGGACGCGCTCGCTAAAGTGGCGCCCCTTTCGGGAGGAACAATGGCGCTCAGCCGCGAGCAACAGGACGAGATCGATCGGCAGCGTGCCCAGGTGCAGGCGACCCGGCGCATCACCGTGCCGGCGCTCGAGGAGATTCTCTTTCAGGCGCTCCCCGTGCTCGACCACGGTTTCGTGCGCGTCGTCGACTACATGGGCGACGACGGCGCCATCGTGCAGGCGGCGCGCGTCTCCTATGGCCGCGGCACGCGCAAGGTCCAGGAGGACCGCGGTCTGATCAACTACCTGATGCGACATCGCCACACGACGCCGTTCGAGATGTGCGAGATCAAGTACCACGTCAAGCTGCCGATTTTCGTCGCGCGCCAGTGGATCCGCCACCGCACCGCCAACGTCAACGAATACTCCGCGCGCTATTCGATCCTCGACCGCGAGTTCTACATGCCCGCACCCGAGCATCTGGCCGCGCAGTCGGCGAGCAACCGCCAGGGCAGGGGCGAGGTGCTGGCCGGCGACGAGGCGCGCCGCGTCCTCGATCTGCTGCGCGAGGACTCGATGCGCGCCTATGACCACTACATCGAAATGCTGAACGAGGACGATGCCGGTGCGGAGGGCGAGGATGCCGCGAAGCGCGACTCCGCCAAGAGAGACCCGGGCCGTCAGGGTTTGGCGCGCGAACTGGCGCGCATGAACCTGTCGCTCAATTTCTATACGCAGTGGTACTGGAAAATCGATCTCTACAATCTCATGCATTTTCTTGGGCTGCGCGCCGACGCCCATGCGCAATACGAGATCCGCGCCTACGCGGAGGTCATGCTCGGCACTCTCGATCGCTGGGTACCGCACGCCGCGTCAGCATTCCGGGAATACGCGCTCGGCGGCGTGCGCCTGTCGGCGACCGGTCTCGCGGTGGTCAGGCGCATGCTGGCGGGCGAGCCGGTCGATCAGGCGACGAGCGGCATGAGCGCCCGCGAATGGCGCGAGCTGATGGCGGCGCTGGGCCGCACCTGACGTCGACATCCCGAACAGACGCTGAGCCGAGCCGTGGCCGCCGACGAACCCACCAAGCGCCAGCTGACTGAACGCCTGGCGCGCTGCTACAGCGGCGCCGTACACGATGTGCTGCGTGCCATGGGTCACGAGCGCATCGTGCTGCCGCCCGACATCCGCCCGCTCGATCCGACGCGCAAGCTGGCGGGCGAGGCATGGACCGTGAGCGGCCACATCGATCGCACGCGCTCGGCCGACGAAACGCTGCTCGCCTGGGTCACGCTGCTGTCGAAGGCACCCGCGAACAAGGTCATCGTCTGCCAGCCCAACAACAGCATCGTGGCACTCATGGGCGAGCTGTCGGCCGAGACTCTCAAGCGCAAGGGCGTGCTGGGATATGTCGTCGACGGCGGCTGCCGCGACACGGATTTCATCCTCGAAATCGGCTTTCCCGTGTTCTGCCGTTTCCTGACGCCGGCCGACATCGTCGGCCGCTGGATTCCCGACAGCTTCGGCTATCCCATCACGATCGGCGAGGTGACGATCGCGACCGGCGACTACCTGCTGGGCGACCGCGACGGCGTTGTCGTCGTGCCCGGCGCGCGCGCCGCCGAGGTCGTCGCCATGGTGGAGGACACGGTCAAGACCGAGAACAAGGTGCGCACCGCCATCCTCGGCGGCATGGACCCGATCGAGGCCTACAGGACCTGGGGCAAGTTCTGAGCAGCTACTCCGCCGCCGCCGGCTGGTGGCCGATCCGGAAGTCGTTGCGGCCCGTGCGGTCGCGGCCCCGCAGCAGCCACAAGGGCCGGGACGCGAAGTCGACCGTGTAGCCGCTGGCGTCGCCCGGCTTGATCAGGTCGCGTTCGAAGACCGAGGTCGCGGGCATATAGCGGATCGCGACGCCGGCGCGCCGCTTGGGCGAGCGGTTCGGGTTCGACCCATGGATCATATGGACGTCGTGCAGCGACATCTGGCCCGGCTCGAGCTCGATGTCGATGGCTTCGGTCGGATCGAAGGCGAGTGCATCGATCCGCTGGTTGAGCACGAGGTCGCGGCGATCCTCGGTCATGTGCGGATGCAGACGGCGGGCGGCGTGCGAGCCGGGAATGACGCGCATGCAGCCGTTCTCCCGCGTCGATGGGTCGAGTGCCAGCCACACCGTGCACGTCGCGAGCGGCCGGATCGGCCAATAGTGGCCGTCCTGGTGCCACGGCACTTCGAGCCCGTCGCCACCCGGCTTGCAGAAGATCTGGCAGCCCCAGAGGATGATGTCGGAACCGATCGCGTCGGCGACGAGGTCGACGATATCCGGCGTCATCGCCAGGTCGAGGAAATCGCGACTCCCCTGGACTCCCTCGCGATTGCGCCCCTCGATGTGGACGCTGACCAGTCGTTCGGGCCGGATGCCCGGGTTGTCGGCAATCAGCCGGTCGAGCGTGGCGCGCAACCGCTCGAGGCGGTCGGCGGGCAAGCGATAGGCCGGGATGACGAAGCCGTCGCGATCGTATTGCCCGCGCTCCTCCGCGCTCAAGGCGGCCATCGGGGCTTAACGATAGCCCCGCCGTCGGCGCTCGGGACCGGCGTAGTCCGGACGGTCGCGTCGCCGGCGATCGGGTCCGACATAGGCGTCGGTCCGGATGAACTCGCGCGGGTTCTCGAGCACGGCGCGGATGCGGTCGCCCATCGCCTTGACCGAGAACGGCTTGATCAGGATCTCGTTGATGCCGGCGTCGAGCGCGTCCTTGACCTCCTGCACGCTCGGCTTGGCCATCATGAGAATGAGGGGCACGAACGGATTGGAGCTCTCGGGCGCGGTACGCACCCAGCGCGCGAAGATCACGCCCTCGCTCTCGTCGGTGGTGAAGTCGCACAACACCACGTCGGCGTTGAAGCGACCGAGATGCGAGATCGCTTCCTTGCGCGTGCTGGCTTCGCGCAGATTCCCTACGCCCAGCGAATGAAGCGCGCGCACGATCAGTGCGCGCTCGGCCTTGTTGTCGTCCACGACGAGGACGGCCGTTTGCGATAGTTCAGCGGCAGCCATGATATTCGACCCGTGGATGCAGAAAAATTTGCGCGAGTTTAGCCAAACCGAATGCGGGCGTCACCCTTCCCTTTGGCTTGTACTTCTATTGCACGACGATGCGCGGAGGTTGCCGTTGCGGCTGAGCGAGATTGGCGGAAACCTTTGCCCACACACGATCGGCGATCGCGCGATACGCGCGTGCGTGCTCGCAATCGGGCTGCGAGACGACGATCGGCCGGCCGCCGTCCGACGTTTCGCGAATCGCGATGTCGAGAGGTATCTCGCCGAGAAACTCCATGCCCAGCTTGTCGGCCTCGCGTCGCGCGCCGCCGTGGCTGAAGATCTCGGAGCGATGTCCGCAGTTCGGGCAGCTGAAATAGCTCATATTCTCGACGATGCCGAGCACCGGCACGTCGACCTTGCGGAACATGTTGAGGCCTTTGCGCGCATCGAGCAGTGCGATGTCCTGCGGCGTCGACACGATGACGGCACCGGCGAGCGGCACGCGTTGCGCCATGGTGAGCTGGGCATCGCCTGTCCCGGGCGGCATGTCGACCACCATGATGTCAAGCTCGCCCCAATCGACGTCGCGCAGCATCTGCTCGAGCGCGCTCATCACCATCGGGCCGCGCCAGATCATCGGCGTATCCTCGGGCACAAGGAAGCCCATCGACATGCATTTCACGCCATAGTTCTCGAGCGGCTGCAGCACGCGGCCGTCGCGGCTGGTCGGGCGGCCGGAGATCGCCATCATGCGCGGCATGGAGGGCCCGTAGATGTCGGCGTCGAGCAATCCGACGCGCAGGCCGGACGCAGCCAGTCCCATGGCGAGATTGACGGCCGTCGTCGACTTGCCGACACCGCCCTTGCCCGAGGCGACTGCGACGATTGCGCGCACGCCAGGAACGAGCGGCTTCTGTTCGCCGCCGGCACGCGCGCCGGCGGCATGGCCATGGCCATGTGCTGCAGCGGCGCCCTGCGCTGGACTTGGGCCGGATTGCTGGCCATGCGGGCCTGGGCCACGGTGTGCGGTTAGTACAGCGGTAACGCTGAGGACCCCTGGCAGCTGCTCGACCGCCTTCTCGGCGGCTTTGCGCAGCGGTTCCAGGGCCGGGCCCCGCTTGGGATCGACCTCGATCGAGAAGCCGACATGGCCATCGCGAACGACAAGGCCGGTCACCATGCCCAGGCTGACGATATCGGCCTTGCGGTCAGGATCGGCCACGTCCTTCAGCGCGGCCAAGACGTCCTGTTCGCTGACTTTGGCCATGCTTGAAAACTCCGGTAATCTGCCAATATGCCTGAGGTGCGGCAGGGGTTCGGCCAGGTGCAATGGACGTTGCGACGCGGGTTGGGCTGGCCTATAAGGCCCGCGTTCTTGCCGTTCTGGGTCGATGAGCAGGCAATGATAGTGATATAGGACGGCGGTGAGTTCAGATCAAAGCCGTAATTCTGCACGTTCCCCGGTGCAAGCGAGCGGGGGGCTATCGAGCCAGGGGCAGTCGAACTAGGGGAGGGGAAGACCACAGCGATGCCATGGACCAATCAAGGTGGCGGTGGCGGCGGAGGACCTTGGGGCGGCGGCGGCGGTAGTGGCGGCGGCGGCCCTGGACCCTGGGGGCGCGGCCCCGGGGGCTCGCAGCCTCCCGATCTCGAGGAGCTTCTGCGCCGCGGCCAGGATCGACTGAAGTCGGTCGTGCCGGGCAATTTCGGCGGACGGGGCATCGTGCTGGTGGCGCTCGTCGGCGTCGCCATCTGGTTCGCCAGCGGCTTCTATCGCGTGCAGCCCGACGAGGTCGGGCTCGTCCTGCGGTTCGGCGAGTATGTCCGCCGCGCCGAGCCGGGCCTGAACTACCACCTGCCGGCGCCCATCGAATCGGTGATCAAGCCGGCGGTGACGCGTGTCAATCGTACCGAAATCGGTTTCCGCACCGCTGAGACGCCGCGCCAGGCGAGCCGGCGCGAGATCAACGAAGAGAGCCTGATGCTGACCGGCGACGAGAACATCGTCGACATCCGGTTCGTCGTGTTCTGGGTCATCAAGAACGCCGGCGATTTCATCTTCAAGGTGCGCAACCAGGAGCCGACCATCAAGGTGATCGGCGAGAGTGTCATTCGCGACATCATCGGGCGCACGCCAATCCAGCGCGCCTTCACCGACGGCCGCGGAGAGATCGAGGCGAAGACGCGCGAGTTCATGCAGCAGCTTTCCGACGAATACGGGCTGGGCGTGGAGATCACCGAAGTGCGCCTGCAGGAGGTCGATCCGCCGAGTCAGGTGATCGACGCCTTCAATGACGTTCAGCGCGCCAAGACCGACAAGGAGCGGCTGAAAAACGAGGCCGAAGCCTATCGCAACGATGTCGTGCCGCGCGCGCGCGGCGAGGCGGAAAAGGTCCTTGCCGAAGCGCGTGCCTACAAGGAAGAGGTGGTCAATCGCGCCGAGGGCGATGCCAAGCGCTTCATGTCGGTCTATGAGGCCTATAAGCTCGCCAAGGATGTGACGACGCAGCGCATCTACCTCGAGACGCTCGAACAGGTGATGCGCTCGGCCAACAAGATCATCATCGACAAGTCGTCCGACGGATCTGGCCCAGGCGTGGTGCCCTATCTGCCGCTGCCCGAGGTCCAGAAGCGTGTCAAGCCCGAGGAGCGCAAGCCATGAACCGCACCCTACTGGCGGCCGTCATCGCCCTCGTCGTGATCGCCGTGGTCGGCTTCTCCTCGCTCTTCCAGGTTGATCAGAGGCAACAGGCGCTGGTCGTCCAATTCGGCAACCCGATCCGGGCGGTGCCAGAAGCGGGCCTGCACTTCAAGCTGCCATTCATTCAGGACGTGCTCTACTTCGAGCGCCGCGTCCTCGACCTCGATCCGCCCAAGCAGCAGGTCATCCTGGCCGACCAGAAGCGCCTCGACGTCGACGCCTACGCCCGCTACCGCATCGTCAACCCGCTGCTGTTCTACCAGTCGGTGGTCAACGAGAACGGCGCGCGCGCGCGACTCAACCAGATCATCCTGGGTGCGGCGCGCGGCGTGCTCGGCAATGTGAGCCTGGAGCGCGTGCTGTCGGACAAGCGCGCCGACATCGTCCAGGCGATCAAGGTCGAGGTCAACACGGCCGTTCGCGCGCTCGGCATCGAGATTGTCGATGTGCGCCTGCGCCGCGCCGACTATCCGGCGGAAACCAGCCAGGCGATCTTCAACCGGATGAAATCGGAGCGCGAGCGCGAAGCCAAGGAGTTCCGCGCCGAAGGAGGCGAGATCGCCGCCCAAATCCGCGCCGACGCCGATCGCCAGAAGGTGGTCATCGTGGCCGATGCGCAGCGCCGTGGCCAGGTGCTGCGCGGCGAGGGCGACGCGACGGCGATCAAGCTCTACGCCGACGCCTTCGGCCAGGATCCCGATTTCTTCGCGTTCTACCGGACCATGGAGGCCTATCGGGCCGCCCTCGGCAACGGCGATGCCACCATGGTGCTTTCGCCGGACAGCGACTTCTTCCGCTACTTCGGCGATATGACGGGTGCGCGCGGGCGCAATCCGAAATAGGGGGCACCGGCCGGTTGCTGCGCCAGATCGCGAGCTGGATCGCGGTGGTCCTGGTCCTGGAAGGCGCGCTCTATGCCCTCTTCCCCCGGGCGATGAAGCGCATGATGGCGTCGATCATGGAGCAGCCGCCGGAGGTTCTGCGACTGAGCGGGCTGATCGCCGCGCTGGTCGGCGTGGGAATCGCCTGGCTGGTCCGCGCCTGAGCAGTCCCGCGCAAGCGCGTCCCGCGGTTTGCGGGCGGCTTGAAACTGCGGGAAAAAACCACATTTCGTCCACAATCCGTGCTTAACTATTGTCACAGCGGTGGCATGGCTGGGAGTTGCGGATTGGGCGCGACGGATGGCAGCCCGGAGCTTCCGTCAGGCCGGCCGGCGGTCGCGGGCACGGGCGAGTTCCACTGGCGGACTCAATGACAGTGAAAGGCTGGAGGCACGAGGAAATGCATCAAGTCCATGTGACCGGCGCGCCGTCGATCGGCCGCGCCCTGAGGTGGGCCGCGACCGCGGCGACCTTGGCCCTAATCCTGGCTCAGCCGGTTGCCGAGGCGCAGGCGGCGCGCGCCGCGCCCGAAAGCTTTGCCGACCTCGCGGAGAAGCTGCTTCCCGCCGTGGTCAACATCTCGACGACACAAACGGTCCGCAGCGCCGGCGAGCGCAGCCAGGGCGAACGAGGCCAGGGCCAGCAGGGCCAGCCGAACGAGCGCCGCCGCGGGCCGGAAATTCCGCAGTTCCCGCCGGGCTCGCCCTTCGAGGAGTTCTTCAAGGACTTTTTCGACCGCCAGCAGCGCGACAACCCGCAGCAGCCGCGGCGCGCCACGTCGCTCGGCTCCGGCTTCATCATCGATCCGGCGGGCTTCATCGTCACCAACAACCACGTCGTGGCTGAAGCGGACGAGGTCACCGTCCGCATGCATGACGACATCGATTTCAAGGCGCAGGTGCTGGGCCGTGACGCCAAGACCGACTTGGCGCTGCTCAAGATCGATCCGGGCAATCGCAAGCTGACGGCAGTGACCTGGGGCGATTCGAACCGGGCGCGCGTCGGCGACTGGGTGGTCGCGATCGGCAACCCATTCGGCCTCGGCGGCACGGTGACCGCCGGCATCGTCTCGGCGCGCGCGCGGGATATTCAGGCCGGTCCCTATGACGACTTCCTGCAGACCGACGCCTCGATCAACCAGGGCAATTCGGGCGGCCCGCTGTTCAACATCGAGGGGCAAGTCATCGGCATCAACACCGCGATCTACAGCCGGACCGGCGGCAGCGTCGGCATCGGCTTCGCGGTTCCGTCGAGCCTCGCCCGGCCGGTGATCCAGCAGCTCAAGGATTACGGCCGCACCCGGCGCGGCTGGCTCGGCGTGCGCATCCAGCAGGTCACCGACGAGATCGCGGACAGCCTCGGACTGACCGGTGGCGCGCGCGGCGCGCTGGTCGCGGACGTCACCAAGGGCGGTCCGGCCGAGAAGGCCGAGATCAGGAGCGGCGACGTCATCTTGAGCTTCGACGGCAAGCCAATCACGGAGATGCGGCGCCTGCCGCGCATCGTGGCGGAGACGCCGATCGAGAAGGAGGTCACGGTCGCCCTGTGGCGCGACGGCAAGGAAATGTCGGTCAAGGCCAAGCTCGGCGAGCTCGAGGAGGCGGAGAAGACCAATCTCGCCACCACGACGCCGGAGCGCGGCAAGAGCGGCGACCGTCAGGGCCGGGTTGAAGCGCTGGGCATGGCGCTGGCATCGGTGACACCCGAGCTGCGCGAGCGGTTCGAATTCGGCGAAAACACCGAGGGTGTCGTCGTCACGGATGTCGATCAGAGCGGTCCGGCAGCGGAAAAAGGCATCCGCCCGGGCGACCTCATCGTCGAGGTCGGCCAGGAGGAGGTCAAGACACCGGCCGACATCGCCGCCAAGGTCAAGAAGGCCCAGGACGCCAAGCGCAAGTTGGTCCTGCTCCTGGTCGAGCGGCAGGGCGAGATGCGATTCGTGGCACTGCGCATCGGCGGCTGATCGCGCTCACCGTCCCATGAAGCGGCGCCAATCCGGCGCCGTTTTCATTTTGTGAGCAGCTTGCCGCCATGCCGGAGCCCACGCAGTACTTCGCCAAGGGCAGCCTGAGCACCGCGCTTTACGATTTTCTGGAGGGCGCGGTCGAGGGCGCGCGCGGCGACGCCGATTTCTATTTGAATCTGGCCGACCAGCTCGGCGACCCGGTCCTCGATGTCGGAACCGGCACGGGGCGCATCGCATGGCGCCTGGCCGATGCCGGCTGCGAGGTGGTCGGCGTCGACTTGTCGCCCAGCATGCTCGAGCGCGCCGAGGCCAAGCGCGCGAACCACGCCGCTTCCAGCGCGCGCGTCACCTTCCTTTGTCAGGACATGACGGCGCTCGCGCTCGACCGGCGGTTTCCGCTCGTGCTGGTGCCCTACCGCAGCTTCAATCACCTGCTGACGCCGGACGCGCAGATCGCGGCCCTTGGCGCGCTTCGGCGCCATCTGGCTCCCGACGGCCGCGCGGTCATTCACCTGTTCGACCCGCCTGTCGACCTGTTCAGTTCGGCCGAGGATTTCGAGCGGCACCGGCATCTCAACATCGTGCATCCCCGCACCAAGGAGATGCTCCGCTGGCGCATCGAGGAGCGGCAGGTCGACGCATCCGCTCAGCGGATCCGGCAGGTCGTGTCCTACCGCATCGAGCGGCCCGACGGAACGCCGGTGCGCGAGACGCGCGAGGTGATCGAGCAGCGCTGGATCCTGCAGGACGAGATGCGGGAGCTGCTCGGCCGGACCGGGTTTGCGGTCGTCGCCCTTCATGGCGACTTCTTCGGTGGGCCGCCCGCCCGCGGGCGCGAACAGGTCTGGGTCTTGCGCGGCAATTGATCCGGCTTGACAGCGTGGCGGCACCTATGTAAGTAATCGTTTACTTACATAGGTGCCGCCTCATGCCGCGCAGCCGGTCCGACACCAGGCAACGAATTCGCGATTGCGCCCTTAAGCTCTTCGTCGAAAAGGGCTTTGGCAGCACCAGCATGCGCGACATCGCGCACTGCGTGGGCGTCACGGAAGGCGCGCTGTACCGGCATTTCCTGGGTAAGGACGAACTCGCCTGGCATCTCTTTTCCGAGGGGTTCGTCGGTCTGGCCGAGCGGCTCGAGCGGCGCCAGGCCGCCGCACATGGTGTGGCGGCCAAGCTTGATGGCATGCTCGATGAGTTCCTCGCCCTGTTCGACGCCGATCCGGCCCTTTTCAGTTTCCTGCTGCTCGCCCAGCACGGCCAGCTCGACAAGGTGACGGCCGACATGCCGAATCCCGTTGAAATCGTCCGCCGGGTCGTCGCCGAGGCCATGGAGCGGGGCGAGATCGCAGCGGGCAACGCCAACCTGGTCGCGGCGCTGGTGCTCGGCTTGGTGCTGCAGCCCGCGACCTTCGCCGTTTATGGACGGCTGACCCGTCCGCTTGGCCTGCGCGCGCCGGACATCCGCCGGGCATGCCGGCGCATCCTCGATCTCCCGCCGAGCTGACACGGAACCGGAGGACAAGATGGCCGCACCGACCTTCGAGCTGCTCGCCCGGCGGCGCTTCCTGCCGCTCTTCATCACCCAGTTCCTCGGCGCCATGAATGACAACGTGCTGAAGAACGCGCTGGTCATCCTGGTCATCTACCGGCTGGCCGATGCCGCGGGTCTCAACGGCCAGATCCTGGCCACGGTGGCGGCCGGCATCTTCATCCTGCCCTTCTTCCTGTTCTCGGCGACCGCGGGTCAGCTCGCCGACCGCCTGGACAAGAAGCTCATGACGGTCGCCGTCAAGGCGAGCGAGGTCGTGATCATGCTGCTCGCCATCGTCGGCTTTGTCGCGGAGAGCATCTTCCTGCTGATGACCGCGCTGTTCCTCATGGGCGTGCACTCGACCTTTTTCGGCCCGATCAAGTACGGCATCCTGCCCGCCCATCTCGGACGGCACGAATTGCTGGCCGGCAACGCGCTGATCGAGGCCGGCACCTTCCTCGCCATCCTGATCGGCACGATCCTCGGCGGCGTGCTGATCCTGCTCGATGGCGGCGTGGCGCTGACGACCACGCTCATGCTCGCAGTCGCGCTGGGCGGCCTCGCCTCCAGCCTCTACATCCCCAACGCGCCGCCGCCCGCGCCCGATCTTGCGCTCGACGTCAACCTGGTGCGCGCGACAGTCGATCTCCTGGCTGGGGCGCGGCGCACACGCGCGATCTGGCTGTCGATCATGGCGATCTCCTGGTTCTGGCTGGTCGGTGCGACCTTCCTGTCGCAATTCCCTGCCTTCGCCAAGGATGTGCTCGGCGCCGACGAGCACATCGTCACGCTTTTCCTCACGGTGTTCTCGGTCGGCATCGGCCTCGGCTCGCTGCTGTGCAACCGCCTGCTTCGCGGCCTGATCTCGGCGACCTACGTGCCGCTCGGCGCGCTCGGCATGGCCATCTTCGGCGTCGACCTGTTCTTCGCCAGCGCAGGCCTGCCGCCCCGCCCGGATCGGCTCCTGACCATCGGCGAGTTCCTGGCCCATGTCTGGGCCTGGCGCATCGTCATCGACCTGCTGCTGGTCGCCGTGTTCGGCGGCATCTACATCGTGCCGCTCTACGCCATCCTGCAATCCGAGGGCGAGGAGAGCCACCGGTCGCGCCTGATCGCCGCCAACAACGTGGTCAATGCAGCGTTCATGGTCGCCGCGGCCCTGATCACGTCCGTCATGCTGGCGCTCGAAGTGACGGTGCCGCAGGTCTTCCTGATCGTGTCGCTGCTCAACCTGGTGGCGCTCGTCGTGATCTGCCGCATCCTGCCCGACGCGCTGGTCAAGAGCATGATCCAGGCGGTGCTGCGCCTGCTCTACCGCGTCGAGATCACGGGCATCGAGCACGCGCGTGCCGCGGGCCCGCGCGTGCTTTACGTGGTCAACCACGTGTCCTTCCTCGACGGTCTGCTGCTCGGCGCCTTCCTGCCCGAAAAGCCGACCTTCGCCATCAACACCTATACGGCGCGCCAATGGTGGGTCCGGCCGTTCCTCAGCCTGGTCGACGCTTTCGCGCTCGATCCGACCAACCCGATGGCGACCAAGGCCCTGATCCGCGTCGTGCAGGAAGGTCGCCACTGCGTGATCTTCCCGGAGGGGCGCATCACGGTCACCGGGGCGCTGATGAAGGTCTATGAGGGGCCCGGTCTGGTCGCCGACAAGGCGGGCGCGCGCATCGTGCCCGTGCGCATCGACGGCGCGCAGTACTCGCCGTTCTCACGCCTGCGTGGCAAGGTGCGGCTGCGCTGGTTCCCCAAGATCACCATCACGCTGCTGCCGCCGCGCGATTTCGCGCTCCCTGCGGACATGATCGGCCGCCAGCGCCGCCACGCCGCCGGGGTCAAGCTCTATGACGTCATGGCCGAGCTGATGTTCGAGACCTGCGAACGCAACCAGACGCTGTTCCAGGCGCTGCTCGACGCACGCGCCATCCATGGCGGCAGCCGGCCGATCCTCGAGGATGTCGAGCGCAAGCCGATCTCCTATGACCGCCTCGTGCTCGGCAGTTTCGTGCTCGGCGGACGGCTTGCCCGCTTGGCCGCGCCGGGCGCGCGCATCGGCGTGCTGCTGCCCAACTCGATCGGCGCCGTCGTCGTGTTCTTCGCGCTGCAGGCCTTCGGGCGCGTGCCTGCCATGCTCAACTTCTCGACCGGCCTCGACAGCATGCGCGCCGCCTGCAAGGCGGCACAGATCGGCCGCGTGCTCACCTCGCGCGTCTTCATCGCCCGCGCCAAGCTGGAGCGTGTTGCCGCGGAGCTGTCGCGCGACGTCGAATTGATCTATCTCGACGATCTCCGCGCCGAGATCGGCCTCGTCGACAAGCTGCGCGGTCTCGTCATGCGACTCTTCGCGCGCGGCGTGGCGCGCCGCAGCAGCGGCAATCCGACGAGCCCGGCGGTCGTGCTGTTCACCTCCGGCTCGGAGGGCACACCCAAAGGTGTCGCGCTGAGCCACAGCAACATCCTCGCCAACAAGCACCAGCTCGCCGCGCGCATCGACTACAACCCGACCGATATCGTGTTCAATGCGCTGCCGATCTTTCATTCCTTCGGGCTGACCGGCGGCCTGATGCTGCCCTTGCTCTCGGGCATCCGCAGCTTTCTCTATCCCTCGCCGCTGCACTACCGCATCGTGCCGGAGCTGAGCTACGACACGAACGCCACCATCCTGTTCGGCACCGACACCTTCCTCACCGGCTATGCGCGCGCCGCCAATCCTTATGACTTCTACAGCGTGCGCTATGTCTTCGCCGGTGCCGAGCGGGTGAGACCAGAGACGCGCGCAATCTGGGCCGACAAGTTCGGTCTGCGCATCCTCGAAGGCTACGGCGCGACCGAGACCTCGCCGGTGCTCGCCGCCAACACGCCGATGCATTTCAAGGCCGGCACGGTCGGCCGGCTGCTGCCCGGCATCAAGTATCGGCTCGACGCCGTGCCGGGCATCGAGACGGGCGGCAAGCTCGTCGTGTCCGGTCCAAACGTCATGCTCGGCTATCTCAAGGTCGACAACCCCGGCGTCGTCGATCCGCCGGCCGATGGCTGGTACGACACCGGCGACATCGTCGAGATCGATGCCGACGGTTTCGTCACGATCCAGGGCCGCGCCAAGCGCTTCGCCAAGATCGCGGGCGAGATGGTGTCGCTCGCGGCCGTCGAGCAGCAGGCCGAGCTTGCTTGGCCGGGCCATCACCATGCCGCCGTGGCGCTGCCCGATCCGCGCAAGGGCGAACGCGTCGTGCTGGTGACGGACCATCGCGACGCGACGAGCGCCGCCTTTCTCGCCGCCGCGCGCGAGCGCGGCGTTGCCGAGGTCATGGTGCCGCGCACGGTCGTGGTCGTCGACAAGCTGCCGGTGCTCGGCACCGGCAAAACCGACTATGTCGCGGTCAAGAAGCTGGCGGAGGAGGCGCGGGAGGTCACGGCGTGACCGATCGCAGGCGGCGAGCGCTGAGGCGCTCCGCCCGCGCCAGCAGCCGCTGCGCGTTGAGATAGGTCGGCACCTCGACCCAGGCGCCCTCGAGCAGCACACGATCCTCGCCGCGCGCGCGCGCAGCCTCGAAGGCGGCGATCAGGCGTTGTGCGCGCGCGACCTCCTCGGCGTCGGGCGTCAGCGCGACGTTGATCGCGGCGACGTGCTCGGGGCGCACCAGGCTCTTGGCGCGATAGCCGAGGCGGCGGGCGTAGAGCGTATCGCGCCGCGCGCCCTCGACATCGGCAAAGGTGTAGGGGCAGTCGATTGCCTCGACGCCGGCGGCGCGGCACTCGACGAGAAAGCGCTGGCGGACATGGGCGAGCTCGGCGGCGTCGGGGTGGCGCTCGGCGCCGAGGTCGGCCGCCATGTCCTCGGCCGCAACCAGGCAGGCGACGACGCGCGGGCTCGCGCGCGCGATCTCCAGCGTTCGCACAAGTCCTGCCGCGGTCTCGATGTTGGGCACGATCGCCGTGCTGCCAAGTGTCCAACCCAGCCGCGCCTCTTCGGCGCCGATCGCCCGATCGAGTGCGGCGACCTGGTGCGGATCGATCGTCTTGGGCAGCAGCACGAGATCGGGCCGGCCGGTCATGACCGCGGCCAGGTCGGCGCTGCCGTCGCCGGCCAGCGGGTTGATGCGCACCGCGGCGCGCGCGCCGGTCTGCCGGCATTGCTCGAGCAATGCCGGGATCATCAGGCGCGCCTGCTCCCGGCGCTCCGGCGGCGTGAAATCCTCGAGATCGGGCACGACGACATCCGCCCCGCTGGCGAGGGCAGCGGCGTGGGCGGCGGCATCGGCGCCGGCGACGAACAACCAGGTTCGGAGCGTGTCCGCGGCGATCACGACTGGCCTCGCGCGGTGCGCGCCGGATCGACGATCTCGCTCTGGCGATAGCCCTGGAGATAGAGCAGCGCGGTCAGGTCCGCCTGCTCGATGCGCACCTTCGCGGCGGCGGCGACGCTCGGCTTGGCCCGGAAGGCGACGCCGAGGCCGGCCGCCTGCAGCATGGGCAGGTCATTGGCGCCGTCGCCGACCGCCAAGGTCTCGGCGAGCGCGAGGCCGCGCTCGGCGGCGATGCGGCGCAGCGTCGCGAGCTTGGCGTCGCGGTCGAGGATCGGCTCGATCACGCGGCCCGTCAGCTTGTCCTCGGCGAATTCCAGATCATTGGCGCAATCGGTGTCGAAGCCGACCAGCTCGCAAACCCGGCGCGTTACCGGCTTGAAGCCGCCCGACACGAGCACGGCGTAGGCGCCATGGGCGCGCATGGTCGCGACGAGCGCGGCGGCTCCCGGCATCACCGTCATCGATCTGATGACCTGATCGAGCGCGCCGCGCTCGAGGCCCTTGAGCATGGCGACGCGCCGGCGCAGTGCGTCGGCGAACTCGATCTCGCCGTTCATGGCCGCCTGGGTGATCCGGGCGATCTCGTCCTTGATGCCGGCATGGGCGGCGAGCTCGTCGAGCGATTCCGTCGTGATGATCGTCGAGTCCATGTCGGCGACCAGCAGCCTCTTGCGCCGTCCGGCGCGCGGCAGCACCGCGAGATCGGTTTCCGCCGGCAGCATCGTGCGCAGCACCGCCTCGGCGGCGGCGGCGTTAGCTTCACCGATCGGCAGCTCGCAGGCGCGCGCGGGCGCCAGCCAGTTTGGCGACGATTCGATGCCCAGGGCTGAAGCCGCCGATGCGACCATGCTAGCCTGGAGCGATCGACCGGGTGCGGCGACGAGAACGAGGACATGCGAGGGGATCGCGATCATGACGCAGGGCTGTATAGCCTCGGCCGCCCCGGTGTGAAACCGCTTTCGCTCTTGCCCGGTGCCCGATGAGCAAGCCCGTGATCGTGGTGGCCGGCCCGACGGCAAGCGGCAAGTCGGCGCTTGCTCTTGCGCTTGCCGAAGAGCTGCCCGGCACCGTCATCAACGCGGATTCCATGCAGGTCTACCGCGAGCTCGCCGTGCTGACCGCGCGCCCGACCGAGACCGAGATGGCGCGGGCGCCGCATCGGCTCTATGGCGTTCTGTCCGTTGCCGAGGCCTGCTCGGCGATGCGCTGGCGCGAGCTGGCGCTTGCCGAGATCGCGGCATCGCATGCCGCCGGCCGCGTGCCGATCTTGACGGGAGGGACCGGTCTCTATCTCAACGCGCTGATGCACGGTCTCTCGACGATTCCCGACATTCCCGAGGCGACGCGCCGCGCGGCACGCGCGCATATGGAGGTTCTCGGACCGGCGGCGTTCCACGCCGAGCTTGCCGCGCGCGATCCGGCGATGGGTGTGCGCCTGCGCGCCAGCGATCGCCAGCGCATGATCAGGGCGTGGGAGGTCTTGGAGGCGACGGGGCGCTCGCTCGCCGACTGGCAAGGCGAGGCGCCGGTCGCCGGCCACGATCTGCGCTTTCTCGTGCTCCTCCTGCTGCCGCCGCGCGCGGTCCTGCACGATGCGTCCGATGCCAGGCTGTGGCGCATGATCGGCGCCGGCGCTCTGGCCGAGCTCAAGGCCTTGCTTGCCCTCCAGCTCGATCCGGCTCTTCCGGCCCTGAAGGCGGTCGGCGTGCCCGAACTGACCGCCCATCTGGAGGGCGAGCTGTCGCTGGCCGACGCCGTCGCCCAGGCCCAGGCCGCCACACGGCGCTATATCAAGCGCCAGACCACGTGGTTTCGGCACCAGCTTGACCCGGGCGAGGGCGGGGAGGTGGTCACTCTGGCCGCGCAATTTTCTAACCCATTGCTGGCCGAAATCTTTCCGAAAATTCGTCAGTTTGTATTGACCCACTTGGGCTGACCGACTAGTTTACGCGCCGCTTCGCGCCGGGGGATGCGTAAAAACCCCAGTATTTCCGCGGAGTCGCACGAGGTTTGCCAT
>Ga0194120_10004064_pt1 | contig 23015 bp, 19 predicted proteins | sample TA2MahCa65mmetaG_FD_148642 | JGI IMG/M metagenome (GOLD analysis project Ga0194120, IMG submission 148642) | Freshwater microbial communities from Lake Tanganyika, Tanzania - TA2015019 Mahale Deep Cast 65m | ecosystem: Environmental > Aquatic > Freshwater > Lake | place: Tanzania: Lake... | reverse complement strand
GCCGGAACTCCGATGCCCGCACTGCCGCGTCGGCGTGCTTGTCCTCGACGCCGAGTGGCCCCGTCCGACGGTCGCCGAAATCATGCGGCGGACGCCCGGCAGATCGCATCCGTTCCGCCTGCCCTTCAGACGAAATACTCGATTCATGACGGAATTGACCACGAATGACACGAATCCGACGAAGCTACCGGAGTCTTGTCCCTCGATCGGCGATCGGCGATCGGCGATCGGCAAAGTCTGGCGTCGCCATTGCTCCGAGCCGATTGGCGTCGCTATACTGGGATGCGCGTCCGCGCCGCGACCGGCACCGTTTGGCGGTTGGGTCGTGGCGGGTCGCCCTATGCCTTCGATCGGACCTCAATGCCTCGGAACCAACCACACCGGTCGTTCGATGATTTTCTCCATCGAGGACATGCGGGCGCGTTCCGGAAGACCATCCCGCCATTGAACAGGAGGATCGCCATGCGTTCCGTATTGGGATCGGTGTTTGCCGTCGTAGTCTTGTTGTCGGCGTCGGCGTCCGCCGAGACGCTGGAAGGCCGTTATCTCGAGTCCCGCAACGCGAGCGTGTGGGCGGGGCAATGCGTGGTGAATTCCGAGATTGGACTTGCGGGCAACGAGGCCACGCTCGCCTGGAAGGTTGATCGCGGCACGTTCGACGGCGTATCGCTCGAAGGGCTTTCCATCGTCGCCGTTGTGTTTGGCGATCGCACGTTTGGAATCGGCAACGCGGTCTCCACTCGATCGGTGATCATCGTGGACGAACGAGCGGACGAGCGGCAGCAGGCGGCTTTGATCCGCATGGCCAAGTCGCTCGCCGGATCGACACTCCAGGAGATCGTGGAAACGAAACGGTCCGCGATCGACTTTGAAATGGCCGACCGGGGTCGATCGGGCCTGTCTTCGCTCGACGCGGGCATCGTCAAGGTGCGGACACGGCGTTTGTTCCGAACGGACAGCCTGTGCGGAACCGATCAGAAGCGGATGGCCTATCCGCCGCTCGCCAAGATCGTCGACGAACAACCGGCCTACACGTTGGAAAGCGCGTACACCGGTTCCGAGCTGCGCGTCAAGAAGTTCAGCGACCGCAACGTGCCGAGCGCCGTGCTCGCTCGATTCACTCTGTAGCCCGCGCTAGCGGAGCAGGTAGGCCAGCAGGTCGTTGAACTCGCCGGCCGGCAGGAGTTCGCCGAACCGTTCGGGCATGGGCGAGACGGGGCGCCGTTCGATGGTCTCGACGTCAAACCTCGCGATGCGTGTTTCGCGACCATCCGGATCGACAAGCGTCACGTAACGGCCATCGTCGACGGTGACGAGTCCGACCACGGTGCGACCATCGGTGCGTGTCACGACGGACGCTCGGTACGCGGCGTCGACGTTGCGGTGCGGATCCAAGATATCTTCGATCAGCCGGTCGACGCCGCGGCGTCCGATCCCCTTAAGCGCGGGGCCCGCCCGTCGCTCGTCGGCGTTCATCGCGTGACACGCCGCGCAGTGGCGCGAGAACACGTCCGCGCCGCGCTTGGCGTCCGACGCCGCCGGGTCAAAGCCGGTTCGGCGCGCGGCGATTTCATCGAAACGGCGTTCCTCGAGTGTTGGGAGATGCGCGCGCAGCCGCTCGATGCGCGTTTCGAGATCGGGGATCGCGTGTGCGTGGAGTTCCGTCTCGACCATCGGGTCCAGCAGGAGCCGTGCGGACGCGGCGCCTTGTTCGATGGCATCGAGCAGTTCCGGGGCGCCGTTGGGAGTGTGAGCGAGCCCTCGCGCGAGGGCCGTCGCGACGCGACCCGGCGCCGCGGGGAGTTGCCGCCGCATCGCCGCGCGACCTGAGGGGCCGGTCGACTTGGCCAGCGCATCGGCCGCCTTCTCGCGCGCGTCCAGGTCTTCGCGGACGTCCTCCACGATACGTTCCAGAAAAGCGGTCGCCTGTTCGCCCGATACGGCCGCGAGCGAGTCGATGGCGAACGATCGAAGGGAGGGAATGGGTGTCGTGGAACTCGCGAGACGTTCGATGCGTTCCGAGGCGCGCGCCCAGCGCAGGTCCCAGGCGAGTTCGAGGCCAAGATACACGGACGAGTCGTCGGAATCGTCGAGCAGTTCGTTGATCAGCGCATGGGCCCAGTCTTCGAGCGGGCGCGTCAAACCCGGTTCGCGCGTCCGCAATCCTCGGTCCAGGGATCGGAGGAGCACCGCCTGCGTTTCGCGCGTCTCGTTCCGCCGAGCCAGGGCGTAGGCGATGACGCGCGTCCGCGCCGCATCGCCCCCTCGGCGCGCGATCCCTTCCACCCACTCGGCCAACCGTTCGCCCGACAGATCGGACGCGACGAGCCGTTCGAGCAGGAAGTCGGCCGAGAACGGCGAATCGATGGCGAGCGCGATCTCGGTGAGCCGACGCCGCTGGGATTCCGGTGCCGCCCGCGCCGTTTCCTCGAGCGTTCGGCCATCGAGCAGGCTATTTCGCAGAGCGATCCGGATCGTATGGTCGAGCATCGTATCCTCGGCCGGCACCGCTTCCCAATGGCGTAGGAGCGGAGCGACGTTGTCGAGCGCGGGGTGGCGACCGAGCGCGTCGGCCGCCGCGCGGCGGACGAGCGCATCGGCGTCGCCGAGCGCCGCGAGCACCGTTTTTCGGGCGTTCGCCGAGTCGCCTGTCCAATCGGCTCGTTCTCCCAGCGATCTGACGAGATGGACGCGCACTTCGGGACGCGGATCGTCGGCGAGTCTTGCGACGAGCCGATCGTCGAGCGCATTCAACCGATGGAGCGCCCAGACCGCGTGAGCTCGGCGCCATGGCTCATCACCCCCATTCGAAACGACGCTTCTCAACGGGGGGATCGCCTTCGAGCCGACGCGGTCGACGACCTCGTGGGTCGCCAACGTCCGAACGACGAGGTTGGCGTGCCCCATTGCTTCGACAAGGACGTCGATCCCGGCGCCGCGCAAGTCGAATCGGCGCGGACCGGGCTCGGCGTCCGGCCGCTCGAACGAGACGCGCCAAATGCGGCCTCGCTCGCGGTCCCGCATCGCGTGGCGCAGGGGGACGAGCGAATGCGTGATGATCCGATTGTAGAAGTCGGCGATGTAGATCGCTCCGTCCGGACCGAGCCTCACATCGACCGGTCGGAACCAAGGATCATCACATGACAGGAAGTCGTCACATGCGACCGCGACATACGTGGAGCCCTTGCGGACAAGCCGATCGCCGTTGATCCGTCCCGTCACGGGGTTGCCGACCAGCAGTTGATCGCGATACGCCTCGGGGAACGGATCGGCCGCGCAGAACGCGATGCCTCCGATCCCCGTCGATTCGTGATGGTGCGACATGAGCGGCGGGCCGAATCCGAGCGCGTCGCGGGGCGCGTCGGGACCGGGATAGGTCGCGCCGCGCAAAATGAGCGTCGCGGGCCTCGAATGCGAGTCGGCCGTATAGAGGTCGCCCCACGCGTCGAAGCAGAGGCCGAACGGGTTCGCCTGGCCGATCGCGTGGCCCTCGATCCGCGAACCGTCGGGCCGCATGCGGAACGTCTGGCCTCCCCGCATCGTGAGCGGTCGGCCGTCCCGGCCCGCCACGGTCGACCGATTCCCTTCGCCGTGGCACGCGTAGATCCACCCGTCGATCCAATACGTGAATCCGTTCGGCATGCCGTGCGTATCGGCCGAGTCGAACGTCGCATACGCCAGGATCGGATCGCTCGGCCGACCATGATCCGCCGTCCAATCGCAGCGAAACACGCTCGGGATGTTGTATGCGACGAGTCCGCCGGGAACCGCCGCGATGCCCACGGGGATGTTGAGGCCCGAGACGATCACTTGCACATCGTCGAATCGACCGTCGCCGTCGCGGTCGACGAGCGCGCGGATGTCGTCGCGCGGAGGCCCCTTGGCCGGGAACGGGTATTCGATCGAGCCGGTCACGAGCAGCCGACCGGCCGCGTCGAAATTCAGGTTGATCGGCTTTCGGATTTCCGGTTCGCTCGCGACGAGTTCGATCCGGAACCCCGGCGGCACGTGGAAACGCGTCTGTTGTTCGGCCGGCGAGAGGGGCGGGGTTTCCGCGACGAACGGCGATAGAGGTTCGTCCGCGCCGGCCCGCGCCGCGACGAAAGAGGAAATCGAGGGCGCCTGGGCCCATGCAACGAGCATTGCGGCGACGCGGAACGTGCTCCGTCGCGCCGATCCGTTCCGCTCGCGGCCATGGTCATCCATCATCGTGATTCCTCGACGGTCTCCAGGCCGTTCCCGTACCCCGCTCGCTCGCGATGCGCATCGCTCGCGGCCGGCCGATCGCCGGGGATACGGAACGCGCGTCGATCGGACGGACGCCCCGATCCGTCCCGCGATTATGCGTGCCCCGCCGGTCCCGCTCAAGGCGCGCTCGGAATCGACTCGGATGAACTCGACCTTCGGATTGCGGTCCGGGCGTTCCCGTGCGAGGGCGTCCAACGACAACGGCCGGTCGGCTACAATTCGAACCTGCGACCATCCAAAGTCGAGTTGGGACCGACGCCATGGCCGACGAACTTCGCATCGACAACGAACTCCTCGATCGTGTCCAGCGGCGAGTGCTCTGGCTGGCCGTCCAGCAGGTCCACTACGCCAACCATGTGCGGCCGCGCGACGACGCGCTCAAGGTGGGCGGCCATCAAGCGTCGTGCGCGTCGGTCGTGACGCTGATGACGATGTTGTTCTTCGAGTTCATGCGGGAAGGGGACCTGCTGTCGGTGAAGCCACATGCGTCGCCCGTCTTCCATGCGATCCAGTTCCTGCTCGGGCGGCTCGACGGATCGTACCTCAAACGGCTTCGCGAGGTGGGCGGGCTTCAATCGTATCCCAGCCGCAAACGCGATCCGGACCAGGTCGATTTCTCGACCGGCTCGGTCGGTCTGGGCGCCGTCGCGCCGAATTTCGCGTCGATCGTCCATACCTATTTGCGGACGCATTCCATGGGCGGAACGGCGCCGCGCCGGTTCCTCAGCCTGGTCGGCGACGCCGAATTGGACGAGGGCTCGGTTTGGGAAGCGGTCGCCGAACCGGCGATGGCCGGCGCCGAGGCCTTGATCTGGATCGTCGATCTGAATCGGCAAAGCCTCGACCGCGTGATCCCGGGAATCCGCGTGCGATGTTGGCGCGAGATGTTCGCCGCGAACGGCTGGGAAGTGATCGACGCGAAATACGGGCGAAGGCTCGAAGACGCGTTCGCCGAACCCAACGGCGAACTGCTGCGGATCTGCATCGACGAGCTTTCGAACGACGCCTATCAGCGACTCCTTCGGCTTCCGCCCGCGCAGCTCCGCGAATGGCTGCCTCGCAAGAGCCGCTATCCGCGCGACATGCGGCGGCTCCTCGACCGCTGGGACGACGCGAGGCTCCAGGACGTGTTTTGGAATCTCGGCGGCCATGATTTCGACGTGCTGCGGGCGGCGTACGCGCGCGCGGCCGCACGATCCCGGCCGGCCGTCGTCTTCGCGTATACGCTCAAAGGTTGGCGCCTTCCGTCGGTGGGGCATCCGCAAAACCACGGCGTCTTGTTGACCCACGAACAGATCGAGTCGCTTCGGGCGGGCCTTGGGATCGCCGAGTCGGAGACGTGGTCCCGTTTCGAACCGGGCACGCCCGAAGCCGATCTATGCGAGTCCGCGGCGCGGAGACTGAACCGATCCGTCCATCGTGAACCGGCCGCGCGGATCGAATCACCGGTGCCGACCGCCGTTTCGCTCGCGCACAAGGACACGCGTTCCACCCAACAGACATTCGGCGCGCTGCTCGTGGCCCTCTCGCGCGAATGTCCCGAGCTGGCGAAGCGGGTGGTGACGGTGAGCCCCGACGTGGCGAGCTCGACGAATCTCGGCGGTTGGATCAGCAAACACCAGGTCTGGCAACTCTCCGAGCCCGAGGAATTGCCTCACGACCAGACCGCCGGAATTCTGGAGTGGAGTCCGTCGCCGACGGGTCAGCACATCGAGCTTGGGATCTCGGAGAACAACCTGTTCCTCATGCTCGGACAGCTCGGGCTTTCCGACGAGTTGCTGGGCCAACCGCTGATTCCGATCGGAACGATTTACGATCCGTTCATTCGCCGCGGCCTGGATGCCTTGTTCTACAGTCTGTATTCGGGCGCGAAGTTCGTCATGGTGGGTACGCCGTCTGGAGTGACGTTGGCGGCGGAGGGCGGCATCCACCAATCGGTCTTGACGGCGTCGATCGGCGCGGAGATGCCGGAATTGGCGTCGTATGAACCGTGTTTCTCGGCGGAATTGGAGTGGATCCTCATGGACGCGCTGCGCGCGGTGCGGGACCGCCAGCGATCGACCTATTTGCGTCTTACGACGAAGCCCGTGGACCAGCGGTTGTTCACGGCGCCCGAGCGCGATGCCGACCGGGAATCGCTGCGCCGGCAGGTGCTCGCGGGCGCGTACCGGCTTCGCGACGATCGGGGCGAACCCGGTTACGCGCCCGGATCCAACGTCGTGAATCTCTTCGCGTGTGGAGCGGTCGTCCCCGAGGCGCTCGCGGCGCGCGACGCGTTGCGGCGCCAAGGCCGATTCGTGAACGTGGTCAACGTCACGGGTCCGGGCCCCCTTTTCGCGGACTATCGGCGGGCCGCGACCGAATCGGCCGCGACGGGACGATCGGCGCGAAGCCTGCTCGACGCCCTGGTTCCCGCCGAGGACCGCGGGGCGCCGGTCGTGACGGTGGTCGACGCGCATCCGCACATGCTCGCCTGGATCGGCGCCGCGCTCGGTTCGCGCGGCTGGCCGCTCGGCGTGGCCGGCTTCGGCCAATCGGGATCGCTCCCCGACGTCTATCGCGCCTATGGAATCGACGCCTCGACGATCGAAGCCACCTGCCTCGCGGCCCTCCGCGCGGACTGATCACCAGGCCGTCAACGCGACTCGCGTTTCTCCTTGATCGCCGACAGCTCCTTCTCGATTCTCTCGACCTTTTCGAGCAATCGCTCAAGCTGCGATTCGATCGACTTGGCCGACTCGGGCGCGCTCTTCGGCTTGGACTCGATCACGCGGGCGAGGTGTTCCTCGATGACCTTTTTCCCTTCCGCGCGTTTCGCTTCCAACTGGCCTTCCACCGCCTTCAACTGCAGTTCGATCTCCTTCTGCACGGCCGCGTGTACGGCGGGCAGGCCGGAGGCTCCCGGCGCGCCGTGTTCGAGGTGAATGACGCCCGCGTGGCCCTTGAGCATCGCGCCGATCGGCCCTCGAAGCTCCTCGGGAAGTTCATTCAGATTGTCCGTCGTCGCGTGATACGTCTTCCCGTCGTGCGTGACCTCGATCCGCGCCGGCTCGTCGTCCTTCTTATTGATTGTGATCGTCGTGTTCTTCGGAAGGGCGAGGTTCGAGGACCGACCGAGCACGAAGCCGGGTCGCACGTTCAGGAATCGCATCGCCTCGGGCTTGCCTTCCTGCGCCTTGGCGATCCACAAGGCGAGCGGGCCGTGTTCCTCAAGCGCGTTTTCCAGCTTGAGCTGCGCCTTGGCAACCGCGCCTTCCATCCCCTCGGGCCGTTTTTCCGGTGTCGCCTTCACGGTGAGCCGATCTCCCGCGCGGATCACGGCCAGCTCGATCTCCTTCCCTTCGCTCGCCGCCACGACTTTCAACAAATCCTCGATCGTTCCCACCGGCTTGTCGCCGCATCGCACGATCACGTCATGCGTCTTCAATCCGGCCTTCGCGGCGGGGCTCGCATCCATCACTTCATGGACCACGATGCCCGCGTCGACCTTGAGGTGAGCGAGCAGCACGGCGCCCGCGGGCTCACCCGAAACGCCAAGCCAGAATCCCGGCGCGGCCGCCTTGTCATCGTCGTCGGTGTCCACGACGATCGAGAACCTGGCTACGCCCGTCGACTTCTCGGCCTTCTTTGACGGTTCCTTCTCTCGCTTCTCGTCGGACGGGCCGGATTGCGACCCGTCCTTCGGCTCGTCCTTCGCGCCGTCGTTCGATTCCCGGCCCACCACCACGACGGTCGCCGTCGTCGTCCGGGCCTTCGCCGATTCTTGTTCCTGTCCGATCGTCGGCGCCGGGAGGACGAACCAACCCGCCGCGAGACAACCGGCCGCGACCCAAACTGCTTTCCACACCGTGCGCATCGCTTCTTCTCCGTTATCCATAGACCAACAACAAGACAGGAAATGCGGTTAGAACGAGACCCGCCGCGGGGCCGGCGGCGTGATGTCGACCTGATCGATGGGAATCACGACGTCGCGGCCGTCGGGGAGCGTCGTCGGCATCCAATACTGTTCGCGCGTCACGCGGCTCCCGATCCGCTCGAGGACCTCGCGCACATCGGGTGGGACGGGCGAACCGTCGCCGAAATTCCCGTCGCCCGAATCCCCATCGCCCGAATCCCATCGGGCCTGGGCCTGTTCGATCGGGAAGATGGGAACCCGTACCCGCCGCGGTTCAGAGCGACCCGGCTCGGAAACGACGAGCGTGACGAATTCGGGATCGACTTCATTCGCAGCCGGGTCGTCGGTGGATACCAGTCCCGCGCCGGATTCCAGGCCGCTCGAATTCCGCGCGATCCGATCGGAATGTCCCGCGCGTTCCGCATCGACTCCCATCGGGCCGTGCGAGCTCGGCATGGTGTTCCAGGAATAACCGCCAAGGAACGCGGCGACGAGTCCGGCGGCGATCGTGAGCCAATGGAAGGTCGCGGAGGCGAGGCGGGATCCCGCATCCGGTCGCCCGTCCGGACGTCGCGCCGTCGGCGCATCGACGCCGAGTCGCGCGTCGCAAGGGATCGGCCGCAGATCACGACCGAGCGCCTGATCTTCGAGGAACGCGAGCGCGACGTCTCTCCATTGCCGAGGCTCGTCGTCGATCCGTTCCAGAACGGTCCGGTATTGCTCGGCCGTCAGTTCGCCGTCGACCAGGCGCTGCAGCGTTTGATCATCGAGTCGGCGGAGGGCGTCTTCGGTCGTCATACGCTTGTTTCCACGGATTCGAGCCTCGCGATTCGTTCCCGCATCCGCTGCCGAGCGCGATGGAGTCGCGTCTCGACGGCCGTGCGGCGAACGCCCAGATGGTCCGCGATCTGTTGGTACGTCCAGCCCTCCGTGTATTTCAGAAGCAGGATCTCGGCGTCGCGGGAACCCAGTTCCCCGAGCGCCCGCTGCACGAGCTGCCGCCGTTCCTCGGCGAGCAGCCATCCGAGCGGATCGGCATGGCGCGGATCGGTCCATTCGGCATCCGCTTGTCCCGCCGGAAGACCGAGCCTCCTACGGCGCCCCGACCCTCGCCGATGCATCAGAGCCTGCCGTACGGCCACATGGTACAACCACGCGCCCACTTTGGCCGGGTCGTCGATCGGAGCCGCCTGGCGGACGGCCGCGAGCGACAGTTCCTGCCAGACGTCGTCGACCGCGTCCGCGTCCCGCAACCGGGCCCAGATCACGGTGCGCAGCCATCGTTCATGTCGCACGAGCTCGGCCGACCAATCGACGCCCCGACCCGCCGACGCCTGCGCGCCGTCGCCGGAACTCGAGGTCGCCTCGTCTAGTGCCATACATTCGAATACGTTGCCGCCGCCCGAAAGATCTTGCCTCCGGGCGACGATTTTTCGGGAATCGATACACGCCTCGGAGAGTCGCACGCCTCTCCGAGGCGTGTATGCGCTGGATGGATGCTTTTGGATGGGACAACTCGCCTCGGAGAGGCGAGCGACGATGTTAGGTTGCACCGGCTCGGCTCACGCAACCTTCGTTGGCCTGGGCGGCGGTCGCCGCGAAATCGGCCAGATAGCCGCGCCGCGTGTGGACGACCGGCGCGGTCCAACCGCGCCGCCGGTCCGCGATCTGGTCCTCGGAGACATGCCAGGTGATCGTCCCGCCCAACAAATCGAACGAGATGTCGTCGCCGTCACGCACGAAAGCGATCGGTCCGCCCACCACCGCCTCGGGCGCGCAGTGCACGCCGATCGCGCCGTGCGAGACGCCGGAAACGCGTGCGTCGGATACGAAAGCGACACGGCCGTCGAGCTCGGGTGTGGCGAGCGCGGCGGTCGCGACAAGGACCTCGGGCATCCCCGCGGCGACCGGACCAAGCCGTCGCAGGACAATGACGTGACCCGGCTTGACGCGCCGAGCCTCCACCGCGTCCACAATGTCCTTCGCCTGTTCGAAGCAAACCGCCTGACCTCGGAATTTCGTTTCCTGCATGCTCGAGACCTTGAAGACGATCCCGTCGGGGGCAAGGTTGCCGAAGCAGACCTGCATGTCCGCGTACGCCTTGAACGGCGCGGAGAGCGGTACGATCAAATCCTGGTCGCCGGGCACGGCCGGAACCGACGCGAGGTTCTCGGCCATGGTGAGCCCCGTGACCGTGCGGCAGGCGCCGTCGAGCAAGCCGCCGTCGAGCAGGTGCTTGAGGAGCATCGGCGTGCCTCCGAGCTTATGGAGGTCGAACATGGTCCGGCGTCCTCGCGGCGCGAAACTGCAAACGACGGGCGTCTTGCGGAAGATCGCCTGCATGTCCTTCAGGTCGAATGCGACGCCCGCTTCCCGCGCGAGGGCGAGCAGGTGCAGGACGCCGTTGGTCGATCCGCCCATCGCCGCGATCGTGGTCGCCGCGTTCGTGAAGGCGGCCTTCGTCAGGATGTCGCGCGGGCGCAGGTCGAGTTCGAGAATACGGCGAATACGGGTTCCCAATTCCAGGCATTCGCGCCGCTTCGCCGGATCGACCGCCGGTATCGAGCTCGAATAGGGAAGCGTCAGCCCGATCGCCTCCATGGCGATTCCCCACGTATTGAACGACGCGGCGATGCCGCACCCGCCCGGTCCGGGGCACGCGGTGCGCCGGATCTCGTCGGCCTCCTCGCGCGTCATCGCGCCGACCGTCGCGGCGGCCTGCGCGTCGTAGACGTCGAGAATCGACGTGTCGTGTCCTTGATGGCAACCGGGAAGGATGCTCCCGCCGTTGAAGATCAGGCCCGGGTAATTGAGCCGCGCGAGGGCCATGGCGAATCCCGGTCCGTTCTTGTCGCAATTATGCAGTCCGACAAGGAAATCGTATCCGTGCCCGCTCACCACGCACTCGGCCGAATTCGCGATGAGGTTCCGCGACGGCAGACTCGCGCTGCCGCCCTCGTGCCCCTGCGATATGTTGTCGCTCACCGCCGGCGTCCCAAATGGGAACGCGACCAATCCCGCCGCGCGGCATCCTTCCACGATCGTCTTCGCCAGATCGTACGCGTGCACATTGCACAGGTTGCCGTCGAGCAACGGAACGCCGATGCCGACCTGCGCCTTGTTCAGGTCCTCATCGGTCAAGCCGAGTCCGTAATAAAACGCGTTGATGCCGCGTTGCCAGCCGTGCGTCAATCGGCGGCTGTTCCAGTTCAAGGTGGCGCTCATGCGTTCCGCTCCCGCAATGACAAGAATTCGGTTCGGAATGACGCCGATTCCATCGATCGGTTTCCATAGGCGTCGAGACGAAGGGCCCTACTTATCGAGTTGCCGCGCGGCGGCCGGAAGATCGGGATCGACAATACCCACGACGCCGCGCCCTTCCAGCAACCGGGCGTCCACATCGGCCAGAATGTCCTCGGTGTCGGGTTCCCAGTACTTCCGGATCCGCTCGTCGGACATGGTTTCGAGGGAACGCACGATCCGGAAGCCGACACCCCGCGCCGGATCGCTCGTAAACCACCACGGGCTTAGCGGGATATTCGGGTCCTCGTCTTTCCAATCAGGGTCATTGGATCCGAGCCGCGCGGCCGAGCGGCAACCCTCGGCCATATCGTCCCAATGACCGCCGCGCGCCACGCGCGGGAACAGGGTCGTGGGCCAGACCACCGCGTCGTCGGCGGAAAGCGGCGACTTCTTTCCTCCGAACCGTTGATACCCGTCCTCGAGCATCTGATCGACGGTCCACTCGGCGACGTTGCCGTGCATGTCATGGAGGCCCCACGCGTTCGCCTTCTTGCCTCCGACCGGGTGCGTCGTTTCATCGGAGTTCTCGAAATACCAGGCGTATTCGCCGAGTTGCGAGGGATCGTCGCCGAAGGAGAACGGCGTCGAGCCGCCCGCGCGGCATGCGTATTCCCATTCCGATTCGCGGGGTAGCCGATACTGATGCCGCGTGACCGCGCTGAGCCACTTCGTGTATTGCTTCGCGGCGTACTGGGTCATCGTGACGGCGGGTTGGCGAGGGTCCTCCCCTTTCTCAAATGTGAAGCTCGGATCATATAGTTCGGTCGGCGCGGTGATCGCGAGGTTCCGGTTCGCGTCGGTGACGGGCCGGATCGACTTGGACTTGAATTGTTTGAAGATGCGGTAGAGCCGCATGTACTCCTTGTATTCGGACCACGTGATCTCGTACTTTCCCATCCAAAACGGTTCGACGCGCACGTCGAACGTCGGGCCTTCGTTCGCCTCGCGACCCTCCTCGTCCGCCGGGCTGCCCATCTTGAACACGCCGCCGGGAATGGGGACCATTTCGAACGTCGCTTTGGTGCCGGGGATCGACATCGTGTAGGGCACCATGAAGCCGCGCGGCGTTTCGACGTAGGGTCCCTCGGCGGGTTTCGAGGCCGCCATTCCGATCGACTCGGGCGGATCGTCCGCGCGCCCTTCGCGGACCGTCGCCGGACCGACCAGCGCCGCGAGGGCGATGCCCAGCACATGCGCCGCGAAGCGTCGACCCGATCGCGGGAAGTCGAGATTCCCGGCCACCGAACGGTCGCCGAGCGACGGAGTATCGGGGTTGTTGTTCATCTTGATGCGTTCCGATTCGGTCATTGGGGAAACCACCGCGTTCGCGGCCGGTCCTTGAAAGTCATGTCGCGCACGCCATGCGAACCGATCGCCTTTGTCAGGCGAGGATGCGCCGGATCCGCTCGACCGCCTCCTCGACGTTGGCTCGGCTGTTGAACGCGCTCAACCGGAAATATCCTTCGCCGGCGGCTCCGAATCCGCTGCCGGGCGTACCGACGACGTGCGAATCGGACAGCAGGCGGTCGAAAAAGGACCAGCTCGACAGCCCGCCGGGCGTCTTGATCCAGATGTACGGCGCGTTGACGCCGCCGTGGACTTCGAGCCCGGCCGATTGGAGGCCTTCGCGCAGCAGGGTCGCGTTCGCCATGTAGAACCGGATGAGACCGGCGATCTGGGAACGGCCTTCGGTGGAGTACGCCGCGGCCGCTCCGCGTTGCACGATGTACGAGACGCCGTTGAACTTCGTCGTATGCCGCCGATTCCAGAGCCCGTGCAAGGGAATCCGGTCTCCGTTCGCCGTGCGTCCCAGGAGCGATTTGGGGACGACGGTCGCCGCGCAGCGCACGCCGGTGAACCCGGCATTCTTGCTGAAACTGCGGAATTCGATCGCGACGTCGCGAGCCCCCGGGATCTCGTAGATGGAATGGGGGATCGACGGGTCGGTGATGAAGGCCTCATACGCGGCGTCGAACAACAGGATCGCGCCATGCTCGCGCGCATAGGCGACCCAGCGTTCCAGGGACGCCCGCGACGCCACGGCGCCCGTGGGATTGTTGGGATAGCAGAGATACACCAGGTCAACCCGCTCGGTCGGCAGTTCGGGCTCGAACCCGTTCTCGGCGGTGGCCGGAAGGTAGATCAATCCGGCATAGCGGCCATTCGCGTCGGCGTCGCCCGTTCGGCCGACCATGACGTTCGTGTCCACATAGACGGGATAAACGGGGTCCAGGACGGCGACCTTGTTGTCCGGCGCGAAGATGTCGAGGATATTGCCCGTGTCGCATTTCGAACCGTCCGACACGAAGATCTCATCGGCCGCGATGTCCGCTCCGCGCGACTGAAAATCGTCGCGGGCCATCGCTTCCCGAAGGAACTCGTAACCCTGTTCCGGACCGTAGCCTCGGAACGTCGCGCGGTCTCCCATTTCACGAGCCGCGGCGGCGAGCCCTTCGACGATGGCGGGAGGAAGCGGTTCAGTCACATCGCCGATGCCCATGCGGATGATCCGGGCGTCGGGATTCCGCCCGGCGAACGCGGCGACGCGCCGCGCGATTTCGGGGAAGAGGTAACCGGCCTTGAGCTTCAGGTAGTGTTCGTTGACGAGCGCCATGTCGGACGGTCCGTGGAGCATCGAGGCCCGTTCGTCGCCCTATCGGCGCGAACTGGGAAGCCATCCATTAAAACGGTTCAGGACGCGGGACGAAAGAGGACCGCGTCTCCACCCGATCCGAGAAATTCCGCCGAGAGGGGCTTGCGGACCGAATGGTGGCCGCTATCAATCCATGGCGTGGAGGGGATCGGATCGAATGGCGGCCCTTCGAGATCGAACGTTGGTGTGAAATCGAAATGCGCGGCGATATCTTGTTATGATGCGAATGTGGACGTTCTTGGGTTTGAAATGAAGAAAGGACGGGTGGGATGATGAGGCGACGTGAGTTTCTGGCGGGGGCGGCATCCTGCACCGGGGCGGTGGCATGGCTGGCCGATGCGCGGGCGATGGCGGCCACTCGAGTCGGCGTGGCGGCCGATTTCGAATTGCCGGCCCTCCCGTACGCCCATGACGCGCTCGAACCGCATATCGACGCGCGGACCATGGAGATCCATCACTCGAAACACCACGCCGCCTACGTCAATGGGCTCAAGACGGCCGTCGAGGGCACTCCGTGGGCCAAGAAGGCGCCGACCGAACTCGTGGCCCATTTGGGCGAAGTTCCCGAGAACATCCGGACCGCCGTGCGGAACAGCGGCGGTGGACACGTCAATCACACGCTCTTCTGGACCATCATGTCGCCGAAGGGCGGCGGCAAGCCGAAGGGCGAATTGGCCTCCGCCATCGACAGCCAGCTCGGCGGATTCGACGCATTCGCGACGGCGCTCACCGACGCCGCGATGAAACGGTTCGGAAGCGGCTGGGCCTGGCTCGCCTACCACCCGCGCGACAAGAAACTCGTCGTGAACAGCACGGCCAACCAGGACAGCCCGCTCACCGAAGGACTCGTCCCGATCCTCGGGATCGATGTCTGGGAACACGCGTACTACTTGCGCTATCAGAACCGGCGAGCCGACTACGTGAAGGCGTTCTTCAATGTGATCTCCTGGGACGCGGTCGCGGCCAACTACGCGGCCGCCCGCGCCTGATCGGCGCGCGCCGATCCTCTCGTCCGACATCAGGCGCGGGTTGACTTCCGCCGTCTCGGCAAGCTGGAAGCTCGCCCCACGGGGGCGCGCCTATTCGGTCGCCTTGCCGGTCGCGGCCCATTCGACGCCGCGAATGAGCAGTTTTTGGTAGTCCGCGTTGCGTTTGGAATCGAGGCCGTGGCCGAGCACGTTGTGGACGACGCGGCCCTCGCCGTACGGCCGGACAAAGACGAGCGGTTCGACCGCCTTGCTCCAATCCGAATGGGCCGACGCCAATACGTCGATCGGCTCGTCGCCGCTCAGCCTCGCGTACAACTCGTCCTCGGTCTTGAAATCGGACATCCCCTTTGTGATCGGGTGGTCCGCGTTCTTGACGTTGACGGTGAACGCGCCGTACGGGCCGTGGCCGCCGATCCCCTTTTTCCACTGTCGGCCTAGCAACTTGCCGTATTCGTCCCACGACTGGAACGAAGCCGACGCGAAATGCAGGGCGACGAGCCCGCCGCCCTTCTTCACGTAGGCGATCAAACCGGCCTTCGCCGCGTCGCTCGGATCGGGCTCGTTCCAAAAGCCGTAGCAGAGCACGATCGCGCCGAATTCGGACAAGGTCGGCGAGGCGAACACTTCCTTGTCCTGGCTGATCTGGACCTCGAATCGGCCCGACTGGTCGAGGATCGCGTGAACGAGCTTCGCCGACTCCTCCCAAACGTGCGACGGGACGTCGAACCCCGTTACGACGAGCACCTTGATCTTGTCCGCGGCGGCCGAGGGCCTGGCCGCGACCGAACCGATGATCGAGACGGCGAGCAACAGGACGAGCGATCGCACGATGGCATTCGCGGCGTTACGCATTGGATGCACCTCGACATGGCGGAAAGGGCGAGTTCTTGCGGTGGGTGGAGTCATCGCGGCCGGCGCGTCGAGCGCGCGCGGGGGGGGCGAAGGTCGGCAAACGATGTCGGCGACCGCGCAGAGTACGGGATTTTGACCCGTTGTCAATCCTCGGCGCTCGGCGAGCCCCTTTGTGTGCGCCGACGGCCCGACCGGATCGTGGCGGACCCAATCGGATCCGGCGGCACTCAGTGGTATCGGCCCGAGCCGATTGCTAAAATCCGGTATCCGTAGCGGGCGTGCGATCGCGGCGCCGCGACCGTTCTGAGGGGAAGCGCGGGGATTGCGACGATGGAGTTCTACGACTACGAGGCGAGGCTCAACCGGCCGGTCAAGGTCAAGATCCCCGATTTTCAGACCGGCGAACGGCTCAACCACATCATCTTCGCCGACCAACTCACCCGCACCACGCTCGAACGGCTGACCCGTACGGCCGATCAGATCCGCGTGCTCGCCAAGTCGTCGGAAGGCGCGCGGTACCTCAACGATCTCCTCCGCCACAAGCGGGCCATGCTCTACTTCACGCAGCCGTCGACCCGCACGTTCCTTTCGTTCATGGCCGCCTGCCAGATCCTCGGGATCGCCTGTTCGGAAGTGCGCGATCCATCGACGTCGTCGGAGGCCAAGGGCGAGACGCCGTTCGACTCGATGCGCATGTTCAGCAGCTATTTCGACATCGTGATCATGCGGAGCCGCATCCCGCAGTTCGCCGAATGCTGCGCCTACATGATGAACGACTTGCGGCAGACGAGCCGCCGCAGCATCCCCGTGGTGAACGGCGGAGCGGGCGCGGACGAGCATCCGACTCAGGCCCTGCTCGACATCTACACCATCCAGCGCGTCCTGGCGTTCTACCATCCGCGCGATTCGAGCCACTGGACGTTGTTCGACGAGCTGCGCGAGCGGTACCCCGAACTGCGGAAGGGGATCGACGGTAAAATCTTCGGTTTCAGCGGGGATATCCGCCGAGGCCGCACGATCCGGTCGCTCGCCACGCTCCTGTCCCAGTTCGACGGCGTCAAGCTCTATTTCATCTCGCCCAAACATCCGAAGCTCGCGCTCCCCCAGGACTTCCGCATTCGGTTGCTCAATCGGGGCGTCGAGGTCCGCGAGTTCCACGCGTTCGACGAACTCGCCGACGGCGAACCGGTGATCGAGAGCCTCGACTGCCTCTACATGACGCGGATCCAGCGGGAGCACAACCGGCCCGAGGACGAGGAGGAGTTCCGCGAAATCGATTTCGGGAAATACCGCCTCAATCCGAAACTCGTCGCGCGCATGAAACCCTACGCGCCGATCCTGCATCCGTTTCCGAGGGACGCCGAGTTCGGCGAGATTCCGACGTCGATTGACAACGATCCGAGGGCCCACTACTTTCGGCAGGCGAGGAACGGCATGTGGATCCGCGCCGCGCTGCTCGCCTACCTGTTCGACGTCGACGCGACGATCAACGATTACTACGCGAACTACACACGGGAAGTGCGCGACTACAACATGAGCGCCCTTTAGAACGGGCGCGGGGACGGGCACGCGCGGGACGGAACGGCCGTACCCTTTTTCGAACCACCTGATAACGGGAATCCGGGAGTCCACGATGAAGAAAGCACCGCGAACACGGGGATCGAGTTGGACGAAGTACGGCCCAGGCACGATCGGCCTTGCGATCGTTCGGAGCGGGGTCTGCTCGATGCTGCTCGCCGGATCCTGTTTCGCCCAGGACGGCTGGGTCCCCTTATTCAACGGGCGAAACCTCAACGACTGGACGCAGCGCAACGGCACGGCGACGTACCGCATCGACGGCGATTCGGTTGTCGGTCGCACGGCCGAAGGCAGTCCGAATTCATTCCTGTGCACCAATAAGGAATACTCGGATTTCGAACTGAAGTTCGAAGTGAAAGTCGATGACGGGCTGAATTCGGGCGTCCAGTTCCGATCGCAGAGCAAGCCCGAGCGGGACAACGGCCGGGTCCATGGTCCGCAGGTCGAGATCGCGACGAACGGAACGGCCGGATTCGTCTACGGCGAAGCGCTCAACACGGGCTGGCTCAACGAACCCGCCGCCCACAGGCATTTCAAGAACGGCGAATGGAACGCCTACCATCTGATCGCGAAAGGCAAGTCGATCAAGACGTTCGTGAACGGGCAACCGGTCTGCGATTTCGAGGACGACAAGAGCGGCATGGGAAGCGGCTTTCTTAGTCTCCAGGTGCACGGGATCGGACGAGGCGAGGGTCCGTACGAAGTGCGTTGGCGCAACATCATGATCCGCGAGTTGAAGTAGGCACGGAGTCGGTCGCGGCGGCGGAGGTGACCGATGCGCGACCCGCTCGGCCTTGTCGACTACGTCGTCTTGTTCGCGTACCTCGCCGGTACGCTTTGGCTCGGTTTCCGGATCGGCCGCCGCGTGGCGACGGGCAGGGATTTCTTCCTGGCGGGCCGATCGCTCCCCTGGTGGGCCGTCGGCATGTCGCTCGTCGCGACCGATATCGGCGGGACCGACGTGATCGGGGTGGGCGGGGCGGCGTATCGGCACGGACTGGCGGTCGCGAATTTCGAATGGATCGGATGCGTCCCGGCGATGATCGTCGGCGCGTTCGTGTTCATTCCCCATTTCTGGCGCTCGGGTGTCGCGACGATACCGGAGTTCCTCGAACGGCGTTACGGAGTCGGCGTCCGGTCGGCGGTGGCCCTTTGTTGGCTGACCTTCATGGGCTGCAACCTGGGGATCATGCTCTTCGCATCGGCGAAAATGGCGCACGCGTCGCTCGGCCTCGATTTCCGGGACGTTGCGATCGGCGACATGCGGCTTGCCGGCTGCGAACTTCCCGTCGCGATCGTCGCCGTCGCGCTCGTCACGGGCGCCTATACCATGGCGGGCGGGCTCGCCGCCGTCGTCTACACCGATGTCCTGCAATGCGCCGTCATGATCGGCGGGTGCCTGCTCGTGCTCGTCTTCGGATTGGCGGAAGTGGGCGGCATCGGCGCGCTGAGCGAGCGGATCGCGGAGCGCGCGGCGGGATCCGGCGCGGCGGTCCCGCCGTTGATCGAGCACAACGAGTTGATTCTGCCGGTCGACACGGCGACACCCTTTCCCTGGACGGGCGTCTTTTTCGGACTCGCGCTCATCCTGTCGCCGGCCTATTGGATCGGCAACCAGGCGATCGTGCAGCGGGCGCTCGGCGCCCGCTCGGAATTCGAGGCGAAGGCGTCGTACGTGTGGGGCGCGGTGCTCAAGAACGTGATCCCGGTCATCGTCGCCGTGCCCGGCCTCATCGCGATGGTCCTCTTGCCCGATGTCGCCGACGCCGATCAGGCCATTCCGCTGCTCGCCAATCGACTGTTGCCTCAGGGCATGCGAGGCATGTTCCTCGCGGCGTTCCTCGCGGCGCTGATGTCGAGCGTCGATTCGTATCTCAACTCCGCGTGCACGATTTTCGTGAACGATTTCTATCTCCGGTTCACCGGCAAACCGATCGAGGGTCGCGGGGCCGTGTGGGTGGGACGCGCGACCACGGGCGCGATGATGGTCTGGGCGATCGGATTCGCCGTCGCATGCACGCGGCTCCAGGGTTCGGGGATCTACGGCGTGTTCCAGACGCTCATGTCGTTCTTCCAGGGGCCCGCGCTCGCCGTGTTGCTCGGCGGCCTCTTTTGGGCCCGGGCCAACCGGCACGGCGCGTTTTGGGGATTCGTGGTCGGCGTGGCATCGGCCGTCGCCATGTTCACCGCGAATCAGCCGTCGGTGTTGACCGGCCTTGGATGGCATCCCCTGTTCCAGATCGCCGAACCGTTCCTCTATTTCTCGATCTGGTCGTTCGTGATAACCGTCGTCGTGCTCGCCGTGGTCAGCGCGGCGACGCCGGCGGAGTCCGCGGACCGGATCGCGCCGCTCCTGTACCATCGTCGGAGGCGGAACGCATGACACCGATCCACGCGTTCGGCGAATTCGTGCGGCGGATCTTCATGGCCGTGCCGCTCGGCGCGGCCCGCGGCCTGTTCCTCGGCCTCCTCGTCGGCCTGTTTGTCTGGGTGCTGACGTTGCCCGCCGAGTCGACTTGGCCCGACACGGGGTCGCGCGGGCCGACCGCGAACCTGAAAGTCTGGGCCTGCGTCGCGCTCGCGATTCAGATCGCGATCTACGCCTGGCTTTGACCGACGCGTCGAGCGGCGCTGATCACGCGCACCCGGCGCCTTGGCCTTCGACATAGACGGCGTAGAGCGACTGGCTCGCCGTCATGAAGAGCCGGTTGCGCTTGGGTCCGCCGAAACAGACGTTGCTGCAGATTTCGGGGAGCCGGATCTGGCCGATCCGATCGCCGTTCGGCGCGAAGATGTGGACTCCGTCGTAGCCTTCGCCGACCCATCCCGCGCTCGCCCAGACATTCCCGTCGCGATCGGCGCGGATGCCGTCGGCCATGCCGGCTTTTCCTTCGAGTTCCATCGACGCGAACTCGCGCCCGTTTTCAAGCCGCGTTCCGTCGACGACATCCCAGACCTTGATGTTCTTGGGCGCGCCGTCGTAGTGCGAAGACCCCGTGTCGGCGACGTAGAGCTTCTTGTAGTCGGGCGAGAAACACAGCCCGTTGGGTTTGAAGATCTCGTCCGCGACCTTGGCGAGTTCGAGCGACTTGGGATCGACGCGATAGATCGCTTCCTTGATGACGAGTTCCCCCTTGTTGCCTTCGTAATGGCCGAGACTCCCGTATCCGGGATCGGTGAACCAGATCCCCTGATCGGGATGAACGACGACGTCGTTGGGCGCGTTGAGCGGTTTGCCTTGCCAGGCGTCGGCCAGGACGGTGAGCGTTCCGTCGTGCTCGTAGCGGACGACGCGCCGATTTCCATGCTCGCACGAGAGCTGGCGGCCTTGGAAATCGAACGAGTTGCCGTTGCTGTTGCCGGCGGGGTTGCGCATCACGGAGACATGGCCGTCGTCGCGCAGCCAGCGGAGCTGCACGTTGTTGGGAATGTCGCTCCACATGAGGTACTGGCCGACTCCGTTCCACGCGGGCCCTTCGGCCCAGAGCATGCCCGTATGGAGGCGCTGGATGGGCGTGTTGCCGATCTTGTACTTCGCGAACCGTTTGTCCAAAACGACGACGTCGGGTTCGGGGTATCGGACGGGCGGCGCGTTGGGTCCATAGTCGCGCGCGGAGGCGACGGCACCGAATCCCGCGGCGACGGCGCCCAGGAACGCGCGCCGCCCCAGCGGCGCCGGGCGCGCGGACGGCGCGCGGGAATCCGAAGTCTCCAAGTGACGGCCATCCTCGGTGCGTACGCGGAGCGAGACCTTGTCGTTCATGGATGTTCCCCCCCATGGCGATCGAGTGACAATAATCGGACACCTACGCGCGGACCGCCGCGTCGCCGTTCGGGCGCGCCCGGCGGTCGCCGCGCGCCGCGGGCCGGCCACGCCATTGTTCTTCGCGGGGAGGCCGAACGCCAGATCGGCGCCGGTCAGGGAATCGCGATTCCGCGCTCGGTGGCCTTGGCGCGCAACAGGCGCTCGAAATACGGCACCATGTACTTCTTGTGGTACTTGTTCTTACGGACCCACAAGAACGTGCCTTGGACGAGGTCGAGCGGGAGCTGCCCGGCGGCGACCATCGTCACGACCGTGTTGATGAACGCGAATTCGTTCGGGAAACGCGCCTTGAGCCCCTTTTCAAGCTGCTCCCGGAGCGCGGGGGTTCCGTCCTTGACCTGGCCGCGCGCGATCGGTAGCCGGAGATTCCACAGGGCGGCGAGGGCCCCGAGCCCGCGCAGGAACCTGCGGCGCACCATGGCCGACGCGCCGTTCGCCTCCCAAGCCGCCTTCATGGCCGATGCCTCACAAGTGTGGGAATACCCAATGCGCGAACACGGAAACGTCCGCGCCGACCCGTGTCCGCCGCGCGCGGTCGGCCGGGCTTCTACGCGATTCCCCGCGCGGCGTCCAGATCGATTTCGCAAACGATGGAACCCGCTGGAACCCGATTGGGCTCGACACGCCGTGGCCGCGTCGCTATACGCCCCTCACCGAGGCGGAGGAGTCGGTCCGGGCCGAGATGGAACCCCGTCTCCCGTAGGAATGAAATAGGAGCGATCGTCGATGTCCTTGGAAGTGACCCGACGGATCCACCGATCGCCGCACGCCTCATCGCGCGCCGCGCTGGTGCTGCTCGCGGCGGCGTGTGCCGGCTGCGCGACGGCGAGGACCAGTGATACGGCGAGGACGGCGATCGAGCAGCTCTTGATTTCGAACGCCATCGATCAGACGCTCGCGCGGGTCGACTTCGCGCCGATGCGGGACCGATCGGTCTACGTGCAGGAAAAGTACCTGGATGGCGTCGACAAGAACTATGTCGCCGCGTCGGTTCGCCAACGCGTGCTTTCTTCCGGCGCGAAATTGGTCGACGCCGAAAAGGACGCCGATATCGTGCTCGAACTGCGCAGCGGCGGAATCGGAACCGATCGAACCGAGTCGTTCATCGGCGTGCCGCACGTCGCGGCGCCCGGCCCGATCCCCGTACAGATCCCCGAGATCCAACTCGTCAACAACAAAAAGCAGACGGCGACGGCCAAGATCGGGATTGTCGCCTACGACGCCAAGACGCGGCACGTGATCGGAGACGGAGGCACCTCGCTCGCTCGAGCCGAGGACAACAACTGGTTCTTCTTCGGAGCGGGACCGTACAACAGCGGACAGGTCAAGGATGAGGTGACCGCCGCGTCGGGGCAATCCGGAGTCGCGCTTCAGTTGGCTCGGTACCTGCCCGCCATTCCGTTCGGCTCCAACCGGTAAGAAGGCCAGCCCGTCCGATTCGCGCCGCCTTCCTCGGATATGCCCGGATTCGCTCTCGAAGGGCCCGTCCCCGGCCCCGATCGTCGCTCGCCTCTCCGAGGCGAGTAGTCGCGTGCGCAAGGTTTGTGGATAGGAAACTCGCCTCGGAGTTAGTCGCTCGCCTCTCCGAGGCGAGTAGTCGCGTGCGCAAGGTTTGTGGATAGGAAACTCGCCTCGGAGTTAGTCGCTCGCCTCTCCAAGGCGAGTAGTCGC
>Ga0194120_10004063_pt1 | contig 23016 bp, 22 predicted proteins | sample TA2MahCa65mmetaG_FD_148642 | JGI IMG/M metagenome (GOLD analysis project Ga0194120, IMG submission 148642) | Freshwater microbial communities from Lake Tanganyika, Tanzania - TA2015019 Mahale Deep Cast 65m | ecosystem: Environmental > Aquatic > Freshwater > Lake | place: Tanzania: Lake... | reverse complement strand
AGGGCGCGGCGGCCGCCTGGGCGGCGAGTCTCATGTGGATGAACGTGGCCCCGCTCGTGCAGGTCCGAGCGAGCCTGCACATGAGCCCGTTTGGACCCGCATGGCCAATCGCGTTTACCGGGGCCCTGGGCGTCTTCGGTGGCTGCCTCGTCGCCAGCCGCGTCGCCGTCGGCGAGACCGCACTCGGGCTCGCGGTCGGGCTTGTGGTCGCGGTCGGCGCGTACGGCGCGTACCTGTGGGCCCTCCGCCGGCCGCTGCACCTGCACACGTTCGCGGCCGGGCTACAGCGCCGCCGCAAGCGGCCGGCCTGACCGACTGCCGACGCGGGCCGCTTCCTCGGCCTAGCCCTAGCGCACCAGCACCGACCCGACGACGGTCACACCCATTTCGTGGAGGTCCTCGACCAGGCGAGCCATCGGAGCGACGAGGGAGGAGCGCGCCTCGACCACGACCAGGATCGCGTCGAACAGCACGGCGACGTCGAGCGGGCCGTCGACCCCGAGCGGCTCGAGCACCGCCACCACCACGTCGAACTCGCCTCGCAGCGCATCGAGGCACCGCCGGACCTCGGTGGCGCTCGTGCCGTTGGCGCCCAGCCCGGTGACCAGCGACAAGCCCGTCACCTGTGGCACCGGACGCACTGCCCAGGCTCGGGCACCGTCCTCCACGGCTCCCAGCCTGAAGGTGCGCTCCACCGTGGTCGCGGTGCTGCCGATCGCGACGAGCGCGCGGCGGGCGCCCACGAAGCTCGCGGCCAGCCCGCTGGCCACCGCGGTCGCGCCCTCGGCGCTGTCGACCCCGGCGACCATCAGCATCTCGGTCGCCCCGACCGAGGGCCCGAGGCGGGCCCGCACCCGCCCGAAGCTCGCCCACTTCCCCGAGCCCCGGTCGGAGCCCACCTCCGCGAGCACCGGGGGCAGCCCCGCGCGGCGCACGTCACCGGCCGACCGCAGCCGTGGATCGAAGCGATCACGCAGGAACGCCGCGATCACGCCGAGCATGAGCGCCGCGGCCCCGAGCACGACGAGCGTCCTCGTGGTGGCGACCCGGTGCGCGGCGCCCGCGGTCTTGACCACCCGCCCGGCTCTCGTGTCGACCGAACCGAGGTCGATGATCTGCTCCTGCACCACGCGTAGCTGCTGCTCGATCGCCTCCTGGTCCGCGAGTAGGCGCGCCCGCTCGACCGAGTTGGGAAGCGTTGCGGCCTGGGCGACGAGGTTCTCCGCGAGCGTTTGCTGCAGATCCGCGGCCCGGCTCTCGAAGCGCTCGGTCGCGGCGTCGATGGCGTTCTGCGCGGCCTCGGCGCGCACGGCGAGGTAGCCGTCCGCGAACGCCTGCGCCCGGAGCCGCGCCGTCTCGGCGCTCGACGCCGTGTAGCTGAAGCGCAGGATCTCGGTCTCGGAGACGGGGGCCACGGCGAGACCGTTCAACAGCGCCTTGGGAGACGCCGGCGACTCCAGCTGCTCCTTGACCCAGGTGGCGTTGAGCAAGGAGTCGGCCACCTCGCGCTCGGTCGCGAGGTTCACCATCTCGGTGCGCGACCCGCCGAAGGGGTCCTCGACGATCGGCTGCACCAGCACGCCGGCCGTGGCGCGGTAGCCGCCCGAGCCCTTCACGAGCCAGGCCACTCCCGCCCCGAAGACCAGCACGGTCACCACGACGAGCGTCATCCACCGACGCCGGAGTACCCCGAGATACGAGCCGAACGTGTCACCCTGGGCTTGCTGCTCAGACTCCGCGCTCAACGACCGCATCCTTTGCGAGGGGAAGTGCAGATTCTATGCGCCCGTTCCGGGGCCCACGACGCGCGGTGCCTGCCGACGCCTTGACCTGCTCAGCCGCGCTGGCGGCTGGTCCGACTGGCCGGGAGCAGGTCGTCGCGCTCCCGCGAACGCCGGGAGGCCGAGCGGTACGCCCACCCCAACGCAGCGCGCGAACGGTCCGACCGGTCCGCGACCACGAGAAGCACCCCGCCGAGGCCGAGAACCAATGCCATCCGCGCGAGCCGGCCCGAACCACGGCCCGTGCCCGCGAGCGACGGGGACGCGGTGCTCGACGCGGTGCCCAAGGCCGCGACGACCGTGTCCGCGAACTCGTCGGGTGGCGGCGTCGGCCCGTACTCACCGAGGTCCTCGTCCACTGGACGAACCGCGGTCGCACCGAGCGGCGCGTCGGGCCCCTTGGTCCCGTCGGCGAGACGCGGCTCCGTGGTGGTGGGCTGCGGATCCGATCCGACGCTCGCGCGGGTGCCGTCACCCTCCACCGGCGCAGTCACGTCGACGGGCACCGTGGTAAGTGGTGGACCTGGAGGTGGTGGGTACCGACGTCGGCGACTCCGGTTCGGCGCCCGCGGCGGACGGCCACGCGAACGTCAGGACCCCAGCCCCCATGAGCGCGACCGCGACGGCACGCACCGCTCTCCCTCCGCTCGCCACCGCCGCATGCTAGCGACCGACACCGATGCCGCGACAAGCGGGTGCCGAGCGTGCCGGCGCTACCCGAGCTTCGGGAGCGCTCGCCGGATCCCTCGTACCGCCTGGCCGATGCGCTGCTCGTTCTCCACGAGCGCGAACCGCACGAAGCCCTCGCCCCCGGGGCCGAACCCGACCCCGGGCGACACCGCGACCTTCGCCTCCTGCACCAGCAGCTTGGCGAACTCCAGGCTGCCGAGCTCGTCGTAGGGCTCGGGCACCGGCGCCCACACGAACATCGTGCCGCGGGGCTTGTCGATCTCCCAGCCGACGCGGGCGAGCCCGTCGACGAGCGCGTCACGCCGGGCCGTGTAGATCGCGTTGACCTCTTGCGGGTACTCGGGCGCCTCGTTCATCGCGACGATCGACGCGATCTGGATCGGCTGGAACGTGCCGTAGTCGAGGTAGCTCTTCAGCCGTGCGAGGGCGGCGACCACCTCCGGGTTCCCCATGAGGAACCCGACCCGCCAGCCGGCCATCGAGAAGCTCTTGGTGAGGCTGTAGATCTCCACCCCGACCTCGGTGGCGCCGGGAACCTGGAGCAGCGACGGCGGCTCGTAGCCGTCGAAGCCGAGGTCGGCGTAGGCGAAGTCGTGCACGAGCAGCACCTGGTGCTCGCGCGCGAACTCGACCATGCGGGCCATGAACTCGAGGTCGACGCAGATCCCGGTCGGGTTGTGCGGGAACGACATGACCACCACCCGCGGACGCGGCCACGCCTGCTCCCAGGCCGCGTGCAGGTTGGCGAAGAAGTCCTGCTCAAGGCCGAGGCGCACGTAGTGCACGCCGGCGCCGGCGAGGATCGGCCCCCAGATGTGGATGGGGTACGACGGGCTCGGGACAAGCGCGGTGTCGCCGGGACCGAGCAGCACCCACATCAGGTGGGAGAAGCCCTCCTTGGCGCCGATCGTGACGCACACCTCGGTCTCGGGGTCGAGCTGGACCCCGAAGCGCCTCCGGTACAGGTCGGTCGCGGCCAGTCGCAGACGGGGCAATCCCCGGGTGGCCGAGTACCGGTGGTTGCGCGGGTTGCGGGCAGCCTCGGCGAGCTTGTCGACGGCCACGGGCGGCGAGGGGATGTCGGGGTTCCCGAACCCGAGGTCGATCACGTCCTCGCCGGCGCGCCGCCCGGCCATCTTGAGGGCGTCGATCTCCGCGAAGGCGTACGGGGGCAGCGCGTGGATGCGGCGGAACTCCATGACGGCCGAGGGTAGCCGTCGCTCCCCGCTAGGCGGAGGCCGAAGACGGCGGGACCTCGGGCGAGGATCGCCGCGAGAAGCCCAGGGCGAACCGGCCGAACACCGATCCCGCAGTCCGAAACAGGATCGCCAGGTCCAAGCCGATGGTCCAGTTCTCCACGTAGAACAGGTCGAGGCGGCGGTACACGTCGAACTCGGGCTTGTCGCGGCCCTCCACCTGCCACAGACCGGTGATCCCGGGCAGCACCCGGTGGCGGTCGAGGAACTCGTCGTCGAACTGCGCCACCTCATGCGGCTCGGCAGGGCGCGGCCCCACCAGGCTCATGTCACCGCGTAGGACGTTCCAGAGCTGGGGCAGCTCGTCGATGCTGATGCGCTCCAGGAGCTTGCCGACGCGGGTGCGGCGCGGGTCGGCTTCGGCCTTGAACAGCGGGCCTCCCTCGCGATCGTTGACCAAGGAGAGGTCGACGAGCTGCTCCTCCGCGTCGGGGACCATCGTCCGGAGCTTGAAGAGCGTGAACGGCCGCCCGTCCCGACCGATGCGGGTCTGTCGGAACAGCACCGGACCCCCGTCACCGAGCTTCACGGCGATCGCACCCACGAGCAGCAAAGGCAGCGCGAAGAAGCCGACGAGGCCCCCAACCACGAAATCGAGCATGCGCTTGGCGCAGAGCTGGGCGCGCGAGAGCGAGGCCCGCTCGACGTAGAACAGCGGCTCGTGCGCGAGCGGCAGCGACCGCAGCCGCCGGTGGTCGATGCCGCGCAACCCGCTCGAGAGGTGCATGTGGACGCCTTCGCGCATCAGAGTGCGCGTGAGCGTGTTGAGCTCTTCGGAGCCGAGGTCGCTCGCCGCCACGATCACGCCGTTTGCCCCGGCCTCGGCCAGGGCCTCGGGGACCTGGTCGATCTCCCCGAGCCACGCGACGCCGGCGCACCCGGAGCCGACCCCCGCGCGCGGCCCGGCGATGCCGACGACCCGATAGCCGGTCTCCGGGTGCAGCGCGAGGAGCTTGACGAGCTCGCGGCCCTCGTCGCCGGTGCCGACGATCACCACGATCCGACAGAAGCGGTCGCGGGTGCGGCTGCGCCGCAGCCAGCCGTTGTAGGCGCCGCGACCCCCGTTGACGCACAGGAACGCGAACACCGAGCCAAGCGCGATGCCGGCCAGGTCCATCTCGGTGCCGATCCGGCCCGTCACGACGAACGCGCCGAGGCCGACCAGCAGGACCACCCGCCCGAGGCGTGCGATCTCGACCGATCGCACGCTCGACACGCGCGCGAGGTAGAGGCCCTGTGCGGCGACGAGGCCGATCGAGCACGTGACGATGCCGACGAGCAGCACGATCGCTTCCTTTGGCCCCATCCCGCGCGCCCAGACCGGGAGCGCCAGCAGCCACGCGATCGTGAAGGCGGAGACATCGAGAGCGACGAGCAGCGCCCGCAACGCGAAGTGCTCGCGGGGTTCAGCCGGCGTCGCCGCCGCCTCGAGCACTGCGCGGCTGTCGACGAGTCCGCCCGTGAGCCTCCGCCGCTCAAGTCCCGACGAGCGGAGCCCGCTCCGTCGCGTCGTGGGGAGAGCCTCGGGAAGTTCGACGCCGCGCGCGGTTTCCACCCCTCTACGACTACTCACAGCGGTCATGCCCACCCGCAGCGTGCCGCTCACTCCGGCTCATGCCAGCGCCCCGCGCCTTTCCCTGCCAGTGGGACACCCGTACTCGCCTAAAAATCCTAGACCGGTGCCTCGTTCTCGGACAAACCATCGGTCATTTCTGAACGATCGGAGCGGGGCGCGCCAGGGCCCAGCGACTCAGTCGCGGGCGATCGTGGACACCCGCGGCCGGGGGCCCGCCCCGAGATGGGTCGGCCGACCCAGGCGCCGGCGCTTCCCGGGGGGTGGTCCGGGGGCCGTCGGGCCTACGCGGGCAACTCGGCACCCACCACCCACATCGAGAAGAACTGCGAACCCCCGCCGTAGGCGTGGCCGAGCGCCCGTCCCGTGTGCAGCGGGACCTGGCAGTCGCCGGCCCGGCCTCGCACCTGCTGGGCGGCTTCGCCGAAGCGGATCATCCCCGACGCCCCGATCGGGTTCGACGACAGCACACCGCCCGACGGGTTCCAGGGGATGTCGCCGTCGAGCGCGGTCGCCCCGGACTCGGTGAGCTTCCAGCCCTCCCCCTGGGCGCAGAAGCCCAGGTTCTCGAGCCACATGGGCTCGTACCACGAGAACGGCACGTAGACCTCGGCACAGTCGAAGTCGCGTCGGGGGTCGGTGACACCGGCCTGGGCGTAGACGTCGGCCGCGCACTCCCGGCCTGCTCGCGGGTTCACCTGGTCGCGCCCGGCGAACATGGTGGGCTCGGATCGCATCGCGGTCCCGTGGATCCACGCCACCGGCCCCGGTACCGTCGCCGCGACGTCCTCGCTGCCGAGCACCAGCGCCATCGCGCCGTCCGAGCTCGGACAGGTGTCGAGGTAACGGAGCGGTTCCCAGAGCAAGAACGACTCCTCGACGGCCTTCAGGTCGATGTCGGGCAGGTGGAGGTGTGCCTTCGGGTTCCGGAGCGCGTTGCGCCGGTCCTTGACCGCAACCAGGTGGCCGATGTGGCTCGGCGCGCCCGATCGGCGGATGTAGGCCCGGATGAGCGGGGCGAAGTAGCCACCCGCGCCGGCGACGAGCGGTGCCGAGAACGGCATCTCGACCGTAAGGCCCCAGGTGGCGTTCGACTCCGACTGCTTTTCGAACGCCACGGTCAGCACCCGCTCGTGGATCCCCGCCATCACGAGCTTCGCGGCCACGATCGCGGTCGAGCCGCCGACACTGCCCGCGGTGTGGACCCGCAGCATCGGCTTGCCCGTCGCGCCGAGGGCATCGGCCAGGTAGAGCTCGGGCATGACGACGCCCTCGAACATGTCGGGGGCCTTGCCGATCACCACCGCGTCGACGTCACCAAAGTCCATCCCCGCATCGTCGAGTGCCTCGCGCGCGGCCTCGCGCACCAGACCGGCCATCGACACGTCGTGGCGAGCCGCGACATGACGGGTCTGGCCCACTCCGACCACAGCAGTGCGCACCGAACCCATGTCAGGACTCTCCTTCCGGCGTTGTGATCATCGGTCCGCCTCGAGCACGCAGACCAGGTTCTGTTGCAGGCACGGCCCCTGCGCGGCATGCGCGACGCCGCGGCGCACCGCGCCCGAGCGGATCCGGGTGGCCACCTCGCCGATCCGGATCAGCCCCGTCGCCATCACCGGGTTCGCGCCCAGCGCACCGCCCGACGGGTTGACCTCGACGTCGTCGCCGAGGCCGAGCGCCTCGCGCAGGATCAGCTCCTCGTGGGAGAACTGCGCGTGGAGCTCCGCGACCTCGACCGGGCCGTCGGCAACCCCGGCCGCGTGCGCCGCGAGCGTCGCCGAGGTGCTCGTCGTGAGGTCGCGCAGACCGAGGCCTTGGGGGTCGACCCGGTGCTCGATGCCGCGGAGGTAGGCCGGACGCTCGCAGTGCCGCTCGGCGACGTCGCGCACCGCGATGATCATCGCCGCGGCGCCGTCGGTGATCGGGGCGATGTCGGCATCGCGCAGCGGCGCATGGGTCACCGGCCGCGCCAGCAGCGCGTCCTCGGCGACGTCCTCGGCCGCGACGGCGTACGGGTTGGCCAGCGCCGCGCGCCGGCTGCGCGCCGCCACCGCGGCGAGCTCCGCGTCGGATCGCCCGGTCGCCGCGAGGAACACGCTCGCCTGCAGCGCCGCGAGGTCGACCATCGAGGGCCAGAGGGGCGCAACGGTGTACGGGTCGGTCTGCAGGGTCATGATCTCGTGCAGGTCTCCCAGCGACGACTTCCCGAACCCGTAGATCAAGGCGCTGTCGACGTCGCCCGTCTGGATGGCGACCCACGCCTCGTAGAGCGCCCACGCAGCGTCCATCTCGACGTGGCTCTCCTTCACCTGCGGCGTCGAGACCGGACACGAAGGTGAACGGCCCGCCGGAGAGGTAGTCGCAGCTACCCGAGATCGTGAAGTCGACCTCGGAGCGCGCTATCCCCGCGTCGGCGAGCGCACCGCGCACCGCCGGGATGATCAGCTCGACCTCGTTGCGCTCCCGCTCGCGCGCGGAGATGACCTGGGCGAAGCCGATGACCGCTACGTCACGCATAGTCCTTGTACTCCTCGTAGGGGGCGTCGGGCGCGCCGGTCGGCTCGAACCACTTGATGCTGCCGGCATTCGGCCCGGGGTCGTCGACCCAGACGGCACCCACCCGCATGCCCATCCGCACGTCGTCGGGCGCCACGCCGTGCACGAGCCCGAACCACGGCGTGTTCGAGCCGTCGAGCAGGATCTGGGCGCATACGTAGGGGATCTCGGGGGCGTTCTCCGACAGTCCCGGGATGTTCACCACGCAGTAGGTGGTGACCGTGCCCTTCTGGCCGACCTCGACCTCGACCTCCGTGGGCGCGCCGCTCGTCGGGTCCGAGCCTCGCGGCGGTACGTAGACCTGATCGGAGTCGACGGCACGCTGGCCGACGATCCGCCGCTCTCCCAGCGCGCGCAGGTACTTGCTCGCCGCGATGCCGGCGTTGATGTCGTACTCGAGCCGGATCGGCGTCACGATGCCCGTGATCGCTTCGTCGCTCGCGTCCGCCGCGGCATTGGGAGGTGCCGGCGACGCCGCCTGACCCTCAGGAAGCGGCACCCAGGCCTCCAGGTCGGTCACGTAGCCGTGGCGCTCGGCGGCCCAGCGAGGGGCGACCCGCGCGCCGATCGCCAGCTCGTCGGGCCTGCGGGCATCGACCACGTGCACCATCGCGGTGTCGGCGCCGTCGGGCCGCACGAGCGCGAACGCGAAGGAGCGATCCAGGTGGTGCTTGCCCGGGCGGGGCTCAGCCACCCAGGTCCACGCGACGACCGTGCCGGCCGGGCCGACCTCTACGTAGTCGTCGAGGTCGGCCGCGGTGACCGGGTCGTACTCGGTCGGCGGCACCAGCACCCGGCCGTCGGCTCCCCGCACCCCCACGATCACGCCGTCGCGCAGGCCGGAGAGGTACCGGCTCAGCGCCGGGCCGACCGAGCGCGTGTAGCCGCCCGGGTACTCGAGGACGTGGTGCTCCACCAGTGCTTCGCTCACACGAGCTCCTTCGCGTCGCAGTCGGGTCGTGAGCCGTGGTTCAGATCGCGCTCTCGCGATCGGCCCAGTACGGGTCGCGCAGCTTGCGCTTCAGCAGCTTGCCGGTGGGCTCGCGCGGGAGTTCGTCGGTGAAGTCGATCGAGCGGGGCCACTTGAACTTCGCGAGCCGCGGCCGGAGGTGCTCCATGATCGACGCGGCGAGCGCGTCGTCGCCGGCCACGCCCTCGACCGGCTGGACCACCGCCTTGATCTGCTCGCCCATGTCGGTGTCGGGGATGCCGAACACGGCCACGTCGGCGACCTGGGGGTGGGCGAGGATCTCCCCCTCGATCTCCGCGGGGTAGATGTTGACACCACCCGCGATGATCATGTCGCTCTTGCGATCGCAGAGGAACAGGTAGCCGTCCTCGTTGAGGTAGCCGACGTCGCCGACCGTGAAGAAGCCCTCCGCATCGTGGCTCTCGTCGGTCTTGGCCCGGTCGCCCTTGTACTCGAAGTCGCCGGAGCCCATGCGCATCCACACCGTGCCGGGCGTGCCGACCGGGCACGGACGGTGCTCGTCGTCGAGGATCTTGAGCTCGGACATCGGCCAGACGGTGCCGACGGTACCCGGGTACTGCAACCACTGCTCGGCGGTGGCGAGCGTGCCCCCGCCCTCGGTCGCGCCGTAATACTCGATGATCGACTCGCCCCACCAGTCGATCATCTTGCGCTTCACGTCGATCGGACACGGCGCCGCGGCGTGGATCGCGAAGCGCATCGACGACACGTCGTACTTCGCGCGCACCGCTTCGGGCAGGAGCAGCATGCGGTGGAACTGGGTCGGGACCATGTGCGTGTGCGTGCACCGGTACCGCTCGATGCGCTCGAGCGTCCCCTCCGGGTCCCACTTGTCCATGTAGACAACCGCGTGCCCGGCGTTCAGCGCGTTGCCGGCGAACGTGGTGACGGCGGTGTGGTAGTTGGGCGACGTCGACAGGTGCAGGTGGCCGGCCTGGGCCTCGATGCCGAAGAGCCCGAGGAACATGGAGAACAGCTCGGCGGAGGTCTCCGGGTCGAGGCCCGACAGGGGCCGCTTCACCCCCTTCGGGCGCCCGGTGGTCCCGCTCGTGTAGTGCATCGCGGCACCCGCCGTGCGGTGCTCGGGAAGCTCCGTGGGCTGCGCGGCGAGGAAGGCGTCGAGGTCGCGGAACCCCGGCACGTCCCCGATCGCCAGGCGCGCCGCCGCGGGGATTTCCGCCTCGTCGGCCGCGACCGCCGCGGTCTCGGCGAAGCGCTCGTGGGTGACGAAGGCCTTCGCCTCCGAGTCCGAGAGGATGTAGGCGATCTCGGGCGCGGACAGCCGGTAGTTGATCGGGACGTAGTACAGGCCGACCTGAAGCGCCGCCAGGTAGACCACGGCGGGCCGCAGACCGTTCGGGAGCACTGCCGCAACCGTGTCTCCAGGCTCCAGGCCGAGCTCACACAGGCCGTGTGCCATCTGGTTGCACCGCGCCAGCACCTCACCGGCGGTGTACTCGGTGCAGTCGGGATCGACGATCGCGAGCGCGTCGGGATCCTGCTGCGCGTAGTACCAGAACCCACCAGACATCAGAAGCTCCCTGCGATCACGAGTAGGCGACGGGCAGGTGCCGGATGCCGTTGATCAGCGTCGACTGGAGGTGCTGGGCCTCGCCCGCGAGACGCATGCTCGGGATGCGGGTGAGCACCTCCTTGAACATGACCTTGATCTCCAGCTTGGCCAGGCTCGCGCCCAGGCAGTAGTGGGGGCCGCGACCGCCGAAGGCGATGTGCTCGTTGGGCGCGCGGCCGACGTCGAAGGCCTGCGAGTCGGGGAAGACGTCCTCGTCGCGGTTCGCCGCGCCGTACCAAACCGTCACCTTGTCGCCGGCCTTCACGTCGACGCCGCGGATCTCGGTGTCGCTCATCGCGGTGCGCCGGAAGTACATGACCGGGCTCACATGGCGCAGCATCTCGTCGACTGCGGTGTCGAGCAGGCCGTCGACGTCGCCCTTGAGCCGTTCGTACTGCTCGGGGTACTCGAACAGCGCCAGCATCCCACCGCTGATGAGGTTGCGCGTCGTCTCGTTGCCCGCGACCGAGAGCAGGAGCACGAACACGTTGAACTCGATGTCGGAGAGCTTCTCCCCGTCGAGCTCCGCGGTGACGAGCGCGGTCACGATGTCGTCGAGCGGTCGGGCGCGGCGCGAGTCGGCGAGCGACTGCGCGTACATGTACAGCTCCATCGACGCCTCGTGGGCGGCCTCGATACCTCCGGCGCCGTACTCGGGGTCGTTGGCGCCGATCAGCCGGTTGGACCACTCGAAGATCTTGTGGCGGTCCTCGTAGGGCACCCCGAGCAGCTCGGCGATGACCACCAGCGGGAGCTCGGCCGCGAAGTTCGGCACGAAGTCGACCACGCCGTCGAGCTCTAGCGCACGGTCCACGATCGTGTGCGCGGCCTCCCTGATGTTTGGCTCCATCGCCTTGATGACCTTCGGGGTGAAGCCGCGGGCGACCAGGTTGCGCAGGCGCGTGTGCTGCGGCGGGTCCTGGTTCAGCATCATGAGCTCGGTGCCCTCGCCCTGGTCCTCCAGCAGGGCACCGCCGCGCGACGACGAGTAAATCTTCACCTCACGCTCGATCGCGATCACGTCCGCGTAGCGCGTGCACACCCAGAAGCCCGGGGCGAACTTCTCCGATGCGTGCCAGTACACGGGCGCCTCGTTGCGCAGCCACGTGAAGAACTCGTGCGGCGGCCCGACCGCGTAGGTTGCGGGGTCGTCGAGCCTCACAGGCGTCGGTTGCACGGCGTTCCCCTCCGTCATTCGCGTCTCGCACCCAAACTAGAACAGGTTCTATGTTTTCGCCAGGCTAGTCGACACGCCCCGTACGATCGGCGGCCTGCGCGGACCGCGAGGCAGCGGACCGCGGGCCCCAAACCCCCGAGGAGCGACCGGTGTCCGAGACCCTGCCGATGACCACGAAGCACTGCACCGTCGAGCGCGACGGAGATGTCGTCACCCTCACGATGAACCGGCCGGAGGCGCGCAACGCGCTGAGCCCCGACATGCTCGTGGGCCTCGCCGACGGCTTCACCTACGTTGACGAGACGCCGGAGGTCCGCTGCGCGATCCTCACCGGCGCCGGCGGCCAGTTCTCCTCGGGCGCCGACCTCAAGGCGATGGGGACGCCGAGCGAGTCAGAGCACGTGCGCAAGCGCATGACCGAGTCGCCCGACCTCCACTGGAAGGCGCTGCTGCGCGACTACCGCATGTCGAAGCCGTTGATCGCCGCGGTCGAGGGGTACGCGGTGGCCGGTGGCACCGAGATGCTCCAGGGCACCGACATCCGCATCGCCGGCGAAGGCGCGATCTTCGGAGTGTGGGAGGCCAAGCGAGGGCTGTTCCCGCTCGGGGGCTCGGCGGTGCGACTCCCCCGCCAGATCCCCTACACGATCGCGATGGACATCCTGCTCAGCGCCCGGCCCGTCACCGCGCTCGAGGCGAAGGAGATCGGCCTGATCGGACGCGTGGTCCCCGATGGCACCGCACTCGACGCGGCTCGGGCCGTCGCGGCCCAGGTCGAGGCGTGCGGGCCGCTCTCCACCCAGGCGATTCTGCGCGCGTGGCGCGACACCGAGTACCTCACCGAGGCCGAGGCGATGCCGATCCAGGACACCATCGGCTGGGAGGTCTTCGCCTCGGAGGACGCGCAGGAGGGCCCGCGCGCCTTCGCCGAGAAGCGCCCGCCCGTGTTCAAGGGCCGGTAGATGTCCGACGCACCCGACGGGTCCACGGTCCACGCGGCCTTCGTCACGACCGAGCGCCGACGCCTCACCGAGGCGGTCCGTCACCTCGTCGACGCAGTGCTCACGTTCGAGGACGCCACGGAGGAGCAGCTGGGGACCGCGGCCGACATGGCCGAGGCCGTCGCCCGCCACCTCGGTCGTGCACCCCACGACGACGATCGCGGCGTGCGCGCCCGCCGCGAGCTCGAGCACACCGACTACCTGCCCCGCTCGCCATTGGTGGGCGAGGTGAGCCCGGTGGCGCCGCCGTTCGCGTGGCAGGTGGCCGAGGGCGAGCTCCGGATGCGCGGCACCTACCACGCGGCGTACGAGGGCCCGCCGGGGTACGTGCACGGCGGCTGGGTCGCGCTCACGTTCGACGAGCTGCTCGGGATGGCCAACATCGCATCCGGTCATCCCGGGATGACCGGCACGCTCAAGATCCGGTACCTGCGCCCGACGCCCCTGCACGCCGAGGTCGAGCTCGTGGGCCGGACCGACCGCGTCGAGGGGCGGCGGATCGTCGCCAAGGGACGGATGACCGTGGACGGCGAGCTCACCGCGGAGGCGGAGGGGCTGTTCGTCGTGATCGACGCCGAGCGGGCGATGGAGTACTTCGGACGGACCCGCGGCGAGGCCGCGCCCGCCGGCGTGGACGAGGGCGTCAACAAGGACGAGGTCTGAGCGCGTCGCCCGCGACCGACGCGAGACTGTCGACCGTGGCGCGGATCGGGTTGGTGCTCGGGGCGGGGGGTCTGACCGGCCAGGCGTTCCATGCCGGCGTGCTCGCCGCCGTGCAGGAGCACACCGGCTGGGACCCTCGGTCCGCGACGGTCGTCGTCGGGACCTCGGCGGGATCCGGCATGGGCGCCTACCTGCGCATCGGCCTCTCCGTGGCCGACCTCATGGCGCGCATCACCGGGCGCCCGCTGAGCGACGAGGGCGAGGCCCTCGTCGCGCGGGCCGGCGAAAGCGGGGACTGGACCGTCGCCACCGGACCCCGGCGCGGACCCCAGATGCCCCACGCCAACCTGCTCCGCCGGCTCGCGACGGGCCCGCACCGGGTGCGGCCGGAGGCGCTGCTCGGCGTCTCCGTGCCACCGGGGCGCGTCGACACCGAGACCTGGGCGGCCGCGCTGCGGCAGCTGACCGGACCGGCGTGGCCGTCGGCGACGCTGTGGATCTGCACCGTGCGCGTCGACGACGCGCGTCGCGTCGTACTCGGCCGCGGCGATGCACCCTTGACCGACGTCGCGACCGCGGTCGCCGCGTCGTCGGCGATCCCCGGCTACTTCACGCCGGTGGAGATCGAGGGCCGTCGCTACCTCGACGGCGGCGCGCACTCCTCCACCAACGCCGACGTCCTGCGCCGCGAGGCGCTCGACCTCGTGATCGTCTCCTCGCCCATGTCGAGTGCGCGTGGCGCGCCGTTCACCGGCATCGGCCACGCCGCGCGCCGGCACTTCCGCCGACGCCTCGGCCAGGAGGTACGCGCGTTGGCTCGCGCCGGTCTCCGGGTCGTCGTGTTCCAGCCGAGCGGCGAGGACCAGGCCGTCATGGGTGCGAACACGATGGACCAGGACCGCATGGCGCGCGTCGCGGAACAAGCACACGCGACCACGCTGCGCCGACTCGCCGACGGCCGCCTCGACCAGCTTACCGCGCCGGCTACTGGCCCATGAGGGTGGCGACGCGCTGCATCGCGGTGCCGCACTGGTCGACGAGGTCGAACATCACGTCGCGCACCGGGCGCACCTGGTTCATCGCGCCGACGATCTGACCGACCGCCATGCCCGTGAGTTCGCGGTTCTCCGCGCGCGAGATGCGCGTGTACGCGTCGGCGACGAGCATGAACTGCAGCGGCATGGGCAAATAGCCGGGCGAATCGGGCCGCTCGAAGGCGTCGGTCCACTCGGTGCGCAGCTGGCGCGCCGGCTTGCCGGTGAGCACCCGGGAGCGCACCGTGTCGCGCGAGCCGGCCTCGAGCAGGCGCTCGACGATCAGCGGCGACATGTCGCTCTCGGCCACGGTGAGCCAGATCGAGCCGGTCCACACACCCTGGCACCCCATCGCGAGCGCGGCGGCGATCTGGCTGCCGTGCCCGATGCCGCCCGCGGCGAGCACGGGCACGTCGGGCCCCATGGACTCGACCACCTCGGGCCAGAGCACGACCGAGGAGATCTCGCCCGTGTGGCCACCGGCCTCGGTGCCCTGGGCGACGATGATGTCGACGCCGTTCGCACGGTGCTTCTCCGCGTGGCGCACGGTGCTCGCGAGCGCTGCGACTTTCATGCCGTGCCCGTGCGCGGTCTGCACCACGTCGGCAGGCGGCGGGCCGAGCGCGTTCACCAGGAGCGCCGCGGGATGAGCGAGCGCGGCATCGAGCTGGCCACGGCCCGTCGTGTCGGTCCAGCCGAGCAGGTGGTGCGCTCTCGGCGCGTCGTCGGGCAAGGGCCCCACGCCGTGCTCCGCCAGCACCTGCTCGACGAAGTCGCGGTTCTCCTGCGGGATCATCGCCTCGAGCTGGGACTCCAGGTCTTTTGCCTCGACCGCAGCGCGCGCCTCGGGCGCGAGCGTCGCGGGCATGACCAGGTCGACGCCGTACGGCTTGCCGCCCACGTGCTCGTCGATCCAGGCGAGCTCCATCTCGAGCTCGTCGGGGGTGAAGTACAAGGCGCCGAGCACCCCGCATCCACCGGCCCGGCTGACCGCGGCGACGACGTCGCGGCAGTGGGAGAAGGCGAAGATCGGGTACTCGAGTCCGAGGGAGTCGCAGACGGCGGTGTGCATGCCGTCGACAGTAGTAGAACGGGTTCTACCTCGTCACGGGACGGGGGTCGCCTCGGACCGTCGGGCCCGTAGCCGGCTGAAGCCGTACGCGCTGAGGTTCACCGCCGTGTGCACGAGCACGGGCGCGGCGATGCTGGCGGAGCGGCGTCGCAGCCACGCGAAGCCGAGCCCGGCCAGGGTGGTGGCGGCGACGACCCCGCCGACGGCGGCGAGCCGGTGACCAAGACGCTGCGCGCGGGCGGCAACCCGGTTGGTCCCGAGCGCGTCCACCGTGGGCAGCACGTGCCAGGCCCCGAACCACGCCGCGCTCACCAGGTCGGACACCAACGCCGGAGGCCCACCCGAGATCAGCGCCGGCAGCGCCGCGCGGAAGACCAGCTCCTCTGCGAGCGCGGTCGCGATCGGGATGCGCAGCAGCGCCTCGTAGCGGGCCGCGGCACGATCGTGGCCCGCCACCCGCTCGTCGTAAAAGAGGCCCGCGGTCGCGGGAACCGCCGCGGCCAGCGCGACCGCGCCGGCCGCGACCAGGCCCACCCGGGTCCCGAGCGCGACGCCGCCCGGTAGGCGACCGGGTGCTAGCCCGAGATCGGCCAGGCCGGCACCACGCCCGCGGGCCAGCGCGAGCTCCGCCAACGCGAGGGCCAGGTTCGCGGGAAGGTGCATCCGCCCGGGGAGCACCCGATGGACCGCCGCGTTGTGACCCGCCGCGAGCCCCAGGCCACCGGCCACCGCGGCGACGCGCGCCGCGTCGCTAGCCTGACGGCTCATCTCGGGGCGGGGCGGTTCGGGGGGACCACAATGCAGAGGAGTCTGGACATGGTGGGCGGTCGGTGCAAGCGAGTGGCGTCGTGACCGAGGTCGCGTCCAACGAGCGCACCGCGGCGACCGCGGAGCGGCGCCGGCGCATCGTCGAGGCGGCCGTCGAGCTCGCCGGCGAGGGTGGCTACGACGCGGTCCAGATCCGAGACGTCGCGGCACGCGCCGGGGTCGCGCTCGGGACCCTGTACCGGCAGTACTCGTCGAAGGACCAGCTGCTCATCACGGCCCTCGCGGGCCAGGCCGACATACTGCGGGTTCGCCTGGCCCAACGGCCCCCGCAAGGCCCGGGCCCGGCTGACCGCGTCGCCGACGTGCTCAAGCGCGCGACGCGTGCGCTCACGCGCAGCCCCAACCTGACGGCGGCGATGGTCACCGCCCTGTCGTCGCGGGAGGCAGACGCGGCCGAGGCGAAGCACGAGGTGGAGCGCATCCTCCACACGATCATCGCAGCGGCGATCGACGGTGACGACGTCGCGGACTTCGACGGCGTTTTGCGCGTGCTCGGCTACGTGTGGCTGGCGGTGCTCAATGCCTGGGTGGGCGAAATGCTCGACTCCGACCAGATGTCGCACGACCTAGCCACCGCCGCACACCTGCTCCTCGACGGCCGCTGACCCGGGTTCACGCCAGACGCGGCCGGACCAGCTCCCCGAGGATCTCCGCGTTCTCGGGGTCGTCGGCGTCGACCGGCGCGAGGACCGCCCACTGCGCGCCCGCGGCCGCGTACGCGCGCAGCGCCGCGGCCACCGTCTCCGGGCTGCCCACGAGCGTCCCGGGCCCGGCGGCGAGGCGCGCCGCCTTGCTCGCGGCGTCGAGGTCGGTCGCGGCCACCACGACCAGCCCGCCCCAAGACGGCACGAAGTCGTCCGCGAACCCGCGCAGCCGCTCCACCAGGTCGCGAACTTCCCCCAGCTCCCGGGCGAAGCGCGCCACGTCGACGCCCCAGCGGTTCCACCCGTCGGCCCGCTCGGCCGCGACCACGCCCACATGGCGCGCCCGGCCGGCGACCCACACCGGGTAGCCGCGACTCGTGAGCCCGCGAACGGTCGCCCGCAAGGCGCCGACCCGCTGCGCTTCGGTCCCGAAGTCGAAGCCGAACGTCTCCATCTCCACTCGACTCTCCTCGTCGCCCGCGCCCACACCAGCGAAGAGACGCGGTCCCGCGATACGCGCGACGGTGTCGAGCATGGCGGCGAGCGTGGCCGGCGGGCGCAGTGTGGCACGCGCGACGAGCGTCCCGATCCCGATGCGGCTGGTCGCCGCGGCCACCGACCCGGCCAGCACGCCACATTCGATCGCCGGACGCAACGCGCCACCGCGCGCCGTGCGAAACAGGTGGTCATATACGAACACGCCGTCCATGCCGTGGGCCTCCGCGACCCGGGCGACGGTGACCGGCACTTCGGGGTCCTCGACGAACGACGGCAGCGCGAGCCCGATCTTCACGTGAGCCCGACCTCCATGTCAGCGGCGCGCGTCGAGCGCCAGCAGCGCCGCGCCGACGACGCCGGCGCGCTCCCCGAATGCCGCTGTCACGATCTCCGGCGCGGGACGGTAGTCGGCGCCCTCGATGTGCCCGAGGAAGTGGGTACGGATCGGCCCGAGGAAGAGCTCGCCGTCTTTCACCAGGCCGCCGGCGATCGCGATCAGCGACGGGTCGAAGATGTTCGCAAGGCCAACCAGCCCGATCGCGACGTTGTAGGAGTAGCGGTCGACGATCGCGAGGGCGTCGGGAGCCCTCGCGTGAGCGGCCGCAGAGACATGGACACCGGCGACCTCTTCGACCGCACCGCCGGCCGCGGCCAACACGCTGGGGGCGTCCCCCGCCGTTGCGGCCTCACGTCCCATCCGCCCCAGCGCCGAGCCGGAGGCCATCGCCTCCCAGTGACCCCGCTCGCCACAGGCACACAGGGGACCGTCGGGATCGACCTGGAAGTGACCGACCTCGGCGGCGAACCCGTGGGCGCCGCGCAGCACCCGCCCGTCGACGATCACGCCGCCGCCGATCCCCGTGCCGAGCGTGATCACCAAGGCGTCGGTCGCTCCCCGCGCCACGCCGAGCTTCACCTCTGCGTACGCCGCGACGTTCGCGTCGTTGTCGACCGTGACCGCCAGGTCGGTCGCCGCCTCGAGGTCGGCGCGGACCGGTGCCTTGCGGAACCCGAGCACGTTCGGCGAATAGTGGATCACGCCCTCGCGGTCGACCATGCCCGCAGCACCGACGCCGAGCGCGCGTACCTCGGGAACGCGGACGCGCAGCTCATCGACCACCCCGACGATCGCGCCGCGTAGCTCCGCCCAGCCGGCCGGCGAGTACACGCGGTGCTCCTCGAGCACACACCCGTCACGGTCGACGACCGCGCCGAGGACCTTCGTGCCACCGACGTCGACGCCGATCGCGACGCCGGCGTCGCTCACGCGAGGTCGAGGCGGCGCACGGGCGCCGAGCCGGTCGCGGTCTCCGGTCCCGCGGGTGACACGTCGGGCGCGTGCGCACGTGCCGCGCGCGTCGACGGGGACGCGGTCATCGCCGCGCGTTGGGCTGCCAGCGCGACCTCCGTGGCGTCGACAACGGTCTTCACCGCGAGCACCATCTCGTGCGCCGCGGCGACGAGATGCTCGCTCGCCTCCGGCTGCGCGTCGACGAGTGCGTCGACCAGCTCACCGAGCGCTCCGAGGAGCCCGCCCGCCGCGTTCGCACCGACGTGCGACCCGGCGTCGGGCGTCTCGCCCTGCTCGCCCGATCCGGACTCGTCGGGATCCGCGTACTCGAAGAACGGGTTGCGCCGGGGGGTACCGGGGTCACGCATCGTAGGGCCTCCACGCAGCTCGGTGCACACTGGCCGAGGCTACCGGTCGCGTCCCTCCACCGCCTTCTTGAGCTCCTTGAGCGCGGTGCCCATGATCATCCCCGCAGCGCGGCGCTTGATCAGCCCCGGGATCGGGATCGAGAGGTCGACGAGCAGGTCATAGTGAACCCGGGTCGAGTCGCCGTCGGCCTCGAACCGGTAGGTGCCGTCGAGCTTGCGCATCCCCTCGCCTTCGACGAGCTTCCAGCTGAACGAGTCGGGGAGCCCCGAGTAGTCGTACTCGAGCGTGTACCGGAAGCTCTTGCCGAGCCCGGCGGCGCGGTACTCGACGTGAGCGCCGCGTCCTTCGGCGTCGCGGTCGATCACCGTGACCTGCTTCACGTCGCGCGCCCACTCCGGATAGCGCTCGAAGTCGAGTGCGACCGCGAGGCACTCGTCCGGCGGCGCCTCGATCCGGATCCGCTCACTCCCCTGCTCGGCCACCCGACACCCCTCTGGTCGACCCGTTGCGCTCGGGACGCAGCGGGGGGTCCGGGACCAGCGTCCCCGACCGCGATGGGAACACGCCGTGACGTGCACCCCACAGGCCCACGAGCCCCAGCGGCAGCATAGGGACCAGAACGCCGAAGGGGTCGGACGACGCAGTGAGCGCCGTGATCGCGAGGCACACGCCGAACGAGCCGTACAGGTGGGCTCGGACCGCCCGCGGGGCGTCACCCTCGATCAGAAACAGGTTCGACACGACGATGTTGTCACCCTCGGCGCTGCGGCGCACGGCCGCCGCGAACGCCCAGACCCACACCACGAGCGACGCCGCGAACAGCACCAGCGCGGTGACGATCGCCGCCGATCGAAGCCCGTCGGCACCCGCCACGAGCGGCAGGGCGGTCACGGCGAACACGACGTTCGACGCCCACGAGGTGCGGATGATCGCCCGACCAGCCGTCTGCTGCACCTCCGCAGGCTACCCAGCCCCTAACGGGCCGAGAACGGTGAGGTCGCCGGACGCGAGGCGCCGGAGCGGCGCCGCGCGAGTCGCGTAGGACCACTCCCCCTCCGCCCTCGCCCGAGCGGCGCGCCCCATCTCGGCGCGCCGCACCGGGTCGCGCAGCAGACCGTCGAGCGCGGCAGCGACACCGGCGACGTCGCGGGACTCGACGACGCACCCGGTCTCGCCGGCGACGACGGCCTCGTGCGAGCCCCCACTCCGGCCGGCGACCACGGGGACGCCGGTGGCCGCCGCCTCGAGGAACACGATCCCGAATCCTTCGGCCTCGAGGCCGAACCATCGATCGCGACACAGCATCGCGAACACGTCCGCAGCGCGGTAGACGGTGGGGAGGTCGGCCTCGGACACGCGACCCAGGAAGCGCACTCGTCCGCCCAACCCGGCACGCGCCGCCCGTCGTTCCAGACGCTCGCGATCACGACCCGCGCCGGCGAGTGCGAGCGTCACGCCGTCGAGGCGCGCGACCGCGTCGACGAGGACGTCGAAGCCCTTGCGGGGCACGAGTCGGCTGAGACCCACGACGGTCGGCGCGTCGGGGTCGAGTCCGAACCCCTGCCGCAGCCCCGTGCGCTCGGACGGGTCGACGGCCGGCCGGAAACGCGACGCGTCGACGCCCGGAGGCACGACGATGCCGCGCAGCCCCCGGCCCGCGGCGCGCTCGGCCTCCCGTGCCGGGTAGTGGCCGGCGGACACCACGCCGGCCGCGGCGTTCAGCACTCGTGCGAGCAAGGGGCGGATGGGCCACAGCCGCCCGGGCAGCGTGACCTCCGCGCCGTGGAGCACGATCACCACGGGCGCGGCACGAAGGCGTGGACCGATCCAGCCGAGTGGGAGCGCGGGGTCGACGAAGATCACGTCGGCACACACCTCACGCGCCAGGGCGTCGACGCGTCGAACGACCGCAGCGGTGGGGAGCAGCACGCGTTGACGGACCCGCTCGACCCGGAAGGGCTGCGCCGCGTCCCAGGCCGCGGCGCCGTCGTAGGCGGTCGTCAGGACCGTCGTCTCGTCGGGCGGGAGCCGGCACCAGAGCTCGTGCAAGTAGGTCTGGATCCCCCCGAGCTTCGGTGGGAAGTCGTTGGTGACGAGCAGTGAGGTCACGTTCCGGGCTCCGGCTCCGGGATCTCCTCCCGCGCGTGCACTTCGACGTGGCGTGCCCGCACCCGCGGGTCGAGGCCGCTGCGCAGCAGCAGCCCGCCGAGCGCGATCAGCGCGCTCCCGGCGAACGCGCCGCGGTACCCGGACAGCTGGGCGATCGTGCCGACGATCAGGGCGCCGAGCCCCTGCGAGAGGTCGAAGAACGTCGAGAACGTCCCGACCATCGCGGCGCGCTGCGTGTCGTCGACGCCCACAAGCGCGAGCATCATGAGCGACGGGTACATGAACGCCATCCCGATCGCGAACAGCACGGTACCCAACAGAAGTCCGGCGACCGACGCCCACGCGGCCATGACGAGCAGCCCGCCGGCACCGAAACCGAGCGCGAGCGTGCCGGCCTGCAAGGGCCCCAGCCGGTCCAACAGCTTCGCGCCGGCGATGCGGATCACGAGGATGAGCACGCCGCAGAGCAGAAACGCGTTGCGCGAGTTCTCCCACCCGACATCGCCGACGTAGAGCGGGACGAACGCCACGAACCCGGCGACCACGAGCGCGCCGACGATCACGAGGAAGCGCCGATTGATGCGGTCGCCGAGCCGGCCCGAGTACGGGCGCAGCAGGATTGCGCCCACCGCGAACGCGCCGACCGCGATCCCGACCGCGAGGTCGTCGCCGCCGAGCGGCCCCTTCACGTACCGCAAGACGATCGGCATGCCGCTGCCAAGCGCCAGGAAGTAAAGGATGCCGGCCGCGGTGACGAGCAGGAACTGGGGCGAGAGCAGCCGCGCGCGCGGCGCCACCGGTTCGGCCACGATCAGCCGTTTTCGGCCGCGAACGCGAGCGCGTCCGCGAACGTCGCCCGTTCGGCGATCATCCTGCGGTACTGCATCAACCGGCGCGGCTGAGAGAACGCGAGCACGCCCGACAGGCGACCGGTCCGCTCGAAGAGCGCGACGAACCGGCGCTCCCCCAGCGTGCCGTGCACGACCTCCATGTGGCCGTCGCCCGAGAAGCGGCCCGCGCTCTGGATCTTCACGTCGTACTGGTCGGACCACACGAACGGGACCGGTGCAAACGCAGGGGCGTCGCCGCTGCGCAGGAGTCGTTGCGCGGCGGCGACGCCCTGCTCGGCCGCGTTGGTCCAGTGCTCGATCCGCATCGACTCGCCGTCGAAGAGCGGGTTCGGCCAGCGACACACGTCACCGGCCGCGACGACGCCCGGAGCAGCCAGGAGGGTCTCGTCGCACACGATCCCGTCGTCGAGCGTCAGTCCCGAGCCCTCGAGCCACCCGGCGCAGGGCGTCACGCCGATCGCGACGAGCACGACGTCGCACGCGACCGTCGCGCCTCCGGCCAGCTGCACCTGCTCGACTCGGCCGTCGCCCTCGATCGTCTCGACCGTCACGCCGCAGCGCAGGTCGACGCCGTGGTCGCGGTGGAGGTCGGCCAGCACCTCGCCGAGGCGTGCCCCCACCCCTCTCACCATGGGTTGGGGCAGGGCCTCGAGGACGGTCACGTCGAGCCCCCGGCCGCGGCACGTGGCTGCCACCTCCGCACCGATGAACCCCGCACCGATCACACACACCCGTGGCCCCGCGTCGAGCCGCTCCCGCAGCGCCAGGCAGTCGTCGATCGTGCGGAGCGTGAACAAACCCTCGAGCGTCGGCACGCCGGGGAGTGCACGCGGCGTCGCTCCCGTGGCGATGACCAGGCCGTCCCAGGCGAGGCCGGTGCCGTCCGCGAGGGTGAGCGTGCGCTCCCCCACGTCGAGCGCGGCGGCGAGCACGCCGAGCCGCAGCTCGACGTCGAGCTCGTCGTACGGGACCTTTCGCAGCACGATCTCCTCGTGCTGCCAGGAACCCGCGAGCAGCTCCTTCGAGAGTGGCGGGCGATCGTACGGGAGATGTGGC
>Ga0194120_10004062_pt1 | contig 23021 bp, 25 predicted proteins | sample TA2MahCa65mmetaG_FD_148642 | JGI IMG/M metagenome (GOLD analysis project Ga0194120, IMG submission 148642) | Freshwater microbial communities from Lake Tanganyika, Tanzania - TA2015019 Mahale Deep Cast 65m | ecosystem: Environmental > Aquatic > Freshwater > Lake | place: Tanzania: Lake... | reverse complement strand
AGGCGCTCCACCGTCCGCGCCGTGAAGCGGATGGTCATCAGCTCGGCGCCGATCTGGTCGCGCACCCGCAGGTAGTCCTTGTCGCGCGAGCCCTTGTTCTCGAGCGCGCGCTTGAGCCTGTCGTAGAGGCGGCGGATGCGCGCGAACTTCTCCAGCGCCTCGGTGCGCAGCTTGAGCAGGCTGGCCGTCTGCGCCGCGGCGGCCTCCTCCTCGGACTCCAGCTCCTCCTCGATGGTCTCGTCCTCGTCGTCCTCGGCGGCGGCGGCAGCCGCGGCGGCAGCCGACTCGGCCTTCTTGGCGTCGAAGTCGTCCTTGGTATTGGGGCCGATGAGGCCATCGACCACCTCGTCGATGCGCATCTCCTCCTTCTCGACCTTCTCGGCGAGCTCCAGGATCTCCTGCACCGTGGTAGGGCAGGCGCTGATGGCCTGGATCATGTGGCGCAGGCCTTCCTCGATGCGCTTGGCGATCTCGATCTCGCCTTCGCGGGTCAGCAGATCCACCGAGCCCATCTCGCGCATGTACATGCGCACCGGGTCGGTGGTGCGGCCGAACTCCGAATCCACCGTGGAGAGCGCGGCCTCGGCCTGTTCCTCGACATCCTCATCGGTGGGCGCCACTGCGGGCGCATCGGCGGCGATCAGCAGCTGTTCCTGGTCCGGCGCCTGGTCGTAGACCTGGATGCCCATGTCGCCGAAGGTCGAGATGATGGCCTCGATCTGCTCGGCATCCACCAGGTCGTCCGGAAGGTGGTCGTTGATCTCCGAATAGGTGAGGAAGCCGCGGTCCTTGCCCAGCTTGATCAGGTTCTTGAGCCGCGTGCGGCGCGTCTCGGCGTCCTCCTTGGGCAGCTCCGCGGGGATGAACCATGCGTCCTTGCGGCCCCTGCGCACCGAGCGGCCCTTGGCTTTGGACTTGACCGCGGCGACCTTGGCTTCGAGCAGTTCGAGCGCCTGCTTGGCGCTGGTCTTGATCGGCGTCTTCGCCCCGACCCTGATCGCCCTGATCGCGGACTTCCCCTGCCTGGCCCTGTGCTCGCGCTTGCCGGCAGCGGGCTTTGCCCTGGCCGGGACGGGCGCCGGCTTCTTGAGCAGCGCCTTGTTCAGCGCCTTCCTTGCCGGCGTGGCCTTTTTTTTGGCCGGCGCGGCCTTTTTCGCCGGCTTCGCCTTGCCGGCCTGGGGGCGTACCGGCGACTTGACCTTCCTGTTCTTCAAGACCTTGATTGGTTTGGCTTTCCTTGCGATCTTGAGGGTCCCGCCCGGCTTCGACTTGCGCTTCGGTTTCGCCATGCTTGCCCCTGGTCTGTAGTGCAATCGGCCCAACTCGCGCTGGGCGGAAAAAAGTGCGGGATTTTACCGTAAAGCCTCGGCCTAAGGCGGCTTTTCAGGCGCGCTGCGCCTTGAGCTGATGCAATTCCTTCACCCGCTGATTCAGTTCTGAGGCCAGCGCCGGGTTGCTGCCGACCCGGCTGGTAAGGGCGTCGATCTCCTGGTGCTTGCGCTTGATTCGCAGCGCAAGTTGGATCTGGTGGAACTCCTGCGCCACCCGGGCGGCCGGGTCCTCGCCCTGGCTGCTGTCCTCGCCCATGGACGAAGCCATGGCCTGAAACACCATCTGCTCGAACGCCGTGCCCCGGAAACGCTCCACCAGCATCGCCGCGCTGACGCCGTCATCCGGCGCGAACTCCACCACTGCGCGCAGGGCGGCGGTCTCGGGCAGGGCCGGGTCGAGCAGTTGGTCGTCGATTTCAGCCGCCAGCACCGGCTTTGACAGCACGCAGCGCAGCAGGTTGCGTTCCTGCGCCACGGTAACCGGGGGCGCAGCCCGCGCCGGCGCGACGCGCTGGTAGTAGGTGGGGGTGCCCCGGGGAGCGATCAGGCGCTCGATGTCCTCGACGCCCAGGCCGGAGAGCCGCGCGACCTCGCGGCTGATCTGCAGCCTGAGCACCTGCGCCGACACCTTCTGCAGGTGAGGCGCGACGCGTGCGACAAATTGCGAGCGCCCCTCCGCGCTGCCCAGATCCAGGCCCGCCTGCAGTTCGCAGATCAGGAACGCCGACAGCGTCTGCGCCTCCCGTGCCAGGCGCTCGAAAGCCTCCTTGCCGCGGGCGCGGATGTAGCTGTCCGGATCGTCCTTCTCGGGCAGGAACAGGAACTTCACCGGCTTGGCGTCGGCGGCGAGGGGCAGGCTCACTTCCAGCGCGCGCCAGGCGGCCTTGCGGCCGGCCGCATCGCCGTCGAAGCAGAACACCAGTTCGTCGGCGAGCCGCAGCAGCTTGCTCACGTGCACCGGGGTGGTGGCCGTGCCCAGCGTCGCCACTGCGTAGCCGAGGCCGAACTGCGCCAGCGCCACCACGTCCATGTAGCCCTCCACCACCAGCGCCCGGCCGGCGGTCCGGATCGCGTCGCGCGCCTGCGCCAGGCCGTAGACCTCGCGCCCCTTCTCGAACAGCGGCGTCTCCGGCGAGTTTAGGTACTTGGGCTCGCCCTCCCCGAGCACCCTGCCGCCAAATCCGATCACGGCGCCGCGCACGTTGTGGATCGGGAACATGACGCGATCGCGGAACCGGTCGTAGCGCCTGTCCTCGTGCACCACCACCAGCCCGGCGTCCACCAGCCCCTGGTCCTCGTAGTCCGGGAATGCCCCCTTCAGCCCCTGCCAGTCGTCGGGCGCGTAGCCGATGCGGAAGCGCGCGGCGATCTCGCCCGACAGGCCGCGGCCCTTCAGGTACTCGATCGCGCGCGGCGAGTTCTTGAGCTCGCCGCGGTAGAAGTCCATTGCCTTCTCCATCAGCGGCAGCAGGTCGGTCTCGCGCTCCTTGCGCGCCGCCGCCTCGGGCGTGGCGGGCTGCCACTCCGGCACCTTCATGCCGGCCCCGGCAGCGAGCTCCTTGATCGCATCCACATAACCCAGGCTGGAGTAGGCCATCAGGAAGCCGATGGCATTGCCGTGCGCCCCGCAGCCGAAGCAGTGGTAGAACTGCTTTGCCGGGCTGACCGTGAACGAGGGCGACTTCTCGGTGTGGAACGGGCACAGCCCCTGCAGGTTCGCGCCGGCCTTCTTCAGCTGCACGAAGCGCGACACCACGTCCACGACGTCGACGCGGTTGAGCAGGTCCTGCTTGAAGCTGTCGGGGATCAACGCTGGGAATCCCGAAGATCCCCGATTCTAGAACTCAAGCGGGCAGTCTGGATTTCAGCAGCGCCGAAACCCTGCCCATGTCGGCCTTGCCCGCCAGGCGCGGCTTGAGCAGGGCCATGGCCTTGCCCATGTCCCTGACGCTGGCGGCTCCCGATTCGGCGATCGCCGCCGCCACGGCGGCCGCAATCTGCGCCTCGGACAGCTGCTGCGGCAGGTAGGCCGAGAGCACGCCGATCTCGAACTGCTCCTGGGCGGCGAGGTCCGCGCGCGCGGCCTTCTGGTAATGCGCGATGGACTCGCGCCGCTGCTTGACCATCCTGTCGATGATCGAGAGCACGTCGGCATCGGCCAGCTCGACCCGCTCGTCGACCTCCCTTTGCTTCATCGCCGCCAGCAGCAGGCGCACCGCTGACAGGCGCTGGCCGTCCTTGGCGCGCATAGCGGCCTTCATGTCCTCGGTGATCCGGTCCTTGAGTGTCATGGCGTCTGGCTCCCCAAATGAAAACGCCCCGGGGGCAAGCCAGGGCGTCGCGGCAGGCCTTGCCGACGGATCTAGTACATCTTCGCCGGCAGCATCTGGCTGCGCAGGCGCTTGTGGTGGCGCTTCACCGCGGCGGCCAGCTTGCGCTTCCTCTCGGTGGTGGGCTTCTCGTAGTACTCCCGGGCGCGCAGCTCGGTGAGCAGCCCGGTCTTTTCCACGGTGCGCTTGAAGCGGCGCATCGCCACCTCGAAGGGTTCGTTTTCCTTGACGGGAACGGTCGGCATGCAGCTTTTATCCTGATCGGGCGGAAGGTCTTGGATTATATCCGGATTGTGGTCTTCCCCGCTACACTCCCGGCCCATGCTGATCCTGGGCATCGAATCCTCCTGCGACGAGACCGGCCTTGCCCTGTACGACGCGGCGTGGGCGCGCCTGCTCGCCCACGCGGTCCACTCCCAGGTGGCGATGCACCAGGCCTACGGCGGCGTGGTGCCGGAACTGGCCTCCCGGGACCACATCCGCAGGCTGGTGCCGCTGGCCAGAGGCGTGCTCCGCGAGGCGGGAAAGCAGGTCGAGGACCTGGATGCCATTGCCTACACCCAGGGCCCGGGGCTTGCGGGCGCGCTGCTCGCCGGCGCCGCCTTCGCCCACGGCCTTGCCTTCGCGCTGGGCGTGCCCGCGATCGGCGTGCACCACATGGAAGGGCACCTCCTGTCACCCCTGCTCTCGGCGCGTGCGCCGCGGTTTCCGTTCGTCGCCCTGCTCGTCTCCGGCGGCCACACCCAGCTCATGAAGGTAGCCGCGGCCGGGAACTATGAGTTGCTGGGCGAGACCCTGGACGACGCTGCCGGCGAAGCCTTCGACAAGACCGCGAAGCTCCTCGGCCTGGGCTATCCCGGCGGCCCGGCGGTGTCGAAACTCGCCGAGTCCGGCGTCCCGGGCCGCCACAAGCTGCCGCGGCCGATGCTCCACAGCGAGGAGCTCGACTTCAGCTTCTCCGGCCTCAAGACCGCGGTGCTGACGCTGGTGCGCGGCAGGGTACCGGATCCGCAGTTCCACGCCGACGTGGCGCGCGCGTTCGTGGATGCGGCGGTGGATGTGCTGGTGGCGAAGTGCGTGAAGGCGCTGGAGAAGACCGGGATGAAGAGCCTGGTGGTCGCCGGCGGTGTTGGCGCAAATAAGCAGCTTCGCGCTGCACTCGGCGAAGCTGCCGCGTCGCACGCCTTCGAGGTCTTCTACCCCGAACCCGCGCTATGCACCGATAACGGGGCCATGATCGCCTGCGCAGCGGCCTTTGCGCTGCGCAGGCGATCTGGGAAAGTCCAAAGCAAGCCCTCTGGCGGATTCTCGGTCTATCCCCGCTGGAACCTCGAAGAGATTACCTAATCAACCCTTCGCGGAGACGCCGGGCCGCGTAGGCTTCAAGATGCGTCGCCGCCACCTCCAGCATCGGCGTGGCGAGGCCGTGCTTCCTCGCCAGCGCCAGCAGTGCGCCCAGGATGTGGTCGCCTTCGGTCGCGCCCCCGGATTCCAAGTCGCGCAGCATGGAAGCGCTGAAGCTCGAGCCCTTCTGCGTCAGGATGCCCCGGTAGTTGGCGAGCGCCGCCTCCCCGGCCGGGAATCCCGCGGCGCGCGCCACCGCGGCATTCTCAGCCAGCAGCGCGAGCACCAGCTTTTCGCCCGCGCCGGTGCCGATATAGTCGCCCACCGGCGCGCGCATCAGGCAGCTCATGCCCGCCAGCGTCGCCAGCAGCACCCACTTGTCCCACATCGCCTGCTCGATGTCAGCCAGCTGCTCCCAGTCGAACTTCACCCCGGCGAGCGCGGCGGACAACGCCGCGCAGCCGGCCTTGTGCGCGGCGGCGCGCGGACCGAAAACGATGCGGTGGGTGTCGTTCAGGTGACGCACCTCGCCATCGGGGGCCAGCGTCGCCCCGATGTAGGCCACCCCGCCCATCACCTTGTCGCGGCCGAAGCGCGCATCCAGCGCCTCAAGGTGCGCCATGCCGTTCAGGAGCGGCAGCGCCAGCGCGCTGCCGGCCATCGCCGGCGCGATGGCGTCGATGGCGCTGGCGAGGTCATAGGCCTTCGCGGCGAACATCACCACGTCGTACCCGGGCTTCACGGCGTCCTGCGTCACGCACTTCGCCTTCAGTTTCGCGTTGCCATGGGGGCTGGCGATGCGCAGGCCGTCGCGCGCCAGCAATTCAGCCCGCTTCGGACGCACGAGGAAGGTCACCTCCGCGCCCGCCTCGAGCATCCGTGCGCCGAAATATCCGCCCACGCCGCCGGCGCCCAGCACCAGTGTCTTCATGTCTTGCCCTGTCCCAGCCGGCCTTCCTCGCCCCGCAGGATACGGCCGATGTTCTCGTGGTGGCGCCAGATGAGCAGCAGCGCGATGGCCGCCACCGCCGGCACCGCCGGGCGCTCGCCAAACAGCCAGAACGCCCAGAACGGCGCGAACAGCGCGGCCAAGATCGAGGCCAGTGACACCATGCGGAACAAGGCGAGGATGATGAGGAAGCTGGCGAGCACCCCGAGGCCCAGCCAGGGGTCGATCGCCAGCAGCACCCCCGCCGCCGTGGCGACGCCCTTGCCGCCCTTGAAGCGGTGAAAAGCCGGGTACAGGTGTCCCAGGAATGCCATCGCGCCCGCGATCGGCGCCTCGGCGCCGGCCGCCGCCTGCGATCCCGTCCACAGCGTCGCCAGCCAGACCGCCAGCGCCCCCTTGCCGGTGTCGCCCAGCAGCGTGAGCGCCGCCGCGACCCTGCTGCCCGAGCGCAACACGTTGGTCGCGCCCGGATTCTTCGAGCCGTAGCTGCGCGGATCGGGCAAGCCCATCAGCATGCTGACGAACACGGCGAACGAGAACGAGCCCAGGCAGTACGCGGCAAGCGCTATCAGCGCGGTTTCCATCGCGTCCCGATTCTATAATCTCCGGCCATGGACGCCATCCTGTTTCGCGACCTGCGCGTTGAAGTGATGATCGGCATTTACCGGCGCGAAAAGCACTTCGCGCAGACGGTCTCCATCGACCTCGACATCGGCATTCCGGGACAGGCCGTGTTCAGCTCCGACAAGCTCGCCGACACGGTGGACTACGCGCAGGTGGCGCTAAAGATCAAGGCGCTCGCCGCCGGCGAGCACTTCCGGCTGGTGGAGACCTTCGCCGAGCGCATCGCGCGCCTGGTGCTGGAGGATTTCGGCGCGCCGTGGGTCAGGGTCAGCGCGGCCAAGATCGGCATCCTGCCGAACGCGAAGTGCGTTGGCGTTTCAATCGAACGGCGCAAGGGCTAGGCCGCCAGCGCCACCTCGACCAGCGTCGGCGACAGGGTGCGCACGATTTCCCGTGGGTCGATCCCCACCAGGTAACCGCGCCGCCCGGCGTTGATCAGGATCCTGGGCAGCTCCAGGATCGAGCGCTCCATGTAGATGGGCAGCGGCTTCCTCAGGCCAAAAGGCGAGCAGCCGCCCAGCTGGTAGCCCGAGTGCCGCTGCGCGTCCTGCGGCCTGCACGGCGCGATGCGCTTGCTCCCGGCCTGCCGCGCCAGTGCCTTGGTCGAGACCTTGCGGTCGCCGTGCATCAGCACCAGCAGCGGCTTGCGAAGGTCGTCCTCCATGACCAGGGTCTTCACCACCTCGTGCTCGGGCACGCCGAGCGTCGCGGAGGACACCGCGGTGCCGCCGTGCTCGACGTACTCGTAGAAGTGCTCGGTGTGGGCAACGCCGTGCTTCCTGAGAAAGACGATGCCAGGGGTGTCAGCCACGGGGGTGATGTTTCGCGTGCAGCGCCTTCAGGCGCTCGCGCGCGACATGGGTGTAGATCTGGGTGGTCGAGATGTCGGCGTGCCCCAGCAGCATCTGCACCACGCGCAGGTCGGCGCCATGGTTGATGAGGTGGGTGGCGAAGGCGTGGCGCAGCACGTGGGGCGACAGGGGCTTGCCCGGCAGCGCGCGCGCGCCGTGGCGCTTGATGTTGAGCCAGAAGGCCTGGCGCGTCATCGCCGCGCCGCGCCCGGTGACGAACAGCGCCTCGGACTGCCGGCGGCCGAGCAGGGCCGTCCGCCAATCGGCCTGGAAGCGCCGGATCCAGTCCACTGCCTCCTCGCCCAGCGGCACCAGCCGCTCCTTGGAACCCTTGCCCAGGATGCGCAGCACGCCGGCCTCGAGGTTCACCTCGAAGGTCTTCAGGTTCACCAGTTCCGAGACCCGCAGCCCGGAGGCGTAGAGAACCTCGAGCATGGTGCGGTCGCGGAAGCCGAGCGCGGTGCCGGTGTCGGGGGCGGCCAGCAGCGCCTCGACGTCGGCTTCCGACAGCACCTTCGGAAAGCGTGGCGCGTGCCTCGGGGGATCGAGCTTGAGGCTCGGGTCGGCGCCGACCAGGCGCTCCCGCAGGCACCACTGGAAGAAGCGCTTGAGGCTGGAGAGCATGCGCGCGGCGCTGGAGGCGCGGCCGCGCCGCGCAGCGAGGAAGCCGAACAGGTCCGCTTCCGAGCTCGAGCGCAGGTCCCTGTCCTTCAGGTGGGCGGCCAGCTGCTCGAGGTCGCGCCGGTAGGCCGCAAGCGTGTTCTTCGCCAGGCCGTCCTCCAGCCACAGCGCATCGCAGAACCGGTCCAGCAGTTCCGCGTCCGCCTTCCTCATCCCGCGGCCAGCTTCTCGATCTTCGCCAGCAGGTCGTCGGCGAGGTCGATGCCCCCGCGCGCCCCGCGCTCGGCGGCGAAGCGGCGCGACCCGGGCGTGCGCACGCCCTCGTCGGCGAGCATCGCCGTCACCAGCGTCTCCACCCGCTCGAAATAACGCTCGTTGCCCGCCAGCGCGCCCGGGTCGATGGCGAGGAAGGCGTGCCCGATCCGCGGCCTGTTGCCCTTCTCCGAGAAGAAGGAATCGGCCTCGGCCCCGATCGCAGCGCCGGTGAGCGCGGTGCAGATGAGCTCGAAGGCGAGCGCGAGCATCGCCCCCTTGGCGCCGCCGATCGGAAAGAGGCTCCCGTGCTCGATCGCCTCCTTCGGGTCGTTGGTCGGCTTGCCGTCGCGATCGAGCGCCCAGCCATCCGGGATTTTCTCGCCCTTGTGCATCGCCAGCATGATCTTGCCGCGCACCACGGTGGTGAGCGCGAGGTCGATCACCAGCGGTTCCCTTCCCTTCCTCGGGAACACGAACGCGACCGGGTCGGTGCCGAACAGCGCCTTTTTCCCGCCCCAGGCCGGAATCGCCGCGGGGGAATTGGTGAAAGCGACCCCGACCATGCCCGCCTCCGCCACCGGCAGCAGGTGGATGCCGAGCACGCCGACATGCCCGCTGTTGGTGATGCCGGCGAAGCCGATGCCGTTGCGCCGGGCGCGCTGGATGACTTCGTCGATCGCCCATTGCGCCGACTCGTAGGGCAGGCCGTCGCGGTTGTCGATCAGGCACGCGGCGGCCTTGTCCGCGGCCATCACCGGCCGCGCCGCGCCGTCGGCACGCGCATTGCGCAGGAAGCCGCAGTAGAACGGCACCCGCGACATGCCGTGGGTCGGCAGGCCGTGCTCCTCGGCGCGCACCAGATGCCGCGCCGCAGCCTCGGCCATGCCGCGCCTTGCCCCGGCGCGTTCGAGCGCCTCGCGCGCCAGTTGAAACAGCGAAGCCGCGGTCTTTTTCATGCGGGCGATTCTATACAATAGCCGCCTTCCATCAGGAGGTCGGCCATGGGCCAGTTCATCGAACTCACCGCTTCGGACGGGCACAAGCTCGCGGCCTACGTCGCCGCGCCAGCCCGGACCCATGCGGGAAAGCCGCTTGGCGGCATCGTCGTCGCTCCCGAGATCTTCGGCATCAACACCCACATCCGGGCGGTGGCCGACGGCTTCGCCGCCGAGGGCTTTCACGCCGTCGCGCCGGCCTTGTTCGACCGCGCGCAGCGCAACTACGACTCCGGCTACTCGCAGCCCGAGATCCAGGCCGGCGTGGCGATCATGCAGAAGCTGGACCAGGCCAGGACGCTGCTCGATGTCGACGCGGCGGTGGCCGAGGCGAAGAACGGCGGCAAGGTCGGCATCGTCGGCTACTGCTACGGCGGCACCGTCGCCTGGCTCGCCGCGGCGCGCACCGCGGGCCTCGCCTGCGCGGTGCCCTATTACGGCGGCGGCATGTTCAACCTGATCAAGGAGAAGCCCAAGGTCCCGGTGATGTGCAATTTCGGCGAGACCGACCATTCGCCGACGCTGCAACAGGCCAGGGCCATCGTCGCCGCGCACCCGGAGATCAGCGCCCACTTCTACCCGAACGCCGGCCACGGCTTCAACTGCGACCACCGCGCCTCCTACAACGCCGAGGCGGCGAAGCTGGCGCGCCAGCGCACCCTCGAGTTCTTCCACAAGCACCTGGGCTGAGCCCGGCGGCCCCCGGCAATCGGCAGTTGCGACCCGCCGCCAGGCCGGTCGGGCTGCCGCAGGCCAGGCCAAGTGCGGCTTGGTGGTGAATGATCAGGTGCGAGGCCTGCATCGAGCACAAGGGCGCCGCCCCCGGCCCTCAGGCCGCGTTCTTCAGCAGCGACTGCCCCGGCTTGACCCGCGTGAACGCCACCGGCTTCATCGCCAGCTCCAGCCGGCCATCGACCTCGCGCACGCTGGAGAACGCGGAAGTCTGCAGCGCCCCCGCCTGCGGGAAATCCTCGCGGAAGTGCGCCCCGCGCGAATCCGTCCGCGCCAGCGCCGCCCGCGTGATCACCTGGCTCACCTGCACCAGGCTCCTCAGGTTCAGCCAGTCGTGCCAGGTGAGGTTGAAGGCACGGTTTGCGTCCACGATGCCGGCCGCGGCCAGCTCGGCCTGGATCGCCTCCAGTTCCGAGAGCGCGGCCTCCAGCCCCATCGCGTCGCGGATGATGCCGACCTTTTCCCACATCACTTCGTAGAGGCGCTCGCGCACGGGCTCCAGCGAGCCGTGCCTGCCGGCCTGCTTGGGCTCGCAGCGCCGCAGGGCATCGTCGATCGCCGCCGGGTCCGGATCCCGCAGGCCCTCGGTCTTCACCCACGCCGCCATGGTTTCGCCGGCGACGCCGCCATAGACGGTCGAGTTGGCGACGCCGTTGCCGCCCAGGCGATTGGCGCCATGCACGCCGCCGGCATCCTCGCCGGCGACGAACAGTCCCGGCAACGCCGTCCGGCAGTCCGCGCCGAACTCCACCCCGCCCATCATGTAGTGCGCCGTGGGCACGACTTCGACGATGCCGCCGGCGAGGTCGAAGCCGCAATCGGCGCAGCGCTCCACCATGCCCTTGAAGTCGCGCCGCACGCGCTCGGGCCCCAGGTGCGCCATGGCGATGTACAGGCCGCCATTGGGCCCGGTGTGGCCCTTGCGGATCTCGCTGTACATGGCGCGCGAGACGAAGTCGCGCGTCGCCCGCTCGGCGAGCGGGTCGTAGTTCGGCATGAAGCGCTCCCTGGCGCCGTTGAGCAGGTAACCGCCCGCCCCGCGCAATCCCTCCTCCAGCACCGTGCCCGTCATGCGCGTATGGGTGCCGGCCAGCAGCCCGGTGGGATGGAACTGCACCATCTCCATGTCGCGCAGGGGCAGCCCGGCGCGCAGCGCCATGGCGAGGCCGTCGCAGCTCTTGTCGCCCGAGGGCGTGTGGTACTTGTACATCGTCGGCCCGCCGCCGGTGCCCAGGAGCACCGCCTTGGCGCGCACCAACACATACTCGCCGCTGCGCATGTCGATCATCAGCACCCCGGCGAGCGCGGAACCGTCCCTGGTCTTCACCAGCTCGACCGCACGGTGCTCCTCCAGCCGGTTGATCCTGCGCGCCCAGAGCTGCTCGGCCAACCGGTTCATGATCTCGATGCCGGTGAGGTCGCCCTTGTGCACCGTGCGGTCGAAGGTCTGGCCGGCGAAGGCCTTCTGGTGGATGCTGCCGTCGGGGTTGCGGTCGAAGAAGCAGCCCAGCTCGTTCTCCAGTTCGTGGATGCGCTCGATCGCCAGGTTCACCAGCTTCCAGGCCAGTTCCTGGTCGGGCAGCCACTTGCCGCCCTCGATGGTGTCCATGAAGTGGCGCTCGATGGAGTCTTCCTTGGCGAGCGCCACGTTGTAGCCGCCCTGCACCATGCGCGTGCAGCCGCACTTGCCGAGCAAGCCCTTCACCGCGACCGTGATGGACAGCGACGGATCCCCCTGGTGGGCGTGCAGCGCGGCGAACAGGCCCGCGCCGCCCGAGCCCAGGATCAGGATGTCGGTGTCAAGCCGGCGCATGGCTGCCGCCATCCCCGCGGTCCCTGCGCAGCCACTGCGACACCAGCACGAGCAGGACCAGGGCGAGGCCGAGGCCATGCGACGCGCTGCCCGGGTAGATCAGCGCAAAGCCCGCCACCAGCAGCATGGCGCGCTCGTAGCCCGGGCAGCGCCGGAACAGCCAGCCCTGGAAGCAGCCGGCGAGCGCGAAAATGCCGGCTGCCGTGGTGAGGGTGATGAGCGCGATCGCGCCCCAGTCCGCGCCCGCCAGCGTCTTGAACGATCCGGTGAGGAGCAGCCCGGTGCCGGCGGGGTCGAGGACGAAGACGAACGGCACCAGGAACGCGGGCAGGGTGTACTTCCAGCATTGCAGCGTGGTCTTGTACGGATCGCCGCCGGTGATTGCGGCCGCCGCGAACGGCGACAGCGCGGTGGGCGGGGAGACTTCCGACAGCACCGCGTAGTAGAAGATGAACATGTGCGCCGCGAACTCCGGCACCTTGAGCGCGATCAGCGCCGGGGCGGCGATCACCGCGCAAATGATGTAGCTCGCGGTCACCGGCACCGCCAGGCCCACGATCCAGACGATGAGCGCGGTGTAGAGCGCCGTGAGCAGCAGCGAGTTGCCGGCGTACGCAAGCACGATGGAACTGAATTTGAGCCCCAGGCCGGTGAGCGTCACCACGCCCACGATCAGGCCGGCGCCGGCGCAGGTGGCGGCGACGTTGAGCACCGCGCGCGAGCCGTTGTCCAGGGCCTGGAAGAACGGCGAGCCGAAGAAGCCCTTGACCAAGGATTCGCGGCCGCACAGGAAGTCGTGCGAGAACATCGCGCAGTCGCGGCGCAGGAAGCTGGTGCCGAAGGACACCACGGTGGCCCAGAACACCGACAGCTCGGGCGAGAAGCCCATCAGCATGAAGCCGACGATGGAGACCAGGGAAAAGAATTGGAACCAGTACTTCCTGGTCAGGCTCCAGGCCGACTCCACCTTCTCGAACACCGCGTCCTTCATCCCCAGCTTGCGGACGTCGATCTCGACCATCACGAACAGCGTCAGGTAGTACAGGCAGGTGGGGATCACCGCCATCAGCAGCACGTCGAGGTAGGAAATCTTCAGGAACTCGGCGATCAGGAACGCCGCCGCGCCCAGCACCGGGGGCGAGATGATCGCGCCCAGGCCCCCGGCGGCGAGCAGCCCGCCCGCCTCGTTCCTGCCGTAGCCGACCTTGGCGAGCATCGGCGCGGCGACCGCGCCCAGCGTCACCGTGGTGGCCACCCCCGAGCCCGAGGGACCGCCGAGGAGGAACGAGGCCAGGGTCACCGTCTTGCCGGCCCCGGTGGGCTTGCCGCCCATGGCCGCGAACGAGAAATCGATGAAGAACTTGCCGGCGCCCGAGAACTGCAGGAAGGCGCCGTAGATGGTGAACAGGATGATCAGCGTGGAGGACACCTGGATCGCGGTGCCGTAGATGCCCTCCAGCGTCATGTACATATGCCCCACCATGCGCGGCAGCTCGTAGCCCTTGTGGGTCCAGGGCGCAGGCAGGTACTGGCCGAAAAACGCATACAGCAGGAAGCAGAGGGTGACCAACGGCATGATCCAGCCGGTGGTGCGGCGCATCGCCTCCAGCACCAGCAGCGCGAGGACGGTGCCGAACACGATGTCCCAGTCGTTCGGCACGATCGAGCGGTCGAAGAAACCGTCGCCGCCGATGATCAGGTAGGCGGCGGTGGCGATGCCGGCCGCAGCCAGCACCCAGTCCCACCACATGACCCGGTGCCGGTAGCGCCGCGCCACCGGGAAGATGAGGAAGGTCAGGAACAGCACCAGCGCGACGTGGGTCGAGCGCAGATGCTCCGGCCGCAGGATGGCGTAGGCGGTGTAGAGGTGGAACACCGACATGCCCACCGCCACGGTGGCGACGAAGGCGGCGATCCAGCCGGTGAGCTTGTTCTGGACGCCCTCCTCGCGCTCGATCATATCCTCGGCGCGCGCCAGCGCCTCGCGGCTGACCTCGGCCGCGGGCTGGTGCAGACGGAGGGCTTCCTTGCTCATCGATCTTCCCTTGCCGCGGCCCCGCCGTGCATCGCCTGGTTCAAATCAAAAGCCCCGCCAGCAGGCTGGACGGGGCTTCGGACCGGCGAATGTCACTTGATCTTGACGCCCCTCTCCGCGAGGTACTTGATCGCGCCGGGATGCCAGGGGATCGAGGAGTTCTCCGTCTTCTGGTTCTCGAGCTTGATGTTCACCGCCTCGGCATGCACCCGGACCAGGTCGACCACGTTCTCGAACAGCGCCTTGGTGATCGCGTAGGCGGTCTTTTCCTCCATGTTCTGGTGCACCGCCAGCAGGTTGGTCACCGTGGCCGCCTGGTTGTCGGCGGTCATGCCCTTGTAGATGCGCTGCGGAATCACGTCCTTGATGTAGATGTTGCCGTGCTTCTTGGCCATTTCCGGCACCAGGTGCGCGATGTCGATCATCCTGATGGTCACCCCGGGCGAGTTGGCGAGGTCGGTCACCGCCCCGGTGGGCAAGCCGCCGACCCAGAAGAAGGCGTCGATCTTGCGGTCCTTCAGCGCGCTGACCGACTCGGCGACGCCAAGCCGCTCGCGCCGCATGTCCTTGTCCTTGTCCAGGCCCGCGGCTTCGATGACGCGAAAACCGAACACCTCGGTGGCGCTGCCCCCCGACCCGGTTGAGACGCGCTTGCCTTTCAGGTCCTGGATCTTGGTGATGCCGGTGCCCTCGATCGACACCACGTGCATGCGGTTCGGATACAGCACCGCGAGTGTGCGCACCGGAATCGGCTTGCCGGCGAACTTGTCCTGCCCCTTGAGGGCATCGATGGCGGCGTCGGCCTGGGTGAGGGCGATGTAGGGCTTGCCGGTGCCGATCAGCTGCATGTTGGCGACCGAGCCGCCCGTCACCTCGGCGGTGGCCGTCATGCCCGGGACCTTCTTCGACAGCAGCGCCGCCAGGCCCCCGCCCAACGGGTAGTAGACCCCGCCGGTGCCGCCGGTGGCGATGGAAAGGTTCTGCGCCGGCGCGGTGCCGGCGAGCGCGAGCAAAGCGACCCCGGCGTATCGAACCATGCGTTTCATGATCACCCCCTGTTTGGAATTGGCCGATTCTAATGCGACTTCACCCCGAGGCTCGCCAGCGCCGCCGCGCGCCGGCCCCTGGAGTCCTGCTGCACCTGCGCGTACAGGCTGCCGCCACGGCTGTCCATGGCGACCACCAGCGGGCCGAAGCCGCGCACGCGGAACTTCCACAGCGATTCCGGGTTGAGGTCATCGAGGTCCACCTCCTCGATCGCCTCCACCCAGGTGGTCTGCAGCGCCGCCGCGCCGCCGGTGATGGCGAGGTAGGCGCCGCCCAGCTCGCGAAACGCCGCGGCCGAGCTTTCGCGCAGCCCGCCCTTGCCAATGACCAGCCGCACGCCGTTTTGTTCCATCAGCGGCCGGGTGAAGCGCTCCATGCGGTCGCTGGTGGTGGTGCCGATGCACACCGGCTCGTAGCCGGCCGGGCTGGCAGGGCTCGCGGCGACCCGGCGCACGTTGGGCGCGGTATGGATCACCGCATGGCCCCGGAGCTCGAAGCGGGTCTTGCGGCCGCGGTCGAACAGGTGGATCAGGGTGGCGTCGCGGATGCCGTACAGGGCGCCGTTCAGGGTGACGGTGTCCTCGAGGCGCAGCGCGCGCGCCTGGGCTTCGGTGATCGGGCAGCTGAACTGGTGGTGCGCCACGCCTATTGTCTCCGGTCCGGCAGCGCGAGCAACGCAGGGCCCCTAATAGCCATACTCGACTCCTGTGGAGCCGAAGGTGGCGCGCGCCCGGCGCGCGGAATGGCACTGCATGTTCACCGCCACCGGGTTCATGGTGATGTGGGTGGCCGCGGTCTCGACATGTACCGCGAACGCGGTGGAATCCCCGCCCAGCCCCTGCGGGCCCACGCCCAGCAGGTTCACCGCCCTGGTCAACGCCGCTTCCAGCTTCGCGCCCTCGGGATCCTCGCAGCGCGTGCCGAGCGCCCGCGTGGCCGCGGACTTGGCCAGGTGCAGGCACAGATCCGAGGTGCCGCCGACGCCGACGCCGACGATGGTCGGCGGGCAGGTCTTGCCGCCGGCCTCCAGCACGCAGTCCACGACGAAGGTCTTGATCGCGTCCACCCCTTCGGCCGGGATCGCCATCTTGAGCCAGGAATTGTTCTCCGAGCCCGAGCCCTTGGGCACCATCTCGATCTCCAGCGCCTCGGGCCGGTCGGAAAAGTCGATGTGGATCACCGGCACGCCGCGTCCGGTGGAATCCTGGCCGTTGGCGCGCGTGGTCGGGTGGACCACCGAGGAGCGGAACGGATGCTCGCGCGTCGAGCGCGCGCAGCCGCGCCGGATCGCCTCCTTGAGGCCCCAGCCGTCCACTTCGACGCCGCGGCCGATGCGCACGTTGTAGATCGGGATGCCGGTGTCCTGGCACAGCAGGTTGGCGGTGTCCTCGGCCAGCTGGATATTGCGCACCATGGTGCCCAGCGTGCGCCTGGCGCCGGGGTCGGTTTCGCCGGCGGCAAGGCGGTCCAGCCCCTGCTTGACGTCGGGCGGCAGCAGCTTGAGGGCCCGGATGTACAACTCCCGGGCGACCTCCTCCACCTGCTGCAGGTCGACTTTCACTTCACCTGGATCTTGCGCGCGCCCACCACCGTCCGCCAGAGCTCGGTCTCGGCCTTCATGGCGCGGCCCATTTCCTCCGGGCTGTTGCCCACCGGCGAGAGGCCCTGGGCGGAGAGTTTTTCCCTCATGCCCGCGTCCTCGAGCGCCTTCTTGGTGTCGAGGTGCACCTTCTGGATGACCGCCTGTGGCGTCCCGGTGGGCGCGACGATGCCGAACCAGCCGATGTTCTCGAACCCGGCAATGGTGTTGGCGATCGGCGGCACCCCGGGAAGCTGCGCGATCTCTGTCCTGCTTGTCACGCCCAGGGCACGCAGCCGCCCGCCCCTGATGTGGCCGATCGCCGCGGCGAGGTTGCCGACGAAGAAGTGCGTCTGGCCGCCGACATGGCCGGCAAGCCCGGGGCCCTCGCCCTGGTACGGGACCGCGATGGCGTCGAGCTTGGCCTGGAAGACGAAGTTCTCCGCCGCAAGATGGGTCTGCGAGCCGATCCCGGCGTGGCCGAAGGTGAGCTTTCCCGGGTGCGCCCGGCCCGAGTCAATCAATTCCTTGACCGACTTGTAGGGCGAGTCCGCCGGCACCGTGAGCACCTGCGGCCCCGAGACCACGTTGGTGACCGGGACGAAGTCCTTCTCCGGGTTGTAGTTCAGCTTGGCGTAGATATGCTGGTTGGCGGTGAGCACCGAGCCGGAGGGGAAGAACAGCGTGTAGCCGTCCGGGGTCGCGCGCGCGGCCTCCGCCGCGCCCACGCCGCCGCCGGCGCCGCCGCGGTTCTCGATCACCACTGTCTGGCCCCAGATCTCCTGCAGCTTCTGCCCCAGCAGCCGCGCCGAGATGTCGGTGGCGCCCCCCGGCGGGAACGGCACGATGAACTTGACCGGCTTGGCGGGCCAGCTCTGCGCCTGCGCAGAACCAAACGGCGCCTGGAGGGCGCCGGCAATGGCAAGGCCGGCAAATAGGGCTGCGAGCTTGGTGAATCTCATCCTGGTCTCCTCTGGGTATCCTCGGGGAATTCTACAACGCGAGGGCGAATGCGAGCCCCGCCGCGAGCGACGCGCCGGCCGCCACCGCCGCCAGGGACTTGTGCCAGTCGCGCCAGGGCAGGAATTCCAGCGCCATGATCCTCAGCCCGCCGGCAAGGTGCGCCGCCAGCAGCAGCACCAGCCCCCACTCGGCGAACTTCACCAGCGGGTGCGCGGTCCAGGCGAGCAACGCCTCCAGGCTAGCTGTGCCCTGCAACGCGTGCCCCAGCGCCCAGAAATGCAGCGGCAGGAATAGCGCCAGGGCGAGCCCCGAGACGCGGTGCACCAGCGCCGCAAGCTTGCCCAGGTGCAGGTTCCTTGCCGCGCTCAGAGAAATACCCCGAACACCGCGCGCATGCCAGCCCACGCCAGCAGCGCGGCAAAGGCGAGCAGCGCAAGGTCGCGCGAGCGGCCGCGCCAGCCCAGCCATTCGCCCAGCAGCGCACGCAAGCCGATGGGCGCGTGCACCACGACCGCGAGCACGAACACGGTGTAGAACGAGAGCCACGCGACGCTGCCCTGGGTGCGCGAGAGGATCTCGGCCGCGCTGAGGCCGCCGCGCACCGCGTAGATCATGGTCGCAAGGTGCACCGCGACGCACACCCCGAGCACCGCGGCGCTGGCGCGCTGCGCCACCCACAGCAGGGTCTCGGAGCGAAAGCTCACGCAGGGCTCACAGCCTGCCCTGCAGCGCCGCCTTTGCCACGGCGCGCTTCAGGCCCGCGATCCCCGCGGTGGGCGAAATTCTCTTCGGGCAGCGCTCGGTGCAGGACAGGTGCGTGTGGCAGGCGTGGCAGCCGGCCTCGCCCGCCACCGCGCGCAGGCGCTCGATGCCGGCCGCGTCGCGCTCGTCCTGGGCCAGGGTCCAGGCGCGGTTGAGCGCCGCCGGGCCCAGGTAATCCGGGTTCGCCGCCACCACGTCGCACGAGGCGTAGCACACGCCGCAGCCGATGCACTCGATCCCGGCGTTCGCCAGTTGCCTCGCCTCCGATTGCGGGGATACCTGCGCGAACGGGTCCTTGCGCGTGGCCCTGCCCCTGAAGCGGCCCTGCGCGCGCGCCCACTTGTCGAAGAACTCGCGCATGTCGGTGACCAGATCCCGCACCACCGGCAGATTGCGCAGCGGCGCGATTTCCAGCTCGCCGCCCTCGGCCACCTTGTCCACGTGCGTGCGGCAGGTCCAGCGCGCCGCGCCGTTCACCGTCATGGCGCAGGAGCCGCACATGCCGACGCGGCAGGCGAAGCGGTAGGCGAGCGTCGGGTCGATGGCGCGCTGAATGTGCGTCACCACGTCGAGCACCGTCTGGCTTTCGTGGCGCGGCACTTGGTAGGCTTCGAAGCGGCCTTCGGCCGCGCCGCGCCAGACGCGGACTTCGAGCGTGGCGTTCATGCGTACGCCAGCAACAGCCTGGCGGTCTCCTGCGGGGCGCTGACCATGGCGTCGTGGCCGGTCTTCGGCTCGACCAACCGCCAGCCGGTGAGGCTGGGGCAGAACACCTGGTGGCCCTTCGCGCGCAGCAGCGGCACCACGCGCGCCCAGCACCAGCCGCTGTGCCAGGCGCCGTGAACAAGGACGTAGGTGCTAGGCAGACTCGTACAGCCTGGTGAGCACGAACTCGCGGTGCCCCAGCGCCTCGGCGGCGGTGAGCCGGCCGCTGGCGGTGCGGAACATGCATTCCAGCAGCGCGTCGCCCGCCTGGTCGGGGTTCATCTCCTTCCTCAGCAGCCCGGAAACATCGACGTCGAGGTGCTCGCTCATCGTGCGCACGGTGCGCGGATTGGCGCAGATCTTGATCACCGGCAGGATCGGGTTGCCGATCACGTTGCCCTGGCCGGTGGGGAAGAAGTGCACCGTGTAGCCCGCTGCGGCGCACAGCGTCACCATCTCGGCGGCGGCCGAGGACGAGTCGATGAACCACAGCCCCGGGCCGGTGGGCCGCTCGTGCTTGTCCAGCACCCCGTCCACCTTGCACAGCCGCCCGATCTTCTGGATGTTGCCCAGCGCCTTCTCCTCGATCGTGGTGAGGCCGCCGGCGATGTTGCCCTTGGTGGGCTGGGACTCCGACAGGTCGCTCGTCTTGTGCTTGTCCACGATCCCCTGGTAGCGGTCGAACATGAACTGGAACTTCTTCCTCACCTCGTCGGTGGCGCAGCGCGCCGCCACCAGGTGCTCGCCGCCGGTGAGCTCGGTGGTCTCGCCGAAGGCCAGCGTCACCTTGTGCGGGTAGAGCTTGTCGAAGGCGTTGCCGACGGTCGGGTTGGCGCCGCAGCCGGAGGTGGTGTCGGACTCGCCGCACTTGGTGGACACCCACAGGTCCTTGAGCGGCCGCTCCTCGCGGCGCAGCTCGGAGGCCCACTGCACGAACTCCTTCGCCTTCTTCGAGGCGCGCAGGATGGTGTCGTGGTCGCCGTGCTGCTCGATGCCGAAGTAGGCCACGGGCTTGCCGGTGGCGGCGATGGCCTCGGCCACCTTCTTTGCCCAGCCGTCCTCGATGCAGATCACGACCACCGCGGCCACGTTCGGGTTGCAGCCGGTGCCGATCAGCGTGGCGAAGTGCAGATCCAGATCGGCGCCGAACTGGAGGCGCCCGTAGGGATGCGGGATGGCGAGGGTGCCCCTGATGTTGTTGGCCACCGCCTCGGCCGCGGCGTTCGAGAGGTCGTCCACCGGCAGGATGATGACGTGGTTGCGTACGCCGATGCGGCCGTTCTCGCGCTTGTAGCCCCGGAAGCTCGATTTCGAAAGATCCATGTTGCGTTCCTTTACCAGCGCTTGGTTTTCAGGTTCTGCACGTGCGTGTGCTCACCGCGCGCGATCGGCGCCACGATCTTGCCGATGTCGATGCCGTACTTGATCACGGTGTCGCCCGGCTTGTAGTCCTTGAGCGCGATCTTGTGGCCAATGGGGATGTCGCTCTTGGCCTGGATCTTGATCTCCTTGTCGTCCTCCATGATCCAGCCGGTGAGCTCCTGGCCCTTCTTCACGCCTTCCACCACGACCACGCCGACGCCGTCGCCTTCCTCGTGCACCACGAAATGAATCATTGCCTGTTTCCTCTTGCGATGAGTATGCAAAGTTTAACCCGCTGCCGGACCGCGCCGGCCTGCCGGGAGCGAAACGCCAGCGCGGATGTTCGCCTAGGGCCGCAGCACCAGCTTGGCGGCGGCGGTGCGTCCTTCGTGCAGTCGGTGGGATCAGGATGAGATTCCTCCTGTCGCTCATGCGCATGCGTCCTTTCCAGTCTCCCGCGCCGATCAGCCGGCCGAGAAGCCTCCATCGACGAACAAAGTCTGCCCAGTGACGTAGTCGGAGGCCGGGCTGCAAAGGTAGACGGCGGTACCAGCGAGGTCGGCGAGCTCGCCGTTGCGGCCGATCAAGGTCCTGTCCGCCATCGCCTGCCAGCGCGCGGGATCGTTGACGACCGGAGCGGTGAGCGGCGTGGCGAAGAAGCCCGGCGCGATCGCGTTGGCGTTCACGCCGTGCCGCGACCAGGCCTCGGCCTGCGCGCGCGTGAGCTGCGCCAGCCCGCCCTTGGATGCGCCGTAGGGGCCGCTGTTGTTGAAGGCCCGTACCGACTGCAGCGAAGCAACGTTGAGGATCCGCCCCCAGCGCCTCGCGATCATCGCCGGTGCGAGTCTCTGCGCGAGGAAGAACGGCGCCTCGAGGTTGATGCGCATGGTGGCGTCCCAGTCCCGCTCCGTGATCTCCAGCATCGGCCGGCGAATGTTCACGCCCGCGGCATTCACCAGGATGTCGGGCGCACCGAAGCAGGACGGTGCCCTGGCGGCGCATTCGAACAGCGCCTGGCGGTCGGCGAGGTCGCTGGGCAGTGCCGCGGCAGCGGCGCCGATCTTCTTCGCAGCTGCCGCAAGCTCGGCCGCGCGCCGCGCGACCAGGACCACTTTCGCGCCCGTGGCGGCGAGCGCCTCGGCGATGGCGAGCCCGATGCCCGAACTCGCGCCCGTCACCAGCGCCACCTTGCCCTCCAGCCGGAAGAGGTTCGCGACGCTCATGCCTCAACAGGCGCCCCCTTCTCGAAGCGCTCGGCCGGGAAGTACTTGGCCAGGCGATCATCGGCCGTGCGCGCGTGCGCCTCCATGCCCTCCAGCCGGGAAATGCGTGCCGTGACCTGGCCGATGTCGCGGTTCGCCTCGCGCGTCATGCGCTGCCAGGTCACCGTCTTGATGAACTTGTGCACCGAGAGGCCGCCCGAATAGCGCGCCGCGCCCTTGGTGGGCAGGATGTGGTTTGGGCCAGAGGCCTTGTCGCCGAACGCGACCGTTGTTTCCTCGCCCAGGAACAGCGACCCGTAGCAGGTCAGGTTCGCGAGCCACCAGTCAAGATCGCGGCAATGCACTTCGAGGTGCTCGGGCGCATAACGGTCGGAGACCTGCGCCATCTCTTGGCGCGTGTCGCAGAGCGCGACCTCGCCGTAGTCCCGCCATGCGGCGCCGGCGGCATCGCGCGCCGTCGCCGGCAGCTTCGCGATCAATCCCGGCACTAGGCGCATCACCTCCTCGGCCAGCTTGCGCGAGTTGGTGATCAGCCACGCCGGCGACTCATGGCCGTGCTCGGCCTGGCCCACCAGGTCCGAGGCGACGATGAGCGGATCGGCGGCATCGTCCGCAATCACCGCGATCTCCGAAGGCCCGGCGAAGACGTCGATGCCGACCTTGCCGTAGAGCGCGCGCTTGGCCTCGGCGACGAACTTGTTGCCCGGGCCGACCACGATGTCCGCCGGCTTGCCGGTAAAGAGGCCGAAAGCGAGCGAGGCGATAGCCTGGACGCCGCCCAGCGTCATGACCAGGTCGGCGCCGGCGACCTTCATCGCGTAGAGCACCTCCGGGTGGATGCCCTCGCCGCGATAGGGCGTCGAGCAAGCGAGCACCGTGGGCACCCCGGCCGCCTTGGCGGTGGCGATGCTCATGTAGGCCGAAGCGATGTGCGCGTAGCGACCCGTGGGCACGTAGCAGCCGGCGACATTGACCGGGATCAGGCGCTGGCCGGCGGTCAGCCCGCCGTGCAGCGGCGTGGAGAACTCGGTGCAGGAGGCGCGCTGGGCAAGCGCGAACTTGCGCACCTGAGCGGTGGCGAACTCGATGTCGCGCTTCACGCCGGCGGCGACGCCCGCGGTGCGGCGCTCGATCTCCTCGCGGCTGACCAGGATCTCGCCCGTCCAGCGGTCGAGCTTCGCCGCGTAGTCGCGCACCGCCTGCTCGCCGCGGCGCTCGATTTCGGCGAGCATTTCGCCAACCACGGCGCGGGCGTTGCCGGTCTCCGATTCCGGCGTCCGGGTGGCGGTCTTGAGGTGCTGTATGGGCATCGATGGTTCCTGGAAGAAAGCGTCCTGAGTTGTCTGTAATTTTCCTGGCTGTGCTACTCGCTGCGATCCGGCTTTGCGGTCTCAACCAACGGCAGCCGCGCGCGGCCCTTGACTGCGGTCGGGCCTGCGCCGCCCGCGCCGCGGATGTAGCGCTTCGATTCGTCCACGTACGGCTGGAACGCCCAGTTCG
>Ga0194120_10004060_pt1 | contig 23040 bp, 18 predicted proteins | sample TA2MahCa65mmetaG_FD_148642 | JGI IMG/M metagenome (GOLD analysis project Ga0194120, IMG submission 148642) | Freshwater microbial communities from Lake Tanganyika, Tanzania - TA2015019 Mahale Deep Cast 65m | ecosystem: Environmental > Aquatic > Freshwater > Lake | place: Tanzania: Lake... | reverse complement strand
CGCTGGAACTCGGGGTTCGGCGGAACCTGCTGTACAAATGGAAAGAGCAGTTGGCCGGGAAAGGCGACGCGGCTTTTGGCGGCGCTGGACGCCGGCCCGAGGCGTCGAACGAGGTGGCCCGGCTGAAGCGCGACCTGGCGAAGGTCACGGAGGAACGCGACATCCTAAAAAAAGCCGCGGCGTACTTTGCGCGGGAGTTGCCGTGAAGTACGCCTTCATTCGCCGTCATGCCGGGGTGTTCGCGGTGGCCCGGATGTGTGCCGTTCTGGGCGTGTCGCGGAGCGGCTATTACGAATGGCGCGATCGACCGGCGAGCCGGCGGGCGATCGAAGATCGGCGGTTGCTGCAGCAACTTTGGCGGCTTCATGTCGAAAGTCGGGAAGCCTACGGGGCGTACAAGGCGTGGCGGGTTCTGCGGGCGCGGGGCTTGGCTTGCGGCCGACATCGGGTGGCTCGGCTGCGCCGACAGAACGGCATCGAAGCCCGTCGCAAGAGGCGGTTTCGCGTCGTCGTCGAGCATCACAAGCTGCCGCCGCCGGCGCCGAACCGACTGGAACAGCGCTTCGCCGTCGATCGACCGAATTGCGCCTGGGCCGGCGACGTCACGTTCATCCCGACGCGCGGCGGGCGACTGTATCTGGCGGTCGTGCTGGATCTTTACTCTCGCGGCGTCATCGGTTGGGCGATGAGCCACGAACAGACCCAGTCCCTCACTCTGGCGGCCTTGCGGATGGCGATCGAAAGACGGCGCCCTGCTCCGGGCGTGCTGCATCACTCCGACCAAGGCTCGCAATACGCCGCCACGGCCTATCGCGAGACCCTCGATCGGCATGGCTTCGTTGCCAGCATGAGCGGCAAGGGCAACGCCTATGACAACGCCGTTGTCGAAAGCTTTTTCAGCAATCTCAAGAACGAATTGATCCATCACCGCAGCTTCGCCAGCCGCGACGAGGCGCGTGCCGAAATCTTCAATTACATCGAGGTCTTCTACAACCGCCAACGGGCTCACGCGACCTTGCACTACCAAAGCCCGATGGAGTACGAAAATGCCGGCCGTCAGGCCTGATCAAATTGTCCGGGAAACCCGGGCTACCTCACTTTGACCTGAATCAAGGCCCTTCATCCTGCGGCCAAGTATTTTCGTCCGCATCGGAGGTGTCCGTGGCCAAGTACGAATTCACGCCGACCGAGCGCGAATGGAGTTTCGGCGAGGACGAAATCATCGTCAGCAAGACCGACAAGATCGGTCGCATCGACTATGCCAACGACGTCTTCCTGCGCATCGCCAACCTCACCGAGCCCGAGGTCGTCGGCCAGCCGCACAGCTTGGTGCGCCATCCCGACATGCCGACGCGAAACCGCGAGGGGGAGCCATGATCGCCGCCGTCGAGAAGCACGCAGGCCAGCAAGTCGCCTTGTGGATGAGCACGCTGGCGTTCACCGCATGTTTTGCGGTGTGGACGATATTCGCCATCATCGGCATCCAGATCAAAAAGGACCTGGGCCTTTCGGACACCGAATTCGGACTTCTAGTCGGAACGCCGATCCTGACCGGCTCGCTGATCCGCCTGATCCTCGGCATCTGGGCCGACCAATATGGCGGCCGCGTCGTCTACACGCTAGTCATGCTCTCCGCGTCGGTCATGACATTCCTGCTGACCTTCGCCTATGACTATACGACCTTCCTGCTCGCGGCCTTGGGCGTGGGTATTGCCGGCGGCTCCTTCTCGGTCGGTATCGCCTATGTGGCCAAATGGTTCCCGAAAGCGCAGCAGGGCACGGCGCTTGGGATCTTCGGTGCGGGCAATGTCGGCGCGGCCGTCACCAAGTTCGTCGCCCCCGTGATCATGGTCGCCTATGGCTGGCAGACGGTCGCGCTCGTGTGGGCGATCGGCCTGGCGGTCATGGCCGTGATCTTCTTCCTAACGACCAAGGACGATCCCGATCTCGCGCGCCGGCGCATGACGGGTGCCAAGCCCGAGCCGCTCTTGGCGATGCTCGAGCCTTTGAAGAACGTCCAGGTCTGGCGTTTCTCGATCTATTACTTCTTCGTCTTCGGCGCGTTCGTGGCGCTGGCGCTGTGGCTGCCGCAATATCTGATCGGCGTCTACGGCCTGGACGTGGCCACCGCAGGCATGATCGGGGCGATGTACTCGATCCCGGCGTCGGTCTTCCGCGCCTATGGCGGGCATCTTTCCGACAAATACGGCGCGCGCCGGGTGATGTATTGGACCTTCATGGTGTCGGTGGCCTGCACCTTCATCCTGTCCTATCCGCCCACGCAGTACACGGTCGAAGGCATCCGCGGACCGGTCGAGTTCACGACCCGGATAGGTGTCGCGGGCTTCATCGCAGTCGCTTTCGTGCTCGGCTTCTTCATGAGCCTGGGCAAGGCCGCGGTGTACAAGCATATCCCCGTCTACTACCCGGACCGCGTGGGCACAGTCGGCGGCGTCGTTGGCTTGGTCGGCGGACTCGGAGGGTTCGTATTGCCGATCGCCTTCGGCGTGCTCAACGATCTGACGGGCGTGTGGCAGAGCTGCTTTTGGCTGCTTTTCGTCATCGTGAGCGTCTCGCTCGTGTGGATGCATATCGCCATCCGCGAGATGGAGCGCAACGCAGCCGAAGCCGGGATTCCGGTGCGCAAACTGCCCGAGCTTCCCGAGATGCAGATCCTGCACGGGTCCGCGCAGGAAGGCCAGCTCGCGGGCACGGGGGTGATCCAGGATTGGCGGCCGGAGGACAAGCACTTCTGGGAGGGTGAAGGCCGCGCTATCGCCCGGCGGAATCTTTGGATCTCCGTGCCGTGCCTGCTGCTGAGTTTCGCGGTGTGGATGGTCTGGTCGGTCGTGGTCGCGCGGCTGCCGAGCGTGGGCTTCGCTTTCACGACCGAGCAGCTCTTCTGGCTCGCCTCGCTGCCAGGGCTTTCGGGCGCCACGTTGCGCATCTTCTACGGCTTCATGCCCGCGATTTTCGGCGGGCGGCTGTGGACGACGTTCGCCACCTGGTCGCTGCTGGCCCCGGCCATCGGCATGGGCGTGGCGGTGCAGAACCCCGCCACGCCCTACTGGATCTTCCTGGGATTGGCGTTGCTCTGCGGCTTCGGCGGCGGGAATTTCGCCTCGTCGATGGCCAACATCTCCTTCTTCTTCCCGAAGGCGGAGAAGGGCAACGCGCTCGCCATCAACGCCGGCCTCGGCAATCTTGGGGTCAGCGTGGTGCAGTTCGTCGTGCCGATGGCGATCACGGCGGGTGTATTCGGCTGGATCGGCGGCGATCCGCAGACCGCGACGGTCGGCGGCGTCACTTCGACGCTGTGGCTGCAGAATGCGGGCTACGTGTTCGTACCGTTTGTCGCCGTCTCGGCCTTCGCGGCGTGGTTCGGGATGAACGACATCGCGACCATGAAGGCGAGTTTTGCCGATCAGGCCGTCATCTTCCGCCGGGCACACAACTGGATCATGTGCTGGCTCTATACCGGTACGTTCGGCTCGTTCATCGGCTTTTCCGCGGCGTTCCCGCTCCTGACCAAAATCCTGTTCCCCGAGGTGAACGCGCTTCAATACGCCTTCCTCGGGCCCTTGGTTGGCGCGCTCTCCCGCGTGGCCGCCGGCAAAGCCTGCGACCGGATCGGCGGCGGGCGGATCACGTTCTGGACCTTCATCGCCATGGCCGGTGGCGTGCTCGCCGCGCTCTACGCGATCAGACAGACGGATTTCTCGGTCTTCTTCGCGAGCTTCCTGTTCCTGTTCTTCACGGCGGGCGTGGGCAACGCGTCGACCTTCCAGATGATCCCCGCAATCATGCGCAAGGAAGTGGCGCGCCTCGAACCCGGCCTGCCGCCGGCCGAGCGGGTGAAGCAATCGGACAGGGAATCGGCCGCGATCATCGGCTTTACCTCGGCGATCGCCGCCTACGGTGCTTTCTTCATCCCGAAGAGCTTCGGCACCTCGATTGCCGCGACCGGCGGGGCCGAGTGGGCGCTCTACGGGTTCCTTGGCTTCTACGTGAGCTGCATCGCCGCGACCTGGTGGTTCTACACCCGCCGGGAAGGGCTCCTGTATGACGTCGAACACGGCGCGGCCGCCGAGTAAGGGGAGAAACCAGATGAGCCAATTCCTCGACCGCCTGAATTTCCTGTCCCGCAACGTCGACGGTTTCTCGGACGGCCACGGCGTCGTCACCAACGAGAAGCGCGACTGGGAGGAGGGTTATCGCAACCGCTGGGCCCACGACAAGATCGTGCGCTCGACCCATGGGACAAATTGCACCGGCTCGTGCTCGTGGAAGATCTACGTCAAGGGCGGGATCGTCACCTGGGAGACGCAGCAGACCGACTACCCGCGCACGCGGCCCGACCTGCCCAATCACGAGCCGCGCGGCTGTCAGCGCGGTGCGTCGTATTCTTGGTATCTCTATAGCGCCAACCGCGTGAAGCGCCCGTTGGTCCGCGGGCGGTTGATCCGGCTTTGGCGCAAGGCGAAGGCAGAGCACAAGGACCCGGTGCTCGCGTGGAAGGCGATCGCCGAGAACCCGGCGGCGATGGCCGAAATCCGCGGCGGCCGCGGCAAAGGCGGCTTCGTGCGCGCGAGCTGGGACGAAGCCAACGAGATCGTCGCTGCGGCCAACATCCACACCGCCAAGACGTACGGGCCCGACCGCGTCATCGGCTTCTCGCCCATCCCGGCGATGTCGATGATCAGCTACGCCGCCGGCTCGCGCTATCTGTCGCTGCTCGGCGGCGTGTGCATGAGTTTCTATGACTGGTACTGCGACTTGCCGCCGGCCTCGCCGCAAACCTGGGGCGAGCAGACCGACGTGCCCGAGAGTGCCGACTGGTACAACTCGACCTATCTGATCTTGTGGGGCTCGAACGTGCCCCAGACACGCACGCCCGACGCGCATTTCTTCACCGAGGCCCGCTACAAGGGCGCGCAAGCCGTCGTCGTCACGCCCGACTATTCGGAGGCCTCGAAATTCGCCGACGTGTGGCTCCATCCCAAGCAAGGGACGGACGCCGCGTTGGCGATGGCGTTCGGACACGTGATCTTGCGCGAGTTCCATCTCGACAAGCCCGACCCGTATTTCCGCGACTACGTCTCCCGCTACACCGATTTCCCCATGCTGGTGAAGCTGGAGCGGCGGGATGGCAAGCTCGTCGCGGGCCGCTTCGTGCGCGCGTCGGATTTCGAAGGTGCGCTGGGCGAGACGAACAATCCGGATTGGAAACCGGTCGCCATCGGTGCCGAGTCCAACGCGCCCTACGTACCCACGGGCTCGATCGGTTTCCGCTGGGGCGAGAAGGGCAAGTGGAATCTCGAAGGCCGCAATGCCGCCGACGGCAAGGAAACCACGCCCGCGCTGACGCTGCTCGGCAAGGGCGAAACCTCCGCCGTGACGTTCCCTTACTTCGCCGCCGAGGACAGCCCGCGCTCGTCGCATTTCAAGGGATCGGCGCACGGGCGCATGATCGAGCGCAACGTGCCCACGCGCCGGGTGAAGCTGAAGGACGGCGAAGCGGCCGTCGCCACGGTCTACGACCTGTTCCTCGCCAATTACGGCCTCGATCGCGGCATTGGCGGCGCGGCCGCCAAATCCTACGACGACGACCATCCATATACGCCCGCCTGGGCCGAGAAAATCTGCGGCGTGCCGCGCGATCGGATCATATCGGTGGCGCGCGGCTTCGCCGCCAACGCGGCCAAGACCAAGGGAAAGTCCATGGTCATCGTTGGGGCGGCGCTGAACCACTGGTACCACGCCGACATGAATTATCGCGGGCTCATCAACATGCTCGTGATGTGCGGTTGCGTGGGCCAGCCGGGCGGGGGTTGGTCGCACTATGTGGGCCAGGAGAAGCTGCGGCCCCAATCAGGCTGGCTGCCGCTGGCCTTCGCCCTCGATTGGGGGCGGCCGCCGCGGCAAATGAACTCGACCTCGTTCTTCTACGCCCACACCGGCCAGTGGCGCTACGAGAAGCTCCATCTCGACGAGATTCTCTCGCCCTTGGCCGAGCCGGGCTACGACGGCGCGCTGATCGACTTCAACGTCCGCGCCGAGCGAATGGGCTGGCTGCCGTCGGCCCCGCAGCTCGCGCGCAATCCCTTGGGTATCGCCAAAGAAGCCGCCGCCGCCGGGATGGAAGCGCCGGCTTACGTCGCCAAGAGCCTGAAGGACGGCTCGCTCAAGATGTCCTGCGAGGACCCGGACAGCCCGGTGAACTGGCCGCGCAATCTGTTCGTCTGGCGCTCCAACCTTCTGGGTTCGAGCGGCAAGGGGCACGAGTACTTCTTGAAGCATCTTCTCGGCACGCAGCATGGCGTGCTCGGCAAGGACTTGGGCGAGGAGGGCGTCGAGAAGCCGCTCGAAGTCGCCTGGCACGACAAGGCGCCGGAAGGAAAACTCGACCTGCTGGTGACGATCGATTTCCGCATGTCGACGACCTGCGTCTACTCCGACATCGTGCTGCCAACCGCGACTTGGTACGAGAAGCACGATCTCAACACGTCGGACATGCATCCCTTCATCCATCCGCTGTCGGCGGCGGTGGATCCGGCGTGGGAAGCGCGCAGCGACTGGGAGATCTTCAAGGGCTTCGCCAAGAAAATTTCCGAACTTTCACCTGGGCATCTCGGCGTCGAGAAGGACGTGGTGCTGCTACCGCTGCAGCACGACAGTCCGGCCGAGCTCGCCCAACCCTTCGAGCCCAAGCAATGGAAGAAGGGCGAGGTCGACCCGATTCCTGGCAAGACGATGGCCGCGGTGATGACAGTCGAGCGCGACTATCCGAATCTGTACCGGCGCTTCACGGCGCTGGGGCCGCTGATGGACAAGCTCGGCAACGGCGGCAAGGGCATGGCGTGGAAGACCAACGAGGAGGTCGAATTCCTCAAGCGTCACAACGGCGTCGTCGCCGACGGTCCCACCAAGGGGCTCGCCAAGATCGAGACCGACATCGACGCGACCGAAGTGGTGCTGGCGCTCGCGCCCGAGACCAACGGCCATGTCGCCGTCAAGGCATGGGAGTCGCTCGGCCAGACGACCGGCCGCGAGCACGCCCATCTCGCCAAGCCGCGCGAGGACGAGAAAATCCGCTTCCGCGACGTGCAAGCCCAGCCGCGCAAGATCATCTCCTCGCCGATCTGGTCCGGCATCGAAAGCGAGCACATCACCTACAACGCCGGATGGACCAACGTGCACGAATTGATCCCCTGGCGCACGCTCACCGGCCGCCAGCAGCTTTATCAGGATCATCCGTGGATGCGCGCGTTCGGGGAGGGGTTGTGCCTCTACAAGCCGCCCGTCGACACCAAGACGGTGACGCCGCTCATCGACAAGCGCGGGAACGGTAACAAGGAGATCGCGCTCAACTTCATCACCCCGCACCAGAAATGGGGGATCCACTCGACCTACACCGACAATCTGCTGATGCTGACGCTGTCGCGCGGCGGGCCGATCGTCTGGCTGTCCGAGGTCGACGCCAAAGCGATCGGCGTCGAGGACAACGACTGGGTCGAAGCGTTCAACACCAACGGCGCGCTCGTTGCGCGCGCGGTCGTCTCCCAACGCGTCGCTGCGGGCATGATCCTCATGTACCACGCGCAGGAGAAGATCGTGAACGTGCCGGGCTCCGAGTTGACGCGTGCGCGCGGCGGCATCCACAACTCGGTCACGCGCACCTGCCCGAAGCCGACGCACATGATCGGCGGCTACGCCCAGCAGAGCTACGGCTTCAACTATCACGGCACGATTGGCACGAACCGCGACGAGTTCGTGATCGTGCGCAAGATGGCGAACGTGGATTGGCTCGACCGGCCCGCGCCGGCCGCGGCCGAGTGAAGGGAGGACGGCGATGAAGGTCCGCGCGCAAATCGCAATGGTGCTGAATCTCGACAAATGCATCGGGTGCCACACCTGCTCGGTCACCTGCAAGAACGTATGGACCGGGCGCGAAGGGGTGGAATACGCTTGGTTCAACAACGTCGAGACCAAGCCCGGCATTGGCTATCCCAAGGAGTGGGAGAACCAGAACAAGTGGAAGGGCGGCTGGGTCCGCCTGACCAACGGCAAGATCCGGCCGAAGCTCGGCGGCAAGTGGCGCATTCTGGCGCAGCTCTTCGCCAATCCGTACCTGCCCGAGATCGACGACTACTACGAGCCCTTCACCTTCGACTACGACCATCTTCAGTCGGCACCGGAAATGGAGGCGTTTCCGACCGCGCGGCCGCGTTCGCTCATCACCGGCGAGCGGATGGAGAAGATCGAGTGGGGCCCGAACTGGGAGGAGATCCTCGGAACCGAATTCGCCAAGCGCTCCCGCGACGCGAATTTCGACGGCGTGCAGAAGGAAATCCACGGCCAGTTCGAGAACACTTTCATGTTCTATCTGCCGCGTCTGTGCGAGCACTGCCTCAACCCGGCTTGCGTGGCGGCGTGCCCGTCGGGCTCGATCTACAAGCGCGAGGAAGACGGGATCGTCCTGATCGACCAGGACAAATGCCGCGGCTGGCGAATGTGCGTCTCGGCCTGTCCTTACAAGAAGATTTACTACAATTGGCAGAGCGGCAAGGCGGAGAAGTGCATCCTGTGCTATCCGCGCCTGGAAGTTGGCGAACCCACCGTGTGCTCCGAGACTTGCGTGGGCCGCATCCGCTATCTGGGCGTGATGCTCTACGACGCCGACCGTATCGAAGCGTCGGCGTCGGTAATCGGCGAACGCGATCTTTACGGCGCGCAGATCGGACTGTTCTTGAACCCGCAAGATCCCGCCGTCCTCGAGGCCGCGCGGCGCGAGAACATCCCCGAAGCGTGGCTTGACGCGGCGAAAGCCTCGCCCGTCTACAAGATGGCGATCGATTGGAAGATCGCCTTTCCGCTCCATCCCGAGTACCGCACGCTGCCGATGGTTTGGTACGTGCCGCCGCTCTCGCCAATCCAGGCGGCGGCCGATTCCGGCAAGATCGAAAGCGCCGGCGGCATCCCCGACGTACGTTCGCTGCGCATTCCTTTGCGCTATCTCGCCAATCTGTTGACGGCGGGGGACGAAGCGCCGATCGCCGGCGCCCTCGAACGCATGCTCGCCATGCGCGCCTTCATGCGCGGCCGGCATGTGGACGCGCGCGACGACGCGAAGATTCTCGGGCGCGTCGGCCTCGATGTCGCGCGGATCGAGGACATGTACAAGACGCTGGCGATCGCCAATTACGAGGATCGCTTCGTAATCCCGTCCACGCACCGCGAGTACGCGGAGAACGCCTACGATCTCCGCTCGTCCTGCGGCTTTACCTTCGGCAACGGCTGCTCGGAAGGGACCAACGACGTCTCGCTGTTCGGCAAGCGCAAATCGCGCGCGCCCACGGAGGTTTGACCATGCGTACGTTCAAGGCGCTGTCCGCGCTGATCGACCATCCCGACGAAGCGATGCTGGCGGCGTTGCCCGAAATCCGCGCTTGCGTGCGCGACGAGGCGCTGCTGAGTCCGGCGGCGCTGGCGCGGCTCGACACGGCATTCGACATGCTCGTATCGCACGATCCGCTTGCCTTGCAGGAGCGTTGGGTAGGGCTGTTCGACCGCGTGCGCTCGCTCTCGCTGCATCTTTTCGAGCACGTGCACGGCGAATCGCGTGAGCGCGGACCGGCGATGGTCGATCTGATCGCGCATTACCGCAAGCACGGCTACGACCTCTCCGCCGGCGAGATGCCGGACTACCTGCCTGTGGTGTTGGAGTTCGCCTCGCGCCGCCCGCTCGCCGAGGCTCGCGCTTTGCTCAAGGATTTGGCGCCGCTGCTGGCGCCGATCCAGATCCGCCTGATTAAGCGCGGCTCGCCCTACGCAGGCCTGATCGCGGCCGTGCGCGAACTTGCGGGCGAGGTCGAGGCGCCGATGGACGACGGGCTGCCCGATCGCGATCCGACGCTCGAAGAGATCGACCGCGACTGGGCGGAAGCCGAGGTGCGCTTCGGCCCGGCCGACGCGCAAGCCGGTTGCGACAAGGCGGCCCAGTGGGTCGCGCGGATGAACGCTGGCTGAGGAGGAGAAAAATGCAAACGCTCGAGAAATTCGTGTTCGAGGTCTATCCCTATATCTGCCTCAGCGTGTTCCTGATCGGCAGCTGGATCCGTTTCGACCGCGAGCAATACTCCTGGCGTTCCGGTTCGAGCCAGATGCTGCGCGCCAAGCAGCTCCGCTGGGGCTCGAACCTCTTCCACATCGGCGTTCTTGCGATCTTCGCGGGGCACTTCGTCGGACTGCTGACGCCGCATTCGGTCTATACGGCGCTCGGCCTGACGGCCGAAGCCAAACAGATGCTGGCGATCGCCGTGGGCGGGGTGTTCGGAATCCTGTGCTGGATAGGGCTCACGCTGCTGCTGCACCGGCGCCTGACCGATCCACGCATCCGCGTCACCAGCACGAAGATGGACGTCTTCGTCGTGCTGCTGCTGTGGGTCCAGCTTACACTTGGACTCGTGACCATCCCCTATTCGCTCGGCCATCCGGACGGGTCGGTGATGCTCGTGCTCTCGGACTACGTGCAGCGCATCGTCACGTTCCGCGGGATCGACCACGAAGCGATCGCGGTGCTGGCGTGGCCCTACAAGACCCACCTGTTCCTGGGCTTCACGATGTTCCTGGTCTTCCCGTTCTCGCGCCTCGTTCATATCTGGAGCGCGCCGGTGGGCTACGTCTTCCGCTCCTATCAGATCGTCCGGCGGCGGGGAGGGGCGAGCCATGCTTGAGGAATCTGCCATCGCCGCCGAGCTGCAATACGCGCCGGCCGCGAACTTCGAAGCGGCGCGCGATGCGGCCGCGCGTGCGGTCGCGGTTCGCGCGCTTCTCGAAGGACGGGCGCGCGAGCTTGGACTGCTCGCCCCCGACGAGTCGGGCGAGGAAGCGCGCGTCGCGGCCATCGAAGCGGTGTTGGAGGCCGAAGTCGCCGTGCCGCCGGCGACCGAATCGGAATGCCGCGCCTGGTTCGCCGCGAATCCGGGCGCGATAAGAAGCCCCGATCTGTTCGAGGCGAGCCATATCCTCTTTGCCGCGGCACCGGACGACGCGGCGGCGCGCATGACCGCCCTGGCGGCCGCCAGAGCCGCACTCGCCGAGATCGAGCGGACGCCGCCGGCATTCGAAGCGATCGCGCGCGAGCGGTCGGCCTGTCCCTCGGGTGCCAATGGCGGCGCGCTCGGCCAGATTTCGCGTGGCGACACGGTGCCGGAATTCGAGACCTATCTGTTCGCCCTCGACGAGGGAGAGCTTTGCGCCGAGCCGATTCCGTCGCGTTACGGGTTTCATGTCGCCAAACTGGTCCGCAAAGCGGCAGGGCGCGCATTGCCCTACATAGCGGCGCGCGGCGCGATCGCGCGGCGCCTCGAAGACCGTGCCTATCGCGGAGTGCTGGCGGTCTATCTCCGGGGCTTGGCCGCGGGGTAGGGATGGTGGCCACGCGCGAGCCCGCGATCGAAGCGACCGACCCGCGCCATTGTCACATTTGGATCCGAATATGGCCGATACGGCTATCGCCGGATTACGGCCCTGCTGAGAACGGCAGGGTGGGGTGTGGGCAAGGACCGGGTGAGCCACATCTGGCGCCGAGAGGGCCTTCTCGAAGCTCAAGGCCCTGCTCAGAAAAGCCGCCGAACGCACCCTCGACGCTCTCTGCCAACGCATCGGCGACCTGATCGACTGCTTCTCGAAAACAGACTGCGCTGTTCAGCGGCAATTGCGCCCCAGACTTCTGGCCCATTTCCAGAAGCCGAACCGCCTCAAGCTTGAACTCCTTGCTGAACCGTTGACGCTTTCCCATCGGACACCTCTCCACGGCTTCTTACCCCGTTCGAATGTGTCCGGGAAACCCGGGCTACCTCAATCTGCCCCCTTCAGAGCGGTCCATTCGTTAACTTAGACTGGACCCTGAGGGAGGCGGAACATGGGCAAGAAACACGGGCCTGAGGAGATCGTCGGAGTTAACCCTCGGCCTGTTCGAGTTGTGTTCCCAAGAGCAAATTAAGACGGTGGCGTGTCCCCGCAACCATAAAAAACGCCGTCAATCCAATGGGTTGACGGCGTTTTTCATTTGATCGGACGAGTCTCGTCTCGTTGCACTGTGGCAGCGCCGTGGCAGCACCGTGGCGCAGGAAGATGAAGCGCTCGAGATCGAGCGCCGCCGGCTCCATCCGCGCCGCCGCGACAATTGCTTCCTAGCCGGAGACGCCCGGCGCCACATGCGCTTGGCGCAAGGCAAACGCGATTTGCTCCTCGGTAAGGTAAATCTCGATTTCTTCATCGTCTCGGGCTCCCTATTCCCAATCGTTAAAATTGCCCGAGAACTCGCTTAACACCTGGAGGAATTTTCAGGGAGGTCGTCAGCAAGGCGGACGTCGCCCGAACCCGCTTTCCATGGTGACTGCAAAATTGTCAACAAAGAAGTTGACATTTTTCACGCGCCGTGTTTTTTTTGCGCCTCGGATGGACGGCGGAGCGCCGCCAAGGAGGGGCGATGGTTTCTCTTGAGCGATTCCCGAGTGGCTTAAGATTGAGAGAGCAGGCTATCCGGTTTCGATTGGTCCCCGAACGCGCAATTGACGGCCAGGCGCGGAGACGGACGTGACGACCGCGTCGCCGAAACCCACGGGACAGACATCGGGATCGTCGGGCCCGTTGGTCGGCTTTCGTGTCATCGAACTTTCATCGACCGTCGCCGGGCCTTTTTGCGGCAGGCTGCTCGCAGATTTCGGCGCCGATGTCGTCAAGATCGAACCGGCTGAAGGCGACGCGGTCCGGCTCATGGGCGAAAAAGTCGGAGACGCATCGCTCTATGCAGCGAGCATCCTACGAAACAAGAGATTGATCGCCCTCGATATGCGGCGACAAGGGGCCCAGCATGTGCTCCGCGAATTACTGCGCGAAGCCGACATTTTCATCGAAAATTTTCGTCCGGGCACCATGGAAAAATGGGGGCTCGGTTACGATGTACTATCGGTCGAAAATCCCGGTCTCGTCATGGTGCGAATCAGCGGCTATGGCCAAAATGGCCCCTATAGCCAGCGTCCCGGGTACGGCGTGACCAGCGAGGCCATCAGCGGTCTTCGCGATCTGACAGGTGATCCGGACCGCCCGCCGGCCCGGGTCGCGACGTCCTTGACCGACTACATCACGGGTCTTTACGCCGCTTTCGGTGCAACCTTGGCCTTGCTCGAGCGGCTACGTAGCGGCATGGGTCAGGTCATCGACGCGGCTCTTTACGAATCCGCCTTCAGTTTCATCGAGCCTCACATTCCGGCTTTTGCCGCCCTCGGAACGATAGCAACCAGGGCGGGCGGGCGCCTGCCCGGCCATGTACCCAACAATCTCTATCCGACAGCGGACGGGCGCTATATCCAGATCGTTGCCGCCAGCGACTCGATCTTCCGCCGCCTGATCGGCGCCATGCGACGCGAAGACCTCCTGATCGATCGACGCTTTGCGACGCCCGCCGATCGGGCCCGGCATCCCGATGCGATGGACACGGAAATTGCGGCTTGGACGACGGGAAAAAACCTGGCGGAACTCGAGGACATTCTAGCCAAGGCCGATGTACCGGCCGCGCGCATCTACAACATCGCCGATATTTTCGCCGATCCGCATTTCCGCGCGCGCAGCATGCTGCCAAGCGCCGCGTCGGTGGAATTGGGCCGAGCGACCATGGCCGGGATCGTTCCGAAACTTTCGCGTACTCCCGGGGCAATCAACTGGGCCGGTCGGCCGGTAGGCGAAGACACGCGGGACGTTCTCGGCGCGCTGCGGACCCTGCGAGCCGCCGACATCGACCGCCTGGAGCAAGCAGGGGTCGTGTTTCAGCGGAGGGAATCGACCGGCAATCAAGCGACCCCGGAAAAAGATCGGACGAACTGACCATGCCGCACGAAGAGCTATTGACCGAGTTCGAACGACGCCGGGCGCGCGCCCTTTCGATGGGCGGGCCAGACAAGCTCGCCAAACGAAAAAAGGTAGGAATCCTGAACGCACGCGAGCGGATCGACGGATTGCTCGATGTCGGCAGTTTCGTGGAGAGCGGATTGTTCGGCATTTCGGTCATGCCCGGGGAGGGAGACAACACCCCAGGCGATGGCAAGATCGTCGGCTTCGGCAAGATCAATGGCCGAGACGTCGCGGTGGTGTCGAACGATTTCACAGTCAAGGGCGCGTCCAGCAGCCTGACCAACATGAAGAAGATCGGACACGCCAAGCGGGTCGCCACCCAACGCGGAATGCCGCTCGTGATGTTCGGCGAAAGCTCGGGCGCACGCATGCCGGACAATATGGGCGCGCGCGGCATGGGCACTATGCTCGGCAACGACCCGGTGCAATATGTCCGCTACCGTGAGACCCCTTGGGTTTCGGCCGTGCTAGGTCAATGCTACGGCTCTTCCGCTTGGTACGCTTGCCTTTCCGACTTCGTCGTCATGCGCAAGGGCGCCGTCATGGCGGTCGCCAGCCCCCCTCTGGCCTCGATGGCCATCGGTCAAACCGTCGATCCGGAAGAACTTGGCGGGACGAAGCTGCATGCCGAGACGACCGGACTGATTGACGCCGTCGTCGATACCGACGAGGAGGCGATTGCCGCCATCAAGCGGTTCCTCGACTATTTGCCGAGCCATGCCAACGAGGCGCCCCCTCGAAAATCGACCCCGGACGGCTCGGACGAAGAGGGCGGGGCCTTGCTCGCCGCACTTCCGGAAGGCCGGACGCGCGTCTATGACGTAAGGAAAATCCTCAGATCCGTTCTCGATCGCGACAGCTTCATGGAAATCAAGCCGCTCTACGGGAAGCCGGCGGTGATTGGTCTAGGGCGCCTCGACGGTCGAAGCGTCGGCGTCATCGCCAACAATCCCATGGGCAAAGCGGGCGCCCTCGACGTCGCTGCCTGCGAAAAAATAACCCGGTTCGTCGTCACCTGCGATTCCTTCAATGTTCCCCTTCTGCTTTTCGTCGATACGCCGGGCTTCGTCATCGGCATCGAAGGCGAACGTCTCAAGGCACCGGGAAAAATCATGAATTTTATGACGGCGCTTCAGATGGCGAGCGTCCCAAAACTCTCGGTCCTCATGCGCAAGAGTTACGGCCAAGCCTACCTCAATATGGGTGGCGGCCGGAATTCCGACGATATTGCCGCATGGCCCACGGCCGAGGTGAGCTTCATGGATCCTGCCTATGCCGCGCGCGTGGTCGCATGGGCTAACCAGGATCGCGAAGAACTGGCGCGGATCGAGGCCGACATGCGCCGCGAGTCCACGGCCTACGATCTGGCCGCGATCTTCGGCGTCCAGGCCGTGATCAAGCCCCAAGAGACCAGGCGCTATCTGAAACGCATGCTGGAAATCCACGAAATGCGTCTCACCCGGGGGGTCGGGCAGCATCATCTTCGAAATTGGCCAACCACCTTTTGAATCCAGGAGAGAAACTCATGGCCCGCCACGTCGTCGCTGCCGAAATCGCCGGGACCGTCTTCAAACTCGAGGTCGCGGCCGGGGCCTCCGTCCTGGCGGGTGCCGTCCTTATTATCCTCGAATCGATGAAAATGGAGATACCCGTCGAAGCGCCGATCGCCGGAAAAATCGCCGAAGTGCTCGTCTCCGAGGGCCAAGCGATCGCCGAAGGGCAGTCGCTCGCCGTGATCGAAGGGTGAAAAAATGAGTTGGCAAGCCGAGGCCGACGAGATTGCTAGGCGCAGGGCCTGGGCCCACCAAATGGGCGGGGCCGAAGCCGTGGCGCGACATCGTTCCCGGTCGCGCCTTACGGTGCGGGAGCGGATCGAGGCGCTCTGCGACATTGGATCGTTCCGCGAAGTCGGCGGGCTCGCCGGTACGGCCACATACGACGCCCAAGGTCGAGTGCAGGGCGTGATCCCCGCGCCTTATGTCATGGGGTTGGCCCAACTGAACGGGCGCTCGGTGGCGATCGGCGGAGAGGATTTCACGGTTCGCGGCGGAACCAGTTGGGGTGGCGCGCGGCGCAAAGGCGGCCAAGGCGGCTTCGTCGAGGACCTCGCGCATGAATATCGCATTCCCCTGATCAATCTTATCGACGGTGCGGGGGGGACGGTGACGTCGTCGCGTCGTCGCGGCTACACGGTGTTCCCAGGAATCGACGGTTTCGAAAGATCGGTCGAATTGCTGGGCGAGGTTCCGGTGGTCTCCGCGGTCATGGGCACCGCGGCGGGGGGGCCGGCTGGCCGCGCCATTCTCTCCCACTTTTCAGTCATGGTCAGGGGCGCCAGTCAGATCTTCGCGGCCGGCCCGCCGGTGGTAAAACGCTCCCTCGGCCAGGATATCGACAAGGAAGATCTGGGCGGTGCCGACGTGACCGTCGATATTGCTGGCACGATCCACAATGCGGCGCCGACGGAGATCGCGGCATTCGAGCAGATCAAGCGATATCTGTCCTTCATGCCGGCCAATGTGTGGGAACTGCCGGCCCGGAACCTGGCAGGCGATCCGCCGGATCGGCGCGAAGAAGCATTGCTGTCGATCGTGCCGCGCAAGCGGACGCAGCCCTATCCCATGGGGCGATTGATCGACCTTCTGGCCGACAAAGGCTCGACTTTCGAAATTCAGCCGACACACGGTAAATCGGTCATCACGTCGCTGGCGCGCTTTGACGGATATGTCGTGGGCATCGTCGCCAACAATCCGATGCATTTGGGCGGCGCTATGGATGCGAGATCGGCGCGCAAGCAGATCCACTTCATGGAATTGTGCGATACGTTCCATATCCCGATCGTCTTTCTGGTGGATGTTCCGGGTTTCATGGTCGGATTGGATGCCGAAAAGGCCGCGACCTTGAGGGAAGGAATGCGCGCGGTCTATGTCGCTGGGCAATTGACAGTGCCGACAATAACTGTCGTCATACGCAAGTGTTACGGGATGGCCGGCATGGCGACATGCAACAAGAACGGCGCGGACATCAAGATCGGCTGGCCATCGGCTGAGTGGGGCTCCTTGCCGGTGGAAGGCGGCGTCGCGGCGGCGTTTCGCCGCGAAATCGAAGCGTCGCCGGATCCAAAAAAACGGGAGCAGGAATTGGAGAGCGAATTTCGCCTGCTCGCGTCCCCGTTTCGTACGGCCGAAGCTTTTGCCGTCGAGGATGTCGTCGATCCCCGCGAAACGAGGCCCTATCTTTGCCGATTTGCCGCGCTTGCCCAATCGAAGCTATCGACGATGCTCGGACCAAAATCACGGAGCGGCGTCAGGCCATAGTCGATCGAAAAAAATAGAGAACAGCGACCAGGAGGGAGAAAATGAGAAAAGCAAACGCCATCAGCTTCGGTGCCATTGTCGCGTTGGGAATCGCCATGGGCGGCGCGGCTCAAGCCGAAGTCGATGAGGTCAAGCTCGTTTCCCAATACGGCATTGGGTATTTGCAGCTATCGTTGATGAAGCAGGACGGTCTGGTGGAAAAGCAGCTGGCCAAGGTCGGCCTTGGCAAGACCAAGGTCACTTGGGCCAAGGTCGCGGCTGGCGCCGCCGCGAACGACGCCTTGCTGTCCGGCAATTTGCATTTCGCATCGGGTGGAACCGGGCCAGCCTTCATTTTGTGGGACAGGACGCGCAACAATATCGATGTCAGAGGCGTGGCCGCCCTGTCGTCGATGCCCAACTTGCTGGTTACGCGCATTCCCAACATCAAGAGCATTGCCGATTTTACCGACAAGGACCGGATTTCCATGGCGGGCGCAGGTTCTTCGGTCCAAACCACATATCTCCAAATGGCCGTGGCGAGGCAATTTGGCATCGAGAACTACAAGAGACTCAATCCATTGATGGTCAATCTTCCCCATCCGGACGGTTTGCGCGCTTTGCTGGCCGGCGGAGGCGAAATCAATGCGTTGTTCACTTCGCCCCCGTTCCAGGAATACGCCTTGGAAGCGCCTGGGATTTCGACAGTCCTGAACTCCTACGACGTCATGGGTGGCGCCAATACTTTTCTCATGGTCTGGTCAACCGGCAAATTCCGCGACGCAAATCCGAAGACTTACGCTGCCGTTTTCGAAGCCCTCAAAGAGGCAACAACGGCGATCAATACCGACAAACGCCGCGCGGCCACTATTTACGTGGACGAGGGCGGCGGCAAGGAATCCGTCGAAAAAATCCTTCGGATCATGTCCGATCCCCAGGTCCACTTCACCTTGACCCCGGAGAAGGTACTGCCTTTCGCCCAATTCATGCACCAAGTTGGCACGCTCAAGACCAATCCGGCGTCCTGGAAAGACCTGTTCTTTCCCGAAGTTCACGACCTTCCCGGCAGTTGAGCCAACGACCCGGAGATCGCCAAGAAGGTTGATTGCGTATGGCCGATCCGTCAGCCCAAGATTATTTGCTCCGCGTGAAGGGCGTCACCCTTCAGTATCGGACCAAGGCGCATCTCGTCACCGCGACCTATAGGGTTGGCTTCGACGTGTTTCGCGGCGACCGCTTCGTTTTGCTCGGTCCGTCGGGCTGCGGGAAATCGACCTTGCTCAAGGCTATCGGCGGATACCTGCAACCCGTCGAAGGCGAAATCGTCCTCAAGGGCAAAGTCGTCTCAAGGCCCGGCTCGGACCGGGTAATGGTCTTTCAGGAGTTCGATCAGCTTCTGCCTTGGAAGACCGTCGTCGAAAATGTCGTCTTCGCTTTGGAAGCGTCTGGAAAACTGAAGGGCCGGGCCGCCTTCGACCGGGCGATGACCTATATCGAGAAAGTCAATCTTTCGCGCTTCGCCGAGTCCTATCCCCATACCCTTTCGGGAGGCATGAAGCAGCGCGTCGCCATTGCACGGGGCATGGCGATGGAGCCGGACATTCTGCTCATGGACGAGCCGTTCGCGGCGCTCGACGCGCTGACTAGGCAAAAGATGCAAGACGAACTCCTGCAACTTTGGGCCGATACCCACTTTACGGTCATTTTCGTGACTCACTCGATCCCCGAGGCCGTTCGCATCGGCAATCGCATTCTCCTGCTGTCGCCCCACCCAGGCCAGGTGCGGGCCGAGTTGAATAGCTCCGGCGACGATAGCGCCGATGCCGGCACCGGCGAGAAGCTGTCGGAGCGTATCCACGACATGTTGTTCGCGAACGCGGTCGAGGACGGAGACGGAGACGGGGCCGGTGCCCATGCCTAAGGGCCCTAGCAACCGGCCGGAATACGTTCGCGATCCCGTGAACGAAAAAAATTTCGGCGTGGTAATGAAGCCATTGTCGCCTTGGGCCCGGCTTGGCGAAATCGCTGTCCTGCGCAAAATGGTCATTCTGGTCGCGATCGCCACGCTCTGGCAGATTTACGCCGATTACCTCTCCAACCCCCTGATGGTGCCGACCTTCGGCGCGACGATCCGCGCTTTCGTCGAAAGGTCAATGACCGGCGAATTGCCGCTGAAAGCCTGGGTTTCGATCAAGGTCCTGATGCAGGGTTATGCGATCGGCCTCGCGCTCGCGTTGGCGCTATCGGTGTTGGCGGTGACCTCCCGGTTGGGCAACGATTTGCTCGAGGCACTGACGGCGATGTTCAATCCTCTGCCGGCCATCGCGCTGTTGCCGCTTGCCTTGATTTGGTTCGGGCTTGGCGATCCAAGCCTGATCTTCGTGCTGGTGCATGCCGTGCTCTGGCCCGTCGCCCTCAATACCCATGCCGGATTTCTCGCGGTGTCGAATACGCTTCGTATGGTCGGGCGGAATTACGGATTGGGCGGTATGCGGTATGTCGCGAAGATCCTCGTTCCGGCGGCTTTTCCCAGTATCTTGACCGGTCTCAAGATCGGGTGGGCTTTCGGGTGGCGCACATTGATCGCGGCGGAACTGGTCTTCGGCACGACATCGGCTTCGGGTGGGCTTGGCTGGTACATCTACGAGAACAAGAACACGCTGGACATTCCCGCGGTTTTCGCCGGCCTGTTCACGGTGATCTTTATCGGATTGCTGGTCGAGAGCTTGATCTTCCGCGCAATCGAGACGCGCACCGTCAGAAAATGGGGCATGCATATCTAGTCATGCCGGACCCAGCCCCGGTATACGGCGATTGGCCTTGGGACTGACGCCCTCAGGATGTCGCCGCCAAGCAGAGTTTTTCCAACCGTCGTAGCGAGACCGCAACATGACCAAGAGTCCTATTCGCCGCCTCCTGATTGCCAATCGCGGCGCGGTGGCAAGCCGGGTTATTCGGGCAGCCAAGGCCATGGGGTTGGAGACAGTCGCCGTACATTCTGAAGCCGACAGCGAATTGCCCTATTTGGCCGACGCCGATCAGGTTGTTCCGATCGGCGGCGCGGCGCCGAAGGATAGCTATCTCAATCAATCCGCGTTGCTGGCGGCCTTGGACCAGTCGGGCGCGGATGCCGTCCACCCTGGTTATGGGTTTCTCTCGGAGAACTCCGAATTCGCGTCCAAAATCGAGACCGCCGGCGCCGTATTCGTCGGACCTTCGTCGCGGCTCATCAGTGCGCTCGGCCACAAGGCTAGAGCCCGCGATCTTATGGCGAGACACGGCATGGCCGCGAACCAGAGTAGCACCGTGCTTGGCTCCGATCCCGCTGCGATCGTGGCAGCCGGCGCGGCGATCGGCTACCCGGTGATGGTCAAACCGGCCGGCGGCGGTGGCGGCATCGGCATGGTCGCCGCCATGAACCCGTCGGACCTACTTGCCGCGGTCGAACGCGCTAGGTCGGCCGCCTTGCGGAGCTTCGGCAATGCCGACATTTATCTCGAAAAATTTCTGATACGGCCGCGCCATGTCGAATTTCAGATCCTTGCCGACCGATCCGGGAATTTGCGCCATGTCCACGAGCGCGATTGCTCGATCCAAAGGCGCCACCAAAAAGTGATCGAGGAATCTCCTGCTCCCGGGTTGGCCCGCGCGCTGGTCGAAGGCATGGCGACGCGGGTGGCCAGGACGATGGCCGATCTTGGTTATGACAATATCGGGACCGTCGAAACGCTCTATACCCCGGCGGGAGGTTTCGGATTCCTCGAGGTCAATACCCGGCTTCAGGTCGAGCACGCGGTAACGGAAGAGGTCACGGGCGTCGATCTGGTCCGAAGCCAGATACGTCTTGCCGCCGGAGAGACGATGGACGCCGTCATGCCGTCCGTGCCTCTCCTGCAAGGCCATGCCGTTCAGGCACGAATCTACGCCGAAGATCCGGTGCGGTTCTTTCCCTCCCCGGGGCGGCTTTCGGTTTTCCGATTGCCTCAAGGCGACGGGATCCGGATCGAGACAGGATATAGGGAGGGCAATACGGTCACGCCGCATTACGACCCCATGATCGCGAAAGTCATCGCCAAAGGACGGGATCGAGCGGATGCCATTGCTCGTTTGGACGGTGCCCTGGCGCGCCTGCGCGTCGAGGGAGTTCGCACGAATATTCCCTTGCTTCGGGCGGTTCTTGCGTCCCCGGCGTTCCTGGACGGCGATGTCCACACCGGCCTGATCGGCGATGTCCTTGCGGAGCAGGCGAGGATATCGGGGCCGTCGGCGGCCTAGAGAACCAGCTTCTGGTATCGTTTGAAGCACTCGCGGGCGGCGCGGATGTTGGCGCGCTTGAGGCGCTCGGCGTCGTCGGCGCGACCCTCGTTCATGGCGGCCAGAACGGCGCGATGTTCCCGCAGTCCCTCCAAAGCGCGCCCCGGAACCAGGATCAGCCGACGGACAAGAAACCCCGTTCTTTCGAACAGGGAATCCAGCATCGAAGTCAGAATATCGCTGCCGCAGCGATTGATGGTTTCGCGACGGAAGGCGTTGATCAAGTCCGCGTAGGCTTCGAGCTCGCCCTTTTGGATCATGGCGTCAGCCTCGGATCCGAAATTTTCGGCCATTTTGCGCCAGAATCCAGGCTCGGAATTCTTGGTCGCTTCACGGACGGCTAGGCCCTCGAGGACTTCGCGGACATCGTATATCTCGAAGACTTGCTTCGGTTCGAGGCGCATGACGACGGCGCCGCGATTGGGGACGCGTTCGATCAGGCTGCGCTGTTCGAGCGTTCCGAACGCTTCGCGAATACGGGCCCGCGAAACGCCGAATTCCGTCGCCAAGTCGATCTCGCGCAATTTGCTTCCCGGCGCCAGTTCCTGCGAGGCAATCCTGTCGCGCAAGGTCTGAAGCACGTCTATGATCGGCGTCGATCTGGTCCTGGATTTTCGCTTGCTGGCCACGCTGCTTCCGACGGCCTCCGGCTGCCGCTTCGCCTCGCGTCAACTTAGCAGAAATGTAGGCAAATATGTCGGAATGTGGATGGTTTGGGAGCGGAGAGCATCTCCCGCCACGGGCCCTGTGTCGGCCCGCCAATGTCGAAATCGCGTCGCCAAATTCCAATCCCCAATCGGCAAGAGTCGGGGCATGCCCGCGTCAGCGTTGAGTATGCGGGGAACCGCCGATGTGCAAGGGGCGAGCCCAAAGCTGCAAATAACGCTGGTAGCGTGTCCCCGCAACCAGCGTTACTTGCACTCCCGTCGCCTCACCGCGGCGGGGGTTCTTGTTTTGCCTAAGCCCCGGCATCACTCGATCAACAGCCCGCTATGCAGTAAACTCCCATAGCGCTTGGTACAAAAAAGTCAGGCGGGCCAGGATGAGGGCAATCTGAAGTCAGGCAATGAGGTCCTGCCCGACAGATTTATCACGGAGGCCAAGGCAACTCTGCCCATCGTCGGACCAGCCCAACCACGGCTTGAAGATCTCTTCGCCGCCATGACCCTTCAGCAAATTCGATTGAAGCACGATCAGCAGGTGCCGATCTGGGAACCAGCACAGGAAGTTCGGCGGCGCTAGTTCTGTAGAGCGATACGGAATGTGGCTCCGTCCAATTTCGCGTCACATCTGACGTATTGATCTCGTGAAGCCACGGCATTTGAACGAAGCAAAGTCCCGCCACCGACAGAGGGCGTCGATGGCGGGTCGTTGCCGTTAGCGTGTCACACCCGAGAACGAAAATCCTCGGGGTTGGGCATGTGGCACTGGTAGCAGAGAAACAGCACCGAAGTCCCGGAGCCGTCGTGCAACATCGTTCCTTTTCGCTCACCGTCGCAACCGTCGCACTTCG
>Ga0194120_10004055_pt1 | contig 23062 bp, 18 predicted proteins | sample TA2MahCa65mmetaG_FD_148642 | JGI IMG/M metagenome (GOLD analysis project Ga0194120, IMG submission 148642) | Freshwater microbial communities from Lake Tanganyika, Tanzania - TA2015019 Mahale Deep Cast 65m | ecosystem: Environmental > Aquatic > Freshwater > Lake | place: Tanzania: Lake... | reverse complement strand
AAAGAGGCTCGAAAGGCGACATGGCTCAGACGTCGGCGAGAAAGTTCACCGGTCGCAAGCGCATCCGCAAATTCTTCGGACATATCCGCGAAGCGGCGGAAATGCCCAATCTGATCGAGGTCCAGAAAGCCTCCTATGATCAGTTCCTCCTTGTCGACGAGCCTAAGGGCGGCCGTCTCGACGAGGGGCTGCAGGCCGTCTTCAAGTCCGTCTTTCCGATCTCCGACTTTTCGCAGGTCTCCCTGCTCGAATTCGTGCGCTACGAATTTGAACAGCCGAAATATGACGTCGACGAATGCCGCCAGCGCGGCATGACCTATGCCGCGCCGCTCAAAGTGACTCTTCGGCTGATCGTTTTTGACGTCGATCCCGACACCCAGGCGAAGTCGGTCAAGGACATCAAGGAGCAGGACGTCTACATGGGCGACATGCCCTTCATGACGTCGAACGGCACCTTCGTCGTCAACGGCACCGAACGCGTCATCGTCTCGCAGATGCATCGCTCGCCGGGCGTGTTCTTCGACCATGACAAGGGCAAGAGTCACTCTTCGGGCAAGCTGCTGTTCGCCGCCCGCATTATCCCCTATCGCGGCTCCTGGCTCGACATCGAATTCGACGCCAAGGACATCGTCTATGCGCGCATCGACCGTCGCCGCAAAATTCCGGTGACGTCGCTGCTGTTTGCGCTCGGCCTCGACGGCGAAACGATTCTGTCGACCTTCTACAAGACGATCCTTTACACGCAGGACGGCGAGAACTGGCGCATGCCTTTCGACGCCGAGCGCATCAAGGGCGTCAAGGCCGTCGCCGACATGATCGACGCCGACAGCGGCCAGGTCATTCTCGAAGCCGGCAAGAAGCTCGCCGTGCGCGCCGCGCGTCAGCTCGCCGAAAATGGCGTGAAAGCGATCCGCGTCGCGCCCGAGGAACTCTACGGACAATATCTCGCACAGGACCTCTTCGATCCTGGCTCCGGCGAGATTTTCGCCGAAGCCGGCGACGAGATCACCGCCAAGACGCTGCCGTCGCTGATCGAAAAAGGCTTCGACGAACTACCGGTGCTCGACATCGACCATATCAATGTCGGCCCTTACATCCGCAATACGCTCGCGGTCGACAAGAATTCGAGCCGCGAGGAAGCGCTGTTCGACATTTATCGCGTCATGCGTCCGGGCGAACCGCCGACGATGGACACGGCGGAAGCCATGTTCCATTCGCTGTTCTTCGATCCGGAACGCTACGACCTCTCGGCGGTCGGCCGCGTCAAGATGAACATGCGCCTCGATCTCGACGCGCCGGACACGACGCGCACGCTGCGCCGCGAAGACATCATCGCGGTGGTCAGGGCGCTCGTCGATCTGCGCGACGGCCGCGGCGAGATCGACGACATCGACCATCTCGGCAATCGCCGCGTGCGTTCGGTCGGCGAACTGATGGAAAATCAGTATCGCCTCGGCCTGCTGCGGATGGAGCGCGCGATCAAGGAGCGCATGTCGTCGGTCGACATCGATACGGTCATGCCGCAAGACCTCATCAACGCCAAGCCGGCGGCGGCCGCGGTGCGCGAATTCTTCGGCTCGTCGCAATTGTCGCAGTTCATGGACCAGACCAATCCGCTGTCGGAGATCACGCATAAGCGTCGTCTCTCGGCGCTTGGACCGGGCGGACTGACGCGCGAACGGGCGGGCTTCGAGGTGCGCGACGTGCATCCGACGCATTACGGCCGCATCTGCCCGATCGAGACGCCGGAAGGTCCCAACATCGGCCTGATCAATTCGCTCGCGACCTTCGCCCGCGTCAACAAATATGGCTTCATCGAAGCGCCTTACCGCCGCGTGCGCGACAGCAAGGTGACGGGCGAAGTCGCCTATCTCTCGGCGATGGAAGAGGCGAAATATCATGTCGCCCAGGCGAACGCGCCGGTCGATAAGGACGGCAATCTGACGGAAGACCTCGTGCTCTGCCGTCACGCCGGCGACGTGATGCTGGTGCCGCGCGAAAAGGTCGACGCGATGGACGTGTCGCCCAAGCAGCTCGTCTCGGTGGCGGCGGCGCTGATTCCGTTCCTTGAGAACGACGACGCCAACCGCGCCCTCATGGGCTCGAACATGCAGCGCCAGGCGGTGCCGCTGGTCAAGGCCGACGCGCCGCTGGTCGGCACCGGCATGGAGGCGATCGTCGCGCGCGACTCGGGCGCCGCGATCTCCGCGCGCCGCACCGGCGTGGTCGACCAGATCGACGCAACCCGCATCGTCGTGCGCGCGACCGAGGAGCTCGATCCGGGCAAGCCGGGCGTCGACATCTATCGGCTGATGAAGTTCCAGCGCTCGAACCAGTCGACCTGCATCAACCAGAAGCCTCTCGTTCGCGTCGGCGATCTCGTGCAAAGGGGCGACATCATCGCCGACGGCCCCTCGACGGACCTTGGCGATCTGGCGCTCGGACGCAATGTGCTCGTCGCCTTCATGCCTTGGAACGGCTACAACTTCGAGGATTCGATCCTCCTCAACGAACGCATCGTCAAGGACGACGTGTTCACCTCGATTCACATCGACGAATTCGAGGTGATGGCCCGCGACACCAAGCTCGGTCCGGAAGAGATCACCCGCGATATTCCCAATGTCTCCGAAGAGACGCTGAAGAATTTGGATGAAGCAGGCATCGTCTATATCGGCGCCGAGGTGCAGGCGGGCGACATTCTCGTCGGCAAGATCACGCCCAAGGGCGAAAGCCCGATGACGCCGGAAGAAAAGCTTCTGCGCGCCATCTTCGGCGAAAAGGCTTCCGACGTGCGCGATACTTCGCTGCGCGTGCCGCCGGGGGTTCAGGGCACGATCGTCGAAGTGCGCGTCTTCAACCGCCACGGCGTCGAGAAGGACGAGCGCGCCCAAGCGATCGAGCGCGAGGAAATCGAGCGTCTCGCCAAGGACCGCGACGACGAACTCGCGATTCTCGACCGCAACGTATACGCCCGCCTCTCTGAGACGCTGATCGACAAGGCCGCCGTCGCCGGTCCGAAGTCGTTCAAGAAGGGCGAGAAGCTGACCCAGGCGATCCTCGACGAATATCCCCGCTCGCAGTGGTGGACCTTCGTCGTCGAGGATGACGCGCTGATGGCCTCTATCGAGGCCGTGCGCAGGCAATATGACGAGTCGAAGAAGGGACTAGAAAACCGCTTCCTCGACAAGGTCGAAAAATTGCAGCGCGGCGACGAGCTGCCGCCCGGCGTGATGAAGATGGTCAAGGTCTTCGTCGCGGTGAAGCGCAAGATTCAGCCCGGCGACAAAATGGCCGGCCGTCACGGCAACAAGGGCGTCGTCTCGCGCATCGTGCCGCAGGAGGATATGCCCTTCCTCGAGGACGGCACGCCCGTCGACATCGTGCTCAACCCGCTCGGCGTGCCGAGCCGCATGAACGTCGGACAGATTCTCGAGACGCATCTCGGCTGGGCCTGCGCCGGTCTCGGCAAACAGGTCTCCCAGGCGGTCGACGCCTATTATCGCAGCAAGGACGTCAAGCCGCTGCGCAAGATGTTCACCGAAATCTACGGCGACGACCGTGAACTCGCCGCGCTTGACGAGGCGAGCCTTGTCGAAGTCGGCAAGGACTTGAAGCGCGGCGTGCCGATCGCGACGCCGGTCTTCGACGGCGCGCGCGAGAAGGACATCGTCGAGATGCTGGAGAAGGCGGGTCTGGCCTCTTCCGGCCAGGTCACGCTGTTCGACGGACGCACCGGCGAGACCTTCGACCGCAAGGTGACTGTCGGCTACATCTATATGCTGAAGCTGCATCACCTCGTCGACGACAAGATTCACGCACGCTCGATCGGACCTTACTCGCTCGTCACCCAGCAGCCGCTGGGCGGCAAGGCGCAGTTCGGCGGCCAGCGCTTCGGCGAAATGGAGGTCTGGGCGCTCGAAGCCTATGGCGCCGCCTACACGCTGCAGGAAATGCTGACCGTGAAATCGGACGACGTCGCCGGCCGCACCAAGGTCTATGAGTCGATCGTGCGCGGCGACGACACCTTCGAGTCGGGCATTCCGGAGAGCTTCAACGTGCTCATCAAGGAAATGCGTTCGCTGGCGCTCAATGTCGAATTGACCAATGCGGCGCCGGAAGAGGAAGCGCCGCCGACGGCGGCCGAGGCGGCGGAGTAAGTTCGCGTTTCCCTCTCCCGTTTACGGGAGAGGGTGGCCCGGCGAAGCCGGGTCGGGTGAGGGCCCTCATCCGACCCTCGCTAACGCGAGGGCCACCTTCTCCCGCAAGCGGGAGAAGGGGACTCGCCCAAATTTTTCAGCCCGCGAGACCCAAGAGGCATCGTCCTCTGTCTCTCGGGCGCCAGGAGAAGACCATGAATCAGCAAGAGGTCATGAATCTCTTCAATCCGGTCGTGGCCACGCAGGCCTTCGACCAGATTCAGATTTCGATCGCGAGCCCGGAGAAGATTCTTTCCTGGTCGTTCGGCGAAATCAAAAAGCCGGAGACGATCAACTACCGCACGTTCAAGCCCGAACGCGACGGACTGTTCTGCGCGCGCATCTTCGGTCCGATCAAGGACTATGAGTGCCTGTGCGGCAAATATAAGCGGATGAAATACAAGGGCGTCATCTGTGAGAAGTGCGGCGTCGAGGTCACCCTCGCGCGGGTGCGGCGCGACCGCATGGGCCACATCTCGCTCGCGGCGCCGGTCGCGCATATCTGGTTCCTGAAGTCGCTGCCCTCGCGTATCGGCCTGCTTCTCGACATGACGCTCAAGGACCTCGAGCGCATCCTCTACTTTGAGTCCTACATCGTCATCGATCCGGGCCTGACGCCGCTCAAGGAGCGTCAGTTGCTGTCGGAAGAGGAATATCTGCGCGCCCAGGACGAATATGGCCAGGACACGTTCACGGCCATGATCGGCGCGGAGGCGATCCGCAAACTCCTCGAGTCGATGGACCTCGAAGCGATCGCGGCGTCGCTGCGCATCGAGATCGCCGAAGCGAAGACCGAGCTCAAGCCCAAGAAGCTCGCCAAGCGCCTGAAAATCATCGAGGCCTTCATCCAGTCCGGCAATCGGCCCGAGTGGATGATCCTCAAGGAAGTTCCGGTCATTCCGCCGGATTTGCGTCCGCTCGTGCCGCTCGACGGCGGCCGTTTCGCGACCTCGGATCTGAACGACCTCTACCGCCGCGTCATCAACCGCAACAATCGTTTGAAGCGGCTGATCGAACTGCGCGCGCCGGACATCATCATCCGCAACGAGAAGCGCATGTTGCAGGAGGCCGTCGACGCGCTGTTCGACAACGGCCGCCGCGGCCGCGTGATCACCGGCGCCAACAAGCGTCCGCTGAAGTCGCTCGCCGACATGCTGAAGGGCAAGCAGGGCCGCTTCCGCCAGAATCTCTTGGGCAAGCGCGTCGATTATTCCGGCCGCTCGGTGATCGTCGTCGGTCCGGAGTTGAAGCTGCATCAGTGCGGCCTGCCCAAGAAGATGGCGCTGGAGCTGTTCAAGCCGTTCATCTATTCGCGCCTCGACGCTAAAGGCTATTCGGCGACCGTGAAGCAGGCGAAGAAGCTCGTCGAAAAGGAAAAGCCCGAGGTTTGGGATATCCTCGACGAAGTCATTCGCGAACATCCGGTGCTCTTGAATCGCGCGCCGACTCTGCATCGCCTGGGCATTCAGGCGTTCGAGCCGGTGCTGATCGAAGGCAAGGCGATCCAGCTCCATCCGCTGGTCTGCGCCGCCTTCAACGCCGACTTCGACGGCGACCAGATGGCCGTGCATGTGCCGCTGTCGCTCGAAGCGCAGCTTGAAGCGCGCGTGCTGATGATGTCGACGAACAACATTCTGCATCCGGCCAATGGTCAGCCGATCATCGTGCCGTCGCAGGATATCGTTCTCGGCCTCTATTATCTGACGCTTGAGCGCGACGGCGAGCCCGGACAGGGCATGGCGTTCGCGAGCCAGGGCGAAATCGAGCACGCGCTCGCCGCCAAGGCGATCACGCTGCACACCAAGATCAAGGGCCGCGCCTGGACTTATGACGAGAAGGGCAAGCGCGTGTCGAAAATTTTCGACACCACGCCCGGCCGCATGATGCTCGGCCAGCTCATGCCGAGGCACGACAAGATTCCCTTCGACGTCGTCAACAGACTGATGACCAAGAAGGAAATCTCCAACATGATCGACACCGTCTACCGCAACTGCGGTCAGAAGGAGACGGTCATCTTCTGCGACCGCATCATGTCGCTCGGCTTCCGCGAAGCCTTCAAGGCCGGCATCTCGTTTGGCAAGGACGACATGGTCGTGCCGGAGACGAAGGAGAAGATCGTCTCCGAGACGCGCGCCGCGGCCAAGGAATATGAGCAGCAGTATAATGACGGCCTCATCACCCAGGGCGAGAAATACAACAAGGTCGTCGACGCCTGGATGAAATGCACGGACAAGCTCGCCGAAGAGATGATGATCCGCATCTCCTCGGTGAAGAAGGACGGGCACGGCCGCGACATGCCGATCAACTCGATCTATATGATGTCGCATTCGGGCGCGCGCGGTTCGCCGCAGCAAATGAAGCAGCTCGCGGCGATGCGCGGCCTGATGGCCAAGCCCTCGGGCGAGATCATCGAGAGCCCGATCATCTCGAACTTCAAGGAAGGCCTCACCGTCCTTGAATATTTCAACTCCACGCACGGCGCCCGCAAGGGCCTCGCCGACACGGCGTTGAAGACCGCGAACTCGGGCTATCTCACGCGCCGCCTCGTCGACGTCGCGCAGGATTCGATCATTTCGTCGGTCGATTGCGGCACCGAGAACGGCATCCGCATGCGTGCGATCATCGACGCCGGACAAGTCGTCGCGTCGCTGGCCTCGCGCATCCTCGGTCGCACCGCGGCCGAGGATCTGATGTCGCAGGACGGCAAGACCGTCATCGTGCGCGCCGGCGAGATGATCCAGGAGCAGCATGTCGACGCGATCAACGCCGCCGGCATCCAAGAGGTGAAGATCCGCTCGGTCCTGACCTGCGAGGCGACGAACGGCGTCTGCGCCAAATGCTATGGACGCGATCTCGCGCGCGGCACGCCCGTCAATATGGGCGAGGCCGTCGGCGTCATCGCGGCGCAGTCGATCGGCGAGCCGGGCACCCAGCTCACCATGCGCACTTTCCATATCGGCGGCGCGGCGCAGCTTGCCGACCAGTCCTTCATCGAGTCGAATTTCGAAGGCAAGGTGCATGTGCGCAATCGCCATCTCGCCCGCAATTCGGATGGCGACCTGATCGTCATGGCGCGCAACGTCGCCGTCGTGATCCTTGGCCCCAATGGCGAGGAGCGCGCGGTGAACCGCATCCAATACGGCGCCAAAATGAAGGTCGACGAGGGCGACAAGGTGAAGCGCGGCCAGCGCCTCGCGGAGTGGGACCCCTATACGCGGCCGATCATCAGCGAAATCGACGGCGTCATCGGCTTCGAGGATCTGGTCGAAGGCCAGTCGATGTCGGAGACCGCCGACGAATCGACCGGCATCTCCAAGCGCATGGTGATGGACTATCGCCTCAACCTGCGCTCGGCGAGCCTTAAGCCGTCGATCGTGATCAAGGGGGAGGACGGCAAGATCGGCAAGCTGCAGCGCGGCGGCGACGCCCGCTATCTGCTGCCGGTCGACTCGATCATCGCGGTCGAGCCGGGCGGCACGGTGAAGGCGGGCGACATTGTCGCGCGTATTTCGGTCGAGAGCGCCAAGACGCGCGATATTACCGGCGGTCTGCCGCGCGTCGCGGAGCTGTTCGAAGCCCGCCGTCCGAAGGATCACGCGATCATCGCGGAAATCTCCGGCGTCGTGCAGTTCGGCAAGGACTATAAGAACAAGCAGCGACTCTCGATCATCCCGCAGGAGGATGGCGCGGAGCCTGTCGAATATCTGATCCCGAAGGGCAAGCACATTCACCTTCAGGACGGCGACGTCGTCGAGAAGGGCGATTACATCGTCGACGGCAATCCGGCGCCGCACGACATTCTGGCGATCAAGGGCGTGGAGGAGCTAGCGGCTTATCTCGTCAACGAAATCCAGGAAGTCTACCGGCTGCAGGGCGTCAACATCAACGACAAGCACATCGAAGTGATCGTGCGTCAGATGTTGCAGAAGGTCGACATCGCCGATCCGGGCGACACCGGCTTCCTCGAAGGCGAGCAGGTCGACAAGCTGGAGCTCGAAGAGGCGAACGCCAAGGCGATCGAGAACGGCGGCAAGCCCGCGAGCGGCACGCCGGTGCTGCTCGGCATCACCAAGGCCTCGCTGCAGACACGCTCCTTCTTCTCCGCCGCCTCCTTCCAGGAGACGACGCGCGTGCTGACCGAAGCCGCCGTCAACGGCAAGATCGACCCGCTGGTCGGCCTGAAGGAAAACGTCATCGTCGGCCGCCTGATCCCGGCCGGCACCGGCGCGGCGATGTCGAAGTTCCGCGGCATCGCCGGCGGCCGCGACGAGCTCATCATCGAGCAGCGCGCCGAAACGGCCGAACCCGCGCCGGCGCTGCCGCCGGCGGAGTGAGACGTCGACGCGAGACGAGATCGCAAAGGCCGCCCCGTATCGGGCGGCCTTTTTTCGATATAATGCCGAGTTTCGTTTTCGAATTCCGACGCGGCGGATGACGGTCATAATTGCTCATCAACCCACCCTCCATTTGGTCTGCGGCAAGATCGCGGCCGGTAAATCGACGCTCTGCAATCGCCTCGCCGCGGCGCCGGCGACCTTACTTGTCAGCGAAGACAGGTGGATCAAGCGCCTTTATGGTCCCGAGATGCATTCGATAGAGGATTATACGCGTTACTCGGCGCGCATCCGCGATGTGATGGGCCCTCATATCGAGGATGTGCTGCGCGCGGGACTGTCGGTCGTCCTGGATTTCCCGGCGAACACCGTCGCTACTCGGCAATGGATGCACGGCATTTTCGAGAATGCTGGCGTCGCGCATCAGCTTCATTATCTCATGACTTCAGACGCTCTTTGCAGAGCGCGCATGCATGCGCGTTACGCTCGCGGCGAGCACGAGTTCTTTGTAACAGACGATCAGTTCGATTTGATCACGAGCTATTTTGCGCCGCCGACGCAGGCTGAGGGTTTCAATACCGTCGTCTACCGAGAATCGGACTGATGCTTCCCCGCCCAAGCACGATCCTTCTCCAATTCCTCCTGCGCGCGAGCGATCAGCGCTTCCGTATTGGGCTGCGGCATCGCCGCCCCAGCGCGCCCTTCAAATTCGCGTCCGGCGGAAATAGATAGCGGTTGTGCCGACCTCCCTTTCCCTACTGCGATCTCTCCCCGCCCGCGGAGCACGCACCATGATCCTCGTCTATCGAGTCACTTTCTCGATGATCGCGGGGCGCTTCTGCCGCTACGCGCCGAGTTGCTCCGAATATGCCGACGAGGCGATCGCCAAACATGGCCTATGGGCCGGCGGCTGGATGGGCTTTGCGCGCATCTGCCGCTGCCGGCCGGGCGGCGGCGCGGGATTCGATCCCGTGCCTGGAACGCTGCGCGACGACGCAGGCCCGCTCACCCCCTGGCGCTACGGCGTCTGGCGACAACGCCCCATCTGCGAGGCGGTCGAGCCAGAGGACAGGACTTAAGACGCCGCCGCAACATGGCTGCGCTTCAGGCCGCCCGCTTCTATGCGCCGCTTGCCTTCCCCGCGCATCGATCGAGAATGTCGATCACTTCCTCGTCGCTGATCTGACGAAAGTCCCGGTAGAAAAACCCGATCGCGCCGAAAGCGCGCGGCGTCTCGAGGCAGATGATTTCGTCGACCTCCGGCGCCAGCGACTCGAGCGTATCGGGCGGCGCGACCGGCACGGCAAGCACAAGCTTCTTCGGCCCGCGCGCGCGGACGGCGCGGAGCGCCGCGCGCGTCGTCGCGCCGGTGGCGACGCCATCGTCGACGACAATGGCGACATGTCCCTTCGCCTCGGGCCGCGCGCGGTTGCCGAGATAGAGCCGACGGCGACGCTCGATTTCTTCAAGCTCGCGCGCGCACACCTCCTGAAATTCCTGTTCGCTGACATCAGTCATGGCGATCACGTCGTCGTTGCGCACCACGACCGGATTGCCGCCGTCCGCGACCGCGCCCATTGCGAGTTCCGGCTGGAAGGGCACGCCGATTTTCCGGACGAGCACGAGATCAAGCGGCGCATCGAGCGCAGTCGCGATCGGCTCGGCTACAGGCGCGCCGCCGCGCGGCAGCGCGAAGACGACGACATCCTCGCCCTTGAAATGTTCCAGCTCGGCGGCGAGGCGGCGTCCGGCGTCGGTGCGGTCGTAAAAGGGCATGTCGTCGCCTCACCTTGTTCTCTATGCGCCGTCGGCGAGCGCCGCTTGCGCGAGATTAAGATAGCGCGTCGCGAGCGGCTCCCATTTCGCCGGTTCGCGCGGCTTTTCGTCGAGAAGATGCGCCACACACTCCCGCGCCCGCAGCGCCGCGCGCCAGGCGGCGTAAAGCGCGATCAGCCGCCGCGGCGGTTCGCATGACAGGCGCTGCGCGACCTTGTCGACGAGTTCGACGCCAAGCGGCTTCGCGCCGATGAGCGCGCATTCAACGCCAAGATAGGCAAGCTCATCGAAAGGATCGACCTGCCGCAGTTCGGCGTTGAACTCCAGACAGTCGAAGATGGCGATGGGGTCGCGAAGGCAGATGTGCTCGGGACGCAGATCGCCATGGCCGTCCACGATGCGGCCCTCAACCACACGCGCCTGCAACTGCGGCCGGCTCGCGGCAAGTCGCGCATCGAGAAGATCGAGCAGAGCGGGCGTGCGTCCATGATCGAGCGCGAAATCGCGTCGCGTCAGAATGTCCCGGTTCTTCTCCTGCTCGCGAAAAAAGCGCAACGAATAATCCTCGGGACGGATCGAGGAGCGTTCCGCACGGCGATAGAAATCCGCCAATCTGTCGCAGAGCGCGTCAATTTGCGCAGCGGTCAGTCGGTCTTCGGCGATCAGCCGGTCGAGCATCGCTTCGCGCGGCAGACGACGCATCTCGACGAGCCAGTCGACGGTCTCGCCGTCGCCGCCGAGCGCCAGGCCGCGCCGGGCGTCATAAGTCAGCGGAACGACGCCCAAATACACATCCGCGGCAAGCCGGCGATTGAGACGCATTTCCTCGCGGCAATTCTCTTCACGAGCTTTGATCGTCGAGAAGTCGAGAAAAGGATAGCGGACAGGCTTCTTGAGCTTGTAGACCTTGTCGCCCGCGAGAAACACATAGGACATATGCGTTTCGAGCACGACGACCGACCCCGGCGCATGCGCATAGGCGCCGGGCGCGCCAAGAAATCCCACCTTATCGGCGATCGACGGCGGTTCCCTGTCGCAAGCAGCGCTCGTTCCGTTAGGGGAGATCGATTCCATCATCGCGTCGTTTCTAAAGCCGTGACGCAGCGCCCGGCCGCGCCGTGATCGTCCGCTGCGGACATCGCGCGAAGGTCAGGCGGCGGCGCTGCCGAGCGGGGTGACGCGGCTCGCTTGCGGGCCCTCTCGGCCCTCCTCCTCGCTGTAGCGCACCCGCGCGCCAGGGCTCAGCGCGTCAAATCCTGGGCCTTCGACGCTGTTGCGGTGGAAGTATATTTCCCGGCCGTCAGGCGCCGCGATGAAGCCATAGCCCTCGTCCGGCGACATTTTTTTTACAACGCCGGTCGGCGCAGTCTCGTGATGTTTGACCTTGCCGCGCATGCGCCGCACCTGGTCCTGCAACCGCCGCCGCGCCCGTTTGAACGCATCGTTCAGGGCGAAATCGAAATCCTGGAATCGCTCGTCGAGATGGGGCGTGCGTTCGATCGCGACTTCTCGTCTGTCGGGTAGAACGAGATGCACATTGATCTCAAAAAGCCCTCCGTTGCGATGATGCGCGCCCGGACCTTTCACGACGACGCGGCAGGCTGTCGCACGGCCGTAGCGATCTTCGAGCTTTTCTATCAGACGCATTATTTTTGCCTGACGGTCGGATGATGGCTCAACCCCTTGAAAATCGATCTTCGGCTGCGTTTGCATGCGAAAAACTCCCAAAGCTGAGGCGGACGGGGAGCGCCCTCAAATGTATATGGCGAGGACTGAGCGGCTTCTCCAGATAGAAGATTCATGGAGCGACGCCATGTAGCAGACTAGGCAGATTCAATAAGGCTGAAGCGTCAAACAACATCCATTCACACGACTCGGATGTCATTCCCGACGCGCGCAAGGCGCGTGATCGGGAATCCAGAGAAATGCTCGCGCTTTTGGATTGGCTCTGGATTCCGGTCAGGCTTTCGGCCCTGCCCGGAATGACGCGGCCCAAGCGAACGGATCAGTCGGAATCTATCAGAAAGAGCGAGGTTTCGAGCATGACGAGCGACTTCAGGACGATCGGCGTCGCGATAGGGCCGAAGCGGCTCGAAGGCTCGCTTTTCCTGCCTCAAGAGCCGCGGGGACTGGTCATTTTTGCGCATGGCAGCGGCTCCTCGCGCTTCAGCCCGCGCAACAGATATGTCGCCGAGCGACTTGCCGCGAAGGGATTCGCCTGTCTGCTGTTCGATCTGCTTACCGCAGAGGAAGGCGAATTCCGCCGCAACGTCTTCGACATTCCGCTGCTCGGCGCGCGAGTCGTCGAGGCGATCGGCTGGGCCGGCGCCGAGAACGAACTATCTTCCCTGCCGATCGGCCTGTTCGGAGCCAGCACGGGCGCCGCGGCGGCGCTCGCGGCTGCGGCCGACGAAACCCGCGTGGCGGCCGTCGTCTCGCGCGGCGGCCGCCCCGATCTTGCCCGCGACGCGCTGCGGCGCGTGCAAGCGCCGACATTGCTGATCGTCGGCGGACTGGATTACGGCGTCATCGAACTCAATCGCAGCGCGCAACAATTGCTCAGCTGCCGCAACCGTCTCGATATCGTCCCCGGCGCGACGCATCTCTTCGAGGAGCCAGGCACGCTGGAGAGCGTCGTCGAGCGCGCGACGGGGTGGTTCATCGAATATCTTGCTGCGACCCGCGACGAATAGCGTCATTTGCGGGAGTTGCTCGCGGGTGGAAGGTCCTACGCGAATGACGACGATGGCGATGACCGACCCGCCGCTCAAGCGGCTCTTCGACCGGCTGGATTTCGCGCCGCAGCCGAAACGGCCCGAACTCCAGATCGTGCATGAGCGCTGGGAGGCTGCGCGCGACGGGGCCGTAGCTGCGAGAAGAAGCGCGATCAGCTTCTCGCCGCAGGAGCGCGGCGCCGCCGAAGCCATCTTCGTGCATCGATTCGAAGGACCGGGCGACGACGGCGTTCTGACCGAAGGCGCGCCGGCCGCCGCGATATTGCTTGGACCCTGCCGGATCGGCGATCGGCTGAGCGAGGCGACGGATCGCCGTGGCGCGGCGCGACTGCGTCGCCTGCTCAAGGAAGTGCGACGATCCGGCCAGCCGGTGCTTGCGCAATATGCCAGCGTCGAACATGGCCGCGATCGCGCTATCGTGGAAATTCTGGCGACGCCGCTTTCCGAAGACGGCCGCACTATCGACGGGACGCTCACCGCAAGCTGGGCGTATGTCCTGGATGGCGCGCCGGCGCGGACGCCGCGCGAAGCGGACAGCGGCCTTGCGCTATTCGCGCTCGGCCCAAGCATGTCGTTTGGCGAAGACGTCGCGCAGGCGCTGGGCGCCGAGTTGACGCCGCTCGAAGACCGAGAATTCGAAGACGGCGAATATAAGATCCGGCCGCTCGAAAATGTGCGCGGGCGCGATTGCTACGCCATCTTCACCCTGCATGGCGATCATGTCGCGAGCAGCGCCGACAGACTGTGCAAACTTCTGTTCTTCATCGGCGCGCTGAAGGACGCCGGCGCCGCGCGGGTCACGGCGGTCACGCCCTATCTGTGCTTTTCCAGAAAGGATCGGCGCACCAAACCCCGCGATCCGGTCACCACGCGTTACGTCGCACAGCTGTTCGAGGCGATGGGAACCGACCGTCTGGTCTGCATCGACGTGCATAACATCGCCGCATTCCAGAACGCCTTCCGTTGCGAGACGGTTCATCTCGACGCGCAGGCGCTTTTCGCGCGCCGCGTCATCGCCGACGCCGGAGACTCGGCCATCGCCGTGGTGTCTCCGGACCTGGGCGGCGAGAAGCGCGCGGAATTGTTCCGGCTGCGGCTCGAACGCGAGCTGAAGCGCCCGGTCGCCAAGGCGTTCATGGACAAATACCGCAGCGAGGGGCGCGTCGTCAGCGACATTTTCGCCGGCGACGTCAAGGATCGCATTGCGATCGTCATCGACGATTTGATCGCCGGCGGCGGCACGGCGGCGCGCGCCGCGGCGGCATGTCGCGCCAATGGCGCGGCGCGCGTTTGGGTCGCCGCGACTCATGGCGTCTTTTCCGAAACGGCGGCCCCCGTGCTGGCGAGCGCCCCGATCGACAGGCTGATCCTCACCGACTCCGTGCCGCTGGCCCCCGCTGTCGCCGCCGCGCTCGGCGATCGGTTGACGCTGATCAGCGTCGCGGGCCTCGTCGCCGAGGCGATCCGAAGGCTGCACGCCAACGGTTCGATTACGCAGCTCCTCGACGAGGGGCCTTAGCGGGTCGCGAGAGGCGAGTTGCGCCATGCGACGAGTCGCGCCACAAGCCTTCGATGAACCTGCAAGATATTGTCATTCGCCGCATGTCCGAAGACGAAATTGGCGTCGCGCTCGACTGGGCGGCGTCTGAAGGCTGGAATCCCGGCCTCGATGACGCCGAAAGTTTTCACGCCGTCGATCCCGAGGGATTCTTTGTCGCGGAATGCGCGGGCAAAGCTTTGGGCTGCATTGGCGCCGCCGCTTATGATGAAACTTTCGGCTATGTCGGACTGTTCATCGTCCGCCCGCCCTATCGGAAAAGAGGCGTCGGGCTACAGCTGCTGAATGTCGCCCTGCGCCATGTGCAGGGGCGCAATGTCGGGCTCGACGCCGCGATCCCCATGCAAGATGTTTATCGGCGATACGGATTTGAGTTCGCCTATCGCAATATACGGCATCGATGCGTTGGCGGCGGCCAAGCGCCGGCAGGTCTGACTGAGCTGGCGTCGGTTCCCTTTGACGACATCCTGCGTTACGACGCGACCGTCTTTCCGACGACGCGCGCGACATTTCTCTCGCGCTGGCTTGCACAGCCGGGCGGCGCGGCGCTTGCCTTCATGAGGGCGCGAAAACTCACGGGCTATGGCGTGCTGCGCGCGTGCCGCGAGGGCTGCAAGATCGGCCCGCTGTTCGCCGACGATCGCGAGATCGCCGATGCGCTGTTTCAAGGCCTGCGCGCGCGGGCTGCGGGCATGCCCGTCTTTCTCGATACGCCCGAGGCCAATCCCGCAGCGATCGAATTGGCGAAGCGGCGGGGATTGACGCCAATTTTCGACGCCGCACGCATGTTCACGCGCGGCATGCCACCGGGACGCATCGAACATTGTTACGCCATCACGACCCTGGAACTCGGATAGAGCGCGCGGCGCAACTCGTCAGCGGGCGGCTGCGACGCTTGGTTCGATCAGCGTCGGATCGTCATCGCCTTCGTTCGAGCGATTGACCCGCCGCGACACGATCCATTCCTGCAGAGCGTCTTCTGGCGCCGGCCGAAGCCATGCGCCGGGAGCGTCGCCTGTCAGCCATGCATTGGCGTCGCGCCAGTCGAGAATGATCGGCATGCGATCATGGAACGGGCGCATCCAGTCATTCGCCGGACCGACGATAATCGTTGCGGTCTCGATCCGCGCATCGGTTTCGACGTCGCGGCAGGCGCCGCAGATCCCGGCGAAGGCGAGAGGCCGGCCATCGCGCGCGGAAAAATAATGCGGCGTCTTGGCGCCCTTCGCGCCGGTCCATTCGTAAAAGCCCGACGCCGGAATGATGCAGCGGCTCTTGGCGAAGGCGGAGCGAAACATCGGCTTTTCGGCAATCGTCTCGGCGCGCGCATTGAAGGTCGCCGGCAATTCGCGCAGCGGCTTCTTCCACCATGAGGGCGCGAATCCCCAGCGCATGGGGACGAGTTCGTTTCCCGCCGGCGACGGCCTGATCGCCTCGATCGTCGTCGTCGGTGCGATATTGTAGCGCGGCCGCAGATTGCGCGGCTGGCCGATGAGATCGGCCAGCCGCTGGAGCTCCTCCCAGGACAAATGCTGGGTAAAGCGCCCGCACATTGGGCGAGACGTCCCCTGTCAGTAATAGTGTCGATGCCGCCGGTAATATGGGCGCGGCGCCGTCGCGGCGCCAATGATCGCGCCACCGGCCGCGCCGACTGCCGCCGTGGCGAGAGTCGGCCCCGCGAGGCCGCCCGACGCGAGCGCGCCGATTCCGGCGCCGCCCAGGCCGCCGATCATGCCGCCGCCGAGCGCGCGCTCGGCAGGCGTATAACAACCGCCCAGCGACGCCGAGGCCGCCAGGAGCGTCACAAAAAGGAGAGCTTTCTTGGCCCGCCGCACCGTGGCGATGCTGTGCATATTCATGTCCTCATTCATGCTGTTCGCGGTCTGCGCTGACGCGCGGCCGACGCCAGCCCCCTTACCGAATGAACCTAGCTTTGCGCCAGAACGATGGCTGACGCCGAAGGCGCAACATCCAGCCGGATGCGGTTGCAAGCATGCAAAACCTATGTCTCGCCACTCTTTCAAATAAGAATATTTAGAAAGTCGATTTTTGAAAGATTTCCGAGGAAAGGCCGCTTGTATTGACGCAACGCATTGCTTGCGAAATCCTTGTGCGATGCAAACGGCGGCGATCTCCAAACATCCGGCCTTGGGTCGAATGCTCGTCATCAAGCGACAATGACCGGCGCGTGACGCCGACCGCCGAAGGAGAGAAGGCTTGTGCGATCTCGCGAATGAAAGACGCCGTATTGATTCGATCCTTGCCGAAGCGATGAATCAAAGTCCGGTTCGAACGTCGATCGACGCCACCGAACTCGCCGGCTACGGACTTGCGGCGCTGCGCAGTCATTATGCGCTGACCTGTCCGGACGAATGTATGCGCAAGAGGTGCGACGAATTCGCAGCGCTCGTGGCGCTGTCGCGTCGCGCGCTGCGCGAACGGCAAGCGGCTTGAACGGTTCGAGGAACAGGAAAAGGAACGCGCGATGTTCATGGCGTCGAATCAGTTCAGGGTCGTCAAGGGCTGCGAGGAGACATTCGAGACGGCCTGGAGAGAGACCAGCGTCCGGCTCAAAGAAGCGACGGGCCTGATCGGCTTCCGCTTTCACAAGGGACGCGAGATCGGCCTGCATGTCCTCTATTTCTCGGTCACCATGTGGGAGACGGAAGAGCGCTTCATCGATTGGAGACGCGCCGAACTTTATGGGACGCCAAGCATCGGACCGCGCTGCGCCTCGCGGCTCGACGAGTTCGACGCCGCCGTCTCGAGAAGCAATCCGCAATAGAGCGCCGACGGCGTCTTCGGGGAGAACGACATGTTGGGAATTGGCGACAGACTGCCGAATTTTACGGTGATGGGCGTGAAACCCGGATTTAACGAGATCGAGGAAAACGGCGAGACGGCGTTTGAAGCGGTGAACGAGACGAGCTTTCCGGGAAAGTGGAAGGTGATCTTTTTCTATCCGAAGGATTTCACCTTCGTTTGCCCGACCGAAATCGCCGGCTTCGCCGGACTGTCGCAGGATTTCGCCGAGCGCGGCGCGGTCGTTCTCGGCGGCTCGACGGACAATGAGTTCGTAAAGCTCGCATGGCGGCGCGACCACGGCGATTTGAAGAATTTGCCGATCTGGCAATTCGCCGATTGCAAGGGCGAGCTGGTCGATGGCCTCGGCGTGCGCGCGCCTTCCGGCGTCGCTCATCGCGTCACCTTCATCGTCGATCCCGACAATGTCATTCAGCATGTCTATGCGACGAATCTCGATGTCGGCCGGTCGCCGGAGGATACGCTGCGCGTCCTCGATGCGCTGCAAACCGGCGCGCTCTGCGCCTGCAATCGGCCGTTGGGCGGCAAAACCCTCAGCCCCGCGGCATGACCTGACGGGCGGCGCCGGGCAATCGCAGCGTCAGGCACTTTGCCGCGCCGCCCGCCTTCATGAATTCGGACAGCGGCGTCACGACCGGCGTGAAGCCGGAGTCCGTCAGACGCGCGCGAAGCTCGTCCGAACAGGCGTTGAGAAAAATGCGTCCGGCGCGTTCGATGGCGTTGCAGGCGAAAGCAAGCGCGTCCTTCTCGCCGACCTCGATCCGCTTCTCGACGGGAACGATCGCCCGGATCGCTTCCTGTGAGGCAATGTCGAAAGCCGCCGGGTAATAGATCAGCCAGCCGCCGCTCAGCGGACAGAAGCATGTGTCGAGGTGATAGAAGCGCGGATCAACGAGCTTCAGCGCGATCGTTCTTCGTGCGAAAATCCTCTCCAGATGTTTGGGCGCTTCTGCGCCCGAGCGCCAGCCATGACCGCACCAGACGATGTCGCGCGCAGGGTCGACGAGCGCGTCGCCGGCGCCTTCGAACGGAACATTCTCCGGCCAAGGCGCGATCGCATAGCCTTGCGTCTCGAACCAGTCGCAAAACAGTCGCTCCTCCGGGCGCCGCTCCCTGGCGTGGAATCGGCTTACCACCGCCTTGTCGCCGATCGCGAGCCCGGCATTGGCGGTGAAGACCATATCCGGCAGACCGGGCGTCGGCGCAACGAAGGCGATATCGCCGTGCGCCGCCAGCTTGCTGCGCAAATTCTCCCATTGCGCCCGGGCGCGCGACAGCGTCGCTCGGCCGACCTGATTCTCCATCCATGGGTTGATGATGTAGTCGACGCCGAAATAGTCCGGCGCGCACATGAGAAGCGCGTCGCGCCTTTGCGCCGACGGCGGCGCTGCGGCGTCTCTAACTCGCGCCCGGGTCGTGTCGCCACACATTGCGACGTCGGCGTCCATCAGCGACTCCTCTTGCGCTGAGCGAAGGTCGGTCATGCGAACTGCGGCCAAAAGCATCGCGCGCCAATGTCTTCGATGATGCGCGCGATGCGGCGCCCGGTGAACAACGTCGCCACGCCATCTCCGATCGATCCGCGACGCAAAAAGCCTAAAGCGCGACGACGATAATCAAAATGGCGATATGTTATCGCTATGCCTGAAATATTGTGAAATCCGTCATATATATCGATCAATTCGGCAGAGACGGATCGCCATGGATGATCTCGACCATCGATTGATCGGCTTGCTGCGCGTCAATGCGCGGGCCTCCCTGTCGCAACTCGCCAAGGCGCTTGGCGTGTCGCGCGGAACGGTCCAGAACCGACTCGATAAGCTCATCGCGTCCGATGTGATCCTGGGCTTTACCGTTCGGCTGAAAGACCCGACGACGCCAGATCGCATTCGCGCGATCATGATGGTTGAGGTCTCCGGCAAGAATTCCCGTCGCGTGGCCCACGCATTGCGGGGGCTGCCGCAGGTTCAGGCGCTTTATAGCACCAACGGGCCGTTCGATCTTATCGCGGAAATCGAATGCGCCAATCTGGAGGAATTCGATCGCGTGCTGTCGAGCGCCAGGACGATCGAGGGAATCGCCAGAAGCGAAACCAGCCTGCTGCTCGCGCCGGCCTGAGCGTCAGGGAAGCGTGGGCGCCGCGTTCGAAGCTGCAGCGGGCTCGTCGTCGCCTTCGGTCGCTCGCGGCAGCGAAACCCGGGCGATCAGTCCGTGGGGCGTACGATCAAGCAAGGATACCGACCCGCCGCGGTTCTCGACCAGCGACCGCACGATCGAGAGTCCGAGGCCAAAACCGCTGTGCTGGTCGAGCGTTCGGCCGGGTTGACCGCGAACGAAGGGCTCGAAGGCGGTTGCCTTGCTCTCCGCCGACATTCCGGGTCCATCATCGACCACGTCGATCTGAAGGAATCCTTCTGGACGCTCCGAGAGGAAGATGTCCACTGTCTTGGCGTGATGCGTCGCATTTTCGACGAGATTGGTGAAAATGCGCTGCACGTCGCAGAGCGAGCCGTAGATCATCTTGTGGCCGTCGCCATGGTAGGCGACCTGATGGCCAAGGTCACAGGATTCGTCGGCGACCGTTTGCAGAACGCTATCGAGGTCGACCAGAGAACAGTCGGACGTATCGTCTCCTTCGGCGCGCAGATACTGAAGATTCTTGAAGAGCATCGTATCCATGAGATCGATGTCGCGCATCATGCGCCGCTGGAGGCGATCGTCGGGAACAAACTCCGTCTTCAGCTTAAGCCGCGTGATGATGGTTCGCAAATCGTGACTGACGGCCGCGAGCACATGAGCTCTTGCGGCGATCATCTTGCTGATGCGCGCCTGCATGCGATTGAGCGAGCGAGTCAATTCACGAACTTCATACGGCCCGCGTTCAGTCAGCTGCGTCTGTGTGTTGACGTCGTTGGGAATCTGCTCGGCGTATTTTGCCAGTCGTTGCAGCGGCGCCATGATTGCGTTCAACGCCCAGAAAGTGAAGATCGTCGTGAATATGATAAAGGACAGCGCGGTTCGGGCTCCTTGAGTCAGAATGAACGGCTCGTCCTCCGCATGCTGCCAAAGCCAACGCCATATCGAGCCCGGCGACTTTTGATGTTGGGCGATCGAGATCGTCGCATAGCCGCCCTTATGCAATTCGACCGCGAGGACGCCGTAATCGCCCGGCGCCGAGCCCGCCACCTTGAAAACGTCTGCGCCTTCCCAGAGCAGCGAATCGATATGGCGGATTTCATTGTCGAAGGCGAGGTCGCCGCCGCCGGTCGACGAATCCGCCGCCTTTGGCCGCGAGTCGTGAATCTCGATATTGGCGTATGGAACAGCGCGAGAAAGCGTCGACATGACGTTGTCTCTGTCGGAAAGCGGCGCAACGTCCAGGGCGACGATGATGCTCGCGATGAAATCGCCCTGGTCGACAATGTGACGCCGGCCGAAAACATGGAACATGCCGATCACGATGGTTTGAAACGCAACGATCGACATGAGAATAAGCAACGTGATCTGCACGGCGAGCTTGTTCAGGCGAAAGCGCCATGGAACGCGAGTTGAGTTCATGCGCGCGCTACCTGTGTGGAAAAAATATATCCCTCGGACCGCACCGTCAGGATGAACGCAGGCTTCTTCGGGTCTGATTCAATCTTCTGTCGAAGCCGGCTGATCAAGACGTCAATGCTCCGTTCGAACGGTCCGGAGGTCGGGCCGTGGGTCATGTTGAGCAGCTGCTCGCGCGTCAGCACCCGATTGGGATTTTCGCACAGCGCATGCAGCAGATCGAATTCAGCGCCGGTCATTGCGACCTTTATGCCGCAAGGCGCGACAACCTCCCTGGCGAGCACGTCGACGCGCCAGCCAGAGAAAAGATAAGCTTGCCGCGCGGCGCGCCCATCGACGGCAATCGGCGCCTCCGTTCGCCTGAGAACGGCGCGGATGCGCGCCAGCAGCTCGCGCGAATTAAATGGCTTAACGATGTAATCGTCGGCGCCTAATTCGAGCCCCAATATCTTATCGATATCCTCCGACTGCGCCGTAAAGATAATGATTGGAATGCGTCGCTCAGATCGCACGCGCCGGCAAATCGACAGGCCGTCTTCGCCAGGCAGATTGAGATCGAGAATCAGCAGGTCGTAGGCGCCCACGCCGAAAGCGGCGTCCATTTCCTGGGCGTTTGCGGCGACTTTCGCCTGGATGTCGTGCGCTGCGAGATACAGCGAGACGAACTCGCCGATTTCGGCATCGTCTTCGACGATCAGGATTGAAACGGGAGAAGTCAAAGGACTCGCAATCGCTTTCGTTGAGGTTGCCTGAAGCTAACAATGCAATGTTTCTAGGAAGTTTCCAGCAGGAAATCGGCTGTCGCCGCTGAGTTTGGCCGCCCTCAAGCTGTTGTCCGATCGGCGTCCCATTTCAGAAAGGAATCAGAAACAAATGCCGCGCTGCGAAAACAAGGAGAAACACCTAGGCCGAAGGGCATGCTCTATCATGCGGCCACGCTGACGAAAACGACACACGTCTTCCATCCGCCCCCGGTTCAATCATTGCAAGGACAAAGCATGAAGAGCAACGCTCACGCTCGTCCAGACGGTCTGGAAGCAGCGCTGGTTGACGCGACCGGCTCCGCAGGCCCGGGGTCCAATATGAACGGCGAATGGCGTGCGTCTTGCAACGAAGACTCAGCCTGCCTGTCTCCCACGGAAGCTCAAAGCCGCGCCATGAACGTCGAATGCGAATCAGACTTGGCGAAGGCGAGGTCGACTCGCTTCGTGCCGAAAGCCGGACTCGCAGGCTTGGCTGAAAACTGGCGGGCGGACGTTGTATCCGGCTTTCTGGTCTTTCTCATCGCCCTGCCGCTCTGCCTCGGCATTTCGATGGCGTCGGGATTTCCGCCGCAGGCGGGCATCATCACCGCCGTCGTCGGCGGCCTTCTGGTGTCGCGAATTAATGGCTCCTTCGTCACGATCGCCGGTCCGGCGGCAGGCCTGATCGTGGTCATTCTCGACTCGGTGCAGGCGCTTGGCGGCGGCGACGCCAAGGCCGGCTACCACTACACTTTGGCGGCGATCGTCTGCGCCAGCGTCATCCAGACGCTGATGGGCCTGATGAAAGCCGGCAAGATGAGCGCCTTTTTCCCGTCGTCGGCCGTTCACGGCATGCTGGCGGCGATCGGCATCATCATCATGGCCAAGCAGATACACGTTATGCTCGGCGTGAAGCCCGACGCGCAGTCTCTGTTTGCGACGATTGGCGCGATTCCGACGAGCATTCGGGACATGAACCCGGAGGTCGCGATCATTGGCGGTCTTGGACTGCTCATCCTGATCGCCTGGTCGGTGGTGAAGAACCGTCGCCTCAGGATGATCCCGGCGCCGATCATCGTGGTGATCGTCGGCATGGCGCTCGCGCAATATTTCGATCTCGACGACGAACACATCTATCTCTTCCTGCCGGACTATCCGTTCCTGCCGCATCACGAATTCACGATCGGGCCGAAATTCCTCGTCTCCATCCCCCAAAACTTTCTGTCGGGCTTCGCCTTCCCCGATTTCTCATTGATTTGGACGAGCGTCTTTTGGCAGCAGGTTTTCACGATCTGTCTCGTCGGGAGCCTGGAGTCGCTTCTAAGCGCGGCGGCGGTCGACA
>Ga0194120_10004053_pt1 | contig 23065 bp, 22 predicted proteins | sample TA2MahCa65mmetaG_FD_148642 | JGI IMG/M metagenome (GOLD analysis project Ga0194120, IMG submission 148642) | Freshwater microbial communities from Lake Tanganyika, Tanzania - TA2015019 Mahale Deep Cast 65m | ecosystem: Environmental > Aquatic > Freshwater > Lake | place: Tanzania: Lake... | reverse complement strand
GATATCGCCAGTAAACGCCAAGCCTTCACGCACGCTGAGGACTGCCACGCCGTGAGAGCCAAGGTCACCGCTCAGCAGAATGGCGTCACCGGGGGCGATCCGTTCTGGCTGCACGGACACGCCGGCCGACACAATACCGATCCCTGCCGTATTGATGAAGATGCCGTCGCCCTTGCCGCGATCCACCACTTTGGTGTCTCCCGTGACGATCGACACGCCGGCCTCACGCGCAGCCGCGGCCATCGACTCCACGACGCGCCGCAGCGTCTCCATGTCCAATCCTTCTTCGAGAATGAATCCCGCGCTGAGGCACAAGGGCTTCGCCCCGCACATGGCCAGATCGTTGATCGTGCCATGCACCGCCAGGCTCCCGATGTCGCCGCCCGGAAAGAACAGCGGACGCACTACATAGGAATCGGTCGTGAATGCGAGTGTCCCCTCAGTCACCGGCCACGTTGCGCCGTCATGCAAGGACGCCAGCATCGGGTTATCGAAGGCCCGGACGAACACGTCCCGGATCAACTCCTGCATGAGCCGTCCCCCGCCGCCATGGGCCAGCTGCACCGTGGTGCTTTTCACCGGCACGGGACAATGCAACCGCAACTCAGAATCATCTGCCATGCAGTGTTCTCTCTTTTCAGCGCTTCATGTTTGCCGAGCGCCTCTCGCCTCTTTCACCCCTTGTCCCGCATCCCGTCGATAGCGGTAATACGCGGCACAGGCCCCTTCGCTCGACACCATCGGCGCGCCCAGCGGTCGCTCCGGCATGCAGCGCGTGGCGAAGGCCGGGCAGTCAGGCGGTTTAAGCAACCCCTGCAGCACCAGCCCGCTCTGACATTCGGGATCTTCTTCGCCCACCGAACCGGATTGAGCGAGCACATCACGAAATCGCACCGTTGCGTCAAAGTCGGCATAGGCCGGTCTTATTTGCAGACCGCTGCGAGGGATCTCGCCGATGCCGCGCCAGGTGCGAGGCGCATGCTCGAAGACCTCCCCCACTACCGCTTGCGCATCGAGATTTCCCTCCCGACGCACCGACCTGGTGTATTGGTTCTCGACGACCGACCGTCCGTCTTCGAGTTGGCGAACCAGCATCGCGACCCCTTCCAGGATGTCGATCGGCTCGAATCCCGTGACGACGATGGGCACGCGATAGCGCCGAGCCAGGTCTTCATACTCTTCATAGCCCATGACCGTGCAGACATGGCCGGCCGCGAGGAAGCCTTGGACTCGATTGTGGGGCGACGACAGAATGGCTTCCATCGCCGGCGGCACCAGCACGTGCGCGACGAGCAGACTGAAGTTCGTGAGTCCCAGGGCCTTTGCTTGCTTGACCGCCATCGCCCAGGCCGGCGCGGTCGTCTCGAACCCCACCGCGAAGCACACGACCTCGCGATCCGGGTTGGCACGAGCCAATGCCAGCGCATCGAGCGGTGAATAGATGATCCGGACATCGCCCCCAGTTGCCTTAACGCCGAACAGGTCTCCTCGCAACCCGGGAACGCGCAGCATGTCGCCGAACGAGCAGAAGATCACGTGTGGCAGCGACGCCAGCACAATGGCTTGCTCGATCAGAGCCACCGGCGTGACACAGACCGGACAGCCCGGCCCATGCACTAGCGTCAGCTCGGCCGGCAGCAACTCATCCAGGCCGAACCGCACGATCGCGTGTGTCTGCCCGCCGCAGAGTTCCATGATCGTCCAAGGCCGGGTCACGGTTGCTCTGATGCGCTCCGCTAACGCCGCGGCGAGCACACGGTCTCGATACTCGTCAACGTATTTCATTTCCCTTCGCCCTTGTCTCTTGCCTCTTGCCTCTTGCCTCTTACCCCTCGTCCATTGAGTTCCGCGATCAATTCGAGCGTTCGTCGCGCGGCCTCTTCGTCCAGTTTGCTGATGGCAAAGCCGACATGGACGATCACGTAGTCGCCGACCGTCGCCTCGGGGACCAGCGCGAGAGACACCTCTTTGGCGATGCCCCCAAACGACACGGTGGCCGTCCTCAACGGATCATCCTGAATCGTCACAACCTCTCCTGGTAAGGCGAGGCACATAATCTCCTACCTTTATAGTGAGGGACCGGCGGTCCTCCGCCTGAGAGGCCGCGACCACGGCCAGACCAAGAGAGAATCCCCCATCATTGGACGGCACCTGGCAACGTGACTGCAGACGATGGAGCCACGTGTCAATCAGCGAGGCGAACCGCATGACTCGGGCCACCTTCTTGCCATGACCGATTAGCGCAGCGCATTCAGTTCCTCGTACCGCACCGCTACGGTCTGCCGGAGAGCCTCGCGGAGCTGGTTTCCTTCGAGCTTCCGATGAGCCAGCTTGCGCAGACGCGCGGCAAGGTCCGCATCGCCCAAGGCGCCCTCCGCCCACCGTGCGAAATCCTCTCGACGGTCGTGATACTCCAGACTCGCACACGGCACCGTCGGGACGAGCTGTACAAACTCATAGAGGCTGGCCGCTTCCTGCCCCACACCCGCCTGCGCATCCCGAAACCAGAAGCGCTTGCCGGGCGGCAGCGGCGCCTCGAGATACTTGTAGAAATGCCTGATATGCGGAACCCGGCGGAGGGCCGGCCGCAAGCGGGCCACTTGGCCGTCACACAAGAGTATCTCGCCAGGAGGGATCTCCGCGAAGTTCACCTCGCGAAGCCCGCACTCTCCACAATGCTCTTGCACCGCCCGGACCGCTTCCGGCTCAACCAGGCGAGTCGCCAGGCAATGGTGCACTGAACAGAGCACTCTTGGATCAAGGCGATCAGGTCGATACGAGACCACGGCCCACCCGCCTTGTTCCAACAGAGGGACCACCGCGTCCGCCGCCTCTCCCCCGCTCGGCGGGAGAAGCTGCTGGGCTTCATCCAAGACAATCCAATGTGGCCGGTACTTGCGCTCGCGCAACGGACGGAGCGCGCGCACCAACTCGGCCACATACGGAATCCGCAAGGTGACGGGATATCGGCTGAGATCCAACACCACCGACATACCCCCGGTTTCCAGCAAAGCCGCCACGGCCGATGGCGTCGGCATGGAGACACGGTCTCCCTCCAGCGCCACAAATCGTGGCAACGCCCGAAGACCGCGGAAGTCTCCTTCAGGGTCCACCAGCAGCACCTGATACTCCTCGTGGTGCAGCCCTTCGGCCAAGAGTCCGACCACCCAGGACTTGCCTGTGCCTGAGTCTCCGAAGACACCCAGGTTCCGCCCAGCGAGGCGAGACCCCGGCAGTGACACCTCAATGTTCGCCTTATCCCGCCCGATCACAATGCGCCGCTCGCGGCGCAAGGGCACGTCGAGATACCGATTGGCCAAGGGGTAGCAGTCCAGAATTTCCAGCACACCGGCCGGCCCTGGACGAGACGCGACGACATCGGCCATCTCCTGAACCGCCGGCACGGCGTCCCCCACGGCCACCCCGATTTCGGCCAGTCGGAGCATTGAGCCATCGTTCTCGGCATCGCCGAACGCCGCCAGATTGTGCGCCGAGAACCCGCAGATGGTGAGGAGTCGCTCTAAGCCCGTCCCCTTCGCCGCTCCGGACGGCAGCACCATCACCGCCCCTTTGTTATACTCGACCGCCGCGCCGCCACCGTGTGCACTGAGCACGCGCCACACCTCTTGGTCGTGCGGCACCCAAGTCGCCGCAATGGCCAACCCGCGTTCGAGGGGAATCTCAGCGCCCACAAGCGCGTTCACGAGGCGTTCCTCAAGCTGCCCAAATGGCAGATAGACCTCACCGGTGGCGGTGTGAACCAAGACCGCGCCATTCTCCCACACCACACCGGTGAACACGTCGCCCAAGCGGCCAAGTGGGACGGTCTCAAAGCGCCGACCCGTGACAAGAAACAGCGCATAGCCTGCCGCACGGCATCGCTCGAGTGCACACTCGAGTTCACGGGGCACCACCCCATTCACGGCAAGCGTCCCGTCAAAATCAAACGCCATCACCCGACGGTACATGTGTTATCCCTCAGATCTGTCCGCGCATGGCCACCACGACCGCCTGGCCCAGCGAGAGGCCCCCGTCGTTGGGCGGCACCAGGCGATGGCTGTAGACGGTAAACCCGGCCTCCTCCAAACCTCGTCGGGCCAACGACAACAACAGTCCATTCTGAAAACAGCCGCCGGTCAGGACCACTCGTGGTAACCCCACCTGTTCAGCTACTTGAGCGATCAGCTCGGCCAAGGTCACATGAAACCGGCAGGCCATTCGTTCAGGGGCCATGCCGCCTTGGACTTCGTCCACCATCGTTCGAATCATCGGTCGCCAGTCTGCAATCCACGGCCCTTCTTCACCATCCTCACGGTGCAGTGGAAGGGGATAGTCAGCCTCGCCCCCGCTCCCTGAGGAGCGCCCCCGCATGGCCGCCCACTCGATCGCCATCGCTGCTTGTCCTTCGAAGGTCGCAGCATGGCAGAAGCCTGTAATGGATGCCACCGCGTCGAAGAGTCTTCCAACGCTGGTGGTCACGGGCGAATTGATCTGTCTCTGCAGCATCGCAGTCAGAACCAGCCGTTGCTCCAACCGGTCGTCATGCTCTGCCGAAGCCAGATCGAGCGCGTCCGCGCCGAACGTCTCCCACAACAGGGCCAGCGCGCACCGTCGCGGCTCGCGGGCCGCTTGTTCCCCACCGGGCAACCGGAACGGACGCAGATGCGCCACACGCCGGAAACCCTGATACGTCGCCCGCAGCCACTCGCCTCCCCAGATCGTGCCATCGGAGCCATAGCCCGCGCCGTCCCAGGCCACCCCCAGCACCTCGCCATCCAAGTTGTGCTCGGCCATGCAGGCGGCCACATGAGCATGATGATGTTGCACCTGGACGAGCGGCACGCCGAACGACTCAGCCAATGCCCGCGCGAAGCTCGTGGACCAATAATCCGGATGACGATCGCAGGCCACCATGCTGGGCTTCACGCCGACCAGCCGTTGGAGATCCTCAACGGCTCGACGAAAGACCGCGCCGGCTTCGACCGTCCCGAGATCACCCAAGTGCTGGCTCATGAGCACCTGATTCCCCGCGAGCAACGCGATCGTGTTCTTGAGATGACCACCCACGGCCAGAATAGGCGCATCGGTCCGGCCCTGACAGACCTCTTCGCTGAGCGTGATCGTCTGCGGAACAAACCCGCGCGCCCGCCGCAGGATAATGACGTTCGTCTTCGGCTCTTCCCCTCGCCTCTCACCCTTCGCCTCTGATCCGCAGGGAAACACCCGCACCACCGAATCATCGACCGGCCGGGCGATGGGACGGTCGTGAACCAGGAACGCATCGGCTAGACCGCCGAGACGCCGCAACGCCTCCGCTTCGTCGAACACGATCGGTTCTTCCGAGAGATTTCCACTGGTCGCCACGACGGGATGCTGCAACTCCGCCATCAGCAGATGATGCAGCGGCGCTGAGGGCAGTATGGCACCGATCAGGGGATTGCCCGGCGCGACTGATTCCGCCAGCATGCCGCCGGTCTTCCTATGAGCCAGGACGATCGGCGCCTGAGGCGAAGCAAGCCACTGCTCCTCCTCAAGAGACAGGTCACAACAGGCGCGGACGGCATCGAGGGACGGAAACATCACCGCCAAGGGTTTCTCTGGTCGAACTTTCCGTTCGCGCAAGCGCCGTACCGCGGTCTCGGAAGCGGCATCCGCCCACAGGTGAAACCCGCCGATCCCTTTCACGGCGACGATGCCGCCTTGTCGGATCAGGGCACAGGCTTGGCTGATGGCGTCCTCACGCTGCGCGATCACGTCGCCGTTGGCATACCACAGCCACAGTTGGGGACCGCAGGCCGGACAGGCGATCGCTTCCGCATGAAAGCGGCGATTCGTGTGATCTTCATACTCCGCCCGGCAATCCCGGCACAGTGGGAACCGGCTCATCGTGGTGTTGGCGCGGTCATAGGGAATGTCCCTGATGAGGCTGAAGCGCGGCCCGCATTGGGTGCAGGTGAGAAACGGATAGCGGTACCGCCGATCGCGCGGATCGCGCAATTCGCACAGACAGTCCGCACAGGTGGCTAGGTCTGGCGGAATGACCACACGCTTCGCTCCTTCCTCGGCACTGGTGCGGATCACGAACGCGGTCTCGCCTTGCAATGGGAGAGGGTGAACCGCCATGTCATCGATGCGCGAGGTGGCCGGTCGCTCGGTGCGCACCCGCTCAAGAAAGACCTCAATCCGAACGGGCGGCCCTTCGACCTCCAGCAGCGCGCCGGATGGGTAATTGCCGACCCATCCGGTCAGTCCCAAACTGCGCGCCAACCGGCACACAAACGGTCGAAACCCTACCCCTTGCACAATCCCCTTTACGGTCACACGCGCGCGGACTGCCGTCGGCCCTATCATTCCGTCACCACCACTTCATGCACGACTACTTCCGGTCCCTCGTCGATCTCGACGGCAGCCGAGCCGCACGAGGAACATGCGGGCATCATCTCAGATACCGTGATGACCTGCCCACAGCCATGGCATCGGGCTGTCACTGGGATTGCCATGATTTCCAGCGTCGCGCCATCAGCAACGGTGCCTTTGGTCGCGAGCGCGAAGGCCGTCTGAAGCGCGGAGCTATCGTGGGCCAGCAGATGCGAGCGCCCGCTTACTTTAAGTCTTACCACCGACGCTCTGGCGTTCGGCGCCCCCCGCAACCCAGCCTCGACGGCTCTCATGACCTGCGTCATCAGATGGAGTTCGTGCATTCCAGCCTCTCACTCTCTCGGAGAATCCATTCCACAGCCTCGTCCAACGCCCGAGCCACTGGGGGAGACAGAGGGCGTCCGGCCTCTGTGTCGCTGATTTCAATCCCAAAAACGATCACCGTCGGCGGGAGAGCACCCAACGTGCGCCCGAGTTCCAGGGCATCCGCCGCATTGAGGGCATGACTGGAATGAGGGAACAGGATCGGGCTGATCGGGCTGGCCGAAGCATCGAGCCGGTGAATCGTGCCCGGGGCTCGCCCGCTGCGTACGGCATCGATCACAAACACGGCCCGCGCGCCCGCCATCAACTCCAGAATCTCCAGGCCGGCCATGCCCGCTTCGACCACCTCGGTCCGGTCGCCCACTCGCTCTCGAAGCCGGCGCGCTGCGAGGAGGCCGACCGCGTCGTCCCCTCGGAGGAGATTGCCGAGTCCGATGATGCGAATGAGTTTTCCGTGCTCGTCACGCATCACAGCTCGACCTCGCTCGCCGCAGGTGCGTCCCCCTCGCGCCGGATATCCAACGTCAAGAAATGCGTCGCGCAGGAGATGCAGGGATCGTAGCACCGGATGACTTTTTCACAGCCCAACGCCGCTTGCTTGTTCGGGAGATCCAGCACACGAGGCAGATAGGCACGAAGGTCCTCTTCGATGCGCCGCTGGTTCTGCGAGGTCGGCGGCACGATCTTGGCTTCGCGGATCAGCCCGTCGCCATCCACCGTATACCGATGATAGAGAATCCCTCTTGGCGCTTCGGTGCAGGCCATGCCGGTGCCCGGTTTGACCGCGACCGGCACGGCCGGCGAGGACGGCGGGTCATACTGATCGATCAGCCGCAACGATTCTTCCAAGGCATACAGGATCTCGACCGAGCGGGCAATGATGCCGTGAAAGGGATTGCGCAGGGGCAGCGAGAGTCCGGTATCCACCAAGACCTCCTTGGCCAGCAACGACAGGTGATCGTGATTCAGGTTCAGGCGCGCCAACGGCCCGACAAGATAGGGCGCTCCGTGCAGCGTACAGTGCAGGGCGTTCGAATAAGGCACCTGCTCCTCAGAGAAATGCCGTTCGAACTCGGCCGCCGCGATGCGCAGGTCGTTGTCGGAGACGATCTGCCCCTCATTGAAGGGATACTCGTCGGGAGGACGGAGCGCGACACCAGTATAGTCCTGTGCGAAATCAGGATAGTCGAACCCCGCGACCCAGCGGACGGTCTCCACCGCCGCGTCACGCGCCCATAAGAGTTCTTCTTTCAGCCCCTCCAGCTCGCGCCGCAATGGCACTCGCGAAAACCCACCGACCTTCACCGAAACCGGATGCACCGACCGGCCGCCCAGCAACGTCATCAAGGCATTGCCTGCTTTCTTCAGCCGCAGGCCACGGGTCACGATCTCCGGATGGTCTTTGGCCATCGCAATGGCGCTCTCGTATCCGAGGAAGTCCGGCGCCTGGAGCATATAGACGTGGAGCGTATGGCTCTCGATCCACTCGCCGCAGTATATGAGACGCCGCAAATCCCGCAGCGCCCCCACCACTCGCACCGCAAAGATCTGCTCCAACGCATGGACGGCGCTCATCTGGTAGGCCACGGGACAGATGCCGCAGATCCGCGCCACGATGTCCGGCACCTCGTCGTAATGCCGGCCTACCAAAAACGCCTCGAAGAACCGAGGCGGCTCGAAGATTTTCAGCTCGACGTCCTGCACAACGCCGTCTTTGACGGTGACACGGAGCGCGCCTTCGCCCTCCACGCGGGCGATCGTATCGATCGCGATGGTCCTTGTTTCCGGCTTCTTGTCTGTCATCCGATTCAACCCGCCTCACGTCTTACGTTTCAGGGTTCCCGATTCCAGGCATGGCTTTCGTCCCTGAACGATTTCACCGCGCCGTTGATGCCGCGGAACCGCCGCAGCACCTCGATCGGAATAAGCTGGAGGCCCTGGTGAAACTCTTTGGCCAGAGAGGCCGTATTCGGAGGGAGTCCGGGACCTTCATGCATCCCTTCGACCGGGCCGAAACAGCCATAACAGTCCCGGCCCATGCTCGGGCAAATCGCGCCACACCCGGTGCGTGTCACTGACCCGAGACAGGGGATTCCCTTGGCGACCATGACGCAGACGATCTCACGGCGCTTACATTCGATGCATACGCTGTGCGTTGGCAGCCGCGGCTCAACCCCAGCTAATAGATCGGTGAGCACCCGGAGCAATTGCTCTTTGTCGATGGGACAGCCCCACAATTCGAAGTCGACCCGCACATGCTCCGAAATCGGCGTCGAGGTGCTCAGACTCTGGATGTACTGCGGGCTGGGATAGACCACTCGCTTGAAGGCGTCACCATCCGCCCAGTTGCGCAAGGCTTGAATCCCGCCCGCCGTAGCGCAGGCGCCGATCGTGATTAACACCGTGGCTTGCTCTCGCACGGACAGAATCCGATGCGCATCCTCCGGCGTGGTGATCGAGCCCTCGACCAACGCAATGTCGTAGGGACCCTCTCTCATGTCGCTGGAGGCTTCGGGAAAGTAGGCGATGTCCAAGACCTGCCCTAATGCGAGCAGATCATCCTCTAAATTCAAGATGCTGAGCTGACAGCCGTCGCACGAGGCGAACTTGAAGACACCGAGCTTGGGCCGCGCGGCCTTCTTCGTCTCCCCTGCGTGCTGTATGAGTTGACCCATTGTTATCAGACGCTCTCTCTGTGTTCCGGGTTGTGTGATTCGTCTGGTTTGTTTGAGGGAACCAGATAAACCAGACGAACGAGGCACAGTGCCCCTGGTTTCACACTCCCACCTGTCCCAACCACGGCGCGACCCGATCGTAGCGCATCACCGGGCCGTCCTTGCACAGAAAGTATGGACCCATCTGACAATGGCCGCACAGGCCGATCCCGCATTCCATATGCCGCTCCAGCGAAACGTAGATCGCCGTGGCCGGAATCCCTCGTTGCATCAAGATCGGCACGCCCAGGCGCATCATGATTTCAGGTCCGCACATCAAGACGATCGTTCGAGCGGGATCCACTCGAACCTGTTCGAACAATTCGGTTACGACGCCGATATGGTAACACCACGTCTTGTCGGGCTGGTCGCTCGTCAGCAACACCTCGGTATCCGGCTGCCGCCGCCACGCATCAAACCGCTCCCGATAGAGCAGGTCGTGCGGCGTCTTGACCCCGTGCAGAATCTTCACGCTTCCATACTGGGTGCGCCGACGAAAGATATATTCAATGGCGCCGACCACCGGCGCACAGCCCAGCCCGCCGGTCACGATCACCACCTCTTTGCCCTGCGCTGCATCGAGGAGCGGCCATCCCTGCCCGAACGGCCCGCGGATGCCCAGCTCATCGCCCGGTTGCAATCGCGCAATCGCTTTCGTCACTCGCCCCACGACGCGGATAGTATGGTCCAGGCACTGCGGTTCGTCCGGGTCCGAGACGATCGAGATCGCCACCTCGCCGACCCCGAACAGATAGACCATATTGAACTGACCGGCCGCGAACCGAAAGCTCCGCCGCACCTGTTCATCGACGAAGCACAATCGATACGTGTCGATACCCTCCGCCTCCCGGATCTTGTCCACAATGGTGGCCGCATGGATGACATAGGGGTTGGCCCAGGGACTGTCGACAGCCGGTGCAAATGACATTATGGCTCCATCTCTACGAGACCTGGCCTCATCAGCCTTCCCTCAATACTTTCAGGACGGCTTGCACCATCGCTCGGCCGTCGCCGAACAGCACGATCGTCTTGTCGGCGGCGAACAACGGATTGGGAATGCCCGCAAAGCCCGGGCTCAGGCTGCGCTTGATCACCACGACCGTCCGCGCCTTGTCCACATCGAGGATCGGCATGCCCGCGAGGGGGCTCGTGGGGTCGGTCCGTGCCAGCGGATTCACCACGTCGTTTGCGCCGATGACGAGCGCCACATCCGTCTGCTCGAACGTGGGATTGCTCTCGTCGAGATCTTTCAGCAACTCGTAGGGGACATTCGCCTCGGCCAGCAATACATTCATATGGCCCGGCATGCGGCCGGCCACCGGATGGATCGCGAATTCGACTTCGATGCCGCGCGAGAGCAACAACTCGGCGAGGTGCGACACACTGTGCTGTGCCTGGGACACGGCCATCCCGAAACCAGGCACGATCACCACCCGGCGCGCGGTTTCGAACAGCAAGGCCACGTCTTCAGGGGAGCCGGCCTTCACCCGGCCCGCGTAGAGGTCCTCAGCCGCCCGGTCCTTCGTTGCAGGCGGACCGCTTCCGACCATCACGTCCACGAGCGATCGGTTCATGGCCCGGCACATGATCTGCGTGAGGATGAACCCCGACGCGCCCACCAGCGACCCGGCAATAATCAACACGTTGTTATTGAGCACGAAGCCTGTCGCGGCAGCGGCCAGCCCAGAACAGGAATTCAGGAAGGCGATCACCACCGGCATGTCGGCCCCCCCGACCGGCAGCACGAGCAACAGCCCGAGCATCGACGAGACAGCCACGACGAGCCAGTAGGCGGCATGGGGTTCAGGGGTCAGTAAGAGCCAGAGTCCAAGTCCTCCAGCGGCGATGGCCAGTCCGGCGTTGATGGCGTATTGACCGGGAAACCGGATGGCGTTCTCGGTGACCAGTGCTTGGAGCTTGGCGAAGGCCACGAGACTGCCCCAGAACGTCACCGCGCCGATCACACCGGAGGCGACCGCGGCAGCCGTGAAATGGCTGAGCGTCGCGACGGACGCGTCCTTGCTCTCCAGCAACCCGGCTCCGGCCACAAGGACCGAGGCGCCGCCGCCTAACCCGTTCAGAAGCGCAACCATTTGCGGCATGGCGGTCATCTCGATCTTCAGCGCCAGCGTCGCGCCGATGACCGACCCGATCAACAGCGCAATCGCGATCGTCTGGAAACCCAGAATGCGCCGGTCGAGCAAGGTCAGCGTCACGGCGACCATCATCCCGAGCGAACCCAACAGGTTCCCGCGCACCGCCGTGCGCGGGTGGGCGAGCCCCTTCAACCCCATCATGAACAGGGCCGAGGCACCCAGATATCCCAGATTGATGAGAGCGGCGCTCATGGCTCCCTCGTCGGGCGTTGTCGGAACATCGCGAGCATCCGATGCGTCACCAGAAACCCGCCCACCACGTTGATCGTGGCGAACACCACGGCGACAAACCCCAATGTGCTCAAGAGCCAATCCCGCTCGGACCCGGCAGCCAGCAACGCCCCCACGAGCGTGATGCCGGAGATGGCATTGGCGCCGGACATCAGCGGCGTATGGAGCGTGGGGGGCACTCTGGTGATGACTTCGAATCCGGCAAACAGCGCCAGCACGAAAATCGTCAAGCCCAGCACGGCGGTTTCCATCACACCTCCTCCTGTACGATCACTGAGTCCCGCCGCCACCAAGCAGCGCCTGCACCCGGGGATGCACCACCGCTCCGCCTCGCGTGACCAGGGTTTCACGCGCAATCTCATCTTCCATATCCACGCGCAAGGAGCCGTCCTTGCACAGGTGCAGCAGGAAATTGGCGAGGTTCCTCCCGTACATCTGGCTCGCATGCGTCGGCACGGTGCTCGGCAGATCGGTCGGTCCCAGCACGGTGACACCATGATGCACAACGGCCTCGTTTGGACGAGTGAGTTCGCAGTTGCCGCCGCGGTCGGCAGCCACATCCATGATGACCGACCCGCGCGCCATGCTTGCCACCATATCGGCCGTGATGAGCATCGGCGCTCGTTGTCCAGGAACCGCCGCTGTCGTCACAATCACGTCGCTCGCGGCCACAACAGGCGTCAACAGTGCACGCTGCCGCCGATAGATGTCCTCGCCCAATGTCTTGGCATAGCCGCTTGTCTCCTCGACCTCCCCGACCTCAAGCGGCGCCTCGACGATCTTCGCCCCCAGGCTTCGGATATGGTCCTTTACCGCCGGACGCACATCGTAGGCCGACACCGCCGCCCCTAAGCGGCGCGCTGTGGCAATCGCCTGCAACCCCGCCACACCGGCGCCGATCACGAGGACCCGCGCCGGTGGAATGGTTCCAGCCGCAGTCGTCAGCATCGGCAACAACTTCGGCAGTCTGGCCGCCGCGAGCAGCACGGCCTTGTAGCCCACGATGGTGGCGAGCGAGGAGAGCACGTCCATGCTTTGCGCACGGGCGAGCCGGGGCATCAACTCCAATGCGAAGGACGTCACGACCCGCTTCGCCAGCTCAATCGTCGCTTCGGGACGGGTAAGCGGATCGGCCAGCCCGATCAGCACGTGATCCCTGCGCAAGAGGGGAAGATCGCCACGCCCCTTGTCGGGATTGGCGCCCAGCGTCCTGACCTGGAGCACAATGTCCGCTGAGCCGAACAGTTCGGCGCGATCCCTCGCGACCTGCGCGCCCTTCGCTCGATAGGCCTCATCCTCGAATCCCGCGGCCTCCCCCGCTCCTGATTCCACCAGCACGTGCAGACCGATCTTGGTGAGCATCGGCACGTGCGAGGGAATCAACGCCACCAGCGTTTCCCCCGGATACGTTTCCTTCGGCACGCCGACGCGCATAGTCTTCACCCGGTTTATCACCTTCGCCTCAGCCTCAACCTTAGGCTACTTTTCCCGTGGGGCGGTCCAACAACGTCGGCAGCTCTTCGGTCAGGTCAATTCCAACCGGACACCAGGTGATGCAGCGCCCACAGCCCACACAACCCGATGTCCCGAACTGATCGATCCACGACGCAAGCTTGTGCGTGAGCCACATGCGATAGCGGTCCTTGATCGTCGGGCGAATGTTTTTGCCATGAATATAGCCGTGGTCCTGCGTGAAACAGGAATCCCACAATCTGGTGTGCTCGGCGCGTTGGTGCGTGAGGTCTGGCGTCTCTTCCACGGTATGGCAGAAGCAGGTCGGGCAGACCATCGTGCAATTCCCGCAAGCCAGACAGCGGCTCGCCACGTTGTCCCAGCAGGGATGCTCATGGGCGTCATACAGGGCCTGTGGAAGATGCGATCGGTCCAGGCGCCGCGTCTGGCTGCGGGCGCAGGCCCCAATCTGCTGTTCGGCCCCACGAACCAGCGTCGTCGAGGCCGGCGCGAGCGACAGCTCGCCCAGCACCTTCTCGCCCGCCGCACTGCCTGCCTCCACAAGAAACACGTCATCCAATTCGGTCAGCGCCAGATCGAATCCCCCGCGCGCGCGAGGACCGGTGTCCATCGAGGCGCAGAAACAGGTGGCCAGCGCGCGGGTGCAGTTCACCGCAATCAGAAACAAGCCGTCACGGCGTGCCTGATAATAGGGATCCCGGTAGGCGTCTTTTAGAAAGATGCGATCCTGGATCGCGAGCCCGGCCAGATCACAGGCGCGAACCCCTACGATGGCCACCTTCTCGTGCGGGGGAAATGTCGGGCGAGCGGAGAATCCGTTCGTGGTTCGTTCGATCTGGAGCAACGGCTCGCGCGGCGCAAAGGTGAAGGGCTTGAGCGATTGCGGCCCATGCACGACGCCGAAGATCCGGTCCGAGCCGCTCTGCTCCAGCCGATAGCGTCCCGGTTCCTGCACATCGCGCCAACCGATCGGTAAATCCGAGACGTGCCGGATCGTGTCCCACACGACCGCCCCGTCGCGGACCGTCGGGCCTACGACGCGATAGCCCCTGGCCTGCAACAGATCGATCAGCTGCGGCAATGAGGATGTCGGCAAGAGCGTTGGGGCCTGCTCACTCCCGAGCTTCATGGATCTCCTTCATCACGATCTCCTCTGCGTCCGGCACAATCTTGTCGGGCAACTCAATCACGGCAGCGGCTCACGTGCGTCTGTCGGTCGCATGTTGTCCCTGTCATCCGACCCAGCGTGACGAGCCACGCATACCACAGAGGAGCCAGGAAGACCATGCCGCCGAGAGCCATCCGTCATTCTTTCTGCTGTTCCCTTCCTGTCGACCGGGCGCTGACGGTTACACCGATGACCGCAGCAATACGACGATGGACCGCGCGTTCACGAGATAGCGCGGAGCGGTGATCGGCCATTCGGCGCCTGGTTCGCAACAGTCATCCGGGCTGTCGAGGCTCGTGTCGATGACCCGCCTCCAATGATTGGCTGGTCCCTCCTGGATGGTAAAGGCCAGAGCTTCCCAATAGGCATTGATCATCACGTAGAGATCGTCGTCCTGCTGGGACGCCCCGTGCAGACAGAACGCCACGCTGTGCGAATGGTAGGAGAGATCGACCGCGGGTCCGACCCCATACCAGCAGATGTTCTCGCGCCAGAAGCGGCTGCGGCTGAGCGAAGGATGGGCTTTCCGGAATGCGATCATGTGCTGGAAGAAGCGAAAGATATCTCGGTTCTGCTGCAACCGGTCCCAATCCAGCCAGGTGGTGTCGTTGTCCTGATTGTACGGATTGCTGTTGCCTTGCTGGGTCTGCAGAAACTCATCGCCGGCCCGCAACATCGGGGTGCCGTTTGACAGGAACAGCAGACAGCAAAAGTTCTTGATCTGCTGTTTGCGCAGCCTCATGACCTCTGGAGGGACATCTTCGTCGCCTTCCACCCCACAATTCCAACTATAATTGTCGGCCGGCCCATCGGTGTTCTGATGGCCGTTGGCCCAGTTCCGCTGGTGGTTATAGGCCACGAGGTCGTATAGGGTAAACCCATCGTGCGAGGTGATGTAGTTGAGGCTCTGGAATGGGCGAAAGGCGTGCAGGAGGTCGTCCGGGAACAGATCGTCGCTGCCGTACAGGCGGGACATGAGGGAGGGCACGAGGCCGGGATCCCCTTTCACGAACCGCCGGACCTCATCGCGGAATCGGCCGTTCCACTGGGCCCATCTTAGCGCAGGCAGGCTCCGTCCCAACTGATAGGCCCCCGCCGCATCCCAGGGTTCAGCAATCAGACGAACGTTCGCCAGGTCGGGGTCGGAGGCGATGTCGGAGAACAGCGGAGGAATGTCCCAGTTCAGCGATCCATCTTCGTTTCTGGCAAAGATGGACGCCAAATCGAACCGGAACCCATCGACGTGCATGTCTGTGACCCAGTGCCGCATGCTGTCCAGAATGATCGTGCGCACATAGCGGTTCACACAGTTGAGGGTATTGCCCGTCCCGGAAAAGTTCGCATAGGGATCCCACGGCTTGTCGGAGATCAAGTAGTAGGTGCTATTGTCGATCCCCTTGAAGCTGTAGACCGGGCCGGCCTGGTTGCCTTCGACGGTGTGGTTATAGACCACGTCGAGCACCACTTCGATGTCCGCCTCGTGCAGCGCCTTCACCAGGGCGCGGAACTCGTGGTGCTGATCACAGGTGGTCGGACTCACCGCGTACGCGTGGTGCGGGGCGAAGAAGTTCAGCGGCATATAGCCCCAGGCATTTCCTTCCTGAGGATCGTATTGAAAGACCGGCATCAACTCGACGACGGTGATCCCCAGTTGCTTCAAGTATGGGATCTTCTCAATGAGCCCGGCGTAGGTACCCCGTCCGTCCGGCCTCACCCCGGAATGGGGGTGATTGGTGAACGCCTTCACGTGCAGCTCATAGATGATCGCATCCGACTCGTGCCGAGGACGTTTGTCACTACCCCAATCGAATACATCTTCGCAGGAGGAGAGGAGTCCGAGCGGCGCCTTGCCGACGTTGGAACCGGGTCCGATGGCCGCCTGCCGCTCGAAGGTCGGCGGGAAGAAGACCGCCCGAGCGTAGGGATCGAGGAGGATTTTCTGGGGGTCGAAGTGGTGCCATTCGTATCGCCCCTTCGGCTCGGGCCCATCAACCCTGTAGGCATAGTAGCGGGCCTCGTTCGTCAGATGTCTGGGAATGCGACAGTGCCAGACTCGCCCGGACTTGTGTTGCAGATAATCAAACTCGTAGGTGAACACGGGATGGAGAACGTCATCTTCCTTATACAGCAGTAACGTCACACGATCCGCATGCTTAGAGTACAAGGCAAAATTATAGGCCTGCTCCTCCGCAATCCAGGTCATGCCTAACGGAAAGGAGGACCCTTCGACGGAACCCCAACGCAACATCTCTTCCCTCCGGGACGCCAGGCGTCAGTGCAATGTGTGCCAGTCACGTCACAATCTGATGGCTGACCAGGAAGACCAGGTCCTCCATCGTGCGGTCCGATTTCACGCGAGAGCCGGCGCCGGAGAGGCCACGCGGGCGGAAGCCGGTGAGAGACCGCACCGCCTCACGCAGCGATGTGCTCGGGATCGTCCCGCTATGGATGCAGCCGCCCCCGCTCTCTTTCCTGCGCTCGATGAGCCCGACCTTGTTGCCCCGCTTGGCCGCCTGAGTCACTGCCGTCTGGCCGGCCTGGTCGCTTCCGACTCTCCAAGCGGTCATCGTGCCCCCTCAGCTCTCAGCGATCAACCCTCAACGTTTCATTTCTCCTGCGACTCACACGCCAGGCCGCCCACAGGAGATACAGAAAAACCATCACGCCTATGAGTTCCACGAGATGGACAAGATGCCACCCCTCGACCAACTCGACTTCCACGACGACGAGCAGCACCGTCGCGACCAGAAACACGAGCACATGCCGGCGCGGCATGCTGATCACCTCACGGAAAAATGCGGCGAGCCAACCGTCACGCTCCTTGGACGATTCCATCGGTCTTATCCCTCTCTACTATTGGTCGAGCCTCATACACGACACCCTGCCACCGCAACCACATTCACTTTGATCTGAGGCCATTACATGAACGAGCCGCCGACAGACATGCGCAATGAACGGCAGCAAAAGCAATGCCTTACTGGCTCCGCAGCAACCGGGAGGAGACTTTCCTGATGTTTCACGTAACTCGGTGTGCTCACCATGAGACAAGAGGGACATTTAGCCCCAGCGAAGAAACTGTACGGGGGCAGAACACCGCACTGAGACAAGGACCTTACCTAGCAAACTACGCCATTGGATAAGTTGTATAGCTCAAGACTTCATCTGACAGACAGCGAGTCCATCCCGGGTTAGGCTGCCAATATTTTCTCCTTCGCCAGCGGCACACTGTCGATGAACGTGTGCATTGGCGTCTTCCCGTAGCACCAGCGGCCCTGATGAGACCGCCGTTCGTTGTACTCCTGCATCCACGCATCCAAGTCGGCCTGGAGTTCCTCCAGCGTTCGATAGATCTTCTTCCGGAACGCCACGCGGTAAAACTCGTTCAACATGGTCTTGTGGAACCGTTCACAGATCCCATTGGTCTGCGGATGGCGAGTCTTGGTGCGGGTGTGCTCAATGTTCTCCACCGCCAGGTATAGTTCATATTCATGCCGCTCTGGGGCACCACAGTATTCCGTGCCGCGGTCGGTCAGGACGCGGTTCAGCGGAATCTCATGCTGTTCGAAGAACGGCAGAACGCGGTCATTGAGCAGCTCCGCGGCCGTGACCGGCGTCTTGCGATCATAGAGCTTGGCAAAGCCGATCTTGCTGTAGGTATCGATGAAGGTCTGCTGGTAGATCCGGCCCACGCCTTTCAAGGTGCCGACGTAGAATGTGTCCTGGGCCCCGCAGTAGCCGGGACATTCGCTCTCGAATTCCCCGTGCGCTTCTTTGTCCGCGGTCGCCTTCTCCAGGGCTACCACCTGTGCTTCGGTGAGCACCAATCCTTCTTGGGCCACTTTCACTTCCAGCGCCTTCAATCGTTTCCGCATCGTTTCCAGATCATGGCGGAGCCAGATGCATCGCACGCCTGCCGGGGAGATGGTCAGGGCCTGCTTGCGCAGTTCGTTCGCGACGCGGGCTTGCCCCCACGCCGGCTGCTCAATGGCCATCTGTACGATGGCCTGCTCTACCTCCGGGGCCACCCGGTTCTTGAGGAGGGGCTTCTGCCGCGAAATCTCTTGGAGGGCCGCCTCGCCGCCAGTTTCGTAGAGTTCTTTAAATCGGTAGAAACTATCTCGGCTGTACCCCATCAGCTGACAGGCTTTTGAGACATTGCCGAGTTGCTTCGCCAGTTCCAACACGCCGACTTTGGTCTTAATGATCTTCTGTTCCGTGGTCATCGTCCCCACTCCTTCCGTGAAGGGGAGGACTCTACCTGACTGTCAGATTAAGTTCTAGCTTTCACAGATAAGTTGTCCGGCTGTGCTCATGTCTCTTCCCCAACACCCAATGGCAGTTCAAACGAGAGCGAGGTTGCTGGTTCAACAGTCCTTGCTAGCGGCACATTTTAAGTAGCCTGTTGTCCATTTAGTTACCCGCGCTCATAACGGCGAAAACTCACAAACAATTTCAGTTCGTTATAAAAATCAAACGATGTCCCGAAAAGGCTGGTATGAGTACGGGCGAGATGAGCAACCGAAACTCGCGCCGAAGCGATTGCCAAAGCGCACAAAGGAGGGCTGCTTCCCTCATCCCACGGCATGGTCTCAACGGGATGAGAGTCGGACTCCATTCCGAAGCGAGTCCTCCTCCCACCGTTGCCACCAAAACCTGTTACGTGATGCCCCGCACCAACGCAAACTTCAGTAAATCGGCGTTCGTCGAGAGTTGTTGAGACTTCATCATCCTCGCTTTGTGGTACTCAATCGTTTTGCGGCTTAAACGAAGTGCTGTCGCAACCTCTTCGATCGAATGACCACGAGCCAAGAGTCGTAACACTTCGACTTGGCGTGGAGTCAGCGAATGCTTGCCTACCCCATCCGTAGTCGATTCTCCCAGTAACGCACCACCCCCGACTTTCGGGCTCACATACGCGTTTCCTTGAAACAACTGTGTGAGGGCCTGCCCGATCTCTGTCGGATCACAGTTTTTCGTGAGATAGGCATTGCCACCCGAGGCAAACGCACGAGCGACATAGTCAGCTTCTTGATGCATGGTCACGAAAAGAATCTTCACCGTAGGTTGAATCGCTCGAATTTGCCGCGCGGCTTCAAATCCATTGAGCTTCGGCATAGAAATATCCATAAAGACGAGATCGGGTTGAAGCTCACGGACCTTTGCCACCAAGTCTTCACCATTCGCGGCGACTCCTGCCACCTCAAATCCTTCCGGCGCAGCAGACAAACGGAGGTCCCGAAAGTGTTGGCGCATGCCTTGTGCCATAAAATAGTGATCATCAGCAATCACAACGCGCATAAACTATTCCCATGCTTTCCTCTGGTGTGGAACCATGACGTCTATCCGTGTTCCCGTTCCACAGCACTCGCCAATTGACAACGCCCCATTGACTAACCGAATACGCTCCTCAATACCAATGAGACCGATCCCGGCCACCTCCTTTCGTGTCTTTTCCCTATCAAACCCAACTCCATTGTCTTCTATACGCACTCGAAGCCCATCCGCTTCCATGGACAACGCTACTTCAACCCGGCTAGCTTTCGCATGCTTCTCAACATTACGCAATGCCTCTTGAATCACACGATAGATCGTCGTGCTGAGAAGAGGACATATCTCGGGCACGCTCTCTCCTGCCACGCGCACCTCTACGGGACACTTCAAGCGATTCGCATACTCCGCAGCCAACCGCTTTACAGCCGCCACCAGGCCCAAATTCGTCAAAACGGCTGGATGCAATTCATGCGCTTTTGAGCGAGACCAGGTCGACAACACATCCAGTTCTTCTCGGAACCGGCCGATACTGTCGAGCAATTGATGCTGATCCTGAGGAGGGGCGGCAAGAAGGCTCCCCATATTAAAAATAATGCTGCCAATCTTCGAGCTCAGTTCGTCATGCAAATCAAGTGAGAGCTGACGACGATAGCTGTCTTCCGAAGTAAACAACCGGCTCGTGAGTGCCCGCAGTTCTTGTGTCGTACGCTCGATATGCTCTGCCTGTTCTCGCCCTAAACGATCGTAGAGATCGAGAATACGCTCATGTCCTCGCCTCTGCGCTTCCAAGACCAGACGGGACGACAAATCGTTCCTGTCATTCCCCTTCAAGGGCTCTCGATCACGGAGATGCTCTTCGATAAACGCGAGATCGGAGTTGAGAAACGCCAGGTACGCACTCAGCGCAATCACCCGAAAATGGTTGGCGGCCGCAGGAGGAATGTGGACGGCCGAAAAGAGCACCGCGGCAAAGGCCTCACCAGATGGGAGTCGACCACCGAAACCGATCACCGATTTCACCCCATACTGTTGAACAAATTCCGCTTGCACCGGAATAAACGGATGCCCCAACGCCTCTTCAATATGAAAGACGTTGAATGCCCGATCCAAATCACTCAACAAGAAAGCGGCATCGTGTTGCTGTGCCGAGAATGACCCAATCTCGAGTTGATCTAGAAGGTGAGAAAACATCGGCATCCGGGTATGAAAGTCAGGGCCCTCAAGCGGCACGCAGCCGAAGCGCGTAGACAGGCGAGGATGACACCAAAAATGAAACTGGCCACACGACCCCATCAATACAAAACATCGGGCCTGACGAGACAGTTCATGCGTTCCCGCCATCCCCTCCGCCATGATTTTCAAACGAGGCTCCAGCGTATCAAGAGGCCGCGTGACAAAAACGCGAGATAATAACAATGCCGGTGCGGCCGTTTCAGGAGCACGGAAATGATCGTACAAATATTCGGACAGCAACTGAGAGACCGTCTCGACAGTAGCTACACGCGTTCCGAAACGGATTATGCGCGAGGCGCACTGGGTGGCCTCTCGAAGCGTCAATGTCGAAGGGTCACTGTGTGCGTTTTCCGACATCGGCTCAGTCTGCTTCATCGAATCCGACGCTCTCATTTCATCCTCACATACAACAGGTGGAATGGGGTCCAAACAACCGGGAGCACCTTCGGATAACGTGACGATCGCGGGTTCGCGTAGAAAGAGAAAATAACCTGGTAGGGCGACCAGGTACCACTGGCCATTTGACCAGTCCCCTCAGAAGACTACTTGGTGAATAACCATGGGGACTAGTTAGCAATCTTAAATATACCATCCCCGCCCTATCCCAGGAATTGATGCGCAGTCTTCCTGACCCCCTAGTAATGGGATTGCATTCGAAGATTCAGAACCTTCGCCCTTTGGGCCTTCTCAGATTGGGAGGAGCTTACGAGGGTACGTTGGCCGGTCAATCCACACTTCACCGGCAGAAACGGCATTATCGTGATGCTGGAGGGCCTCAAGAAATTGAAAGGCTGTCAATTCATGTACCCAGTGAGAGACGGAAGAGATCTACCATGGAAGATGCGCTAAGTACCCCTTATGCCATTCCTCGTTATTCGATTGGGCTGATCCGCGAAGGATCTATCCCGATAAAGGAATACCCCACGATCAGCTGCTCAAAGGAGTTTGCAGATGTGTTCGGGACAATGTTCGAGCAATATGACCGAGAGCATTTTTCGATCGCCTGCATTGACGCCAAACACAAAATTATCGGATTTCACACAATCGCTGTTGGAACTCTCACGACAGCCCTTGTCCATCCTCGAGAAGTGTTCAAGACCGCTATCCTTCTTTCGAGTGCAGCCTGCGCTCTTTTTCACAATCACCCTTCGGGCGAACTCACACCAAGTCGAGAAGATCGTGAACTCACGAAACGACTCGAACAAGCTGGCGAATTGCTCGGCATTCACGTCCTCGATCACATCATCTTCGGAGCGAACAACCGATACTATAGTTTTGCTGATGAGGGATTCATCACCGGCAAGCCTGCCTCATAGTTTCTACCTCCCTTTTGTCCTCCCAGAAACCACGCTCACAAAGTGGTCGCTGCTTATAGATATTGAAGAAGGTGTTACCTCAGGAGTAGTGGGACGTGGCATAAGAAGTACCGAGGCCACTATAGGGGGGTCCCCGGACAATGTCGGGAACGGAAAGAGGCCAACCAATCAAATGGAGACACGATGTCTGATCGATACGCTGCTCAGATTACGATCGGAGGAGAAATTCAACAGAAAGATCTCACGGGATTGTTCAAGGCCATCACTGATGAAGGAATCTCAACAGAATGGGATGGCGACCCTTTCCAACCGCAACACGCGAAGGAGATCCAATGCGTGCTCAACAAAGACGGCCATCTCCGATTGTGTGACACGCACGCCAGCGACGGACGATTTCCCGATCTCGAACAGTGGCTGATCGCTCACCGCATCCCCTTTACGAGAGCCTCAGAAGCCAAATATGAAAACGACGCGGTCGTCGTCGAATACCGACCAACACTCAAACAACTCATCTCACGCGCAGCCAATAATCAAGGAGACACACTCATCTCCTACGAGGAAGCTCTCAACGCATTGATTCTCCTGAAGAAGAAAGAGACCGAGAAAGCCACGCGTTGCCTTGAGCATCTTCTGAGACCAATTGTCGAGCCACTTCCTCCACTAAAGCTGGTCGCCTGATCTGTATAGCTCAAGACTTCATCTGACAGACAGCGAGTCCATCCCGGGTTAGGCTGCCAATATTTTCTCCTTCGCCAGCGGCACACTGTCGATGAACGTGTGCATTGGCGTCTTCCCGTAGCA
>Ga0194120_10004047_pt1 | contig 23083 bp, 29 predicted proteins | sample TA2MahCa65mmetaG_FD_148642 | JGI IMG/M metagenome (GOLD analysis project Ga0194120, IMG submission 148642) | Freshwater microbial communities from Lake Tanganyika, Tanzania - TA2015019 Mahale Deep Cast 65m | ecosystem: Environmental > Aquatic > Freshwater > Lake | place: Tanzania: Lake... | reverse complement strand
ACGGCCAGACGCCGGACCAGGTGTACTATGACCATCTGACGACACGGCAGACCGCCGCGTAGTCAGCTATCCGCCAGGCGCCACTTAAGAATGGGCCGATACTGTCCAACCAACCGGAGCCACCTCTTGATGCCATCTGATCGGCCTCTCCTGGTCATCCGCGAGAGACGGCGTGTCTGATCAATCGATCCAGCCTGTGATCCAAGTCAGCGAAATTCTCCAGAACCGCAATATCGTACGTCATGAAAAGATCACGCATGGCGAGCGCGCCATTTCCGCCGACGGCTAGATCGGAAGCGGGACGCACCTCATCGGCAAGAGCTCGAACCAGCTCAGTCGCATTGGCCTCGGGAAGTGCGACAGGAAATGACATGATGGTCAGATCCGGCTCCACCTGCTCACAGAGCCTGGTCAGTGAGACGAGAGGCACATTGGCTCCCAAATAGTGAACTCGGCAGCCGCGAACACGACATCGATAGGCCACTGCAACCGCGGCAATGTCGTGTTCCTCGCCGGGCGGGCAGGCCACGACCACTTTGGCCCCAAACTCAGCGACTGGAAGCTGATTCATGGCGGAGAAAATCTTTTGTTGGGTTTGCCTCGTGACGTAATGTTCAATGGCCACGTCCAGATGACCATCGTACCAAAGCTGCCCTACTTGCTCTTGAAGCGGGAGCAGAATCCCATGCAGCGCTTCTTCAAAGGGAATCATCGCCACAGCGCCGTTCAAACGCTTCTCAAAGATCATACGATTGAAGGGACTCAAGCTGGACAGCAGTTCCTTCAAGAGTTTGTTGAAGGCATTGTCGACGAATGACACTTGCGGCGCACTGGCGCGGGCTCGCCGCAACAACTCCTCACGTCCGAGTTTCGACAACTCTCCGATCGAGGCTCCTGTATCCAGTTGCTCCTTCAGGAACCTCAGCAACGTGACATCGTCATCGGAATAATTGCGATAACGATTGGCTCCTCGAGTCGGTTTTAGGATTTCAAACCGTCGTTCCCACACGCGGATAACATCTCGCGAGAGGCCGGTAAGTTTTGCAACTCTATGAATTCTATGAGTATTCATATTCGATATCTGGATCCTATTATAATGTTCAATGTTTGTCAAAAAATCGTAAAATAACACTTGACACATTAGACATTTTGGCTTATACATTAGACACTCTTGTGACAAACATTGAACCTCAATCCAAATGGAGGTCATCATGGCGAGAGCAGAGCAAAAAGAAATAGTCGGACAGACAATGAGTCAATCAGCTCTCTCTTCGGCGCTGCATCACTCATCCTGTCTGAGATGCGGCGGATTCATGGTGAACGAAGTCTCCATGGACCTGATGAGCAGCTCAGGCGAGTTGGACTGTGCCACAAGACGATGCGTGCAGTGCGGTGACATCCTCGATCCTGTCATCTTGCAGAATCGGAGCATTCGCCAACAGCGGATGACAGTTCAGCATGCAGCACACTCATTGCCGGGCAATAAAATAGTGCAACTTCAATAGATACATTGTATGTGTCACTACCACCAGCCAGGGCGGTCCTGGTGTTCTAAACCAAGGGGGTATCGTATGCGGAGTCAAACAGTGTTTCAGGTCGGAGTGGGGATGGCGTTGATGCTCGGAGCCGTCACTCTGGCAACAGCAGCGGACGTGCCGAGCAAGGACATGGTCCTCATCCCGAAGGGTGAGTTCACCATGGGGAGTAGCGAACATGCAGATGAGGCAAAGCATCAGGTCGTGTTGGATGCCTATCTCATCGACAAGTTCGAAGCCTCGAACGCACGATACAAAGAGTTCATGAAGGCTGCCGGCCACCCGGCTCCGGCCTATTGGGACGACCCGCGCCTCAACAAGCCGAACCATCCGGTCGTTGGCGTGAGCTGGACGGATGCCAACGCATTCTGCAAATGGGAGGGCAAGCGTCTTCCGTCTGAAGCAGAGTGGGAAAGAGCGGCAAAAGGACCGGCCGGAGACAATCATTATCCATGGGGACACGCACTTGACCCGAAAAAGGCCAATTATGGTCAGAACATTGGCCGCACAACACCCGTGGATTCCTATCCCGATGGGGTGAGCGGATTCGGCGTCTACAATATGGCCGGCAATGTCTTTGAGTGGGTCGAGGATTGGTACGATCTCAACTACTACAAACAGAGTCCGGCCATGAACCCGCGGGGAGCAGAGAAGGGCTACAACTTTGCGAACCAAGGACCCGTGCGGGCGCTACGCGGCGGTTCCTGGCTCGCGCCGGAAACCTCGCTGCATACCAGCCATCGATTCTGGAATCAGCCTGACAATAACTCCTACGGCGTCGGTCTCGGATTCCGTTGCGCGAAGTCGACCCAGACGGTGTCCGACGAGGCCGTGCAGACCGGTCGCGACGCATTCATTCAGGCGTTAGTTGCGATGGGTGCTGAAAAGCACGCTGAGGCAATGGCCGCCATTGAGAAGGCAGTGGCCTCGGATCCGGGGAACAAGGAGTACCTTGCCACCCGTGAACTGATCCAAAAGAGCATGAAGAAGAAGTAAGAGCAGAACTGACGGAGGGGGGCCTTCGCCCCCTTCCCGTGGACCAGGTTGTGCGGGGAGTTCTCTCGTGACAACGCCTGAGGCTAGACCCGAAAATTCATCAACAGGGATCCCAGCGGCCGTCCCAGGAACATCCCTCATCCTACTTACTGGTGCGAGCGGCTACATCGGCGGACGACTTCTGCCGTCGCTGGAAAATCAAGGGTACCGCCTGCGCTGCGTAGCCAGACATCCGGAAATTCTCAGGCCGAAAGTCGGCCCCTTAACGGAAGTTGTCGCAGGTGATGTGCTTGACCGACAGAGTCTCGACAACGCCATGCGCGGAGTGGATGTCGCCTACTACATGGTCCACTCCATGAGTTCGACCGGATCTTTCGAAGAGAAAGACCGACAGGGCGCCAGGAACTTTGGCGAAGCGGCAAAGGCGGCAGGTGTGAAGGGCCTCGTCTATGTAGGAGGCTTAGGCAGCGATGACGAAGAACTCTCAGCACATCTGCGCAGTCGGCACGAAGTTGGAGACATCTTGAGGCAGTCGGGCATTCCCGTGTGTGAGTTTCGCGCATCCGCTGTCATTGGTTCCGGTAGTGCCTCATTTGAGCTGGTTCGTGCTTTGGTAGAACGCCTGCCGATCATGCTCACTCCGAAATGGGTCAAGGGGAAGGCGCAACCAATCGGAATCGACGACTTGCTGGACTATCTGATTGAGGCGCTTCAGATTCCCCTCTCCAAATTCCGCATCTACGAAGTCGGCGGTGCCGACCAAGTCTCCTACGCGGACATGATGCGTGCGTACGGGCGTCAGCGGGGGCTCACGCCTCTCATCATCCCGGTGCCGGTCCTGACCCCCTGGCTGTCTGCTCTATGGCTGGGGTTGATCACGCCGCTCTACGCCCGCATCGGGCGGTCAATTATTGAGAGCATTGTCCATGTCACGGTGGTACGGGAGAACAGCGCGCTCACCACTTTCTCCGTACATCCAATGGGAATCGATGAGGCGATTCGCCGAGCCCTTGCCCGTGAGGAGACGCATTTCTCAGAGACGCGCTGGTCCGACTCGCTCTCCTCATCCGGAACGCAGCGTTCGTGGGGAGGCGTCCGGTTCGGCACGCGCATTGTCGATTCGCGGACGGTAACGGTCGACGCTCCGCCTGCAGTCGTCTTCAGGTGTATTGAGAGGCTCGGAGGTGACCATGGTTGGTACGCCTGCGACTGGCTGTGGCACCTGCGTGGCTTCATTGATCTGCTTCAAGGGGGCGTCGGAATGAGACGCGGACGGCCTTCATCCACGACTCTCCGCATCGGCGACACGGTGGACTCATTTCGTGTCGAATCGATTGAGCCGAACCGCCGCCTGCGGCTCAAGTCCGAGATGAATTTACCCGGGCGGGCCTGGCTGGAGTTTGAAGTGACGGAGGCCGGTTCTTCAACACAGATCAGGCAGACCGCGATCTTTGATCCGGTGGGACTGAAAGGGCAACTGTACTGGTATTCCCTCTACGTGCCGCACGAATTTGTGTTCGATGGGATGTTGCGGGGCATCGCGCAAGCAGCATTGCGAGAATTGAAGGATCTTGATATGCCGAAAATGCCAAATGGGCAGACGGCAATGCCGCATCGCGGCTGAACCGGGCGTAACGAGGGAGGCGAGACTGCTTCCCATGGACACACCAACTTGTGATGGAGGTCCGCAATGCATACAACACAAATCATTGTGATCGCGGCGCTGGCAACCGCATTCACAGCCATGAACCCGACAGTCCGTGCGGAGGAATCCGTGATTCCAAGAGATATGGTGTACATCGGCCAAGGACCTTCGATCATGGGACTCGACAAGGAAGAGCCTAAAGAATTTGTGAACAGCCCTGCGACGTATAGGAAACGCACCAGAACACCCGTCTCCACCTTGAACGACGAAAGCCCGGCCCATACGGTATTTCTCGATTCCTATTTGATCGATAAGTATGAAGTCTCCAACAAGGACTATGGAGACTTCATGAGGACGACAAGACACGGCGCTCCCGCGTATTGGGATGATCCCCGTCTCAATGGACCGAACCAGCCGGTTGTCGGCGTGAGCTGGTACGACGCGCGCGCCTATTGCGAGTTTCGCGGCAAGAGATTGCCGACGGAAGCGGAGTGGGAAAAGGCTGCCCGAGGGCCGGATGGCAATCTTTATCCCTGGGGCGACGACTTTGATCCGGCGAAAGCCAACTATGGGAAAATTCACGATGCCACGAAGCCGGTCGATTCATATCCCGATGGAGTCAGTTATTACGGCATCCACAACATGGCCGGTAATGCATTTGAATGGGTCTTCGACTGGTACGACCCCCGCTTCTATAGCAAGCTGGAGCCGATGGTCAATCCCACTGGACCGGAAAAGCCCGTCTGGATCGGAGGTACCGGGACCTATGTGGACCTGCTGGCGCTTGGAGAAAAACGAGTGATTCGAGGCGGATCCTGGGTCGCCCCGGAAGGTTCGGTCCGCTCGACGCACCGGTTCTGGAATCATCCACTCAATAACAGCTACGGCGTGGGGTTGGGGTTTCGCTGCGCGAAGACCGCCCCATCCGAGATCGATCAGCGAATTAAAGAGGCTGCCATCGTGACCTACGTCGAGATGGGACGAGAGCGGTTTGCGGAGGCCCGGCAGGCCCTTGCTCAGGGACTGGCCATCGACCCCAAGAACACGGAGCTCCTGGAGCTTAGACAATTGATTGAACAATCAATGAAACGACCGTGAGGAAAGTTTTCACGGGTTTTTGTTTATGGTTGGATCATGACGGAGGCACACCGATGACTCACAGCGAGATTCTTTATCGAGGGATTCTCCTCATCGCCCTGCTCGGGGCCTCGCCCCTCCAGGCTGGTCCCATCGATGCACCGGGACACGAGCATGAGGGCAAAGCCGGGCTGGTCCATGAGGCCAATCATGAAGTGGACCGCGCATGGGAGATCTACCATCGGGCGGCCTTGGGAGGAACAGTGGCCTCGCCTGCCCTTCAGGCCGATATCGAGCAGCATCTGCACGAAGCCAGAACCCTCGTGACCCAGGCCCAAGAGGCAGCGGATCGGGGTGACGATCGGCAGGTGGAGGAACTATGCAAGCAAGTCAGACTCCATACCACCCGAGCGATTGAGGGTAGCAAGGAGCGCAAGAAATGATCACTGGTCTGTGGAGCGGATCAACTCAGTTCAACAGATTGACGATGGCGGTTTGCACGGTCATCGCGCTCCTGCAGTCGCTCACCGTGGAAGCGTTGCCGGTCACGAAAGAGCCGGACCCGGTGCCGATGGTCACGATTCCCGCCGGAGAATTTCTGATGGGCAATCCAGAAGGAAAAGGCCGGGACGATGAGCGACCGCAGCGATTGGTCTACCTGGACGAGTTTGCCATCGATCAAGTCGAGGTGACGAATGAACGGTATATGGCCTTTGTGAAATCCATTGGCCATCGCACACCACCCAATCCATATGGCACCGGGCCCCTCCAATCCATCAAGGGCATTGAGCAACTACCGGTGGTGCAGACCACCTGGTATGACGCCCAGTCCTATTGTAGTTGGGCCAAGAAACGGCTTCCGACGGAAGCAGAATGGGAAAAGGCTGCTCGCGGGACTGACGGCCGCCTATTTCCCTGGGGGAATCAACCACCCACGGCGATGCGGGCAAACTTCGATCGAGAGTGGGAGGACGAGCATACGTTGAGGCCTGTCGGGTCACTTCCTGACGGAGATTCACCCTACGGCGTGAAGGATATGGCTGGCAACGCCAGGGAGTGGGTCTCCGATTGGTATGACGCGGAGTACTATCACCATGCGCCCAATCGGAATCCACAAGGACCCGACAAAAAGGGAGTGGTGCGGTCGATTCGTGGCGGGTCCTGGCATAGTCCGGCGTCCGATATCACCACGTCGGCGCGCGGCCGCGGCGGGTTCGCGCTGCAAACCCATGGCACAGGATTTCGTTGTGCCCGTGGTCTCGGAAACACCCCTCAGTAATGGGGCCAGGCGAGGAGATTTGACGAATGAACATCTCAGCAACGACACAATTCACGAGGCCGGTTCCTATTCATCCGGGTGACGCCGCAACTCCGCACGGCGCCGCCCGCCGAGGGAGACAGGTCTCTTCGTGAGAAGAGACCTGTCTCCTTGGTGAAATTGAAGTCGTAACACGAATACGTACTTTCTTGACGCTTGAAAAGAGGACACCATGGACATGAACGTGATCTTGCTGGCTGCGATGGGAATTCTGACGGGTGTGTTGGTGGCGGGACTGTTTCAGGCCGTTACCGTTGTGGTCAAACGTCGAGGAACCAAGCAGTAAAGGCTGATTTCCGTGATTGCCATGTGTTATGCCGCCTTACGCGGAGGTAAGTCCCATGAATGTCGTTATTACCGGAGGAACAGGGTTCATTGGTCAGGCACTATGTGCGACGCTGCTCCAGTCAGGTCATTCCGTCAGCGTCTTCACGAGAAATCCGGAGCAACATCGTCACCAATCTGGAGTAGGTGCCAAGCAGGTCCTCTGGAACGGCGAAAGCACCGGAGACTGGGAGCGAGTTCTCGAGGGTGCAGATGCCGTGATCAACCTCGCGGGTGCGCCGATTGCCGATGCCCGATGGACGCCTGCTCGGAAGCAACTTCTCATCAATAGTCGAGTCCATACGACACGCATCATCGTGGACGCGATGTCCCGTCGGTCTTCAAAGCCACGAGTGCTCATCAGCGCGTCCGGCATCGGCTATTACGGCGCCAGCGATGATCGTGTGCTGGAAGAGGGCTCAGTGCGCGGTCAGGGCTTCTTGGCCGACCTCTGCCTCGCATGGGAAGCGGAGGCTCTTCGAGCTGCGGAGTTTGGGGCGCGTGTCGTCACGCTACGCACAGGAATGGTGCTCGAACAAGACGGCGGGGCCTTGCCCAAGATGCTGTTGCCGTTTCGATTGTTTGCGGGCGGTCCAATCATGCCGGGCACTCAATGGGTCTCGTGGATCCATCGGCGTGATCATATCGGTCTGATCCAATGGGCACTCGCAAACAATCATGTTTCTGGTCCCCTCAATGCTGTAGCTCCAGAGCCGGTGACGATGAAGACGTTCTGTGAAGTCCTTGGGCGGGTGCTGCACCGGCCGTCGTGGCTTCCCGTTCCAGGTATTGCGTTGAACATTCTGCTTGGTGAGTTGGGGACATTGATGACGACCGGACAACGGGTGGTTCCGGCAAGAGCCGTTGCGGGAGGTTATCCGTTTCAGTATCCGACGCTGGAATCGGCCCTTCAAGCCATCCTGACCGGAACGACAGCTGCCCTGAGGGCAGCATGAGCCACGGGGGTATGACGGCATATGAACAGTTCCGTCATCTATGTAGTAACCGGACTGATCGCGGGGTTTCTTTTAGTGGCGGCATTATGTGTCATTGGATTGCTCGTCTCTCGGTAATCACGAGGAGGTGTGCTTATGAGAATCTCAGGCGTCCATAGTATTGCGGCAGGATTAATCATGGGCCTTTTCATTACCGGCTCAGCCATGGCCGGCCAACATGCGGGCCAGGCCCCCTATGCACATGGGGACGACACCAGGCTGCCTCATGGGGTCATTGGTATTTCGCTCCACGTTGGAGCTGAGCGGATCGGTGATCCAGCTGTCTTGTATGTCGGCATGGTCCACCCTGGGGGACCGGCCCACAAGGCAGGAATTCGACATGGGGACGAAGTCGTGAGCGTGGATGGAACCAGCGTGACGGGAAAGAGCTACGAGCAGGTCGTCAAGATGATACGAGGGGAAGCGGGAACTGTTGTGAAACTTGGCGTGAAGGACGAGAAAGGCCTTCATGAACTTTCTGTCGAGCGCATGGCAAGCGACAAGCTCCCGAGAGGGCCGGCGGAATCGCATGGTAACCCAGCGCCGTAGCACTTCGTGGAAGGGAGGAGCCTATGCGAGGAATTGTCTGGTTCAGGCGCGATCTTCGATTGCACGACCAGCCAGCTCTGATTGCGGCCTGCGAGGCATGTAGCGAGGTGATTCCGTTCTTTGTGTTCGACGAACCCTTGCTGCAGTCTCGCGTGTTCGGCTCCGCCTGTGTGAATTTTATGCTTGGATGTCTCCATGATCTGGCGTCGTCATTGGCTGACCGAGGTCTCACGCTTCAGTGGCGACGCGGCGAGCCGGTCGAGGAAATCGTACGCGCCGCCCGCGAATGGAAGGCGGATGCAGTCTACTGGAATCGCGACTATGAGCCGAGGGCGATTGAACGGGACCGCACAGTTGCACAACGACTGGCGCAGGCCGGCGTGGTCGTCCGCACGTTCAAAGATCATGTGGTGTTTGAAGCAGAGGAGGTTCGTGGGGTCACCGGTGAACCCTTGCAGCGCTACAGCGCGTATCGCGCCCGTTGGTGGTCCAAGTGGTATGCAGTCAAGCCGACGGTCCATGCTGTTCCATCCTCTTCAAGAGCCAGAGAGAAAGCTGTCCCCTTGCCACCATCGTCGCTTCCAACGATCAACGAGCTTGGTTACGATCACCTTGCTCCGTGGATCGAACCGGGAGAGCGCAGCGCGCGTAAACAGCTGCGTTGGTTTGTCGATGGGCCTATTCACCAGTATGGCCATGGCCGAAACCTCCCTGCGATCGAGGGCAGCGCGAAGTTGTCCCCTCATTTTCGGTTCGGGACGCTCTCACCGAAAGGGGCCGTACATGCGGCGTTAGATAGCCTGTCCCATAAAGGTCCTGTCTCTCGAACCGATGTGCTCACCTGGATCGATGAACTCATCTGGCGCGAATTCTTTCAGCAAGTCTTAGCCGCATTTCCGCATGTCGTCGAGGGGCCGTTCCGGCACACGTTCGTCCCGCCGTCACGAGACTTTGGCCCGGAGCGGGACAGATTCTTTCAGGCCTGGTGCGACGGGAACACGGGCTATCCGATCGTGGACGCCGGTATGAGGCAACTCAATCAGACCGGCTGGATGCACAACCGTGTCCGGATGATCGTCGCGTCGTTTTTGATCAAGGATCTTCTGATCGACTGGCAAAGCGGTGAGCGCTACTTCATGCGCCACTTACTCGACGCAGATGTGGCCGCCAATAATGGGAACTGGCAATGGTGTGCCTCAACCGGGACCGATAGCATGCCGGGTTATCGGATTTTCAATCCGGCCCTCCAGAGCAAGAAGTTCGACCCGGACGGTGCCTACATCCGCCGTTATGTTCCGGAGCTGGCCCATGTATCGGTGAAGAACATTCATGAGCCGCATCTCATGACCGCAGATGAACAGGTACTAGCTCGATGCCGAATCGGGGCCGACTATCCTTTTCCGGTTGTGGATCATCAACAAGCCCGTCAGGAATATCTCAACCTCGGAAAGCGGGAGGTAATGAGATGACGACCTCCCCGCTTCGCCTTGGCATCAGTCGGTGTCTGCTCGGTGATGAAGTCCGCTTCGACGGAGGACACAAACGGGACCATTTCTTGACCGATGTATTGGGCCCCTACGTCGAATGGGTATCGGTCTGCCCTGAAGTGGAAGCGGGATTGGGCACTCCGCGCGAAGCCATGCGTTTGGTGGGGATTCCGCATCGTCCCCGGCTGATGACGATCACCAGCAAGCACGATCACACTGAGGCGGTGGAGGCGATGGTCGACGATCGGCTTGACTCACTCCGAAAACTGGACCTCTCAGGGTTTGTCTTCAAGAGAGGCTCGCCCAGTTGCGGAGTGGAACGGGTGCGCGTGTACACCGTACAAGGCATGCCGAGCCACAGCGGCGTCGGAATCTTCGCGAAGGCCTTTATAGAGCAGTGTCCGCTGATTCCCGTCGAGGAGGAAGGGCGGCTCTCTGATCCATCGCTTCGGGAGAACTTCATCGAGCGGATATTCTGCTATCGCCGGTTTCAGGATGTGGTGCAGAACGGGGTTACGAGACAAGCGTTGATCCGCTTCCACACCATCCACAAGTATTTGCTCCTGTCCCATAGCCCACAGCATTACAAGACGATGGGGCAGCTAGTCGCTCAGGTGGAGCGATATCGACCCATGGAATTCACGGTGAAGTACGGTGAGCTGTTGATGAAAACTCTTGCGATGAAGGCGACCGTACGGAAGCACGTGAATGTGCTGCAGCATATTCTGGGCTACTTCAAGAATCGATTGACCGCCCAAGAAAAGGCCGAGCTGTTGGGCGTCATCGCCGACTATCATCGAGGGCTGACGCCTCTGATCGTTCCTCTCACGCTGGTCAAGCATTACGTCCAGATCCTCGACGTCGGATACATTCGCGATCAGGTCTATCTGAACCCGCATCCGAAAGAACTCATGTTGCGGAATCATGCGTAAGGGAGGAACGCAATGCCACATGTTGTTGTAGAAGAAGCCGGAGATCTGCAGGGCCTCTATCACGGGTTCACGCCGATGGTTCACCGGACCGAAAACGAGATTCTCAAAGTTCAGGAATTCTATTTGTCCCGGAGCGGAAAAGATGCCCTGCTGGAGTCCGTGGCGATCGAGAAGGGTGCTGCGTGCACGTTCTTTGTCCAGCTCAAGTTGCACGAGAAAGCCATCACCGTCCGTTTGTTGCCGGCTACCGATCCTGAGAAAACCCCCGCGGTCAAGAAGCTGATGGCTCTCGTGGCGGGATTCATTCGGAAGGTGTACCCGGGAAGTCGCTATGGAAAGACCAATTTACAAGAATACCTCGAGGCAACAGTGAGTCCAACGTAAGGGGACAGGGACGCACGTCACAACAAGAGGAGTGAGGGATGGCGGCACGCATACGAGGAGTAATTCTGGTGGGTCACGGCGGCATTCCGAAGGGATGCCCTCAGGACTTGGTCACGAAACTGAAACGGTTGGAGGCTCAGCGGCGTGCCACAAAACTTCCGCCATCGGTGGAAGAGCTTGAGTTGGATGCCAAGATCCGCCGGTGGCCGAGAACGGCTGAAACGGATCCGTACCAAGCCGGTCTTGAAGCGGTAGCGGCGCGCCTTCTGGCTCAACTCGACGGCGCGCTCTTTGCCGTGGCCTACAACGAGTTTTGTGCGCCGACGTTGGAGGAATCGGTCGAGGCGTTGATCAAGCAGGGGGCGACTCAAATTACCGTCACGACAACGATGTTCACGCCAGGTGGGTCGCATTCGGAAGTTGAAATTCCTGAAATCCTCGATCAGTTGCGGCCACAGTATCCTGACGTGGAACTGCGTTACGCCTGGCCGTTCGATCTTGAGCTGGTCGCAAACACCTTGGCGGGGCAGGTGAAGCGTTTTTCATGACGATGGCTAGGGAGCGGTATCCCTACGTGCGGAGGCAAAGCCCGTGCAACATCTCTCCCATCTTGCATTGAGCCTGGCCGAACGGGGCCTGTTCCCAGACGTGGTGCTCAGATGGGGGATTCGACAGTTGGTCACACAGCGTCTCCGGGAGATCAGGTCCGGCGACGCTAGAACAGCAGCACTGCAAGAAAAGCGGTTTATCGACGAGATGCGCCGTGCGCCCATCGCGGTGGTGCCGGAGAAAGCCAATGATCAGCACTATGAGGTCCCGGTTGGGTTTTTTAGCCGGGTCCTCGGGCCGCATCTGAAATACAGCAGCGCCTTCTGGCCCGCCGATGCCAAGACCTTAGACCAAGCAGAAGCCTTCGGCCTGCGTGAATCCTGCCTCCATGCGGACCTGATGAACGGGCAGACGATCTTGGAGCTCGGATGCGGCTGGGGATCCCTCACGTTATGGATGGCAGAGCACTACCCCGCCAGCCGTATCACGGCGGTCTCCAATTCCCGCTCGCAGCGGGCCTACATCGAGGCCCAAGCCAGAGCGCGCGGCCTACAGAACCGGATTCGGGTACTGACCTGCGACATGAACACGTTCGAGGTCGACCCAGGGCTCTTCGATCGGGTGGTGTCGGTGGAAATGTTTGAACACATGCGTAACTGGCCTGATCTTTTTGTGCGCGTCCGCCGATGGCTGAAACCGGGTGGCCGGTTCTTCATGCACGTGTTCGTGCATCGCTCAACGGCGTACCTATTCGAAGATCGGGGGCCCGCCGACTGGATGAGTCGTCAGTTTTTCACGGGCGGGATGATGCCCAGTGATGGCCTACCGCTGGTCTGTCAGGACCAGCTTGCCTGCGTGGACCATTGGCGGTGGGATGGCACGCACTATGAGAAGACGGCCAACGCCTGGCTGGCCAATATGGATTCCGCCCGCGAGACCCTGTGGCCGGTGATCGAATGTGTCTACGGCAAAGCATGCGCGCGAGTCTGGTGGTGGCGGTGGCGTCTGTTCTTCATGGCCTGTGCCGAACTGTTCGGCTATGAGGAGGGCCGTCAGTGGGGAGTCAGCCACTACCTTTTCGAAAAACAGGTAGCGAGTGCGTGATGAAGATGAGCACCATGATGGTCGTGAGCAACTTTGCGCTGTTTCAAATCGGCTGGTTTGCCTGCGTGTTAAGCGCCGCAGCGCATCAACCCTGGTTCGGCGTGTTGGTGACGACCGGGGTGGTGCTCGCGCACGTGCTTCGCGCTCCCCTGCCGGAGGCGGAGCTCAAACTGGTGCTCCTCTCACTCGGCTTAGGACTCGTCTTTGATAGCCTGTTGGTGTGGCAGGGCTGGCTGCAGTATTCCTCGGGACTCCTGCTCCCGAACGTCGCCCCATACTGGATCGTGGCGTTGTGGGGGCTCTTCGCAACCCTCTTGAATGTTTCATTGCGTTGGATGAGGGGGCGCTGGGTCATCGCGGTTCTGTTTGGAGCCGCTGGGGGCCCTGCCGCCTACTATGGTGGCCTCCGTCTTGGGGCGCTGGAATTCGCCGATATGCCCGCAGGGCTGATGGCCCTGGCGATCGGCTGGGCGGTGCTCACGCCGCTGCTGCTGGCGTTGTCTCCGCGCTTTGACGGCTATGCCGGCCTGCTGGAAGAGAAGGCGTCATGAACGTATCGCTCTATCTCTTGGGACTGGTTTCGACGCTGGGCCTGGCGACGCTGACTTGGGTGGTGAGCGTCCTGAAGCGCGATGTGAGCATCGTGGACGGCGCGTGGGCCTTCATGCTCCTCGCCGCCGCGACCGTATACGCCACCGGTGCTGAGCCCTCCGACACGGGGCGGACGATGCTGATTCTGACGCTGGTCTTGCTGTGGGCCCTGCGTCTGTCGGCTCATATCATCCATCGAAACTGGGGTGAGCCTGAGGACCGGCGTTATCAAGACATCCGCCGGAAATACGAACCACATTTCGCATTCAAGAGTCTTGGGCTCATCTTCTGGTTTCAGGCAGTGCTGGCATGGATCATCTCCATGCCTCTGTGGCCGGCTCTTACCGTTCCGGTCGACTGGGGGGCCTCCGATGTACTGGCCGTCACGGTATGGACTGTCGGCATGATCTTCGAAGGCATTGGAGATTGGCAGTTGTCACGGTTCAAGGCCGATCCGGAAAACCACGGCAAGGTGATGGACCGCGGACTCTGGCGCTACACGCGGCATCCCAACTACTTCGGTGAGTGCCTGATCTGGTGGGGCTTCTTCCTCTTTGCACTGCCGGCCGGGGCTTGGTGGACGGCCGTGGGACCGCTGCTGCTCACATACATGCTCTTGAAATTCTCAGGCGTCACCTTGATGGAGCAGACCATCGTCGATCGGCGACCTGCCTATCGAACGTACATCGCCAGGACCAATGCCTTCATTCCCGGTCTGCCGAAACAGGGTAACTATGTTCCCCTTCCAGGAAGCGGACCGCATGATTAGCGCAGGTTTCGCTACCAACAGGTTTCGTCTCGCGGTAACCCTCATCGGATGCTTGACGTGCCTTGGATCTGTTCCCCAAGAAGCTTGGAGTGCCAGTTCCGAGACGTATGACTTCAAGGTCTTCCTCGGGAAAGATGAGATCGGACGCCAGCGCTTCGACGTCTCTACGGAAGGCGAGCAGACCCGTGTCCGGGTAGAGGCGCAGTTCGCGGTCAAGTTCCTCTACATCACCGTCTATACCTATCGGCATACCAACGTTGAACTATGGGAGAGCGCGTGCCTGCGCGAGATTCGCGCGGAGACGGATGATAACGGCGAGTCTTTCTTCGTGGCCGGCATGGTTCGGAACGGGCAGATGCACGTGCAGACACAAGCCGGAAACTGGATCGGTGAAGGATGCATCAAGACGTTTGCCTACTGGAACCCTGAGTGGATCAAAGGCGAGCGATTGTTGAATTCGCAGACCGGCGAACATCAGCCTGCGTTCATGGTTGTGGTGGGCGAGGAGACGATTGCCGTGCAGGGAGTTCCGACTCGCACCACACACCGTCGCATCGTCACGGACAAGTTCACGATCGATCTCTGGTATACGTTAAATGGCCGATGGGTCGCGCTTCACTCCACTACGAAGAAAGGCGATACCCTTCGCTATACGCTCCAGTGAGGACACTATGTCATTGAGTATGTGGTCGCTCTTTATGCCCGTTGTGCTGCTCACGCTCGCGGCCTGCAGCAGCCCGCCACCCATCCGCACCGCGACGACTGTGAACTTGGAGCGGTTCATGGGGGACTGGTACGTCATCGCCAACATTCCGACCTTTATCGAGACGAACGCCTACAACGCGGTGGAGTCCTATCGCTTGGCCGAGGATGGCACCGTGCCCACGACCTTTACCTTCCGCGAGGGCGGCTTTGAGGGGCCGCACAAGACCTATCATCCGACCGGCTATATCCTCGATACGCGATCGAACGCCGTCTGGGGGATGCAGTTCATCTGGCCGATCAAGGCCGACTATCGCATCGTCTTTCTGGATGAGTCGTACAGTCAAACGGTCATTGGAAGAACCGCGCGTGATTACGTGTGGTTGATGGCACGCACACCGGAAATTCCCGATTCCGACTATCAACGGTTTCTCATGCTCATCGCCGAGGAAGGCTACGATGTTTCAAAAGTTCGCAAGGTCCCGCAACACTGGCGGTAACGACAGTGTCGTCTTGCCGGCCTATCCGGATCGGTCAGCCTGGGAACGTCGGGAGGAGTCAGTGAGGGCCTCATGAGAATCGCCATCGTCGGCACAGGCATTTCGGGAATGGTCGCGGCGTATCTCCTGCACCGAGATCATGAGATCACTGTCTTCGAGGCTGCAGATTATATCGGCGGACATACCAATACGGTTGAAGTCCGGATGGAAGGGCAGACCTACGCGGTCGATACCGGGTTCATTGTGTTTAACGATTGGACCTACCCGAACTTCATTGCCTTGCTCCGGAAACTCGGCGTAGCCTCGCAACCGAGCGATATGAGTTTCAGCGTGACCTGTGAGCGGACAGGTCTGGAGTATAACGGGACCTCACTCAACACCCTCTTTGCCCAACGCAGGAACCTGTTTCGTCCCTCGTTCTACCGGATGATCCGAGACATCCTGAGATTCAATAGGGAGTCGCTCTCATTGCTGAACCAGCCAGAGCCAGGTCCATCACTGGGTCTGTATCTCGACACCGGGCACTACTCGCGCGAGTTTATCGATCACTACATCATCCCCATGGGGGCCGCGATTTGGTCAGCTGGTCACGAGAGCATGCGGAAGTTTCCGGCCCGGTACCTCGTCCAGTTTTTCAAAAACCATGGCATGCTTTCGGTGGATGAGCGGCCGACGTGGCGGGTTATCAAAGGCGGGTCGCAGCGGTACGCCGAAAAACTCGTCGCGCCGTTCCGTAATCGGATTCACCTGAATTCCCCCGTCGAATCGATGGTCCGCTTTCCGGAATATGTGGAGATCCGCGCCAAGATGGGAGGGCAAGATTACCGCCCCCTGCGGTTCGACCATGTGATTATCGCCACACACAGCGATCAAGCCCTCTCGATGTTGGCCGACCCATCGCCGACGGAAAAGGAGGTGTTGGGGGCGATTCACTATCAAGTGAATGATGCGGTCTTGCACACCGACAGGTCGATGCTGCCCAAACGGAGACTCGCCTGGGCCGCATGGAATTACCATCTGCTTGGGGCCCAGCCTGATCGCGCGGTTCTGACCTACCACATGAACAAGCTGCAGAGCCTGACCGCACCCCGTGAGTTTTGCGTGACGCTCAATCACACGCACGCCATCAATCCCGCCACGATTCTGCGTCGCATCACGTATCATCACCCTGTGTACTCACCGGAAGCCGTTGCCGCGCAGAAACGCCACGGCGAGATCAACGCCGTCAATCGGACGTCCTATTGCGGTGCCTACTGGGGTTATGGGTTTCACGAGGATGGAGTAAACAGCGCTCTGGCCGTCTGTCAGCCATTCGGGAAGGGTCTCTGGTCATGAAGAGCGCGATCTATGCGGGACACGTGCGGCACCGGCGGGTCAGCCCGGTTCCGCACGCGTTCAGCTATCGGTTGTTCATGATGTATGTGGATCTGGACGAACTGCCGACTGTCTTTGCGGATCGCTGGCTTTGGTCGGTTGACCGCACGAACCTTGCTTCGTTTCAGCGTGTGGACCATGTCGGCGATCCACGCCTTCCATTGGACGAATCGATCCGCCAACTCGTGGAGGAGAGAACCGGCAGTCGACCGGCTGGACCGATCCGCCTCCTGACGCACTTCCGCTACTTCGGGTACGTCTTCAATCCCGTCAGCTTCTATTTTTGCTATGACGAATTCGATCGTGGGGTCGACACCATCGTCGCGGAAATCACGAACACCCCGTGGGGAGAACGTCACTGTTACGTCCTGGGCCCCAAGGACAATCGTGCCGGCGGCAGAAGAAAGCACTACCGGCTCGACAAGGTGTTCCACATATCGCCCTTTATCGACATGGACGTGGTCTACGACTGGCGCTTCACCGAACCGGCCTCGCAACTCGCCATCCATATGGAAAATCTTCGCGACGGGCGGCCTTTCTTCGACGCGACGATGAGGCTGGAGCGTCGTGAGCTATCGAGTGCATCCCTGGCACACGTGCTTGTGCAGTATCCCCTGATGACGGCCAAGGTCATCGGTGCCATCCACTGGCAGGCTTTGAGACTCTGGGCCAAGCGCGTTCCTCTCTATGCCCACCCCAGGAAACGAAGGGAGCCGTCGCCTGCGGCGACGAGCCAGACACCATCATGAGCAACCAGACGATGACATCCGGCCTTGCGCACAACGATCGACTCAGCAGCCATGAGGGGCTCTCATCGAGGGTTAGCCGGATTTCTCGGCTTGCACGCCGGCTCATCTTTTTCAAGCTCAACACGTTGCAGCATGGCGCCATTACGCTCCTGGAGGGCAAGGACCGGTATTCTTTTGGTCAGCTAACTTCACAGTGCCCGCTCCAGGCGACCGTCACCATTCATGATCCCCACGCCTATATCGGCGTTGCATTGGGTGGCACCGTCGGAGTTGGCGATGCGTACCGTCGGGGGCTCTGGGACTGTGATGACCTCACGACGTTGGTTCGTATCTTTGTGTTGAATCGATCGCTTCTGAACAACATGGAAGGCGGCCTGGCCCTTGTGAGCAAGCCGGTGCTCAAGACGATCCACTGGCTCAATCGTAATACGAAAGCCGGTAGTGCAAAGAACATTGCCGCCCATTACGATCTGGGCAATGAGTTCTTCCGGCTCATGCTTGACGAGACGATGATGTATTCCTGCGCCTACTTTGAGCGACCGGAGTCCACCCTCGCAGACGCCTCACGCGCGAAGAACGATCGCATCTGCCGCAAGCTGAAGCTGTCGGTGAATGACCATCTGCTCGAAATCGGTACCGGTTGGGGTGGATTCGCCGTCCATGCGGCGTACCACTATGGATGCCGCGTCACGACCGCAACGATCTCGCGGCAGCAGTATGACATGGCCTTGCAGCGGGTTCAGGAAGCCGGCTTGAGCGATCGAGTCACGGTTTTGCTCGCGGACTATCGGGATTTGCCGAAGCTCGGTGTGGAATTCGATAAACTCGTCTCAATCGAAATGATCGAGGCCGTCGGGCATCAGTTTTACAACGCGTTTTTCGAGGTCTGCAGTCGCATGTTGAAACCGGAGGGGCTGGCCTTGATTCAGGGGATTACGATTGACGAACGCTTATACAAGCAGGCGAAGCGATCCGTGGATTTTATTCAACGCTTCATTTTTCCAGGCAGCTGCATCCCCTCCGTGAGCGCCCTGATGCAGGAATCGGCGAAAGTCGGGGATCTGGGGCTGATTCATCTCGAAGATATCGGAATGCACTACGCTCCTACGCTGCAGGCTTGGAGGAGAAACGTGGCCGCGAGACTTCCGGATATCAAAGCGCTCGGGTATCAGTCGGAATTCCTGCGCCTGTGGGACTTCTATCTCTGTTATTGTGAAGGTGGGTTCCTGGAACGGTCCATCAGTGTCGTCCATCTGCTCTACGCGAAGTCGGGGTGGCGGCCCCACAGTGTCCACATGTGAATGTGTAAGTGGTGTGCTATGGCCCATATCGAATTCTGCGCGCCGACATTGGAAGAAGCAGTGGAGGATGAGGTCAACCAAGGCGCGACTGCTGAAAACAAGCAACTGGTACTCCGTGGGATCCTTGTTCCGTGGCAGATCTCAAGAGGCTACATGCCATTGATAACCGATTGTGACAGAGGTTCTTGTTCCAACGTGAGCGTGACATGACACACACCACTCCACAGGTGCTCATTATCGGTGCCGGTCTTGCCGGATTGGCCTGTGCACGTCGTCTGGCAAACGCCGGTCTCGGGTGCAAGGTTCTTGAAGCGTCCGATGGCATTGGGGGGCGTGTCCGCACGGATTGCGTCGAGGGCTTTCAACTTGATCGTGGGTTTCAGGTCTTTCTCAGCGGGTATCCGGAGGCGTGCAAGACGCTGAACTATGAGGCGTTGAATCTCATGCCTTTTCATCCCGGCGCGCTCATTCACCATGCCGGTCGTTTTCATATGATGAGCGATCCCCTTCGCCGGCCGCAAGATCTTCCACAGATGTTGCTCGACCCCGTCGGCTCGCTCGCAGACAAGTTCCGGATGTTGCGTATGCGACGGGACGCCTTGCAGCAGCGCCTTTGCGCTGTAATGAAAGACTCGAGACGGCCGACTCGCGCTGTGTTGCAGTCCTATGACTTTTCGGACGCCATGATGAGGCGTTTCTTCCAGCCCTTCCTCAGTGGCGTGTTCTTGGAGGCAGAATTGAGCACCCCGTGCTGGATTTTTGAGCTGGTCTGGGCCGCATTCTGCCGAGGAGCAACCGCTGTACCGCGAGACGGCATGGGTGCCATCGCACAACAACTGGCATCTTCCTTGCCGCCAGGAACACTCCGCTTGAACCACGCTGTACAACAGATTCAAGGATCGAGTGTGCTACTGGAGTCCGGGGAACGTCTCACGGCCCACGTACTGGTGATCGCGACAGATGACGAGACCGCGTCCCGCTTGCAAGGAGAGCACATACCAAGCGCCTCAGCTCGTGGCTCGATGACGCTCTATTTCGATGCCCCGGTTGCTCCGCAACGCGGCCCGTGGTTGATGCTGAATGGGGAAGGCGATGGGGTGGTCCGGACCGTCTGTGTCCTGAGTGAAGCGGCGCCTTCATACGCGCCGCCCGGGCGAGCCTTGATCTCAGTGACGGCTACGGGACAGGATGATACGCATGAGGAGGTTTCAGGAGCGGTACGGCTGTACCTTCGATCCTGGTTCGGCTCGCAAGTCGACGAATGGCGTCATTTGCGGACGGATCGCATTCACCGTGCGCTGCCCCCAATAAGTGTACTTCCATCTGGGGACCATATCGCGTCACCGCGCGTGACGGAGCATCTGTACCTGTGTGGCGATTACCGGGAAAGCGGGACCCTGGATGGGGCGCTGTTATCGGGGCGGAAGGCTGCTGAGTCAATCCTGTCTGACTATGCGGTGTCGTGACTCCGACTGCCGGTGTTCGTTCAACGACCACAGGCTAATGTCATGAGTGTAGCAGTAGCTGTACCGGGGGACGAACTCGCCAATTGGCCTATGGCTCCAGTAGTGCGTCCTGCCGTTCCCGAACCCATGTGGCCGGCATACCATGTCGTTTTCACTGGTTGGCTTTTGCGATTCTGACAGTCATATTCCCGCAGAGTGATTTTTGAGAGCGCCGAGTTGCCACCGTCCGTCTGAGTCGTCCTATAGTCAAATAGGTCCGACATCATGACGGTCTCGTCCGCTTTCCGAATACTGCCGTGATCGGCGTAATAGAGGTAGGTCTCCCTCTCTCCGATCTTGGTCCACTCCGCTGCGGAGATTGATGAGGAGCCGGATGGCGGCTCACTTCCCGTACAGGCGGTCATCCATCCACAAGCCAGCGCCACCAGGACCAATAGTCGTTGCATATTACCCTCTGCTATCTGGACTTAACGTCGATAGGACCGTACGACGGCCACTTTCATTTCCGCGTCATCATCGCTGCCAGGAACCACGCGTGACCACTCACGCGTGGCTGGCGCCGCGTATAGGACCGGGCCTTGTGCCCAGGCCTGCGGGTAGTACCGAACATGAAGCGGTCGGCCTTTTCTTTGGTCACAATGGTATTGCCGTTTCATCTTCACTGACCGGTAGGGACCAACGGGAATAGCCCGCTCGACACGAAAGTCTCGAAGCGTCCAGAGGGTGACCGTTGGTCCCCACACCCCAATGGTGGTCATATCCACATAACGGTCGTATTTATGAGTCCCGCCGATTCGCACCCAATCAGGCGCTGCCAGGCTGACACCGGGCGTGTCATACAGAAAGAAGCCCAGACTGAAACCAATTATCATACCTGCCCGGCGCATCCACATGCGGCATTCCCTTTTGATGCGAGGGTTCAGCTTGCCGACAAGGCTTTTTCCACATCGGCCAGAATGGCGGGTGATAGGGGATTCATGCCGGGGTCATATTTCCCGATGACATTCCCGGATCGATCCACGAGGTATTTCTGAAAGTTCCACGTCACACGGCCAGGGAATGCACTCTGTTCGGTGAGGTACCGGTAGAGTGGATGTTTGTTTTTTCCAGCCACGCTGATTTTTGAAAACAGGGGAAAGGTGATGCCGTACCTTGTGTAGCAGAATCCTTTAATTTCTTGGTTGGTGCCCGGCTCTTGCTGCCCAAAATCGTTGGCCGGAAATGCCAGGATTTCGAACCCTCGTTCCTGATATCGCTCATACATATCCTGAAGGCCTTCATACTGAGGCGTGTTGCCGCACATGCTCGCGGTATTCACGATTAACAGCACTTTTCCTTGGAACGTCTTGAGATCGACGGGACGGCCATCGATGTCTGGGAGGCGAAACCCATAGAGAGGCGCTGTCGAGTGCCCCGAGCCTGATGCCTCATTGGATAGTTTCTCCTTTGCATTGCTGTCTGACTCGGTGAAGGCACAGAGTCCAAATCCGAGAGTGGCTAAGCCAAACAGGACAAGGAAAATTTTTGGGTATATCGACATAGCGAGTGTCTCCTTATCGTGTCGAACTGATGAACGCTGGGATTCAGTATATTGATGATGTCCATAGTTTGTCAATAGATATATTGACAAACTATGGACATCATGATACATATGAATCACCAGATGCGATAGGACAAATAGTCAAATAGTGAAGGCAGTGAGAAAGGCTGAAGAGGTTGTGGAGGTGAGTAGGGTGAGATGCTTCGTTGAAGGGTTTCGCTGCTGATCTTGTGAGCGGGAAAAGATCATGAACAATTTTTCACGAGCCTCTAATGTAGCCTTCATGGTTTGAGGAGTATGATTTTGTAGTAAGAGTGAACGAGGGAGACGATCTATGACGGCCATGTTCATTGCCGTGGTTGCATTCAGCGTCGTTGCTGGAATGATGCACGGAGCGAGGTGGAGTGTCAGGAGGGTCAGACTCACACAGATGATTCGTCGCCGTCGCGTGGTGGGTGTGCTCACGGTTCTGACGATGCTCTTGCCCGGGATAGCCGGTGCCCATGGCAATGTTTCGATAGAGGAGGATGTGTGTGTTCAACGGGTGGGAGGCAATCTCGTCCATTTCAATGCGTATCAGCCACAGAATGAAGCGAAGGCCCAGTACTGTACGGACATTCCCGGTGAAGGAGACACCTTCCTCGTCGTCGATCTTCTTGATCCCGGTTTACGCAACATCCCGGTGGGAGTCCGAATCGTCAGAGGACTCAGCGAGACCACAGACGATCAGACAGTGGCCTATTGGCCTCCGTCGACCCACCTGGATGGAGTGGTGCGGGGGGAAGCCACGTTGGCCAAGGGGCTCTATAAGGTCATTATTACGCCGGAAGGATTGAGTCCGTCGTCCTATCTATTGCGAGTCCAGCAAATCGATTATGGGAAGATGGTCCGCAACTTAGTTGGGCCGCTGACCGTCCTATTGCTTCTCGCATTGATCGGGTACGAGCTCTCGAAATCAAAACGGCTGAGGAACCGGAGATTCCCCGGCCATTCATGATGTTTGTGGTGATGCGGAGGGTGGGTCTAACAAGGAGGTCGCATTATGGCAGCAACAAGTGACAAGGGCTATGATATTTCGCTGTGGTACGATTCGAAGCCGGTGAAGATCGGCTGGTTGGCGATGCTGGGGATCGGGGTGTTCTGGGTGCTGTACCAGCGGGCATTCGGCTATTCGCACGGGCTGGATTCGATGACCC
>Ga0194120_10004037_pt1 | contig 23150 bp, 20 predicted proteins | sample TA2MahCa65mmetaG_FD_148642 | JGI IMG/M metagenome (GOLD analysis project Ga0194120, IMG submission 148642) | Freshwater microbial communities from Lake Tanganyika, Tanzania - TA2015019 Mahale Deep Cast 65m | ecosystem: Environmental > Aquatic > Freshwater > Lake | place: Tanzania: Lake... | reverse complement strand
GGGTGGTGTGCGGCGTGCGCGGCGTGCGCGGCGTGCGCGGCGTGCGCGGCGTACGCGGGGGACGCGGGGGACGCGGGGGACGCGGGGCGCGCATGGTGCGCGGGGTCCACGGAGTGCACAGGGTTCGGTGCGAGCGCGGTGTGCGCGGCGTGACGTATCATTTCCCCCTGGCGGAGATTCGTGACGCCGATTCGTTCGCAATGGAACGGCTCTTAGGTCGTGTCGATCCAGGCGAGCACGCGCTCGTCGATGCGGATGAGCCCGCTGCGCTGCCAGCCGACGCGTAGCAACCAGCACCGGGGGCGACACGTCACGCGCGGCCAATGGGCCATGATTTCGACGAGCGCCGGTCGCGAGCGGACGTGCGCCGGCGCGGAAGCCACGCCGGAGTTTCTGAGGTCACGCCCTGCGAACCCGTCGAACCACGGCCCCGACGAGAATGGATCGATGCCTCGTCCGAACGCCCCATGTCGGCGCGCGTTGTGAAGCACGTACGCGAGTGCGCGCCGCACCTCTGTGGGTGAGCGAAGCTCGCGTACGTGATAGCGATCGGGGAAGACTTGGCCTCTGCGACCCCACAGGCGATTCAGATGCCTGGCGAGGCGCACGAAGAGACCCTTCGTGCCACGCGTCAGCGCCCCCTGGTTGGAGACCTCAACGAGCATGTGGAAGTGATTCGATTGCACCGAGTACTCGATCAACCGGAATCCGAACCTGTCGGAGCCGTCGCGTAGGATCGCAACCAACAGCGCGAGAGTGCGCCTCTGGCGCAGGCTCGGCAGGCCGGACCGCACTCGGGTCGTGATATGGAGGGGAAATCGCGCGCACCGCTCCGGGCGCGCGAGGTGCGTGTGCAGGGCGCGCGAACCACTTGGCTTGCGGCCAGCACCGGCGCGTCGGCCGCCCCAGTTGTGCCCCTCGAAGGGCAACTCGATCCTTGGCGCAGCGTCGGCGCGCGTTCTCCCGCGTCTGTACGAACCTGCTCGCGTGCGGCGTCCTGCCGCGGCTCGAGACGCGGAGCGCGCGGCCGACTTGGTAGTGGAGTGCCGGTGCATCGCTCGCGACGACGTCGAGCCGAGAAGAACAGAGTCGTGCAACGAGTGGCAGAGCGAGTGCGGCATCATCGTCTTGGATGCGCGGCGAGGCGGACGGTGGCAGGAAGATCCGGAATTCCGTCGACTGAGCCCTGAAGGACGTGGGCAATGTCCGCCGAATCAACTTCGCCCATGACCGGCGAACGGCCGAAGCACGCCCGCCGATTTCGTGGCTTCCTCGAACCGCCGTCTTGATTCGGCGAACATCGTTGCATCGAGGAGATGCGCGACGTCGCTTGGCGATTCGTCGTGATGCTGGCGATCCGAGCCTAGCGCTTGGCGGAGCGCAAGGCGTGCTCACGGCGAGAGAACGGCTGCCGGCGATCTCTAGTGTCCAGTACCTGAAACCCGCATTCGAAATGGGATGCTCGCCGGAGTGCTGGCAATGCACCGTGACGACGCGTATCTCGCTGCGATACTTGGAGGAGCGGCAATGCCGCCCGAGCTTCGAGAGCGCCGAGTTCGAATGCGGATTTCTGGTACAGGCCGCTAGCAGCCCGTTGAACAAGTCGCTACTGCGGCGCAGCACGCGCTCGCGCTGCGGCGTCGAGCTCGTCGGGCCGTGCTCAGCGGCCAGAAAGGCCGCCTGCGCCGGCCCTCTGTCGCTCTCCTTGCATCACGAACGCGTGCTGCGCCTCGCGACGCGACTTGTTCAACGGACTGCTAGCCGGACCGCTGCGGCTGGTGACGTGCACCGGCCGACGCGCGGCCGACGACGAGCAGCCTGCGACGTTCGGCCTGCGACGTTCGGCCTGCGACGTGCGGCCTGCGACGTGCGGCCTGCGACGTGCAGCCTGCGACGTGCGGCCTGCGACGTGCGGCCTGCGACGTGCAGCCTGCGACGTGCAGCCTGCGACGCGCAGCCGGCGACGTGCAGCCAGCGACGTGCAGCCAGCGACATGCAGCCGGCGACATGCGGCCTGGGACGTGCGGCCTGGGACGCGCAGCCAGCGACATGCAGCCTGCGACGTGCAGCCAGCGACGTGCAGCCAGCGACGTGCGGCCTGCGACGTGCAGCCTGCGACGTGCAGCCTGCGACGTGCAGCCTGCGACGTGCAGCCTGCGACGTGCAGCCTGCGACGTGCAGCCAGCGACGTGCAGCCAGCGACGTGCGGCCTGCGACGTGCAGCCTGCGACGTGCGGCCTGCGACGTGCGGCCTGGGACGTGCAGCCTGCGACGTGCGGCCTGGGACGTGCGGCCGCGACGTGCAGCCGGCGACGTGCAGCCGGCGACGTGCAGCCGGCGACGCGCAGCCGGCGACGTGCAGCTGGCGACATGCAGCCGGCGACGTGCAGCCGGCGACGTGCAGCCGGCGACGTGCAGCCGGCGATGTGCGGCCGGCGATGTGCGGCCTGGGACGTGCAGCCGGCGATGTGCGGCCTGGGACATGCAGCCAGCGACATGCAGCCAGCGACGTGCAGCCAGCGACGTGCGGCAGAAATCAACTGCGACGGCTGCTGCCCCTGCGGCCCGGCTCCCGGGCTACGAGGTCGGTTGCAGGTTCCGCGCGACGTCCGTGCGATAGGCGGACAGCGCCGGCAGCAGGCCAGCGAGCGCGCCGAGCGCGATGATCCCGAGCGGTGCCGCGACGAGCGCCGGGTGCCAGGCCCAGGCGTCGAGTACGACGCCGGTCCGCGCGCGCACGAGCTCGGCGGCTCCGGAGAGGATGGCGACGTAGACCGCGAATCCGAGCAGTGCACCGAGCGCGGCGATGGCCGAGGCTTCGAGCACGATCGCGGCAGAGATCGTCGTACGGCGCGCACCGAGCGCTCGCAGGATGGCGAGCGAGCGGCGGCGCTCGTTCATCGTGTTGTACAGGCTCGCCATGACCGAGCCGGCGGCGACGAGGACGGTCAGGTACGCGACCGCCTCGAGCACGCGGTTCATCCAGCCGAGCTTGTCGAATAGCTCGGCCATCACTCCCCCGATCGGGAACGCGAGCGTGGCGACCTTGCCTTGCTTGTTGATCTCCGCGTCGAGCGTGAAGCCGGCCTGCGGACTCTTCAGCTTCAACATCACGGAGCTGGCTTCCTTCGCCTCGTCGGGGATCTCGGCGACCTTGGACGCGTCGAAGGCCTCGCCGGTGCCGCGCAGCACGTGGCCGCCCATGCGGAAGATGCCCTCGATCGGGATCCAGATCGCGCGGTCGGCCGGCGTGCGGGTCGGTTCGAGTATGCCGACGACGAGGTACTGCTCCTCGTGCTTGGCGCTCTCGACGTAGGTCAGGCCGTGGTACGGCTGGAAGCGCGAGCCGACGCGCAGTCCCGTGCGGCGCGCGACGAAGTCGCCGATCACGGCCTCGCGCAGCGTCGGTTCGAAGAAGCGTCCTCCCGGCTGCACCCGCCACGGGTCGCCCTTGCGCGCCTCGAAATCGCTGAACAGGTTCGCGCCCGTGCCGACGATCCGGAAACCCTTGTAGTTGTCGCCGACCGCGTAGGGCACGGCGGCCTTGACGCGCGGATCGCGCTCGATCGCTTGAACGAGCGACCACGGCAGGTTGCCCGGGGAGGTCTCGAGGTGAAAGACGGTGTTCAGCACGAGCTGCAGCTGGCTGCCCCGCGCGCCGAGCACGGCGTCGAAGGCCGTCGATCCGCCCGTGAACGCCGCGTACGACTGCTCGCGCAGCGCGAACACGGCCATCACGAGCCCGCAGGCCAGCGCCAGCGAGCCCGCGGTGATCGAGCTCGACAGCTTGTGCTGCGCCAGTCCGCGGCGGACCATCAGCAAGAGCGCCCTCACGCGCTCCCTCCCGCGGTCACTGCGCGACCGGCGCGATTGAGCTCGGCGAGGTCGTGGACGCGCTCGAAGCGCGCGAGCACGTCGCGGTCGTGGCTGACGACGAGCAGCGCGGCGCCTTGCTCGCGGCACGCGTCGCAGAGCAGCGCGAGTGCGTCGCGGGCTCGCGTCGGATCCAGACTGCCCGTCGGCTCGTCGGCGAGCACGAGGCTCGGCTTGCCGGCGAGTGCACGTGCGACCGCGACGCGTTGCTGCTGACCGACCGAGAGCTGCGCCGGGCGGTGGTGGATGCGATCGCCGAGGCCGACGCGGTCGAGCAATTCCCGTGCGCGACGCTCATCGGCGCCGGCGCCGAACATCTGCGCCAGCAACACGTTCTCGAGTGCGCTGTAGCCCTGCAGCAGCAGGAAGGTCTGGAAGACGTACCCAAGGTGCAGCGCGCGGTGCCGGTCGCGCGCGGCCTCGGACAGCCGAGCGAGGTCGGTGCCCGCCAGCTCGATCACGCCGGAGTCCGCGGTCAGGATCCCCGCGATCACGTGGAGCAGCGTCGTCTTGCCGGTGCCCGAGGCCCCGGCCAGGGCAACCTGTTCGCCGGGAGCCAACGCGAACGAGTCGATGTCGAGAATCGGCTGGACGCTGCCGTCGGGCGAGCGAAACGACTTGCGCAGGCCGGCGAGGTGAAGCACATGGGGCGATGGGCTCATGAAACGCCCATCTTCGCTTGGAGATGCCGCTCCTTCCAGCCGAGGCGTTGGTGTTTCGCATACGCAAGTCGTACGGGCTTCCGGGCTGCAACGCGTCGGCAAGTCGTTGAAGCGCACACACTCGACGCATTCAGGTGTACCATCCAATGAGCGATGGGGCCGCGTTCGGCCGCCGCGGTTCAGACCCATCCGAGAAAGAGTGGGCTTGCATGATCCGTTCCGCGCATCGTCTCGTCGCGGGCGTCGCCCTCATGGTCGCGCTCGCAGTTCCTTCTCGCGCTCAACTGTTCACGAATGGCAGCGCGCAGATCCCCGCCACCGGTTCGTACACCGAAGCCGTCGATTTCGCCGACATCGACGGAGACGGTGACTGGGACGCCGCGCTCGCCGACGGCGGCGATCTCGGGACGGACCAGAACAGAATCTGGGTCAACCTCGGCGGTCAGCAGGGGGGGAGTCCAGGCTTCTACGCGGATGTGACCGCCGCGCAAGCACCTGCGATATCCGATCACAGCCGTGATATCGAGTTCGCCGATATCGACGGCGACGGCGATCCTGACCTGCATGCTTCGAACGAGTCCGACATCCTGAACCAGGCATGTCGGTTCTGGGTGAACAACGGAGGAATCCAAGGCGGCGCGGCCGGGTTCTATCTCGATCAGACCTCGACGCGCTGGATCGGCGTGGGTGGAGCGGGCTCCTCAGTTTCACCGGCGGCCCTGCTGCCAGGTGGCGGCTTCATCGATTGAACCAGCGACTCCGACTTTGCCGATTTCGATCTGGACGGCGATGTCGACCTCTTGCACTCGTCGCGAGGCGGGTTTTTTGCCGGCAACGTGCCCACTCGAATTTTCCTGAACGACGGACTCGGTTACTACTCCGAGTTCAATCCGTCCGGCTACTCACCTGGCACGATCGTACTCCCGAACGGCGCGCCGGGTCTGTGGTGCGCGGGCACACAAATGAACAACACGCTCGATACGAGCGGGACGTTCTGCGACATCGCAACCGCCGCGGTCGGCGTCGAGGCGGTCGACAGCGACGGCGACTTCGACGTCGACGTGCAACTCGGCGAGCGCGTCTTGATCCCGCGGCTCTTCCGCAATCGCTTTGCACAACTCGGTTTCCTCGGTCGTTACATCGATCAGACTGGAGCGGACATGCCGGTGGCACTGATCACCGGCAGTGCCCACTACGAGCAGGAATTCGCGGACATGGACGGTGATGGCGATGTCGATCTGCTCGGGCTTGGGTACAGCGGTTTTGCGGAGGTCGCTTACGCGAACGACGGCGCGGGGCACTTTGGCGGAGCAGTGCAGTTGCCCAATTCGAACAACGACGACCAGGACGTCGAGATCTGCGATTTCGACGGCGACGGCGCGCTCGACGTCTATATCGCGGGCTTTGCGTCGAGCGACGGCGTGTACCGCGGAACGCCGGCTGCGATCGCGTTCACGAAGCTCACGTCCGGACAATCCGGCATCGCGGGCAGCTTCCGCTCGATGATGGCGCGCGCCGGCGATATCGATGCCGACGGCGACTACGACGTGCTGATCGCGCAGGACTCGGGGATCAACGAGATCCTGTGGCTGAACACGCAGCCGGGGACGAACGACGACCAAGCGCCGTACCTGCTGAAGGTGCTGGCGATCGGAGACCGGGTCGCCACGGCCGCCCCGGTGCTCGCCTTGGGCCATGTCTACGACAACTCGTCGCTGCGGCTCGTGGAATCGAACCACACGCGAGTCGAGTTGTCGGTCGACGGCTGTGCGCTGCCGGACCTGCAGGCCAGCGTGCAGGCGACGCAGGTCTCGCGCGCGGAGTTCCCCGGGAACCTGAGCGGCGGCGTGTCCTGGCGTTACGTCAGCACCGACGAGCATGGCAACACCGGCGCGTCGGCGCCGCAGTCGTTCACGAGCACCGCGCCGAGCGCGTTCGCGTTCGGCTACGGGGCCGGTTCGCCGGGTTCCCTCGGCGTGCCGAGCGTGCACGCGCTGTCGGTGCCGTTCGCGGGCACGACGCTGTTCGTCGCGGGCAAGGGCGCGCCGGCGAGCACGCTCTCGTGGATCGCGCTGACGACGGATCCCGCGCCGGCCGCGCCGCTGGCGCTGCCGGGCCTGTGCAACGTGAACGTGCTCGGGAGCGTGCTCGTGCTGGCGAGCGGCCCGACCGATGCCGCCGGCTGCGCGGTCGCCGCGCTGCCGGTGCCGGCCGGCGTGCCGGCCGGGATCAGCGCCTATGCGCAGTTCTTCGCGCTCGACGGGCAGGGCGGCAACCTGCTGTCGAGCTCGGCGGGCCTGCGTATCGAGACGCAGTGAGCCGTCGCGTTCCGCTCAATTCGCGGAGATCTTGACGTCCAGGCCGCGCGTCAGGGAGATCCCCTGGGGCGCGGCCGCGTCGAGGAAGCCGGCCTGGAAATAGACGTGCACCCCGACCAGCGCGAGCAGGTTCGGGATCGCCAGCGGCTTCGTCACGTTGCCGCCGGCGTTCGACGCGACGTTCATCAAGGTCGGCGAAGTGAGGTCGATCAGCAGCGTGCCGCCGAACAGCGGAATGGACGACGGCGCAGCCGAGTAGGCGAGGATGCCTGGCGACACCGGCTTCACGCTGGACACCGTGAGCGCGAATTGGGAGCTGCCCATCGTCCAGGGGCCCGTCCATGAGATGTTCGGCACGCCATTCGTGCCCGCCAGGCCGCTGCCGTACTGCACGGGTCCCTCCGTCAACGCCCGGATTCGCACGATCATGTCGCCGGAGACGCCGAGCGAGCACGCGTTGGTCCACGACGAAGGCGGTATCGCGAAGATCAAGTTCTTGCCGGCTTGACACCCGTCTGCGTCTGTCGCGAGGGTCGAGAAGTTCTGGAACAGCGTCCCGTTGAGGAGCCTCACACCGACCGTGAAGGTCTGGTTGGGCTGCATGACGATGTTCGGCGGCAGGTCGAAGGCGGTCAGGAATCCCGGCGTGCCGCTCACCGTCGGCGACGTGTAGATCGGGGCGCCCGGGTTCGGACCTCCGTTGGCGTACACGAGAACCTGCATCGGCCGCGCTTGCGCGAGCCCGAAGCCGGAGCCGTCGCAAACGAACCATTGGGCCTGCATCAGCATGATCGGACCGTCACCAGCCGGCACCGTGTAGACGGCAGCGCCGATCTCGTTGGCGGCGAAGCCGGCCTGACACGCGATCGTGCCGCCCGTTCCGAGCGAGTCGTTCTGGTAGGTCTTCACGTCCGCGAGGGCGACGGAACTGAGCAGTAGGACGAACGGGAGGGTGCGCAGGAGCATGGAGGTCGAGGTCGAACGGAGTATGGGGGCAGGCCGGAGGCCTCGATTGTCGCCGCTCTCCGCGAACCTGGCAATCCATCGTTCGGTCGACCCCCTTCCCAAGATCGATTGCGGCGGCGACAGTGGTAGGGCATGTGGCAGACGCTCACGGGCGACGACGTACCGGACATAGCCGCCGCCGTGCGCGCACTCTGCGCGGGCGGCGGCAAGGCCATCCACATCGGAACCGATAGCAAGCAGCGCGCATTGAGCGCCGATTACGTGACCGTGATCGCGGTACTCGACCCCGGCTTCGGCGGCCGCATCCTGTACCGGCGCGAGCGCGCGCCGCGCAGTCGATCACTGGCCGAGAAGCTGTTCCGCGAGGTCGCCTTGAGCCTCGAGGCGGCGGGGCTCCTGCAACAACAAGGCCTCGAGGCCGTGACCGTCCACGTCGACGCCAACGGCGACAGCAAGCACGAGTCGTCGCGTTTCGTCGGCGCGCTCTCCGGAATGGTCGTTGGCCATGGCTTCCACGTGCGCATCAAGCCGGAGGCCTGGTGCGCAACTCACGTGGCCGACTCGATTGCCAAGGACGAGATGCACCGCGCGGCCTGAGGCTCGCGCGCGCAAGTTCTTCACGACAGGTCGATGCCGGCGGGCAGCAGGATCAGGCCCGCGCTCGGTTTCGGCACGAGCGCGTGCGACTGCACTTCACTTCGGCGCAGGCGCTCGAAATCGGCCGGCTTGCATTCCCGCCCGTCTGGAATCCCGCCGGCTCGCTGGCGCTGCACGAGGTCCAGCCCGGATCGTTGGTCGTGCTGCCGCGCGATTGACTCGCGACGGTCTGCGCGCCCGGCTCAAGGCGTGAACGTGGTCGGGAGCGGCAAGCTTGCGCCGACCACGGCGCCGGTGTTCTCGTCCACGTCGACGACTTGGGAGTAGATGGTCAGGCCGAGCGCGCTTGCAGGCACGAGCGGCGCATGGCTGCCCAGGCCCAATGCGTCGAGGTACTGGACCTTGAGCACCTGCGCGCCCAGCAGCACGTTCGCGCCGAGCAGCGGGAAGGTCGTGTTCGACGGGGCCCAGGCCAGGATCGCGATGTCCTGCTTGCCTCCGCCGTACGAGTACGCGAGCGGCGTCTGCACGGCCGCGCTCGCCGCGACCGCCAGCTGGGGCGGCAGCGTCTGCTTGTAGATCAGCGCCATGGGCGCGCTCGTGCCCGACGGCGTCGTCACCGTCACGTTGAGCGGTCCCAGCGCAAGCGGCGTCGGCGCGTTGAACTCGAGCAGCGTGTCGGAGAGGAGCGTGAATCCGCCCGGGTTGCTGAGCACGCTGCCGCCGATCGTCAGTTGCGTTGCGCCGTTGAATCCGACGCCCGTCAGCGTCACCAGCCCCGGCTGGAACGCCGGGACGGCCGGGGGCTCGATCGAAGTCAGCGCGGGGCCCGCTCCGGTCGTCACGTACGGGTCGTAGGCCTGGAGGTAGGTTGGAGCCGTCGTGTTCGGCGACAACCACTGGCCGAGGCCGTTGGTGGTCCAGAACTTGTCGAAGCGCCCGAAGCCGGCACTCTGCGCGCCGCAGATGAAGTTCCCGACCCACCATGCCTGTCCGCGCACGAGTTGTCCCTCGTCGAAGAGCGCACTGCCCGAACTACCGCCCTCCAGCATCCCGAAGGCCCAGTTCACGTTCCACGTGTTGGTCCCCGCACTCGCGCCGTCCGTATCCGCGCAGATCTTCATCGGCTTGCCGCTGGGGTGCCCGATGCACGTGGCCTGTGCCGGACCATGCGTATTGCGCGACCAACCGGCGAAGTACGGTTGATAGGCGGCAGGGATCGGACCATTGATGCGCAGCAGGCGTCCGTCGTTGCCGCCATTCGTCGCGAGCACCGTGCATCCGCTCACTGACTGTCCACCCGCGCCGGCCGCTCCGCAGGTCGGGGCTTCGTAGCCGAACAGGAACACCGTGTCGCCGCCCTGCCCGCAGTGATTCGCGGTCAGTACGTATCCGGTGCCGTCGTTTTGCGTGTTGTTGATCAAGGCGGCCGAGCAGAAGCCTCCACCGGCGAGCGTGCGGATGATCGAGCGCTTCACGTGCTGCCAATTCAGGCCCTGCGGGCAACTGATGTCGACCAAGCAGGCGCCGTCAGCGCCTCCCTGCGCGACGGCAGGCAGTCCGTCCAGCATCCCGAACACACCCTTGTAGTCGTGGATCACGCCGTCGACGATCAGCTCGAATCCTTGATGCTCGGGAGGCAGGTCGAGCTCGACGATGGCGGTCTCGCCGGCCAGCGGCTCGATCACGAAGCGCCCGTCCGGGTTTTCGTTGTGCTCGGCGTACGCGCCGAGTCGGCGAGTTGCGGCGGGATCGAACACGAACAGCCGCGCGCCCGGCGGCAGGTCGTAGCGCGCGAATTCCAGGCCCAGCGAATGTGCGCCGGGAGAGCGGATCGCGACGCGTGCGACCAGCGTGCCGTCGGCGGCGAGGTCCCACTGCGCGGCTTGCTGGAAGTCGATCCACGTGTCGACCACGACGCCGTAGCGCAGCGGGAACGGCCCGTTGCGCTCGTCTTGTGCCAGCAGCGCCGCGACGTCCGGCGCAGCGAGCACGACCTCGCGCTCCGGCGCGGGCAGGCGGGATTCGAGACTCGCGGGCGTCCCGTCCAGCGCGACCTGCGCGGCGAGGGGGAGGAGCGAGGCGAGCGACCAGGCGACACCGGCGGAAGCGACGGGATGCATAGCGGGCTTCCCCGATTATGCCCGAATTTCCCGCGCGTGGCGGGAGCTCTCAGGCCGAGAGAATCGACGCGATGCAGGCGACGTTGGCGATGTCGTCGGCGCTGCAACCGCGCGAGAGGTCCATGTACGGCTTCGCCAGTCCCTGCACCAGCGGGCCCAGCGCGGTTGCGCCGGCGAGGCGCTGCGTGAGCTTGTAGGCGATGTTGCCCGAATCGAGGTCCGGGAAGACGAGCACGTTGGCGCGACCTCCCAGCGGCGAACCCGCGCACTTCTTCTCGGCGATCTGTGGCACGAGCGCGGCGTCGGCCTGCAGCTCGCCGTCGCAGCTCAGATTGGGAGCCCGCTTCTTCAACAGCTCCGTCGCGCGGCGCACCTTGTCGACGCGCGGGTGCTCGGCCGAGCCCTTCGTGGAGAACGACAGCAGCGCGACACGCGGAGTCTCACCGACCAGCCGGCGGTGGCTCTCGGCGGAGGCGAGCGCAATGTCGGCCAACTGCTCGGCGGTCGGATCGGGAACGACGCCGCAATCGGCGAAGGTCAGCACGCGGTCCTTCCAGATCATCAGGAAGCACGAAGACACCGTCGCCATGCCCGCGGGCAGGCCGATCACCCACAGTCCGGAACGGATCACGTCCGCCGTCGCGGATTCGCTGCCCGCCACGCCGGCCGCGCAATCGCCGCTGCGTACGAGGAACGCGCCGAAGATCAGCGGATCCTGCACGCGCTTGCGAGCCTCCTCGGGGCTCATGCCCTTGTGCTTGCGCAACTCGTGGAGTTCATCCGCGAAGCGGGTTGTGCGCGGATCGCGCGAGGGGCGAACGAGCTCGACGCCTTCCGGCACAGCTCCCATGCCCGCCGCCTCGATCAGGACCGGACGGCACAGGCCCGCTTGCGCGAGCCTGGCGGCCGCTTGGACCACGCGCGGATCCCGCGCCTCCGGCAACACGATGCGCCGACCCAGCCGACGCGACTTCTCCTGCAGTTCGAGCACGAGATCCATGTTCCCGCGCATGATAGTCGGGTCGCGGGCGGGCGCGAAATAGCGGCGGCCGGTCCGCCACGCTGGACGGACCGGCCGCTCGTTCGCTCCGCGCTGCGGAGATAACAGTCCCTAGAACAAGAACGACGTCGTGGCGGGATTCGTCGCGCCGACGAGCACTCCGTTCAGCTCGTTCACGTCGATCAGCTGCGAGTGGATGGTCAACCCTATCGCGCTTGCCGGTACCGGCGCGCTACTGAAGCTGCCGAGCCCCGTGGCGCTGAGGAATTGAACCTTCAACACGAAGGCCCCCGTGAGCACGTTGAAGCCCTGGAAGGGGAAAGTCGTCGACGAACCGGAGAAGACCAGCACGGCGATGTCCCCGCTTCCGCCACCGTACGAGTAGGCGAGCGGGGTGCCCGTCAGGCCGAACGGGGACACGGCCAGCTTCGGTGGCACGGTTTCCGTGTACGTGAGCGTCTTCGCCGGGCTTGTTCCGATCGAGTTCGTGACCGTCACGTTGACCGTTCCCAGCGCCGAGGGTTGGGGCGCGAAGAACGTGATCTGCGTGTTCGACACGATCGTGAAGCCCAGCGGCGGAGCCAGCATGGTCGAGCCGACGGTCAAGGAGGTTGCCGAGTTGAAGTTCGTGCCGGTCAGCGTGACCTGCCCGGGCTCGAAGGCGGTGACGGTGCTCGGCGAAACGGTGGTGACCGACGGGGGCGCAGGCGGCGTCCCGAACGGGTCGTACGCATCGAGGGTCGTCGGCGCCGTGCCGCCGCCCGGCGCCAGCCATTGTGCGAGGTTGACCGCGTTCCAGAACTGGTCGAAGCGGCCGTATCCGGCGGTTTGCACGCCGCAGGTGAAGCTATTGACGAACCACGCCTGGCCGCGGAATCGACCGTTCTGGTCGTAGATCGGACCGCCGGACGAACCACCCTCGAGCAGCCCCGTGTTCCAGGTCGCGTTCCAGACCGTGCTCGACAGCGTGCAGCCGTTGTTGTCGATCGAGATCTTCTTGGGCCCGCCGCTGGGGTGGCCGATGCTCGTGCCCTGCGTGAAACCGCTCGTCGAGCGGGACCAGCCGCAGAAGTACGGCACGTAGGCGTTGGGGATCGCGTTGTTGATGCGCATGAAACGGCCGTCATAGGTGCCGTTCGTCGCCAACACGGTTGCTCCGCTGACGGTCTGGTTCTGCGGGGCGCTGCCCGTGCCGCAACCGGAGGTCTCGTAGTTGAAATAGAACACCGTGTTCGACGACTGGCCGCAGTGGTTGGCCGTGATCACGTAGCGCGTGCCGTCGTTGGCCGTGTTGTTGATCAGCGCAGCCGAGCAGAGCCCGCCGCCAGAGACCGTCTTCATCGATGCGCGCTTGTGGTTTTGCCAACTCGCGCCTTGAGGGCAGTTGATGTCGACCAGACAGGCGCCGTCGGCGCCGCCGGCCAGCGCGCTGTCGGGCACGCCCTTCAAGACCCCCAGCACGCCGCGATAGTCGTGGATTACGGCGCCGACGACGATTTCGGCCGAGCGCGTGACGTCCTGCGGCTCGTTGTACTCCAGGACCGCGACGTCACCGGCGAAGGGCTGGATCACGAACTGGCCGTCCGGATTCTCGTTCAGCTCGGTGTACGCACCGAGCACTTCGCGTTGCTGCTGGTCGTACAAGAACAGCGTGCCCCCCGCGGGCAGGTCGAACTTCGAGAACTCGATGCCGAGCGACTTCGCTCCGGGCGAGTGGATCTCCAGGCGCCAGACCTTGGTGCCGTCGGAAGCGACGTCCCACTGTCCTTCTTGGCGCGCGTCGAGGTGCGTTCCGATCACCGCGCCGAAGCGGAACGGGAAGTGACCGTTGGCCTCGTCCTCGGCCATGTACTGGGCGACGTCGGGCGCCGGCATGGCGACCGCGTTCTGGAGCGGGGGGAGGCCGGCCCACGACGAGGTGGGAACACCGGGGAATTGCACCTGCGCGGCTGCGCTCGCCACGCAGAGCGCGGCGGGAGCAAGGAGGAAGAGGAAGCGTGAGGAGATCATGGATTGGATTGGCTTCGGGTCAGGCTCAGGGGGCTCGAGAGGCTCGAGAGGCTCGAGAAGCTCGGGGGGGTCGGGGGGGGAGCTTGTGGGCGAGAAACGTCCACAAGCAGTTTAGAACGCGTCCCGCCGAGTGGTGGTTCCATTCCATCCCGAATGGAATCGCGCTGCTCGCCGCGGCGTGCGAAATGGCACGCCCGGAGGGATTCGAACCCCCGACCCTCGGTTCCGAAGACCGATGCTCTATCCAGCTGAGCTACGGGCGCGTACGAGGCTCGGGATTGTACGGTCGGTGCTCAGGGCTCCTCGCCGCTCGATCGCGGTCCAGCCGTCAAGCTCGCGGGGGAATGACAGGCACTTCGATTCTGCACGGCTCAGGACGGCATATGTAAACTACAAGATCCGTAAGTACTTACATGCAATTCCAAGGACTGGACCCCGGTCCAGTGATTGGCCGGTGGAGCGGAGGCGCGGCCCAATACCCAGGACGTTGACGTTGCCGCCGTGGACCTCGATGCCGACGGGGAGCACAACCTGGTCACGTCGACCGAGGGAGAACCGCTCACCGAAGGAGCGCAGGACGTCAGTGCATGGCGCAATTCCGAAAGCGGCACGCTCACGACTGTCGAGCGCTGACTCGGTTCTGGCTGCAGGCTTGGACGCTCGACAGCGGCGCGGCGCAGGGATTCAGTTCGTCCAACGCGCTGCTCGGCACGCAGTGATCCTGCGCTCTCAGCCGTCGGTGATCCCGTGGCGCGTGACGACCTCGCGCCAGCGCGCCAGCAACTGCTCGCTGGCCTCGCGTTCGCCACGCGTGGCGCGCCACGCAGCCTCGATGCGCAGAGCATTGGCTTCCGTGGAGTAGTCCCCGCTGGCATGTGCCAGCTCGGCTGCGCGCCTCAGCTCCGCGCCGCCGCTCGCGTCGTCTCCGAGCTGGAACAGGATGCCGGCGAGGTCGTGCCGCGCACGAGCCGCGCCGTTCCACGCGTCGCCCTCCGCCAGCGCGCGCTCCAGCCAGCGGCGCGCGTCGACGAGGTCCCCGGCTTCGGCCGCGATCACGCCGCGCAACGCGAGCGCCTGGTTGCGGATCGCGGTGTCCGTGCAGCCGTCGAGCTCTCCCAGCAGTTCGAGCGCGCGTCCGCGTTGGCCGAGCGCACGCGCGGCGCGCGCTTCGATCCAGGTCAGGTTCGGGTCCGGGGCGGCACCCGCCAGAGCTCGGCCGCGCCGCACGGCCAGTACGGCCTCGCCGTTTGCGCGGCGCTCGAGCTGCCACTCGCCGACGCGCCGAAACGCGAGCTGGACGCGGCTGGGATCGGCCGTGCGCGGCGCGCGCTCGGCGACGCGCGCGAGCAAGGCCGGATCGCGCAGCGCGAGGGCTTCGTCGAGGACGGCGCCCCAATGCAGCGGATCCGGTTGCGGGCCACTGCGCTCCAACTCGACCACGCTCGCGCTCAGCGCGCGCCAACGCGGGCCGACGCCGCTCTCGAAGCTGGTGCGCAAGAGCGGAGAGAACGAATCGGCCGCGCGCGACTCGAGCGCGGCCGCGGCTCGATCCGGCTCGCGCTCGACGAGTCGCTCGACGGCTCGCGCGCCGGCCAGCGCTTCCGCGTCGCGCACTCGTGCGAGGAAGAGCAGCGTTCCTTCGGTGTCGGACTGGCCGACGACGCGACCCTCGACGACGACCTTGGGCTGCGCGGCGCCGGGAGAGGCTTCGCGGGCCGGAGCTGAGCAGGAAGCGAGCGCGGCGGAGGGGATCAGGAGGAGCAGCAGGCGTGGGCGCACGCTACTGCCCATCGGGCAATCCGCTCTGGTACTTGAACATCTCCAGGAACGGCTGCTTCGCATAGCCGCCTTGCGGCGCCTCGTCCGGATCGAAGGTGCGCAACGGCGCGCCGAGCGAGGCGGCGGACGGATGCTGCAGCTCGTTTGCCAAGGTCTGCGAGCGCTCGTGGCTCTCACTGGCCGTGAAGAGCACCCACGGACGGATCAGCACGACCAGCTCCTTGCGCGCACGGCCCTTGATCTCGCGGCGGAACAGCGCTCCTACGATCGGCAGGTCCATCAGCAAGGGGATGCCCTGCTGGCCCGAGCCGGTTGCTTCCTCGATCAGGCCGCCGATCGCCAGCGTCAGGCCGTCCTTGGCGACCATCGTGCCCGACACCGAGCGCGAGCCGACCACGTCGACACGCGTGCTCGTGACCTGGCCGTTGCGACCGACCACGGGGATCGTCGCGGCGCCCGGGCGCAGGTCGCTGGTCTCCTGCACGACGCGCAGCGTGACGGTGCGGTCGGCATTGATATTCGGCGTCAGCAGGAGCGACGTGCCGACGTCGCGCATCTCGATCTCGGTGGTCGGATTGGTCAGCGCGACGTTCTCGGAAAGCGTCGTCTGCGAGCTCACGTTGCGGACGATCGGGCGTTCCTCGCCCACGAACAGCCGCGCGACCTCGTTGTTCGCAACGAGCAACAGGGGAGTCGCGATGGTCGTGATGCGCTTCTCGTTCTGCAAGAGCTCGAGTCGCAGGCGCACGTGCTCGTCCACGAGCTTGTAGATGAAAGGGCCCGTGGTGTCGGGCAACCCGTTCGAATCTGTCGGCGTGCCGCGCGTGAAACCAGCCGCGTTCGGCCCGTTCTCCCAAAGCAGGAAGTCGAAGGCCGACGAGAACGAGTCGCCCAGGTCGAGCGACAGGATCTTGACCTCGAGCAGCACTTGCGGTGTCGGCACGTCGAGCGTGCGCACCAACGCGTCGATGTCGGCGAGCGCGCGCATGTCGTTGCTGCGCACGGCGAGCTGGTTGTTCTTCTGCAACAGCGCGAGATGGATCGGCGGACCCGACAGCGGCTCGGACGGGGCCTGCGGGGCGCGCGGCTCGATGCCGACGAACCCGTTGGGCTCGCTGAGCTCGCGCACGGGCTTGACGCGCTCCTCGAGCAGTTCGAGGCGCTCGAAACGCTTGCGGATCTCGTCGAACTCGTCGGCGCGGGCGCTGCCGTCGTGCGCCAGACGTGCGCGCGAGCCGTACAGGCTGCGGATCGCCAGCGCGACGTCGAGGGCGTTCGGATAGAGCAGCGTGTGTACGCGCGTCTCCTCGTTTCCGTAGGCGGGTTGAGGCTCGGAGTAGGTCATCACCGCTTCGCTGGGCCGAGCCGTCGCCGGCCCCGCAGCGGGTGTCGGCACTTCGACGATCTTCTCGACGATCTTCTCGACGACGACCGGCTTCTCGACCATGACCGGCTTCTCGACGACGACCTCCTTCTCGACCACGACGGGCGCCGGCGTCAGCATCTTGCGCAGGCGGTCCACCGGCTCGAACGGGTTGCGCTGCGCAGGCTCTTGCAGCAGCGCCGTGGGGACGAAGATCGCGGCGCCGACGAGCGGCACGCACCACAGGCGAGAGGGGCGGAGGGTCATGGTTAGATCCAAATCAACAGACGGGCGCGGGCGGTCTCGTAATCTTCTCCGCTCTGGAGGGATACGCTGAGCAGGACCATTCCGGAGTGTTCCGAAGCGAGCTCCCGCATGACGGCAGGAACGCGACCGGCCTTGCCGCGGACTTCGCATTCGAGCACTCGCGAAGAACCTGCTTCGCAGGCGCGCAGCAAGTCGCGCGCGCTTGCGGGCAGCGCATCGCCTTGGTCGAGTTCGCGCGTCTGGAGGACCTCCAGACCGTGACGAGCGAACAACGCCAGCGGATCGGCCTTGCCGTCAGGTGCGCGCTGCAATCGGTCGATCGCCGGCTCGTCGACCCGCGGCGCTTCGGAGGCACGGCTGCGCGCGCAGATTTCGAGGAGGATGAACAAGGCCACCGGAGGACCGAGCGCGATCCACAGGAGTTTGGTGCCGGAACTCACTTACCCACTTCCTTTACCTGACCCACTCCCTGCGGAATCAACGACAGCTTGAAGTACCAGACGCCGCTGTCCGGCTCGGTCCGACCTTCGGTCGGCCCGAGTTGCCAGCCATCGGCGGCGAGTCGCTTTGCGATCGCCTTGCAAAACCGCTCGGCATGCGCGGAGTCGAGAGCCACTCCCTGCAATTCGTAGCCCGTGCCCAGGGCTACTAGGCTCAGAATCGCCTCGTCGGGCCCGACTTCGCCGTACAACGCGTCGGTCAACTTGCTGCAATGCGCGCGCGCTTGCTCCAGTTTTGCCTGCGCCGGATGCGGGACCGACGTCGCCGCTTGTGCGGCAGCGGGCGATCCACCCGTGACCCTCGGCCACTGGAACCACAGCACGAGCACCGACAGCAGCACTGCCGCCGCGCAGGCTTCGAGGAAATTCGACTCGGATGCGGGGCTGGAAGGCGCAGCGCGGGAAGCGGCGGCCGCACCGACGCCGTTCGCGCCGGCAACACGGGCGGGCGCTTGGGTCTGCGCAGCCGCTGAGGCCGGCGGCGTGAAGGGGAGCGAAAAGGCAGGCGCGGAAGTCGTCGTCGCGGCAGCTGGGACGGCCGGGTCTGCGGCAAGTGCCGCTGCGGCAACCGGCACGGCCGGGGCCGCGGCGGATGCTGCTGCGACGGAGGTCGTGTCATCGCCAGTTGCCGGCGACCAGTTCCATTCCAGGCGCGCGTCCTCCGCGCATCCAACGCGCGCGCATTGCTCGAGTCGCTCGATCAGCACCTCGGGCTCGACGACGGCACCGGCGTGCTGCAGGCGCTTGTCGCCGACCTCCTCCGCCAGCGAGCGGGAGCCGTGGAAGCGCACCTGAGCGTGCGGAACGCTCTCCAGCCAGCGCAGCACGTGTCGGCGCCAGCCCTTGCCACCCGTGGAGTGTCCGCAGATCGCGACCGGCAATGCAGCCCCACCGCACCAGGTAGCGCCGTCCCAGACCTCGATCACCGGTTCGGCGTACTGACCAAGGCGTCCGGCTGGCGAGCCGATCCAGCAGCGCTTCGCGCCGGCGTCCTTCAGCGCGTGCGCAAGCACATCGACGACGAGCCGGTCGGCGATCGTGAGAGTGACGAGGTGGCGTTCGCCGAAGCCGACGCCATGCCGATTCCATGCCACTTTCGCGCGCTCGGCGGGGATCTCGGAACGCGCTTCGGCGCGCAGCGCGAGCCAGCGAGCGACCTCGGCCGGGGGGAGCAGTTCACAAGCGCGCGTCTCCACGGTCAGCGTGCGAACAAAAACGCCCTCGAGCAGCATGCCGCAAGCGGCTTGAACGGGCGGCCCGAACGCGAGCAAGGTGCGCACGGCCGCCGCGGCATCCTTCGAGCCCGCACGCAGCACCTGAGCGTGCACGCGGCGGCCATCCGCATCGAAATCGATGCGCGCCCACAGGGTTTCCGTCGCGCACAGCAGGGTTTGGGCGGAAAGGGACATCGCACTCAAACCTACCCCACGTCGGGGATTCGCGCAGCGGAAATAGCTTCCGAGTCCGACGGCTCGCGATCAGCTTTCGGGTGTCGTCGCAAGCACTGCTGGCGGCACGTCGAGTTCCATCCGCAGCAGGGCCAGCCCGTGCGTCTTGCCCTGGGCGTCGGTCTTGAGCGAGGCCGACCCGCCGCCGCCCAGACTGTCGGACAGGATAAAGTTCAGGGCGCGCAGATTCGGCGCCTCGTAGCGCTCGACGACGCCGTGGTTGATGCCGCTCATGTGCGCGCGCACCCGCTCGATCGTCAGTTCGCGCACCAGGAATTCGTATGCAGCCTGCGAGCGCGCGAGAACGCCGACGTTGCTGCCCTCGCCCTTGTCGCCGGAGCGGGCCATGGCGATGCGGAACAGCGGCACTCGTTGTGTGTTGCTCATCGGAATCGCGCTCAGCTTTCGAACACGGTGACTTGCGTGCGCACGGCTTCCTTGCGCAGCAACGCCGGCCAGTAGCCGATGACTTCGGTGGCCTTGGGCCGCCCGCCGGCGAAGCCGGTCACGCCCGGCGGGCCGCTGGTCACCAGCGGCACGAGTTCCATGCCGAAGCGGTCGCACTTGTCCTCGTCAGCGCACTTGACGCCCAGCCGCAGCACGACTTCACTCGGAGCGACTTCCGCGGCCGCGATGCCGGCGTGGCAGACGTTCGCGCCGACGTATTCCTCGAGGCGCTCCTCGGGCCGGAACGTGCAGCCGTCCAGTTCCAGGCGTTTCCACACGATCGACGCGCACAGCCGCGCTTTTTCGAGCGCCTCGGGCCCGCTGATGGTCAACTGCCCCGCGCACTTGTAGCCGTTCTCGTAGCTCAGCGAGACCTTGAAGGTCGGCGTGGCAGGCTTGCCGCGGATGCCGCTGGCTCGCACGCGGTCGCGGCCCGCCTGTTCGAGCCGAATCGACGTGAAGTCGGCCACGCAGTCGGGCGTGATGTAGTTGCGCGGGTCGCCCATCTCGTAGACCAGCTGGTGCGCGACCGCCGAGACGTCGACCAGCCCGCCGGTGCCCTCGTGCTTGGTCACGACGAAGCTGCCGTCGCTCGTGCACTCGACGATCGGATAGCCGATGCGCGCCAGGTCCGGCACCTTGCGCCAGTCGGTGTAGTTGCCGCCCGTGCACTGCGCGCCGCACTCGACGATGTGCCCGGCGATGGTACCGGCCGCCAGCAGGTCCCACTGGTCGGAGCGCCAACCGAACTCGTGGATCAGCGGACCGAGCACCAGGCCCGGATCGGTCAGGCGACCGGCGATCACGATGTCGGCGCCCTGGGCCAGGGCCTCGGCGACCGGGAATGCGCCGATGTACACGTTGGCGCTGGTCACGCGCTGGCGCACGCTCGACAGAGGCGCGCCGGTATCCATGTTCTTCAGCGGCTCGCCGGAGGCGATCAGCTCGTCGAGTCGGCTCAGGATGTCATCGCCCTCGATCACCGCGACACGCACGCCCTTCAAGCCGTGCTTCGCAAGCACCTTGAGTACCGCATCCTTGCACGCGCGCGGGTTCACGCCGCCGGCGTTGGCGATGATCTTGATGCCCTTGGCGTGCGCGCGCGGCGCGATGCGGTCGAGCAGCGCCACGAAGTCGGTCGCGTAGCCGGCATCGGGCCGGCGCGAGCGCAGCTTCTGCATGATCGACATCGTGACCTCCGCCAGATAGTCGAGGGTCAGGTAGTCGAGCGGGCCCTCCTCGACCAGGCGGATCGGTCCGAGGATCGAATCGCCCCAAAACCCCTGGCCGTTGGCCACGAGCACCTTGGATCGCTTGGGAGAACTCATGCGGGCGCGGCAGTCTACTCGGCGGGCATGGCCGCGAGTACCCTCGCCCCATGAGCCGTGATCCCGCGCTCGTCCTCGTCACCGGCTTCGGCCCGTACTTCCGCACCGGCGAGAATCCCTCCGCGCACATCGTCGCCGAACTCGAGCGGGCGCCGCCGCGCGGGCTCGAACTCCTCACCACCATCCTGCCGGTGACTTTCGCCGGCGTCGGGCCCGCCTGGTCCGATCTCGTCGCCCGTCGCGGCATGCGCCGGCCCGACCTGTTGCTCGGGCTCGGTATGCACGCGGGACGCAGCTTCCGCCTCGAACGCCGCGCGCGCGGCAGGCTGGGCTCGACCTCGCTCGACAATGCGGGAGTCGCGGGCAACGGAATCATCCTGGCCGACGGCCACGAGCGGACCAACGAAGCGTCGTGGGAAACGCTCGCGGCGTGGTTGCGCGACAGCGGCGCCGAAGCGATCGAGGTGTCCGACGACGCGGGCGGTTTCGTGTGCGAGGCGAGTTACCACCTCCTGCTCGGCCACGCGCGCGCGCTCGGCTGCGCCGGGCTGTTCCTGCACGTTCCCGACGGATCCCTCGTGCCCGCCGCCACCCAGACGCCGGTCGTGCGAGGATTCCTCGAGCGCTGGGCATCGGCGCGCGTCCTCTGAGCCATCGTCCCCCCGACAGCCCCAACCGCGATCCCCCCCCGACGGCGCCATTCGCCACCAGCCGCGCCAATCGTCACTATCTGGATCACCCGCCCTCGGTCGCGCCAATCGCTACCAGGCGCGTCACTCGCCACGGCATCCCACTCTCGCCGCCCTGCGTCCTAGGAGCTTAGGGCCCTCGTTCGTGCGGCTGTCCCCTGAGGGCCAGTCATTCACGACTGACGGTCCACGACTGACGGTCCACGACTGACGGTCCACGACTGACGGTCCACGACTGACGGTCCACGACTGACGGTCCACGACTGACGGTCCACGACAAATGTCCGCCCAATCAAGATCGCCCGCGCGCCGCAGACCTTGGTCTGATTGACTACGCGTCCGCGACCGACGGGGGTCAATCGACCGCGGCTACCCCCAGAGGTGGGGCCGTTCGAACTGGCGCGCAGTCAATCAAGACAGGGTCCTTGCCGCATTCGGTAGCCCCACCGATGCCTAGTTCTCGAACAAGCCACCCATCACTGGTCGAATTCGAGATCAACCTCGGGTCGTGTGGCTGACTCGAGCCGCCAACCTGGCCGAAGCGGCTGCACGCCGAACCGAGAGTCCTCCCCGCTCCGTTCGTTCCGATTCGACCGACTTGAATCGGCGGACATTTGACATGGCGGGCGGACCGCGCGGGATCGCGGTGAGAGTTTCCAGTTTTCTTCGCCACCGTCATGAGCGGCGCGCATCTATACGGTTGGAGGGATCCTGAGCATGATCGACCGTGAGAAGTTTGGAGCGGATTCGGCTCGTGGCTCGCGCGGAGAGCTGGGGGGGAAGGCATGGGGCTCCGCGTGACTGGGCGCGAGCGTCGAGGTGGTACGTGCCACGAGCAGGTTCCGGGCGATTCCTGCGTGGGGCGTGCAGGTGGCTACGGCAAGGAAGAATCGCGAGCTCGCTCGAAAGTCACGCTGTCGACGGCACAGCTGCCATTCGCGTGCAGCGGATGGGGCGGTTCCAGGCGTGGCGCCGGTCGCAAGCCGAAGGGCGAGCTTGCGATGCATCCGCACGATCTGCGTCCTCGGCAATCCGCCAGGCATCCAGTCCACCTGTCCACGCGTGTTCGGGCCGGATTGCCCAGCTTGCGGCGCTCGGACACGCACGGGCTCGTATTCGACACACTGCGCGCGGGGGCGGATCGCTTCGGCTTTCGTCTGATCGAGTTCTCCGTGCAGTCCAATCACCTACACCTGCTCGTCGAGGTGCCCGATCGAGAGGCGTTGACGCGGGGCGCCAAGGGCTTGCTCGTCCGGCTGGCGAAGCAGCTCAACAAGTGGTGGGGGCGCAAGGGGCAGGTGTTTCCGGATCGCTTCCACGCACGCGCGCTGCGATCGCCGCGGGAGGTGAGGCGCGCGCTTGCCTACGTGTTGCACAACGCACGGCGCCACGGGGCCTTCGGCTCCGGCATCGACCCACATTCGTCTGGAGCGTGGTTTCGCGGGTTCATCGAGAGCGTTGCGCAGCATCCCGGCGTCGCCGATTTCGTACGGCGCATGGCCGCACGAGCGCCGGTAGTGTGTCGTGCCGCGAGTTGGCTGCTCACCGTGGGATGGCGGCGAGAGGGACTGATAGGCATCGACGAGCGTGTGCTCGCGTGGAGTGAGCCGCGCTGAGCGGGCGTGCCGTGCGTGTTCGAGGGCACTCTGCGTCGGTGAGAGCCGCAGCGGCATGAAACCGCAGCGGTCTGGAATCGCTAAGGCCTGGAACCGCTACGACCTGGAACCGCTACGACCTGGAACCGCTACGACCTGGAACCGCTACGACCTGGAACCGCTAA